>Ga0116156_10005231_pt1 | contig 10833 bp, 10 predicted proteins | sample AD_UKC045_MetaG_FD_89891 | JGI IMG/M metagenome (GOLD analysis project Ga0116156, IMG submission 89891) | Active sludge microbial communities of municipal wastewater-treating anaerobic digesters from USA - AD_UKC045_MetaG | ecosystem: Engineered > Bioreactor > Anaerobic > Digestate | place: USA... | reverse complement strand
GGCGTCAGCAGCCAGAGGTAGCGCCAGTCGCGCGGCACCTCGATGACCAGCGTGGCGCTGTAGGGCCCGACGAAACCGTCGGGCTCGATGCTGCGGTAGCGGAAGAAGTAGGTGCCGCTGCTCGAGGGCCGCGGCAGCGTCCACTCGGGCGCGTTCAGGTCGGCCTGCGCGACGATCTCCTTGAACGCCGGGTCGCGCGCCAGTTCGACGTGCTGGGTGTCTTCCGCGCGGCCGCTCCAGGCCAGCGTGAGCGACTTGCCGTCCTCGCCCATGCCGCCCTTGGGCGGCTCCGGCAGAGGCCGCAGTTCGAAGCGCTGCGCGTCGCTGAATGGGCCCTTGTCGCCGTCGGCCTTGGTGCTGGCGATGCGCCAGTGGTAGGTCCCGGGGCCGCCGACCTCCAGCGTCTCGCGCGTGCCGGTCAGGCCTTCGCGCGCGGCGACGATCTGCGTGAAGGCCGCGTCGCTGGCCACCTGCAGGCGCACGCTCTTCGCCTCGAGGTTGGGTGACCAGTTGAACTCCACCGGCCCGAGCGATTGTTTTGCCCCTGATCGGGGCGTGTTGGTGGCCGGCGGCTCCGGCCGCGCCTTCAGCACGAAGGCGCGCGCCGCGTCGTAGCCTTCGATGCCCTGGCCGTCGAGTCGGCGCGCGCGCAGGAACCATTTCGCGTCGTCGAGCCCGGCGATGCGCACGTCGCTGCCGGCCGTCACCTTCTGGTCGTTGACGATGCGCTCGAACTCGGCGTCCTGCGCCACCTGCACGCGCACCGTGTCTTTCTCGGTGGGCAGCGCGAAGCGCACCAGCGGGCGCTCGAAGCGCTCCGGCATGGCCGCCAGGTCGGGCGCGGGCAGCAGTTTCGCCGGCACCGGCGCGCGCGCCGTGGCGTCGATCGCGGCGCCGAAACCGGCGGCGATGTCGGTGCCGACACTGCGCTGCGGCGATTCCAGCTTGACCTTGCCTTCCAGCACCTCGCTGCGCGTGGCGCCGCTGTCGCCGTCGAGGCTGACGCGGTACTGCGTGCCGCGCACGCCGACCACGGCCGTGGGCGTGGTCACCTCCAGCGGCTGGGTTCGGCGCAGCTTGGATGCCAGCACCTCCACCGAGCCGCGCAGCATGCGCAACACGCCGGTGAACAGGCCGTCGCCGGCCAGCCGCGCCGCATCGGCCTCGGTGGCGCCGGGGCCGCGGCTGGCGACGATCTCGGCCAGGCTCGACGGCGGCACGCGCACCCGCGAGCCGTCGGCCAGCGCGAGCACGGCAGAACCGTTGGCACCGGTCTGCAGCGATTGGCCTTCGGCCAGTGCCGCGCCGGGCTGCACCAGCTCGTTGCCCACGCGCACCTCGCCTACCGCGCTGCTCACGCGCACCGGCAGGGCGCGCATGCGCATCAGCCGCGCCGGCACACGCAGCACCTGGCCGGGGCGGATGAGGTTCGGGTCGGGCAGGCGGTTCAGCCGCGCGATCTCGCGCCAGGCCTGCGGACCGATGAAGACCGTTTCCGACAGGCCGATCAGCGTGTCGCGTTCGCTGACGCGGTACTCGATGGTGGCCTCCTGCGCCGACACGGCCGCCGCGGCGGCCAGGCAGACCAGGGCGACGGCATGACGCAAGGCCAGGCTCATATCAGCGTGCAGTGCGGATGGCCGTCTTCGGCCGGAACGCCTTGCACACGGATTCGTCGGTCTCGAAGTAGGGGCCACCGAGGAGGTCGATGCAGTAGGGCACGGCGGCGAAGATGCCATGCACGCCGCGGTCCTTCAATCCCTCGAGTGTCTCGGCGATCGACTTCGGCTGGCCGGGCAGGTTGATGATCAGCGTCTTGCCGCGGATCACCGCCACCTGGCGCGACAGGATCGCCGTGGCCACGAAGTTCAGGCTGATCTGGCGCATCTGCTCGCCGAAGCCGGGCATCACCTTGTCGGCCACCGCCAGCGTGGCCTCGGGCGTGACATCGCGCGGCGCCGGGCCGGTGCCGCCGGTGGTCAGCACCAGGTCGCACTTCGCCACGTCGACCAGTTCGCGCAGCGCGGCGCTGATCGCCTCCTGCTCGTCGGGGATCAGGCGCGTTTCCCAGGCCATCGGGTTGCGCAGCGCCCGCTTCAGCCAGTCCTGCAAGGCCGGGATGCCCTTGTCCTCGTAGACGCCGGACGACGCGCGGTCGCTGATCGAGACCAGGCCGATACGCACCGGGTCGAAAGCGGGTTCACTCATGGGCGGTCTCGCGCGATTGTTTGATGAACTGGAACAGCTCGCGGAAGGCGCGGCCGCTGCGCTGCTCGGGCTGCAGCGCGGCGTCCTTGCGTGCGCTGCGGATCAGGCTGCGCAGCTGCTGTGCATCGGTGCCCGGGAACTCCTGCAGGAAACCGGTGACGGCGTCGTCGCTGGCGACCAGCTCGGCGCGCCAGCGCTCCGACTCGTGCAGCGACAGCGCGTCCTTGGCGCGGCCGAGCTGCATGTCGAGCACCGCCTGGCGGATCGGTTCGGTGTCGGTGCCGCGCATCAGCTTGCCGATGTACTGCATCTGGCGGCGCTTGCCTTCGTGCGTGCGCGTACGGCGGTACTCGTGCACCGCGTCGCGCAGGTTCTCGGGGATGGCCAGGTCCTTCACGCGCGATTCGGGCAGCGCCACCAGGGCCTCGCCGAGGTCCTGCAGCTCGTGCGATTCCTTCTTGCGCTGGGTCTTGCTCGGCCGCTCGTCGGGATCGACGGGGTCTTCCGAGGGCAGAAATGGGGCGGTGCGGGGCATGAGGTGATGGTGAATGACGCATGGTTATGATAGCCCGCGACCCCACACGGACCATCTGCCCGGCCCGCTTTCCCGGCCCCACTCCCATGCCCGACACCAGCCCCCGCGGATTCGCCTACACGCGAGACCAGTTCCAGCAGCTCGCCGAAGACGCCCTTGCCCTCGCGCGCACGCTCGGCGCCAGCGAGGCCGGGGCGGAGGTCTCCGAGGGCGTGGGGTTGTCGGTCAGCGTGCGCAAGGGCGAGGTCGAGAACGTCGAGCGCAACCGCGACAAGTCGCTGGGCGTGACCGTCTACGTCGGCAAGCGCCGCGGCAATGCGAGCACCTCGGATTTCTCGCGCACCGCGCTGGAGCAGACGGTGCGTGCCGCCCACGACATCGCGCGCTTCACTGCCGAGGACCCGGCCGCCGGCCTGCCCGAGGTGGAAGACCTGGCCTTCGGCGCTGCCGCCGTGCGCGACCTCGACCTCTTCCACCCCTGGCCCATCGTCGCCGAGCAGGCGGTCGAGATCGCGCAGCGCTGCGAAGCCGCCGCGCTCGAAGTCGATCGCCGCATCACCAATTCCGACGGCGCCGGCGTGTCGGTGCAGCAGTCGCACTTCATCATGGCCAACAGCCGCGGCTTCCGCGGTGGCTACGCCAGCTCGCGGCACTCGCTGTCGGTGGCGCCGATCGCCTCGCTGCCCGGCAAGGGCGGCGACGACATGCAGCGCGATGCCTGGTACACCTCGATGCGCTCGCCCGATGACATGGCCGCGCCCGAGGCGGTGGGCCGCTACGCCGCCGAGCGCGCGCTGTCGCGCCTGCGCAGCCGCAAGATCGCCACCGCCGAGGTGCCGGTGCTGTTCGAGTCCACGGTGGCGGCCGGGCTGCTCGGCTCGCTGGTGCAGGCCGTCAGCGGCGGGGCGCTGTACCGCAAGTCCAGCTTCCTGCTCGACAGCCTGGGCAAGCAGGTGCTCGCGCCGCACCTCGACGTGCACGAGAACCCGCACATCCCGCGCGGCAAGGGCAGCTCGCCCTTCGACGACGAAGGCGTGACCACACGCGCCCGCGACGTCGTCAAGGGCGGCGTGCTGCAGGGCTACTTCCTGTCGAGCTACTCGGCGCGCAAGCTCGGCATGCGCACCACCGGCCACGCCGGCGGCTCGCAGAACCTCACGCTCACGAGCCGGCTCACGCAGCCCGGCGACGACCTCGATGCCATGCTGCGCAAGCTGCACCGCGGCCTGTTCGTGATCGAGCTGATGGGGCAGGGCGTCAACCAGGTGACGGGCGACTACTCGCGCGGCGCGGCGGGCTTCTGGGTCGACCAGGGCCGCATCGTGCACCCGGTGCACGAGATCACCATCGCCGGCAATCTGCGCGACATGCTCAAGGGCATCGTCGCGGTCGGCGCAGACACCTACACGAGCGGCACCAAGACGCTCGGTTCGGTGCTCGTCGAACGCATGAAACTCGCCGGCAGTTGACCGGGTCCACCCCCTGGTCGCGGCCCTGGGAAGCACGTAGTTTTTCGCACGGGTAAACACCGGGCGGGGGGGTATGGCCCCCCTCCTAGAATTTCTGCGCTCAATCCCTCCTCTTCCGCGTATCCACCCTAGGAGAAATCGCATGGAACGTCGCTCATTCATCTAACGCGCCGGCATTGCCGGGGTGCTCGCCGCCGGTGCCGCACCGGCCGTGGTGCACGCACAGGCCAACATCCGCTGGCGCCTGGCTTCGAGCTTTCCGAAGTCGCTGGACACCATCTACGGCGCTGCCGAAGTGATGGCCAAGCAGGTCAGCGACATGACCGGCGGCAAGTTCCAGATCTCGGTGCACGCCGGTGGCGAACTGATGCCCCCGTTCGGCGTCGTCGACGGCGTGCAGAACGGCACGGTCGAGATGGCGCACACCGCGCCGTACTACTCTTCGGCAAGGACCCGACCTTCGCGATGGACTGCGCCATCCCGTTCGGCCTGAACAGCCGCCAGATGACGGCGTGGATGTACGAAGGCAACGGCATGAAGCTGTTCCGCGAGTTCTACGCGGGCTACAACATCCACAACTTCCCGATGGGCAACACCGGCGCCCAGATGGGCGGCTGGTACCGCAAGGAGATCAAGTCGCTGGCCGACATCAAGGGCCTGAAGATGCGCATCGGCGGCTTCGGCGGCAAGGTGCTCGAGCGCATCGGCGGCGTGCCGCAGAACATCCCCGGCGGCGAGATCTACCAGGCGCTCGAGAAGGGCACGATCGACGCGTCCGAGTGGGTGGGCCCGTACGACGACCAGAAGCTCGGCCTGAACAAGGTGGCGCCGAACTACTACTACCCCGGCTGGTGGGAAGGCGGCCCGCAGCTGTCGCTGTACATCAACACGAAGGCCTTTGCCGGCCTGTCGGCCGAGTACAAGGCGATCGTCGAGAACGCCGCGGCGCATGCCCACACCGTGATGCAGGCTCGTTATGACGCCCGCAACCCGGCTGCGCTCAAGCAGCTCGTCGGTGCCGGCACCAAGCTGTTCCGCTTCCCGAAGGACGTGATGGACGGCGCCTTCAAGGCCGCCATGGAGGTCTACGGCGAGCTCAGCGGCAGCAACCCGGCGTGGAAGAAGATCTACGCCGACTACAACGACTTCCGCCGCGACCAGAACCTGATGTTCCGCTTCGCCGAAGCCGGCTTCGACGACTTCATGCAGCAGCAGAAGCTGTGATCGCCGGCCGCCTCCGGCGGCTTGCAGCATGAAAAGAGCCCCGCCTTGGCGGGGCTCTTCTCATTTGGGGGCAACGAAACGAGGCGGGCGGGCTGCCCAGCCCCGCCCGCCCTGTGGCTCACTTCTGGCCCTGTTCCTTCTTGATCGACTCGAGCAGGCCCTTCATCGGGTCGTCGCTCGCCCCGCTCTCGGCAGGGGCTGACGAGGCGCCCGCTGCGCCAGAAGCACCCGGCGCGGCCGGCACTGCGAACGGGTCGTTGGCTTCTTCGCGCGGCTGCATCTGCAGCTGGTCGAGCACCTTGTTCGCATCGATGGTGACGCCCTTCTCGATGCCGCCGGTCACCAGCGTCGGGAAGGCGATCACCGCCGACACCATGATCACCTGCAGAACGATGAAGGCGATCGAGCCCTTGTAGATCTGCGAGGTCTGCACGGCCGGGATGGTCTCGCCGGTGATGCGGTCCTTGTAGTCCTTCTTGGCCGCGACGCTGCGCAGGTAGAACAGCGCGAAGCCGAACGGCGGGGTCAGGAACGAGGTCTGCAGGTTCATCGCGATGATCACGCCGAACCAGATCAGCGTCATGTCGGCCGGCGTGCCGGGCGGCAGCAGGCCGCCGAGCATCTTGTCGGCCACCGGCGCGAGGATCGGGATGACGATGAAGGCGATCTCGAAGAAGTCGATGAAGCAGCCGAGGATGAACACCAGCACGTTCACGACGATCAGGAAGCCGAGCGCGCCGCCGGGCATCTTGTCGAACAGGTGCTCGACCCAGATGTGGCCGTCGGCGGCGTTGAAGGTGAAGCTGAACACCGTCGAGCCGATCAGGATGAACAGCACGAAGCACGACAGCCGCGCCGTGTTGTCCAGCGCCTGCACCAGCAGCTTGAGCTGCAGCCGGCCGCGGCCGACCGCCATGATCAGCGCGCCCAGCGCACCCATCGCGCCGCCTTCGGTGGGCGTGGCGATGCCCAGGAAGATGGTGCCCAGCACCAGGAAGATCAGCACCAGCGGCGGGATCAGCACGAAGGTGACCTGTTCGGTCAGGCGCGACAGCAGGCCGATCTTCAGCGCCTTGTTCAGCAGCGCCAGGCCCAGGGCCAGCAGCGAAGCCACCGTCATCGACAGGATGACGATCTCGTCGCCCGGCGCCGGCAGCTCGCGGCCGATCATCGGGTTGATGACGCTCTGGTGCACCTTCGACCAGGCGTAGCCGGCCGCGCCGCAGATCGCGAACAGCGCGAGCAGCGACTTGTGGCCGCTGGAGCCGTTGGCCTCGCGGTAGATGCGGGCCTCGGGCGGCAGCGCCGGCACCCACGATGGCTTGAAGATCGCAACCATCACCACGAACGAAAGGTACAGGCCGACCAGCATCAGCCCCGGGATCAGCGCGCCGGCGTACATGTCGCCCACCGAGCGGCCGAGCTGGTCGGCCAGCACGATCAGCACCAGCGAGGGCGGGATGGCCTGCGCCAGCGTGCCCGAAGCAGTGATGGTGCCGGTGGCGATGGTGCGGTTGTAGCCGTAGCGCAGCATGATGGGCAGCGAGATCAGGCCCATCGAGATGACGGCCGCTGCCACCACGCCGGTGGTGGCGGCCAGCAGTGCGCCGACCAGGATCACCGCGATGGCCAGGCCGCCGCGCACCGGGCCGAACACCTGGCCGACGGTCTCGAGCAGGTCTTCGGCCATGCCGGATCGCTCGAGGATGATGCCCATGAAGGTGAAGAAGGGAATCGCCAGCAGCGTGTCGTTCTGCATGATGCCGAACACGCGCAGCGGCAGCGCCTGGAACAGGGTGCCGCCGAACAGGCCGGCCTCCATGCCGATGAAGCCGAACAGCAGGCCGGTGGCCGCCAGACCGAAGGCGACGGGAATGCCGGAAAGCAGGAAGACGAACAGCCCCGCGAACATCAGCGGGACGAAGTTCTGCACGATGAACGAGGTTTCCATTTACTTGTCTCCCGCCAGCTTTTTCTCGGCAGCGGCGGCCAGTTCTTCGGCGAGCAGTTCTTCGTCGGACTTGTGGTGCTCCATGCTCATCGGCTCGGGGATGATGCCGCGCAGGAAGGCGATGCGCTTGACCAGCTCCGACAGCGCCTGCAGCAGCAGGATGCCGAAGCCCAGCGGGATCAGCAGGTAGACCGGCCAGCGGATCAGGCCGCCGGCGTTCTGCGACATCTCGCCGGAGTGCCAGGCCCCCTCGAACAGGGGCCAGCTCAGGCGGATGAGGATCAGGCACAGCGGGATCAGGAACACGACGATGCCCAGCGTGTCGATGATGGCGTTGGTGCGCTTGGACAGCTTGGACGAGATGAAGTCGATGCGCACGTGCACATTGCGCAAGAAGGCATACCCCGCGCCCAGCATGAACACGGCCGCGAACAGGTACCACTGCACCTCGAGAAAGGCGTTCGAGCCGATGTTGAACGCCTTGCGCACGATGGCGTTGGTGGCGCTGATGAGCACGGCCGCCAGCACCAGCCAGCGGATGAGTTGGCCGATCCGGTCGTTGAAACGATCGATCAGGCCCGACAGGGAGAGCAGGGCGGACAAGGCAATCTCCGGGAGTTCTGGAAAGCGGGCGCGCAATGGCGCGATGGTGCCGATGAAACCGCGATCGCCGCCGGCGCGCAACGGGTGAAACCGGTACGTGGAACTACGCAGCGAGGCTCCCGTTCAGGCGCCGCCGATCGAGCGGCAGCGCTCCACCGCGTACTTGATGAGTTCGGCCTGCCCCGCCAGGTCGAGCTTGCGGCGGATGTTGTGCCGGTGCGTCTCGACGGTGCGCACGCTCATGCCCAGCGTCTCGGCGATCTGCCGGCTCGCCAGCCCATCGGCCAGGCAGCGCAGGATCTCCGTCTCGCGGGCCGACAGCAGCGGGCGGCTCTCGTCGGGCCGCCCGGCGGTGGCGGCCAGCCCCGAGCCCAGGAAGTTGCGGCCTTCCGCGACCGCGAGGATGGCCGCGACGATCTCCTCCGACGGCGCCTCCTTCAGCACGTAACCGTGCGCGCCGGCTGCCAGCGCCCGGTGCACGTACTCGGGGTTGTCGTACATGCTGAGCATCAGCACGCGCAACGTCGGGTGGCGCTCGCGCAGCCGGGCGGTGAGCTCGATGCCGTTGACCTGCTTCATGCCCACGTCCATCAGCACCAGGTCGGGGCGCAGCCACTCCACCTGCTCGAAGGCCTGCGCCGTGTCGCCGGCCTCGCCGACGACCTCGATGCCGGCGACTCCGGACAGGCGGGCGCGCAGGCCCTCGCGCACCAGCGGGTGGTCGTCGACGAGCAGGACCTTGCAGTCGTTCATGCCGCCTTCTTCGCCGCAGGGCGAAGCCGCTCGATCGCGGCGGCCGTCAGGTCGGCCAGGACCGCCGTGCGCCCGGGCCGCGATTCGATGCTGAATTCGCCGCCGATGGACTCGACGCGCTCGCGCATGTTGCGCATGCCGATGCCGCGGCGCGGGTCGACGCGGATCGCCGGCACGTCGAAGCCGATGCCGTCGTCGACGATGCGCAGGCGCAGTCCGCCGGCATGGAAGATCAGTCGCGCCTGCACGCGCGTGGCCTTCGAGTGCTTCTCGATGTTGGTCAGCGATTCCTGCACCACGCGGAACAGCACGGTGTTCACCTCGTCGGGCAGCGTGTCGGCCTGCCCCCACAGGCGCAGCGCGATGCGCACGCGGCCGTGCTGGTTGAACTCCTCGGCCAGGTCGTCCAGCGCCGCGGGCAGGCCCAGGGTATCGAGTTCGGCCGGCCGCAGGCGGTGCGAGATGCGGCGCACCTCGTGCAGCGCGTCGCCCAGGCGCTGGACGGCACGCTGCAACGCAGGCGGCGTGGCTTCGCGGCCGAGCTGGGTCGAGGCGGACTCCAGCAGCAGCTTGATCGACACCAGCGTCTGGCTGGTGCTGTCGTGCAGCTCGCGCGACAGGTGGGCGCGCTCGTCTTCCTGCGACTTGACCACCTGGCGGGCCAGGTTGCGCAGCTTGGCGTCGGCCACCTTCGCCTCACTGAAGTTCAGCACCATGCCGCTGCCACCGATCAGCACCACGCCGAACAGCGCGATGCCTGCGATCCACAGCATCGTGGAGGCGACGTTCTCGTCGACCTGGCGGTCGATCTGGGTCAGCGTGCCCTGGATGTCGTCGAGGTACAGGCCCGTGCCGATGACCATGTTCCATCGCGGCAGCGAAATCGCGTAGGCGAGCTTGGGCGTGAGCGTGCGCGTGGAAGGTTTCTGCCACAGGTACTGAACGAAGCCGCCGCCTTCGTGGGCGCGAGCGATCAGCTCGCGGATCAGCGGCACGCCCTGGGCATCCTTCAGGTCCCACAGGTCCTGGTTCTGCAGTTCGGGCTGGCGAGGGTGCAGCAGGTTGCGCCCGCCGGTGTCGAAGACGAAGAAGTAGCCGTCGATGCCGTAGTCCATCGTCGACAGCAGACGCAAGGCCTCGGCGAGGGTCTGCGCGTCGTCGCGCCGCGTGTCGTACAGCGGCGCGAGCAGGCTGCGCGCCAGCCCGACGTGGTTGAGCAGCTCGGTCTGCTTGGCGGCCATGTAGGCCGTCTCGACCACCTGGCGCTCTCGGCGAGACAGGTCCTGCTGCTGCTGGCGCATCGCCAGGGCGATCAGGCCCAGCGACACCAGCAGCGGCAGGATCGCCAGCAGCAGGAACTTGGAGCGGGGGCGCATGGCCTGGGGCAGGTCGTGCGCCGCCAGTGCGCGGCTAGCGGGAGACTGCCGCCAGGTACAGCTTGCCCGAGCGATTGCCACTGCGGCAGAAGGCCACCATCGGCCGCGGCAGCGCGGCGACCAGTTCGGCCATGCGAGCGATCTCTGCGGGCGAGTGGTAGGCGGGCTGCACCGGCAGATAGGCGTAGGCGAGGCCGGCGGCCTGGGCGGCGGCTTCCACCTGCGCGCTGGTCGGCTGATCCGGGCCTTCCTCGAAGTCGGGCCGGTTGTTGACGACGCTCTTGAAGCCCAGCGCGGCCAGGTCGGCCATGGCATCGGGGGTGAGCTGTGGCGCCACGCACACGTCGGGGGCGATCTGGCGCAGCAGTTGGCGGGTCGGGACCATCGTGTTCACCTCAGCGGGACAGAGCCTGTTTCACGGCGGCGGAGACCAGCCCCATGTCGGCCTTTCCGGCCAGTTTCGCCTTCACGGCGCCCATCACCTTGCCCATGTCGCCGGGGCCGGTGGCGCCCAGTTCGGCGACGATGGCGGCCACCGCGGCGGTGATCTCCTCGGCCGACAACCGCTGCGGCAGGTAGCTCTCGAGCACCTGCAGTTCGGCGGTCTCCTTGTCGACCAGGTCGGTGCGGCCCGCGGCGCCGAACTGCGAGATCGAGTCCTTGCGCTGCTTGATCAGCTTGTCGACGATGCCGATGACGGCCGCATCGTCGAGC
>Ga0116156_10005229_pt1 | contig 10833 bp, 8 predicted proteins | sample AD_UKC045_MetaG_FD_89891 | JGI IMG/M metagenome (GOLD analysis project Ga0116156, IMG submission 89891) | Active sludge microbial communities of municipal wastewater-treating anaerobic digesters from USA - AD_UKC045_MetaG | ecosystem: Engineered > Bioreactor > Anaerobic > Digestate | place: USA... | reverse complement strand
GTGATCTGCGCATCGGCCTTCTGCCAGACTTCTTCCTGGGCGCGGCGCACCGCTTCCTGCACTTCCTTGCCGCCCCCGATGAGGTGAATGGCTCCCCAGGTGAGGAGCACGGCGACCGGATTGAGGTCGCTGCCATAGGCTTCGAGCCCAAGGCGTGCCGCCTCGAAGGGTACCGAGCCGCCGCCGCAGAAGCAGTCTCCCACCCGCGCCACGTGCCCAAAGGCTTTCTCCGAAAGCTGGGCAAAGAGCTCCTGGAGGCTATTGGCAGAGGTGCCCAGGTGCGCATTGATCTCGTTCCAGGAACTGGGAGAAGGACCTTCGATTTCTTCGGGCCTGCAGCAGTAGGTGAGCTTTTCTTCATAGGGCAGGCGAGCAAAGGCGAGGGCTTCAAGGCGCTCTTTCTCTGCTTTGCTTATGCCTTTAGCCCAGCGCGCCGACTCACCCGAGCCCTCGATGTGCCCCTTGCACTCTTCGGGCTTTACAAGGCGCACAATCTCTTTGGCGGAGAGTGGCTTATTCTTGCGCTGCCAGAGGCCGTCCTCATCCATCGTGAGGATTTTGTAGAATATGTCGCGGTCCTTCTGTGGATCGTCCGAGGCGGGCATAAGCAGGCCCAGAAGGCTTGCGCGCACGAGGATAAGCGGCTTGCGGCCCCACCACTTGCCGAGGCCGGTGAGCGTCTGGCCGGAACCCGCCTTGCGCTCCTTGTAGCTCTCCGCCGAAAGGCGCGCGACGGGGAATTGCGTTTCAATGAAGGGGATATGCGGCATGAGGATTCCTCTATTCTTTGATCATATCCATTATATTTATTTTTCCTGCAAAGACTTGCTGACCTATTGGCGACTTTCCTGTTTCAAAAATGGTTTGCCAATAATTATAGTTCTGTTTAGCACCAAATACTGTACGTGAAAGCTCTCGATTTCGCCACACGGGCAGATAATAGAATCGCTTTGTAAAAAGCTCTATCTTGTGCCACAGTTCTTCATGGAAGGGATACTGAAACAGCTTCTTATCGTTATGTACCACATTCCGCAGAATAAAGTAATTTTTTATAAGCTGATGTAGCAGCTTGAGCCAGTTATAGCATATTTCCTCTTTTGCTAATCGATAAGATGCCACATGGTCGTCAGGAATTGGCTCACCTTTCTGCAGTTGATTCTCGATCTGATTGGTACCTATTTCCGGTTGAAATTTTCCTATGTACATTTGCTCGGCAATGATATTCATCAGCCGTGTGATCTGGTCTATCTCAAGTTCGCGTGGGTTCTGGTTCTCGGCCATCTGATAATCAAGAGGCGTGTCGAGTACTTCCTGATAGATGAAGAATGAAAAGAATGTCTTTTCGATGGTGCTGTAGGAAAATGGCTTTTCTCTGCCCCTTCCTCCAAAATCGATGTAATCTAATAGCTTATTCTCAGGATTGTGGGTAATGGCATCGCGCACCGCATCAAGAATGTATCGCTTCATCTCGCGGGATTCGCCTTTGAAAAACTGAATCAGATCACTTTCTGAGAACCCATAAGAATCTTCCGGCAATTCCTTTGCTTTTCTGAATTGCTCGATTCGTTCCTGATAGAGTTCGCTCCCGAGGTGCCGCTGGACTGACTTGTCAAAGGCAACCTGCTTGAGTGTGGTGCCTGCATTGGTATTGGTGGTGAGAAGTATGTCGAGATCAGGGTTGATGAAAATCCTTAGCGGCAGTGTTTTTGCGCCGAGCATGATTTGAGCTGCTGCCTTGTGTTGGCCATCAAATACCATAACCTTTGCCGTACTGGATTGATTGCTTTCAAGATTCACATAGGCAAGCTGTACATGGAGTTGTGGTCTTTTAAGATAGAACTCGTACACCAGCTTGCTGACGTTTGATCCTATTGGTCGAGGATTGATCTTGTAATCATGCCATAGATATTCAATGGGAAGAACCGCAAAGAAATATTTAAAATTACTGATTGGGTCGGTATAGATAGGCTGCTCGTACACCCTGGTATCACCGACCTCTGAATATGAATATTTAATGCGATCCCCTTCTATCTTCATAGAGAGATGGTAGTTAGATCCGCCATGCTGCTGAAGAATATCCTGCAGGTTGGGGCTTCGATTCTGATTCTGAAGCGCATTCTGCAGCTTCTTGAAGCGTGCAAGAATTCGTGCCACATTGAGATCAGATGCCTGTTTGGAACGGTTGCAGGAGCTGTGCACCAGCGCAAAATTGCTTTCATTATCCATTCCATTCATCTTGAGAGGAACGACATGGTCGATATCACACTCATGGCGCTGAAGGTCGAGATCGATGGCATCTTCACAGATAAAACATCGCCCGTGTTGGGCCTCATGCAGGCGCCGCATCAGATTCTCGCGTTCTTCCTGTGTCAATCGATTTAAATACGACGAACTCACATATGCTCCTTTCTATGCTTTTAATTCAGACATAATCACTGATAAATTGGGTTTTTATCCTTTGCTTATTCTTCATCCTCAAACAAGGTGGGTTCAATATGCGGACGCTTGTCGATGATGCTACTCTGGACGGGATTTTCGCAGAGGGCAAAGCGCACGGCTTTGCGCCAGCCTCGGTTGCGGCCGGTTGTGGCCTGGCCGGTGGCGGCGTTGGTCATGGTATAAAGCCACCAGCGTTCTTCAGGCGCAAGGCCGAGCCAGTTGTAAATGGCGGTCTGAATGTCGCCCAGCTGAACTTCCTCGATGGCCCACAGAAGAAGCACGAGTTCCTTGCCGAATCGTGGCGAGAGCAGTGCGGTTCCGCCGCGAGCCGGCCAGCGGCCAGTGGGAAGGCCCCGCGCGGTGAGCCTGCGGTTGAACTCGGCTTTGACAGCGTCAGCGACTTCGCGGAAGTACTCCTTCTTGATCATGACTTTGAGGTCGGGGCTGTGGGGATCGACTGCGGCGACATCCGGAGGCTCCCCCTTCCAATCGAAGTGTTCGACTACCTTGACTGCGCTGGTATCCTTGGCCGAGGGTAGATGGACTGAAAAAAAATGAGTGTACTTGTCGGGATCAAAGCCAAAGCCGGGATACTGCTGCTTCACTGCTGCACCTCGCGCTCGACATCGTAGGGGATTCTGTCCCGGTTCACCCAGTCGAGGAAGTCTTGGCCGCGCTCGAAGTAGATACGCTGGACGTCCATGATGATGTTCACGCTGCCTGCGTACTGCTCAACGAGTTCACACAGGTTCTTGAGCTCTGCTCCGGTCTTTTCAAGCGGGTCGGCGGCAGTATAGCTCAGTTCTTCATTCATTGAACTTGCAACATTGAAGTAGATGGTGATGCCCCGCGCGCGGCTATGGTACTCTTCAAGTCGACTTATGAGCTGCCAGGCATCCGCGGTGGGCAGGCTGTGGAATCGCTTGTTTGTCCAGATCAGCGGTTTGCTTGGATCAACCTCGAGTTGTACCGATGTGGTAATCTCACGACGCATGACCTCACTTTCAACCCCGTCTTTGCGGGCAACGGCGAGAATCAGGCGGCATCCTGAAGGAATGGGGAATGGGCCGGCGTACGGCGCACCGTTGGTTCGTGGATCTGAGCCATCGGTGGTATAGAAAATAGGTGCTTCCGGTCGAGCAATGAGCTCAAGAAAGCGTTCGCCTCCCTGCTCGTACAGACGGCTCTTGAGCGTGATCGTATTGGTCCAGGTATACGGCAGAGCCTCGCGCAGGGGATTGTCCTCGTCTCTGCAGAGGAAGGTGATTTTGAGCGCATCGGTTTCAAACGCGGCATAATTCGGCACCCTTTCGCTCGCAGTGCTGGGAGCTTGGTCGCCGTATTCATACAGCACTACGCTGCCGCCGACAGGCCGGATTTCGAGCGTCGCTTTCCCTGTCGACTCATCGCGGCTTTTTACGCGGACTATGACCGAGGTGGGCTCCATGGGGAAGGGACCTTTGCGCACGTAGTCACCTTCATCCCGCCAGACGCCAGTTTTCACCGCATAGGCTTTGACATCATCGAGCAGGCGCGGCAGGTGCAGCTGCCACTGGGGCTTGCTCGCCGCCCTGTCTTTCACATCCTTCCACCGGACCGGGTTCTGGCTGTCGAAGAGGCGCTCTTCGATTTTGGAAATCCAGGTGCCGAGGTTGCTGGTGTCGTCGCTGAATTTTCTGACACTGAGGAGCGTAGCACGAATTTGGTCTTCGCCATCATAGCGGTTGCCTTCAAAGGTGAGCCGGATGGTTTCTTTGCGGAGGCCTCCGCTGGAAGGATACACCACCATCGTATAGGTTTGCTGGATGGCGCTTCGCAGGTTGATGTTGATTCTGTCTTCGCTGTTCTTGGCTTCTGTGCGCTGCGGATCGCGCTCGGAGAGCTTTTCTTTGTCCTGTTCGTCAAGAATAGTGCGGATGGCCTTGAGCTGGGCGGCGTTGCGCAGCACCTCGTCCATGGTGTCGCGGTCGCCGGTCAGAAAGAGGATGCGATTTTTATATTCAAGATTGTCGTACAGCGTCTGAAAGTCGGGATGCAGTGGTATTTGGTCGCCGCGCGCGGGGTAGGGTTCGGTCACCACGAGTGTCGTCTTGTCTGCGGTGATCTGCACTTCTTCCCATGAGGGCAGCACGAGGCAGTTCTGATACACATCGCCACGGCTGGGCTTGAAAAGAGACTCCAGGTAGTCATGCAGTTCCTTGAGCCTGGTTTCCTTGTTGTAGGATTCGACATAGCTGTGCAGGGTTGCGGCGAGGTTGCGCACGTTCTTGAAGTAGAGTCGTCCATCGGTGGAGACGTGCAGATACCAGGCAAGGCTTGGGAGCTGCTCCAGCACATCGGTCTTAAGGTGCGAGACATCGAGACCCGGACGGCAGAGCCAGGCGATCACCTCGCTATCTCGTAGACCGAGTTCGGGGTTCTGCGCGGTCGAGAGCGATGCCACGTAGAGAAGTTTCGCCGCCTCCTGTGCAAGAGTGCCTCCCCCGAGTTTGGTATCGAGTGCTTCGGCGTGGGAGGAGCCCTTGTTGGCGATATCCACGCGCACAGCTTCGGTCAGGTTGGGATTGATGGTCGAAAACTCGTTGTAGATGTCGGGGTCATTGAGTTCAATATCGTACGGGTGGATAAGCTCTAGTGATTTCGCCTTTTCAGATTCCCAGAGATTCGCCACCACGGTGCGCATGAGGCGAAGAAGGCCCCTCGTCTGCTGAAAACCGGGATTGGCTTTGAAGCGTCCATAGAGGTCCCGTAAGGAATAATGGAATGGATAGGATTCGCGAATGAGCGCCGCAAAGGAAGCAGGAGACTCGCTCGTCAGGTCCATCTGCTTGGCCTTTTCCACCGCGTTTGCATAACGCCTGGCTACCTCATCACGAACGGAAAGATCGGGCAGCCGCTCGAACAGCCTTGTCTGAAGGATGCGGAAGATTTCATCGCCCTGGGTGGCAACCGGCTCTATGGGAACGACACTTCGGTTGGTTTCATGCTTGAAGTTGTCCAGTGCCTGGTTAATGTAGCCGGTACCGTCCGCATAGGCAGTCGCTGAGAGGTCGGAAATAATGATGACGACCCTGGAGAGCTCTGTCTTCTGCGCGGCAATAAGGAGGTTGGAAAGCGCGGTCGCCGTGACCACGGCAAGGTTGGAATCGCCGATCTGTACGGATTTTGCATTGTTGAAGTAGGGCGGCAGCTCATCAAGGAGGATGACGACGGGGCGGTCTTTGAGGAGATGCACCCAACTCGACACGCCTGGGGCTTTGAGCGGTGCATAATGATCTTGGAACAGATCTTTATTCCCCAGCTGCTCGGCAAGGGCGCCCCACAGGCCATAAGGGTAGTCAGACTCACGCCCATCAAAACCAATCACGGTGTAGGGAGTGCTATCAAGATTGAAGTGGCTGCCAAGCATGGAACGGAGTGCGGGATAGCGCGCAAGGAGCCCCAGTGCGATCATGCTGTGCGTCTTGCCTCCACCCATTGCCTGCGACAAAAGATAGGCCGCAGGCTGTTCGCTCTTGCCGGAGATGCGGTCGAAAGTCTTCTGGATGAGAAGTTTCATGCCTTCGGTGACGTAGTTTTCTGCGAAAAACTGTCTGGCGGCGGATTCATCGAGGGAACCATCGAGCAGATCGCTCAGATTCAGCACTGTATCGCGCCTTTGTCGATCGAACACTGACTGGCGGGGTGTACATGTTTCAAATATCGTCATAATTTTCATTATGAGGCAGTTTTTAAGATGAGGCAAGATGGGATTCGATTTCGCAAAGCCTGTAACAAATTTAGTGTAAACGGCTATACTACAAGAAGGAGTAAGTATGGCCATTACGAAAGAAGTACTGGATGAACTCTTAAAAGAGTATCGGGGACTGGAGGATATAACCGGTCCAGAAGGGCTCTTGAAGCAACTTACTAAAGCACTGATAGAGCGAGCAATGGAAGCAGAGCTCACCGAACATGTGGGATATGAAAAACATGACCAAGGTGAAAAGCGGACCGAGAATCGAAGAAATGGGAAAAACACAAAGACCGTACGGACCGATCAGGGCCCGCTTGAGATAGCAGTTCCCCGAGACCGGGACGGAACCTTTGAACCGGCCATCATCATCGAATCAATCATTCAGAAGAATTTGCGAATGAGAAAAATCATATCAACGGCATAGAAAACTTCTGGAATCAAGCCAAACGAGTCTTAAGAAAGTACAATGGCATCGATAAGAAATACTTTCCCTTGTTTTTGAAAGAATGTGAGTTCCGTTTCAACTATGGAACACCCAAAAATCAACTCAAGGGCCTAAGGGAATGGTGTTCGATTTAAAGCCTTATCTACTACAGCCCCAAAATTTATTACATGCTCAATTTGGGTTTGGCCGATTAAACCTTCTGTATGTTTTATCTCCTCTACATTCATGATCCCAATACAGTTTTCTTATTGTTACCCAATTGTTACCCAAATTCCTGATTTCTGGTGATACACCCTGATACAGGTTGACATTTTAAAGCCTTATATTATAATAACTAAATATATCACAAGATATCCGGTGAAACAGGCAGGGATTGATTCGCAATCTATAGGTCAGGGGTTCGAATCCCCTATTCTCCATAGGAACTTAATCTTGCGTATGACCTCAATAAACGACTGTATTGTGAGCAAATAGCATCTGACTGAAGGTTGTTGATAGCGCTATGGCATTTTCCTTGCTGTGGCATCTTAATCTGTCATTCTGAATTAATCCTACGATGAAAAGATCGTGTCAAGTGATGTTAGCGCCATCAATTCTTGTCCAAGGGATTATGGCTAGCCCTTTCCACTGAAAGCTCTGATCGCCTGCATAGATCAAACTGCAGTCCTCGCGCCGAGAGTCTGAATATCGTATCCAAGCCTCGAGTACAGAGAGCCAGCTCTAGCGAGGAAGTCTTTCCCGATTTGATGATCTCTAAGGCCTTGAGGCGTTGCTCCTCTTGAAAGACTATATCGATCTCATTGCCCGTGCTGTCTCGCCTAAAGAATATATCTGCATCCAGACCTCGATTGTAATGGTTCTTGAGAATTTCAGATACAACAAAGGACTCGAAGATATTACCCCGATTAGGATGAACGAAGAGTTCCTCTGCAGTCTTGATACCGAGAAGTCGGCAGACGAGGCCAGAATCCACGAAATAAAGCTTCGGGCTTTTAACGAGGCGCTTGCCAAAATTTTCATAGAAAGGCCGTAAGTGTCAAGTCCGGTTTAAATCTTTCTAATTTAGGAAAGTTATCGCTCCGACTGTGACAATTGGCGCATTGCGCTCGGTTATCTCTAAAGAAAACCAGTTGAAGAACGAGTACAGATAAATGTACGGATTTGGGAATTAGAAAAGAAACAACATAAAATTGAGGGAGAATTTCAACGAACTGTAGTATGATGAGAACGAGGAATAATTATAGACAAGATGACTATTGATTCTCCAGAATCCCATTCTATTGACATTGTGGCAGATAGCATTGGAAAGATCAAAACCCTCTTTCCAGAGTTGATCACTGAAGACATTCAAGGTACCTCAGTTAATGTGGACATGCTCAATGCGCTTTTAGGAGATAAGACTGTTACCAAATACGAAGAAAAATATGGGCTCAATTGGCTTGGCAAGCGCAAGGCCCGAGAACTTGGGCTCACGCCTTCAATGGGCACCTTGAGGCCTTGCCCTGTAGACATTGTGGACTGGGATACGACCAAGAATCTTATGATAGAAGGTGACAATCTCGAGGTACTTAAGCTCTTGCAAAAGTCTTATGCGGGTAAAGTAAAGCTCATCCATATCGATCCGCCCTACAATACTGACAAAGACTTTGTATATCAAGACGATTTTCAAAACAACATTAAGAATTACCTTGAACTTACCGGTCAAATCGATGGTGGTCGCAAGCTGGAAGGCAATCTTGAATCTTCAGGTCAATTTCATACAAATTGGCTCAATATGATGTATCCTAGACTTAATATAGCTCATAGCTTACTCTCAACTTTTGGAATCCTATTCATTTCGATAGATCAAACAGAGTTAGCTAATCTGAAGAGTATATGTGATTTGATATTTGGCGAAGAAAATTTCTTTGCAATCCTAACTCGGCGAGCTATGCATACAGTTAGGAATTCTAGTAAAGATTTCAATCTTCACTGCGACTATATCCTTACATATGCACGTGATAAATCATGGTTCGCATCTTCGAAAGATCTCTATATTCGACAGCAGGTAGATAAGACTGAGAGTTATCCCTTTGATTGCAATGATAGACAAGGACAATATAAGCTAGATCCATTGTATGCAAGAAATTATTATACTCCATACATTCATTGTTTTAAAAATGGAGTCGAGTGGAAAGCACCCGAAGGAAGCTATCCTAAATACTCAGAAGAATCATTAGAGGAGATGGAAGAGAATGGTCGCATCGTTTTCGGGCGTGGCATGATAAAAGCAAAACGTTATTTGTAAAAGGTACAAAAAGGGCAACCTCCTAATACAATATTGGATCCACAAGATGTTGGATATCATCTTGATGGAACAAAAATGTTATGCCAGCTGCTTGGTTCCGATAAAGTATTTTCTCAACCAAAACCAGTAGAGCTAATCAAATACCTAATCGATCTTAGTAATGATAAATCTGAAATTGCGTTAGATTTCTTTTCTGGATCAGGGACAACGGGACAGGCTGTGATGCAAGCAAATCTAGCTGATGGAGGCGACCGTCGATTTGTTCTTGTGCAATTGCCAGAGCCCTTAGACATTGCTAACAAGGATCAGAGCGCAGCAGCAGAGTATTGTCATAAGCTAGAAAAACCTCTCAACATCGCTGAGCTCACCAAAGAACGCCTTCGGCGGGCGAGCAAGAAAATTGCAGATGAGAATCCTCTTTTCAAGGGCGATCTTGGTTTTCGCGTTTTCAAGCTTGATTCTTCAAACTTTCGGGCTTGGAATCCTAGCCCTGCTGACCTGAGTACAGCCCTACTCAATTCAGTGCATCACATTAAGTCTGATCGGACAGAGCAGGATGTACTCTGTGAGCTACTCTTGAAGCTTGGCCTCGATCTATTGGTTGTTATCGAGACTAGGAAGATTGCAAGCAAATAAGTGAGCTCCATTGGTTCTGGCAGGCTTTTTGTATGCCTTGCTAACAATATAAAAGCTGAAGAAATTGAAGGTCTGGCACAAGGAATCCTGGGCTGGAGAGATGAACAAGAGCCAGAAGGAGAAGTGATCTGTGTGTTCCAGGACAGCTCTTTTGAAGACAATGTCGCAAAGACCAATCTTTGCGCCATTCTGGAGCAAGCCGGCATAAAAAATCAGGAGCATATAGCAATATGTTGTATAGCATACACATCTCCGATTTTTATGTTTATTTGGCTATCAGGAATTCCTGTATAGCTATGCTTTGATTTGTCACAAAAAATAGCTATTATTTGTGACAGGAGCAACCATTGGAAAATCAAGCACTATCAGAATCTGTGTGGGCTGCGATCAACGCATTCCCAGAAGGATTTGCGTTCACTTCGAAAGATCTAGCTGATATCGCTAACCCAGCTGTGATTCGACAAACCCTTGGTCGGTTGGCAAAAAGCGGAAAGGTAAGAAGGCTTTTGCGTGGTGTCTATGACGTTCCTCGCAAGAGTTTAATACTCAATTCGCCTGCGCCGCCATCGATAAACAGTATTGCAGAAGCTTTTGCACGAGCTCATGGTTGGACAATTGTCCCCACTGGTGCTGCAGCGCTCAATCTATTGGGACTTTCTACACAAGTACCTGCTACTTGGACATTCTTAAGCGACGGACCTTCGAAAACTATCATGTGGGAAGCGGGTAGAATAGAATTTAAGCATCGAACGAATAAGGAAATAACCTTGCTGTCACCAACGACAGCGCTTGTCGTACAAGCATTGAAAGAATTAGGCCAAGAAGGAATAAATGAAGAGATCATAGCAGTGGTTTCAAAAAAGATGAGCGCCAAAGAAAAAGAAATTGCTTTGCGAGAAGCAAAAATAGTTACGAGCTGGGTCTATGAGACAATAAAAAGCATCTTCCGATACGGGGTAAACCCAGATGCGTAATATAGCTCGACTTTCTACCATAGATCGAAGCGATATTTTTGCTGATACTGCATTAAAAATGGGAGTAAATGAAGGCATCATAGAAAAAGATTTCTGGGTTTGTTGGGCTTTGGATGTACTTTTTACGGATAATGAATGGAAAGAACAACTCAACTTCAAAGGTGGAACGAGTCTTTCAAAAGCATATGGGCTTATTGATCGTTTTTCTGAAGACATAGATCTCATTCTTGATTGGAGACTCCTTGGCTATGGCCTAGAAGAACCCTGGGCGCAGCGAAGCAACAGTGCTCAAGACCGCTTTATCCAGGAGGCGAAT
>Ga0116156_10005224_pt1 | contig 10837 bp, 12 predicted proteins | sample AD_UKC045_MetaG_FD_89891 | JGI IMG/M metagenome (GOLD analysis project Ga0116156, IMG submission 89891) | Active sludge microbial communities of municipal wastewater-treating anaerobic digesters from USA - AD_UKC045_MetaG | ecosystem: Engineered > Bioreactor > Anaerobic > Digestate | place: USA... | reverse complement strand
GACTCTCTGGTTGATGTCTGGGAAAATAAATTTAAACCGTTCATAGACAGAAGCTGGAAAAAAACCGACAAATGTTCTGACTGCTCAGAGTGGAAAATGTGTGAAGGCGGACCGATGCATCTTTGGAACTATGAAGAAAAAACACTTTCACTTTGTCATTATAAAGATCTGATACTGAAAGGAGAGAAAGAATGAAAAAATTATTCTCGTTTTTATCAATTGTTTTTGCACTGTTAGCAGGATTCAGTGCGTGCGGAAATACAAAAACAGATAATTATACCGATTCAGAAATAGCCAAATCTGACTCAAACGATGAGGACAGCGGAAACACTAGCGATACTGGCAACACAGGCAACACAGAATACTTTGATGATACGATTTATGGAATAGAATACTGTGTGTTTATTAAAGTTTCAGGAACTGTGACAAACGAAGAATCATTGCCTCTTGAAAACATAGATGTCCATTTTTGTGAAAAATATTATGCGGAAGAAGAGTGCGATCTGGTTTCAGTTTCTGATTCTGGAGGAGAATTCGAATTCACTAAAGAAAACAGCACCTTTGATATTAATGATAATCTTTCCCTGAAGTTCCATGATTCTTCCGGCAGGTATTCAAATAAAGATGTTTTCATTGAAATGGAGTGTATCTTTGACGAAAACGATGGCAGAATCTACAAATACGACTGTAAAAACGAAGATGTAAAAGTTGTCATGGAAGAAACTTCCGATGATGACACAGATAGCGATATTTAAACATCACAAACTCATCAAAACTATTGCAGAAACTATAATGGCTGTAGCAAACATATCTTTTTTCATCAGCTTTTCTTTAAAGATGAGATAACCACCTAAGTTTATTACAACTATTGTGCCGGCACTGTATGCTGGAAATGCGACTGTAGCTTTCACATACTTGAAAGAAGAGATAAGAAAGAACGATGTCAGCATGTTCGGGATTCCGACGAGGAAACCTGTAAACAAATCCTTTTTTGTGAACGGTTTTCTTTCAATGAAGGTTGCAACTGAACTGATGATAAGAGCGGTTGAAAAAACAACGAGAAGAAAGAGCGATTTATATTCAGGGATTGAATAGTTCTGGAAAAATTTGTTTGAAAATTCAGCGAGTCCGGCGATAAGAAAAACAAGTATCAGCGACTTTCTGAAATTAAACAGGGAATTTTTGACTTCAGGCGTGTAATTAGCCAGAATTATTGCAGAAACTGCTAAAACTATTCCAATCCACTGAATGTTTGAAGGATATTCCTTCCATAAAATTATTGACATGATCATCGGAATGAAAATCCCTATCTTTGAAAATGCACCGGTAATTCCGACCCCGTTATCTCGAATGCTTTTCTGAATGTATATGAATCCTAAGAAATAAAGTATTCCGCCAAAAATTCCGGTAGCTATCGCCCATATAAAACTTGAATTTTCTGAAAATATTCCACCGTTTAAAATAACATTCATTTCCAAAAAGAATGTTGGAACATCAATCGCTGATCTGTTGAAAAGCCCCCCTTCAAGGACAAAGAACAAGCTCACAACTGAAGCGACAACATAGTTTGAAGTGGTGACGACCAGCCGGTTCAAGTCCCTTGATTCACTGAATTTAAGTATCAGCGCAATCGAACTTGAAGAGATGACTGCAAGCATTAGATAAAGCATGGTCAATTCCTAAAAAAAACTGGAGGATTGTGACTTTATTTTAGAAAAATATCAATTATTTAAAGATTTCTGCTTAAGAAGGATCTGCAACTTTACCCATGAAGAGTATCGTTCCGTTCCTATCGTCACGGATTACAAAAAAGAAAGGGCGGTTCGCCATGAAAGTTGTCGGCATTGATTCATCAACAATTTCAACTATCGTGGCGGCCGCCGCTTCTGTCCCCTCTTCCGAAACTTCTATGAATGATTTATGTTTTACAAGTGAAATATAAGGGTTGGCAGAGCTGTCAACTTTTACCATGTTGTCAAATCCGCCTGAAAAAGCTTTATCCATTCCGAAAGCTTTGAGAATTTCGTTGAGTTCCTTTTCATATTCAAGCTTAAATTTCGGAAGGTGAACTCCGCCAAGCTCGTGCTTATCAAAAGACCCGATAATTTCATCAAACGATTCCTGATCAAGAGAATTTATGAATTCATCTATCGGCTGATAATCCCAGTCAATGGGAGCGAAAGCATAAAAAGAGATCTTCTCTCTGCCGTAAGGAAGCCGGATTCCTACAACTTTTTCAGACACATAGCTTTCATATTCCGCCATATCCTTAAAAGCCATCATGTTCACTTTTACAGTTGAATCATCTTCTTTTGTAAAATCGGTTTCATAGGTGTCATCTTTGTCAAAAGTTGTTGTCCACGCCCCTTTGAAATAGATCGCATTGACCAGATACATTACAAGAAGATCGGGAAATTCCTTGATCATATCCTTTATGTGGCCGCCTGTATGGTCTTCGATCCATTTGTTGATAACTTCAGGCGAAGTTGCCTCAAAAACACCGCTCAGATAATATTTTTCAACTGATTCAATGAATGATTCACTTATTTCCGGCTTATAAGCAGGCGCAATCCAGATCGAATTTGCAAGTGTAAGAAGAACATCTTTATCTGAATATTCAAGTGATTCCAGAAGCAAGAGAAAGCTTTCATTAACATTTTCAAGAGTAAGTCCTGCAAATTCAAGTGCCTCCATCATTCCGTCAAATGTTTCATCCGCCGCTCCGTTCATCGTCATTGCAAGTGCAACTGAAATTGAAACCGGTGAAATGAAAACATTTTTATCTTTATCCGCCTCAAGAAGTGCTTTGAACATTTTGAGTGCAAATTCTGTATTGGAATTTACCAGATCATTTTCAACCGCTTCAGCTTTTTCATCTGATTCCTTGTACTTAAGCTGAATTTCAGCAGATTCTTCATCATTTGTTTCGTCCGACTCCGTTAAAACTTCGTCGGATAAATCATCGGACATGTCATCCGTGACAGCTTCATCATTAACTGTTTCATCGTTCTTTGAATTAGTGCTGTTCTCACATGAAACAAAAAATGTAGTAAATACAAAGACTAACAACCACGCAAACCTTACTTTCATAACACTCTCCATATCCGGTTAATTAATGAGCACGGTGTTTAGTAACATATTGTTCAGGATTTTATTTTTTTTGTTGTTCAGATCTTTTTTCACTTAAAACAGAGAGTAAGTCTATGAAAAAACTAATGATTCAAGCGGCTAACATGCTGCTTCATGTTGCCGTCACCGAGATCGCTTACCGGATTCAGAAGTTATAACCGTAATAGCATTTTTGTAACTTCGATGTTCATCTTGGAAAATCCGAACCATTTTCTGCCAAGATCTTTTAACGATGCACCAAAATGATAAAGGTCTTTATCGTCAATTATCATGAACCGGTCATGGGAATGGTTGAATTCCTTGATTTCTGCGGGTGGGAACTGTTCGTTGAATTTCTGAGTGTCGAGCTGAAGCTGTTTTGAAAGATTTTTTGTGAAAATTTTGAGTGTAACTCCCTGTTCCCGTTTTGAAAACAGTGTAAGAACGGTATCATCAACATAATTATCAATCAGAATGATGGATTTTTTAGCAGAACGGACAACATCCGAAACAAATTTGTGTGCTTCAAAAACCTGACCTTCAAACAGAACTCCTTGCTTGGCCGGGATCTCATTGTTTTCAAGGGCTTTGAAAAGTATCTCAAATTTTTTGTCGGATTCTGATGAATATTGCAAAAGCTTTTTTTCAATCAGTTCAATATGGTTAAATATTTTAATATTGTGGCTGACAAACTTTCTCATTTGCACAAAAGCTCTCATAATTTGGATACTTATCCTAGTTGCTATTTCACTTTTTAAAACTGCTGAAAGCATTGCTGCACCTTGCTCTGTGAATGCGAGAGGTTTTGCACCGCCAAAAGATTTATATGATGGTATCACAAATTGTGATACCATGATTTCCATCTCATCTTTAGTCAGTTCAAACATGAAATCTGACGGGAATTTCTCAATATTTCTTTTAACTGCCTGCTTTAATGTTCTTGTTTCCACTCCAAAAAATTCAGCGATATCCCTGTCCAAGATAACTTGTGTATCGCGAATCGTTATTATTCTGTTCTTAATATCATCAATCTTTATCAGTTCATTCCCTGCCATTTTTCGACTCCAGAGCTTTAGTCAACAATAGATAATGCAACAATTAAATTAAATTTGCAAGAAATATGATATGAATTATTTAGTCAGCGGAAAATTGAACAAAAGTTGTTTTAATTCAGAACTTAAGCAAGGTTTTGCTTTTGAATTAATCTTATCTAAAACAATTTTCATAACTCATCTCCGGAAAGTCCCCCTTTTTTAAGACCTGCCCTTAACCGATATAATAATTTATTTCAAATAAACTGCTCTTCTTATCATGTCGAGCATGAAGATTGAGGCTCTTGTTCTGATGTTTGTTCTGTCACCGTTGAATCTTCTTAATTCGGTGATGGTTGTTCCGTTATGGCAGAGTGCAAAGCATATTGTTCCAACCGGTTTTTCTTCACTTCCGCCGTCAGGTCCTGCTATTCCTGTGACGGCAAATGTGACATCGGCGCTACTTCTTTTTGACAGTCCTTCAGCCATTTCACGGGCACATTCAATGCTTACGGCACCAAAATTTTTCAAAGTTTCTGAGCCAACGCCAAGAAGCCATATTTTTGAATCATTTGAATATGTTACAAAACTTTCATGCAATACTGCGGACACTCCGGGGCAGTCAACGAGGGCTGAAGTTATCAATCCGCCTGTGCACGATTCGGCTCCCGTGATAATTAGCTTTTTTTCGATCAGTTTTTTTACAACAACTTATATTTATTCATTAAACTCTTTTTCCCATAATGAAAGAATGTCCAGTATTTCAGGAAAAGTTATCGGTTTAACAAAAAACATTTCTTCCATGTTCTTATAATCTTCTTCAAGTGACAACTTATTCTGCGACAAACATATTATATATTGCGTCCTATTCTTCTATGACAATTTCGATTTTGGTCGTTCTAAGCATTTTTTTATTTCAAATAATTCCTCATTACATGTATTCTCAACAACTTGAATTTTTAAAATTGAGTGCCCATTTCTCGATGCATAATCAATGAGGTTCAGAAATATGTCATTTGAAGAACAATTATCAGAAAATTTGTTCATTTGCTTTAGCATCAGAACAGCCTTTTTTGAAAGTATCAGGCAAACATCTTTTTTGTTTTCAAATAGGAGGATTTTTTCACAAATTTTCTTGTATAACTCTAAAGCATCATTTTCAATTCTAATCATATCAAACTCCTTTATTTCACGCACCTTATATTTGTTTCATAAGTTTTACTGTGTCCTCCAACACTTCCATAATAAAAAGTGACTGCCCAAGCCAAAGTGGGACGAACTGGATACTTCCCGCAACAAATCTTTTTTCATTAATTTACACAGCGGACATTGCCGTTGGAGGTGTCCTTCTTACTGTAGCTCACACCCCCGGATCTGAAAGACACTGACCAGATATAATCAGTACTACCATCAACACGGGGCGAAGATGACCAGAACCAATAAGTATCTCCAAAAACAGAATATTTACCCGAGTCATTATATTCACATCCATAACATGAATTAGCCCAACAATCATCCCATGACAAACAGTCATCAGTGGCTTTGCATTCACCACCAGTTTCGGTGGCAAGACAGTTTTGAATAAGCGTTCTAAGTTCTGATATTGTTGGTAACCGACCTCCTATTATATCTTCACAATAAGTTTTTGCTTCATACCAATCCATATAATCACTTGAGGCATCTGACCAATTATTTCCTGAAAAAGAGTGACAAAACATATTAGAAACAGGGCAATTGCTGCTGCAATTGTCTGAATTCCAATCGGAACAATCAGCTTTACATATAGCGACTCCGCTCTTGTATTCTGATGATATTAATGTACAGTTTTTACTTCCACCATCACAGATTTCACCGTTATTTACAATATTATCACCGCAAAACGGAGCCACTGTCCCGTCACATTTACTCACATCCCAGCCGGAGCAATCATTTCTGCAATTTGCTGTGCCAGATACATAATCTGAAGATATGGAAGTACAGGATTTTGTTCCTCCATCACAAATCTCACCTGAATCAACACTACCGTTTCCACAATATTTACAATTGCTTACATTCCATCCTGAACAATCACTTTTACATATTGCTGTGCCGCTTGAATAATCTTGAGATATCGAAACACACGCTTTTGTCCCACCGTCACAGATCTCATTGTTATTGATAATATTGTCACCACAAAACGGAGCTGCTGTTCCTTCGCATGTGCTCACATCCCAGCCGGAGCAATCATTCCTGCAATTTGCTGTGCCACCTGTATATTCTGATGATATTGAAGTGCAGTTTTTTGTGCCACCATCACAGATTTCATCATCATTTATTATATTATCTCCACAGTATTTTAAATCGTCAGAAGTATCAGAATCACTATTGTTTTCATCAATATATGAATTTTCTCCATCATCCTTACCTGAGTTACTGATATCTTCTTCTTTAACACAAATATCTGATTTGCAAATCATTCCTTTATCACAAGAACCATCCTCATAGCATGGCTCACCTTCTGCGCCATTTGTAACAACTCCAAATGTTTGACCATTATCGCAAGAAATAAAACCCATTAATAATATTGTGAAGAATGTCGCTTGAATTTTTCTCATCATCCCTTTCTCCTAAAGTTCTTATAGTTGTTTTCTAAATTCTAGGCTTTCTTCTGTATCTATTGAAAAAAAGCAATTCCTAACATCTTCATAAATAAAATCATCAAAATTTTCAAAACTTTCAATCCATTTACTGATTCTATATCTATCAATTTCACAATCAAAAGCGCTGGCGATGTCGGAAGGAAAGCATTCTGCTCTGCCAGATTCAAACGCTTTTTTGAAAAATTCCATTTTATTGCAGTTCAAATTAACGATGAAGTATGTTCCTCGGTAATAATCAACATTTCCTCCATTACCATTGTTTTTAGGAATTGTTCCCAAAATTAGTTCATAGTGCGTATCATGTTTTTCATTAAAACCAAGATCAAGATTAACCAACTTACCTATTGCTTGACCAATCGTTAAATTATCCTTAAAAAACCGATTGTAGTATCTGAAAAACACATTTTCACATTCTTTTTTCATTAGAATCTCTTTTATTTCTTCCCAAAAAAGCATTTCCAAAGAAAATTCCTCAGATTTGCACAGCTCATCGTCTATTTCTCTAACAAATCTTTGTGTTACAGCATCTCTACTTAAAGTCGTATATATGTAATATTTAGAAAGTTTTGGATTAAAGCTTTTTGCTTTTACAATTTCTGACAGCAACTCATCTTTTGAAAAATGTTTATTAGTTGACCTTACCTTACATTGAACTCCTATCCAACTCCCGTGTTTTTTATAAAATATATCTACACCATCCTGCTTTTGTCCAGACCGACCATTTATATTAACATTTTCAATCTCATTGTTGGCATTCAAGATTTCTTTAATCAGTTTTTCAAAAATAACAGCATCTTCAATTTTTGGAATTTCATAACCGATTTCCATTATTTCACCGAGACTCATCATATTTTCCCTCTCCGCAAGATGATTACAACTCTCTTAATTCCGTCCGCCTTTCATGAATTCGATGATCTTTTCGCTATAGATCTCAAAATCATTAAGGTTGTTGCGGATAATTTCTGAAAGGATTTCAAGGGAAAGTTTTTTATAGTTGTGAACGGCAATGTTTCTGAAACCGACCATTTTCTGAAGATTGTCCGACAAAGTCCCGTCAATTATTTCATGCCTTTCAAGAATTGCAAAAGATTCTCTTGTTGTTTTAGGCACTTCAAGCCCATTCCGCGAAATTATATAATTAGCAATGTCAATCGAAAGTTCGCACGCTCTCTGAAGATTCAGCACTATGGAATCCTGCTTGGTTATGTTCATTATGCTGGTTTCATCATCTTGATATTCTTCAACAATTCTTTCGACACACCTTGTGATCGAGCTGATCTTATCTAAAACAACTTCCATAACTCACCTCCGGAAAGTCCCAGCCGTTTTTCAAATATTATTTCCCGTTCTTCATTGAATCTGCCATATTGCGAAATTGTATTCATTTCAAACTTACATCTTGATTCCTCACTTATTTGAAAAAGAGGATAACGGGCTGATATTATTTCTATTTTAAACGGAATATCAATGATAGACATATCAATCAGATCAACATCTCTATCAACAAGCTGACCCAATGAAAGCTGCAAATTAAACAGTTTTACCGGATTGATCTTTTCTTCACAAAGCACTGCAACATCAATGTCGCTTTCATCATTTTCCCGATGTTTTGCATAAGACCCGAAGAGATAGATCAGCTTCGGATTCAGTTCTTCAATTATCTTTTTGCGAATTATTTCAATTTGATCATTCCGGTTTTTCAAAAGTCCCTCTTTTTTAAGACCTGTCATCTTAACCGATATAATAATTTATTTCAAATAAACTGCTCTTCTTATCATGTCGAGCATGAAGATTGAGGCCCTTGTTCTGATGTTTGTTCTGTCGCCGTTGAATCTTCTTAATTCGGTGATGGTTGTTCCGTTATGGCAGAGTGCAAAACATACTGTTCCAACCGGTTTTTCTTCACTTCCGCCGTCAGGTCCTGCAATGCCTGTTACTGCAAATGTGACATCGGTTCCGCTTCTTTTTGACAGTCCTTCAGCCATTTCACGGGCACATTCAATGCTTACGGCACCGAAATCTTTCAAAGTTGCGGCACTCACTCCAAGAAGCCATATTTTTGAATCATTTGAATATGTTACAAAACTTTCATGCAGAACGGCTGATACTCCGGGGCAGTCAACGAGGGCTGAAGTTATCAATCCGCCTGTACACGATTCGGCTCCTGTGATAATTAGCTTTTTTTCGATCAGTTTCTTTACAACAACTTCTGCCAGAGTGTCATTCCCGACTGTATAAACATTGTCGCCAAGCCGTTCAACAAGCTTTTTCACAACAGGTGCAACAAGTGCTTTTGCAATTTCAATATTTTCAGCTTTTGCAGTGACCCGAAGCCGGCATTCACCGGTTTTAGCGTAAGGAGCGACTGTCGGATTAACTTGTTCATCAATGATATCTCTAACCATTTCCTCCATTGCACTTTCGCCTATTCCGCAAACTTTCACAACTTCTGAATACATAATAGAATCAGTCAGTTGTGATAGTATAGGTTTAACTTCCCTTTCAAACATCTGCTTCATTTCATTCGGAGGACCGGGAAGAAGGATTATCTTTTTTCCCTCTTTTTCAAGCATGCATCCGGGGGCACTTCCAGCCCTGTTCTTGAGTATCACTGCATTCTCAGGGAACATCGCCTGCTTGATGTTGTTATCAGTCATGGGGCGACCGTATCTGGCAAATATTTTCCTGATATATTCAAGCTGTTCTTCATTAACAACAGGAGTCAGACCGAAAAATTCACATGCAGTTTCTTTTGAAATGTCATCAACTGTCGGACCAAGCCCGCCTGTAGCAATAACCATATCATATTTTCTCAAAGCATGCTCAAAATATTCAAGCAGCCGCTCCCTGTTATCTCCGATCGTGACCATTTCAAAAACATTAATTCCTAAGTTTGCAAGTTCAACTGCCAGAAACTGAGAGTTTGTGTTTGTGATCTCGCCAAGAAGGATCTCTGTCCCGATCGAAACTATTGAAACTGATATATTTTTCATTTATTTTGCAAAACTTAATTCCGGAGAGTTCATTTCAAGAAGAACAAATCCGCCAATACCTATCTGATATTTTGTCACAGTCAGTTTTCCTGTTAGAAATCCAATAGTCGTGCCAAAATCAGTTTTGACTTCAGCAGTATTTTGACCACTTGTTTCAAGATCAAAAGTTTGCGGAAGTTTGAATGGCTCTCTTTGAAAATCAAATTTGAAAACAACGGTTATGCCATTTATGCCGTTGAAAACCGCTGTAACATGCGCAATATCACCATCGTTCTGTGAAGTCGGAGTTGAAAGGATCAGAAGTTCATAAATATTCCCGTCAAAATCGAATGTCACTCCACCTTTCATTGTTTCCTTTCCAATGCCGTCTTTTTCGTAACTGAATGTCATCGAAGCAGTTTTGAGATCTTTCATGCAGACCGTGGTATAGAACACATTTACACTTTCACCGTTTGCAAGGCATGGATTTGAATAGTTATTTCCGTCGCAGCCACAAACCGGAAAATACATCTCTCCACAGGACTCAGGAATTTCCGCACATTCACCCTGATCATTACAAAGTCCATAAGGTTTCTGGCAGAAAAAATCCTCTCCGCATTCATCATTTTTATAACAACCGTCGCCTGTGTCACCTGTATCACCGCTATTTCCGGTGTTGCCGGTGTTGCCGGTGTTTCCAGTGTTTCCGGTATTACCTGTATTTCCTGTGTCGCCGCTATCACCACTGTCTCCAGTATTTCCTGTGTCACCCGAATTACCCGTGTTTCCTGTGTCACCCGTGTTTCCTGTGTTTCCTGTATCGCCGGTATTTCCGGTATCATCATCATTTTGATCTTCGTCAGCAACAACAATCTTGTCAGTTGCCCTGCTCACACTGTTTTCGCATGAAATAAACAGAAATACGCTCAAAAAAATCATAAAACCTGTAAAACTTCTCATTTTATCCCCCATATCTAAACAACACTTGGCATATTTTGGCTTGATGAGAAAAAATGTCAATAAAAGATCCTGATGAGGGTAAACCGGTCAAACAAATTCGCTATGGTGAATTTATATAATTTTGCTG
>Ga0116156_10005223_pt1 | contig 10837 bp, 11 predicted proteins | sample AD_UKC045_MetaG_FD_89891 | JGI IMG/M metagenome (GOLD analysis project Ga0116156, IMG submission 89891) | Active sludge microbial communities of municipal wastewater-treating anaerobic digesters from USA - AD_UKC045_MetaG | ecosystem: Engineered > Bioreactor > Anaerobic > Digestate | place: USA... | reverse complement strand
TTCCTACTATATTTTCATTAGGATTAGAAGGACTTACTGAAGAGGAAAGTAAGATGGCTTCTGCTTTTTTAGTAATGGGTATTGTGGGAGGTGCATTCATTCCAGTCATCATGGGATACATCAGTGACAGCATGGGTGGGAACATTCAAATCTCCTACATTATGCCTGTTTTGTGTTTTCTAGTGATAGGAATTTATGGCTTTATTAAAAATAAGGAATCAAAAGGATCCACAATTTCACCCATCAAAATGACACATTGATGAAGAGGTTTTGTCTTGCACTAGACTTGGTTGATGACCAGGTTTTAATTTCTGAATATGAACAGTATCATGTAAAAATTTGGCCAGAAATAAAAGCTTCCATTTTAAACTCCGGCATTTTGGACATGCACATTTATAGGGTTGAAAATCGATTATTTATGATCATGGAAGTAGATCAATCCTTTGATTTTGCCACGAAATCACAAATGGATAGGTCAAATCCTAAAGTGCAAGAATGGGAAAATTTAATGTGGAAATATCAACAGGCTTTGCCAAATTCAAAAGCTGGCGAAAAATGGCGACTGATGGACGAAATCTTTAGTTTACTTGATTCTTAAGGATTTAAAACGCATCTCTAATGGATATAAAAATAATTGACAGTCATCAGCATTTTTGGAAATATGAACCAGTCAAACATGATTGGATTGATGAAGACATGAAAGTGATCAGAAGAGATTTTTATCCAGCTGATTTGTCGGAAGTATATAATGAAAATCAAGTGATGGGATGCGTGGCAGTCCAAGCAGACCAAATAGAAGAAGAGACACTTTTTCTTTTAAAAATAGCCCGAGAAAATGACTTTGTCAAAGGTGTTGTTGGTTGGGTTGATTTAAGATCTCCAAAAATATCAGAGCGGTTGGATTACTTTGCTCAGTTTACTGAAATTAAAGGGTTTAGACATGTCTTGCAAGGCGAACACCCCGATTTTATGCTCCAAGACGCCTTCCTCAATGGCATTGGTAGCTTAAAAGATTTTGACTTCACTTATGATATCCTCATATTTCCCCAACACCTTGAAAATTCCATTAAGTTAGCAAAGCAATTTCCAGATCAAAAATTTGTAGTAGATCACATCGCCAAGCCATTCATCAAAATGGGCGAAATTGTAGACTGGCAACGAAATATGGAAGAACTAGGTAAACTAGAAAATGTTTCTTGTAAAATTTCCGGTATGATCACGGAAGCAGATTATGATCATTGGACCTATGAGCAATTGTTACCTTATCTGGATGTAGTTTTGAATGCCTTCGGTATTCAAAAAGTGATGTTTGGTTCTGACTGGCCTGTATGTTTGGTCGCTGGTAAATATGAGCAAGTATTGGGAATTGTGAATAAATATTTTGATACATTTACATCTGCAGAAAAAAGCGCTTTTTTTGCTGAAAACGCAACTGCTTTTTACAATTTATAAGAATGGATTTTAAATTAAAAGATAAAGTGGTTGTGGTGACTGGGGGTGCTTTGGGTATTGGCGAAGCAATTACTACTACTCTTGCAAATGAAGGAGCAATCCCAGTGATCGTAGGTAAAGACTTAAAAGATAATTTATCCTTATCTGACACCTTGATTGCTCAAGGTAATAAATGCGACCAATTTGTTGCTAACCTGAATGATCCACAACAATGTAAGGAGGTTGTGAAAGCTATCACACAAAAGTCCGGTAATCTTCATGGGCTCGTCAATAATGCAGGTCTCAATGACGGTGTTGGACTGGAACACGGCAGTTATGAAGGCTTTATACAAAGTTATCATGCCAATACTGTACATTATTATCTAATGGCTCATCATTTATTACCTTTCCTCAAGCAGTCTGGTGGTAGTATTGTAAATATAATTTCCAAAGTAGCAGAAACAGGGCAGGGTGGGACTTCTGGTTATGCTGCTGCTAATGGTGCGAGAAATGGTTTGACACGAGAGTGGGCTGTAGAATTGCTGCCTTACGGTATCAGGGTCAATGCTGTCATTGTTGCAGAATGTTATACCCATATGTATAAAAATTGGCTTTCTTCACTTCCAGATCCAGAATTGCGAAAAAAAGAAATAGAATCAGAGATTCCTTTTGGAAATAGGATGACTGCACCTGTAGAGATAGCGAATATGGCAGTTTTCTTATTGTCCAATGTGTCAAGTCATACAACAGGCCAGCTCATTCATGTTGATGGAGGATATGTGCACCTGGATAGAGCTATAAAGGGTAATTTATAATCCTTTCATCTTCCATTGCTATTCGAATGGCAATTCTAATTGACCATTCACTTTTGGCTCATCAATGATGGGATTTGAAACAGTAAGACCAATCAATCTCACATCAACACAGAGGTCTAAATTTTGGTTTACCAATGACTTTCCAAAGGAGTTGATTTGTTCTAAATTGTCAAATGAAAAGGATTGTGAGATACTTCGTGTCCATTGTTGAAATGTTTTGTTTTTGATTTTTAATGTCAAAGTTTTTCCTTGAAAATTGGATCTTACAATTCTTAAGAACAACTCTTGGGCAATGCTGTCTATACAATTGAAAAGGTCTTGTGGTTCGTTTAAATATTCATCGAAAGTGGTCTCTACTGCAATTGATTTCCTTATGCGAAATGGCTCGACTGGTCTATCGTCAATTCCACGAACCATGTCATAATAATAGGCACCATTTTTTCCAAATCTTGACACCAAATCCATTTTTGAAAACGCTTTCAAGTCTAGGCCATTGGTGATGCCCATCTCAGTCATTTTACCAGCGGTAACCTTTCCAACCCCAAAGAATTTTTGAATGGGGAGGGTTTCCAGGAAATTTAGGGCCTGATGTGGTTTAATGACAGTAAGGCCATTGGGTTTTTGGATGTCTGAGGCAATTTTTGCAATGAATTTACAATAACTTACACCAGCTGAGGCAGTGAGCTGAGTTTCTGTAAAGATGTCTTTTTTGATGGCTTTGGCGACTTCTGTGGCAATGGGTTGATTAATTTTATTGTTTGTCACATCCAAATAAGCTTCATCCAAAGAAAGAGGTTCGATCAAGTCTGTATATCTTTTGAAAATCGCTCTGATTTGGTTTGAAACCTGTTTATAAGCTTCAAATCTTGGTTTTACAAAAATCAAATCAGGACACAATTCTCGAGCTTTCCATCCTGGCATAGCGGATTTCACACCAAACTTTCTGGCTTCGTAGGAGGCAGTTGTGGTCACACCCCGCTTTTCTCCGCCACCCACTGCAATGGGTTTTCCCTTTAATTCAGGATTATCCCTTTGCTCCACTGATGCATAAAAAGCATCCATGTCGATGTGAATGATTTTGCGGTAATCGTCGTAATTGGTGATCAATATTCAATTGCTATATATACAAAGATAAGAACGAGGCTTGAAATCCTGGTATTGCTGCATTTTTTATGGCTCGAATTCACGAATGGAAAGATGATGGAGCCTGTTATGGAAATGCCACGAATTCACTAAAACAAGTATTACAATTTTCAGGAATTGGAATGCCACGAATTCACGAATGTAAATGAAAGGGATATTTGAAATAAAGATGCCACGAATTCACCAAAAGACAATGAAAGGAATGCTTGGTAAGAAAATGCCACGAATTCACGAAAGTTAATGCCTTGAACATTGGAAATGGGGATGCCACGAATGTACGAATTGAAATGCGACGAATATTTGAAAAAGGGATGCCACGAATTCACGAAAAGACAATGAAAGGAATTCTTGGTAAGAATATGCCACGAATTCACGAAAGTAATGCCTTGAACATTGGAAATGGGGATGCCACGAATTCACGAATAGAGTTATGCATTCGTGTTTTTTTGCCCAATTAGTCTTTATTGCCATACTCCTCATTTTCAAATTCCTCTTGTGTCAAACCAAAAGGAAATCCTCCTGAAGTGTACCCAACAATGAAAGCGAAATTGTTGTCCGGGTCATAATCTGCGATCTTTAGGACCTCGGCTTTTTCTTTTGCTGAATTTCTTTGTTCTATTCTCCTTTTAATCGACTCAACGATTTGATTCTCTAATTTCTCAGGGATAATTACTCCGAGATTTTTTAACTCATTAATCGCACAAATTTTGTCCACACCAAACCATTTCGCATATCCTGAGATTAAATTTTGTCCGTTATACTTTGTAATCCAGTCTTTTGCAGAAGCTAGGCGTCCTTTTTTAGTCAAGGTTTTTCGTCTAGGTGTCTGTTTTTTATTCACGATATGGTATTTATTTTCTTTAATTGCTTCCCACCAACTTGTCGTCTAACTATCTTATATTCTTCAAATTCAGAACTTTGCGACTTTATGTAATCCTAAAAATAAGAATTGAATTCATTCTAATAATCATTTTGTATCTCTCACAATTCAAAACTTCGTGAATTCGTGGCATCACAAAAAATAGATGCATTGGTTTTCCATAATCATCTTATGTTATCTGCCACAAAAATTTCGTGAATTCGTGGCAGCCAACTTTGAATTGGTAATTTTTTATAATGTCACCCAGCCACCTTTCTCACCAGACTCAAAAATGGCGTCGATGACTTTCATATTGTTGATGGCATCCGAAAGAGGAGTCGGAACTGCTTTATCCATAACGATTGCCCTAGAAAAAACTTCACCCTCCAACATGTATTGGTCAACTGCATTTGTTGCCACAGTTTCCTTTTTATCGTTTTTGCATAGATGGACAAGGCTAGGTTTATCATTTGGAGCATTGAATGGAACATCAATTTCTATTCTACCAGTCTCTCCTATTATGTGTGCTCCTTGCTGAAAATAGGACTGAGTAGAACAAATAAATGTGGAAGGAATGTCTCCAAATTGCATGATGCCAGAAACCAATCGATCGACTTGCATTTCTGGATCTCTATCAATCGTTCCAATGACCCTGGTAGGTTCTTCATTGGTAATAAACCTAGAAATTGAAATGTTGTAACAACCAATGTCAAGCAAACCTCCACCACCAATATTTACTTGGTTGCGCACGTTTGCCGGATCATCATTGTAATAGGTAAATATGCTGTTGATTGCCTTGATTTTGCCAATGGCATTTTCCTCCAACCATTTTTTGACTTGCACCCATTGAGGATGAAATCTATACATAAAAGCCTCCATTACCTTCAGTTGTGGATAATTTGCTGCGGCATCCACCAATCTTTGAGCATCTTTTGCATCAAGTCCCAATGGTTTTTCGCAAAGTACGTGTTTGCCAGCCTCCAAACATTTGATAGACCAGTCAACATGGAGATGGTTTGGTAGGGGATTGTAAATAGCCTCAATGTCTGGATCGGCCAATAATGCTTCATAACTCCCATAGGCTTTTGGAATGTTTAATGCTGCCGCTGCTGATTTTGCATTTTCCAAATTCCTGGATGAAATAGCGTCTACACTGATAAATTCAGACATTTGCATTCCAGGAATAACTTTTTTTACACCAATATTGGCGGTGCTGATCACCCCCCATGAGACTTTGCGCATATCGAATTTCTTTTGCGATTTGAAATGTGGCAAGGTACAAACTCCTTCAAAAAAAAAGACTGCAACTTCAAAAAAATTGTATTTTAGTCTTATAACTTAGGGCATGCAAAAGTTATTTAAATTTATTTTTTAGTTACCCAAATATGAATGATCTATGAAAATTGAAAATATTTTTTAATATGTATAGTGTTAATAATCAATTTTATGGCTGCTATTATTAATTTAGTTCTGATCATATCCAGTGCACTTTCACTTTTTTTGTGGAAGTTGATTTATTTCACAAAAGTACCTTCCAACGATGGGGTTGTTGGGTATTTCTGGGCGATCATTTATGGGTTTGTATTATTGATGGGATTATTGACGCTTTCTGGTACTTTATTAAGCTTTGCAGGCAAACTTTCTTGGATACATATTGGAACTGGCAAAAGATTTATTTTTTTGATATTTTATCTATTTGTGGCTATTGGTGGAGCTGCAATCGGAGCTTTGTTTAAAGAAGAACCATCTATTCATAAGTTTATTACTTTTACTGGAGGTATTTTTTCATTCCTTATTATTTTGTTAGTGCTTTTATCATTTTTTGTCAGTAACAATGAATTTGGAAAAGCGCTCAATTTTAATAAAATCTCAGAACAATCACTGAAAAGTGCGGTGTATTTGGGAGGAATATGTTGGTTGATACTCATTGGATCTTCTATAATATCTCGTGTCCAAAATGACATGAATGTTGCAGCAGCAGCAACAGATGCAGACATTAAAAACAATGAAAGAATGGTATCTGAAATAGCTCAAATTGATGTAACACAAGATATGTTGCGCCTTATGGTTTTTGCTGATGAATACAAAACTGCGGCAGTAAAAGAAAGCGCAGTTGCAAAAATAAAATCACATCCTGATTGGCAAGGAGAACTAGTCAAACTTTTGTACTCGCAATCTGGCTTCCAAGTATTTGACTTTTTGGCTTCCAATCCAGTGGACAGTGTCCAACTTTTTCCTCATGCAGTAAATGCAAGTTTGTTGTCTCTTGCTTCATACATCAAAGACCAAATCAATAATGCTTATCAAGATCACCACTTATATGCAGGTCAATTTTGTTGGGAAATAGAACGCGCTGTAAAAACTGCTGATAGGTTTAAAAATATGGGAACAGACTTCAGATTTGCTATGGGAAAAATCAAGGAAGCCCTGGAAACCAAAGGCCAAGTAAACCATGGTTCATTTGAATGTAAAAGACATGTCGAGAAATGGCTACAACAGCAAAAGTGATTTTTATGTAATGTGGTATAATAATCACTAGGAAATAATGGTTAATTCAAAACCTAAATTAAATTTCTGACACAATTTTTTCCGAATGTTTGGTAAAGTTTTGACCTCCTTATTGATCTTTTTCTTTGGCCATCATTCCCTTGCCCAAATAAATTTCCAACAACCATTTGAAGATTGCCAAATTCAGGGCAGCACAACCATTTATGACTATAATGCAAAAAAGTGGATAGCTACAGACCTTGATGATAGTCACATAAAAACACTTCCCGCATCAACATTCAAAATTGTAAATACGCTCATAGCTCTTGAAACTGGGGTAATCAAAAGTGAAAATGATACTGTTTTTTGGCCAGGTTCTACTGATACCATAAAATATGGGTACCGACCAGAAATTTACCACAACATGACGGTCAAAGAAGCCTTTAAGTCATCAGCTGGTTGGGTTTACGTTCTTTTGGCAGAACAAATTGGAAAAGAAAAATACAAAAAATACCTTTCAAAAATTCATTACGGTAATGTTGATTTGTCCAATTCAGATCCTGATTTTTGGAACTTTGGAAATTTTGCCATTTCCCCAGCCAATCAAATCGACATTTTAATTGGCGTGTATGAAGAAACTTTGCCTTTCAAAAAAGAATCGTTCAAAATCTTGAAATCCATGATGATTGAAGAAGAGGGTGACCATCATGTCATTCGAGCAAAAACAGGATGGACAAGAGATGGAGGAAAGGATACCGGATGGTGGGTAGGATATCTTGAAACCAATGGGAATGTATATTTTTTCGCCACCAGATTGATCAAAGATCGGAAAAACCAAAACTCCAATTTTGCCAATTGCCGCAAAGAAATAACCAAGAAAATTTTAAAAATGGTTGTGAATAATTGATTTTACAAGAAAAATGTTGTTTTGAATCCACATCGGTTTTTTGATTCAACCATTTAAGTCTGGTCTTTAATTTTGTTTCCAATATTTTATGTTTCTTGTGGTTGTCGCCAAGCAGACAAAAAAGGCTCTTTTAACATAATACGACTTGGTTGATGAGCATCTGAGACCATTTTAATTCGTTTCGTGATTTATTTGTGACAGATATAAACCAATTTTGTATCCATTAAAATCTCGAATCATGAAATTATTTTTTACGTCAATGTTTGTCTTGTTGAACTTATTAGGCTTTAAACAAATCCAAGCCCAAGTCTCTAAAAAGATCGTGGTAGAACATTTTACAAATACACTTTGTAGCATCTGTGCGTCTAGAAATCCAGGCTTTTATACAGCTTTGAATCAAAAACCAGAAATCATTCACATTGCCTATCACCCAAGTTCTCCTTATAGCAATTGCATATTCAATAAACAAAATAAAGTTGAAAACGACGAGCGCACCAAATTTTATGGTTTGTTTGGAGGAACACCAACTTTTACAATAAATGGAGTAGAAAGATTTTCAAGTCAGGTGCAAAATAAAGAAGTTTATACACCTTTTGAAAATCAAACTTCTCCGTTTTCTATTACGACCGCACTCAAACCAAAAGGACCAGATTCCATCGCTGTAGAAGTGAAAATTACCACTGTTGCCAGCCATCAAATGGGAAATATGTATCTATATGTGCCAATGGCAGAAAATACCGTATTTTATAATGCACCCAATGGTGAGGATGAGCATTTTGATGTATTTAGACAATCATTTACGGGGGCGAATCCAATTGTTGTATCACTTTCTTCTCAAGTTGGAGATGTTTATACGTTTAATGCAGTACTAAAATTAAATGATATTTGGGAAGCAAGAAGATTGTTTGCTCTAGCCATTCTTCAGTCATTTACAAAAATCAATGACAATTTTGAAGTTGTTCAGGCAGATAAATCTCCTTTATTCAATCCAGACATCATTTCAGGAATAAATGAACTGGAAGACGAATTCAGCAATTTTTCAATTGTGCCAAATCCTGCCAGTTCTGTAATCTCTATTCCACAATTTGAACAAGCTGAACCAACGGATGTTTTAATATTCAATCAGTTTGGAGCCTTGGCTATGAAAACTGTGTTGGGCAACAATAAAGAAATAGACATATCTTCACTCAATGAAGGAGTTTATTTCCTTAAGATCAACAACAAACAATATTCAAAATATCAAAAGTTCTTAAAACTTAATCCATAAAAAATGCATAAAACTACTTTTCTTCTTTGCTTATTAATCGCATTTAATTCATGTGCTCAATCTTCCAAAAAAGATGCAGCAAAACCAACACCAAAGTTTCACGCTGACATCAAAATAGATGATAGCTGGGTAGACAAAATAGTCAAAACTGAAGAAGAATGGAAGTCGCAATTGACTGATAAGCAATTTTATATCTTGAGAGAACAAGGAACAGAAAGGCCTTTCTCAAGTGAGTTATATAATGTCAAAGAGGCAGGAGTTTATGTGTGTGCCGGATGTAACAATCCGTTGTTTGGGTCAGATGCAAAGTTTGATTCTGGTACAGGATGGCCTAGTTATTTCAAACCTTGGGGCCCCAAAAGCATTGATGTTCATGTTGATAATTCACTAGGGATGTCGCGAGATGCCCTTTCATGCAAGAGGTGTGGAGGTCATTTGGGCCACGTTTTTAATGATGGTCCAAAACCTACAGGATTAAGATATTGTATTGATGGTGATGGCATGCTCTTTGTCCCCAAAAGTTAATGCTTTTTATTTTTCAATTCATTATTTTTTCATAACTTAGGGCTAATCAATCATTAGTAAATTCAAGGTTATGAAATTAGGTGCATTTTCAATCAGCTTATCCGTAAAAGATATAGAAGTTTCAAAAGCTTTCTACGAAAATTTGGGTTTTCATGCTTTTGCTGGTAATCTGGAAAGTAAATATCTCATCATGAAAAATGAGGAAACGCTGATTGGCTTATTTCAGGGCATGTTTGAAAACAATATTTTGACATTCAATCCAGGTTGGGACTCAAATGCCCACCCTTTAGAAAACTTTGATGATGTAAGGGATATTCAGAAAGCATTAAAATCAAAAAATATAATACCTCAATATGAAGCTGATGAAACCACATCTGGACCGGCAAGTTTCGTTGTTACAGATCCAGATGGCAATGCTATTTTATTTGACCAGCATAGGTAGTTCAACTCATTTTAGATAGTCACAACGGATTGATTGTTAAGTTTGCTTGACATGGAAAAGAGTTGTCAGCCAATACCTTTTGTTTGAATAGCAAGCTGGTTTTAAAAGCATACTTACAAAAAAGGAGCTTAATGAATCGTGCAAACTTCAGCTCATCGAAATTTAAAAACCTTCCATTCAAAGTCATTTTTCAATAAAAATTGGTGCTTTGACCAACCGCGCGTTCACTATAAAAATTGAACGTGATTAAGACTTATTGTTGAAAATACAGTTATCAAAAAATATTTCTATTTAATTTGTGGTTTATAAAGAGCAAACTTGAGGAAATTTGCAAAAAAATCCGGTAGTAAGGTAGCTAACATTAACTTTGCGCAGACATAAATGGACAATTACGAAATCGATTCCAATTTAACATTTCATAAGTTGACTATTAACCTTGCTCTGAACAGAATAGATTGGAAATAGAAATTATAAGATAGCTTGATAAAAAATTACAAAGCCACAAGTATATGAAGAGGAGTTTTTTAGACGATAATTTTTTACTGCATTCTGAAGCTGCAGAGCGATTATACTTTGAATACGCAAAAGATTTACCCATAATCGATTATCATAACCACCTCTCACCCCAGAAAATGAGAGAGGATGATCAATTTGAAAACATTACCCAAGCTTGGTTGTATGGCGATCATTATAAATGGAAGGCTATGAGAGCGAGTGGTGCAGATGAATCTTATTGTACAGGGGATAGAACAGACCTTGAGAAATTTGAAAAATGGGCAGAAACAGTTCCTTATACCTTGAGAAATCCACTTTATCACTGGACTCACCTCGAACTTAAACGTTATTTTGATGTACATGATTTGCTTTCGCCTGCAACAGCTTCTAATATCTACAGTGCTTGCAATGAAAAATTACAAACTAAAGAATACAGCGTGAATGGTTTATTAAACCAGATGCATGT
>Ga0116156_10005217_pt1 | contig 10848 bp, 9 predicted proteins | sample AD_UKC045_MetaG_FD_89891 | JGI IMG/M metagenome (GOLD analysis project Ga0116156, IMG submission 89891) | Active sludge microbial communities of municipal wastewater-treating anaerobic digesters from USA - AD_UKC045_MetaG | ecosystem: Engineered > Bioreactor > Anaerobic > Digestate | place: USA... | reverse complement strand
TAAACCGGCAAAAGTTATCAAAAGTGAACCTCCTGCTAGTCCATCCAAACCATCGGCGATATTTACAGCGTTGGCGGTAAACATAACCAAAAATATTACTAAAGGAATTATCCACCAAGACAGAGATACAAAGCCGTCAAAAGGGATCCAGAGTGTATGCCACTGATTTCCAAGTTTGAAATAAATCCACCAAGCAGTAATGGCGCCGGCTAAAAATTGCAGCAATAATTTTTCATGGACCAAAACCCCTTTTCCCGGATGTGATCCCAAAACCGCGGTACTGCGTTGAAAAATTACCCAAGGCAAAGTCAATATGTACCATAAGCGCACATACCATTTTTTATGAACGCGAATCAGAGTTAAAGTCATAGGTAAGGTGCGATTGCGTCTTTTTTTACCAAAGATATTTAATAGGTCGTCAGCTGCTCCTAAAAAAGCGGAAATTCCCATAACCCCGATAGGAACATAAGTGTAGCTTCTCTCCCAGTTGAAAAGTAAAGTAATGGTTGTGACTACGATTATCACCAACAAGCCGCCCATTATCGGTGTGCCGACTTTGAACAATCTTTCACCGCCTTTCAAAGTAAAATCATATTCGGCGCTTCGGGTAATTTTGAATTTTAAAAGAAAGCGTACCAAAACCGGTGCCAAAATAAAAGCTCCGATTGCGGCCAAAATCGCATAAAGCAGAGCTTGTTGTAATAGGTTGGGAGAAAAAGGAAGAAAAGACATCATAACAGAAATTTAAAATTCAAAATTTAAAATTTAAAATTATAGTGTCCCGAGCAAGTCGGGACGATTGATTAAAATTTAATACGACGGATTTCGAAAACTTTGGCGTTTTTGGCTTCCTGATATGTTTCATTGTTTTCATTGATTGTACCAAACTCCACCCATTCTTGATTTAAAAGCGGTTCACCGGGTTTGATAATACGGATTTCTCCGCGAGCCACACCGTGATCATACTGGCCTTCCATACTCCAAGCGCGAGCGTGAGCGTATTTTATGACTTGATTGTCGTTGTCGGTTATCAATATTATATGGTTGCGATTTTTTTGCGGTCCGGTTTCCAACATTATCATCAAATCTCCGGGGGTGATATCATTTATCGATTCTATTTTTTTTGTATTTTTATCGGAAGCATAATGTTTGACAGACATATTTTCTATTGGTCGTAACCAGCTTATAAAATACCGAACGGAGTTTTTTATCGGAACAAAGAAAAATTTATTAACGATATCTATTTTTCTAGTTTCTTTGAAATGCTCTCGCAACACATGAGAAACAAACCCGGAGCAATCTATACCCAGGTTGTTATCAACTAGAAATTTTTTGATACATTTGGCCGGAGGGTTGACACTATCGTAATTAGGTATTTTGTTTAACAAGCATTTTCCTTCGCAATCAAAAATACCGTGATGATATTGGATAGAGATTATTTTAGCTTCCTCTATTATTTCTTGCGGTAAACCTTTACCGATAAGTACGCGCAATTGCGCTCTCTGTTTGGCGCGAGTATTTATATAATAAGGACAGCGTACTCCCGGAACTTCCGAAAACGGCAGATTCAAATATTCTTCAATAAGTTGTTCGGCTTTGGGAGAAAGCATAAAGAGATTTAAAATTCAAAATTTAAAATTTAAAATTTAAAATTTAAAATTAAATTGTCCTTATTGGACATATTTTAGTATTTGTTTGCCAAATTTATTTAAGCTTCTTGGGTTTTTCATTATTCCTTTTAAGCTTTGGATGCGTAGCAGATCGGCGCCAGGTTCGGTATTTAAATACTTGATAAAACGAAAATCTCTATTATTTGTCGGAGTTTTTATCTTCTTGATTTCTTTAGTGATTCGTTGAATGATTTGCGCTCCGGAGTTTATTTTTATCAAAGGATAGTTTTTATTTTTTAATTTAAGCAATGCACCCAAATGAGCCTCAAAAGTTGTCAATCCTTCGCTTAGGCCGATAAATCTCTGTAATTGTGATTCAAAAGTAGTGCTGGCCGGCTGTCTGGCGTTTATTTCTATAAGATAAAGTTTGCCGGTTTTTTTTTCTAATACTGTGTCTATGCCGTAAAGCCCGCGCCAACCGGATTTCAGCATTTTTTTGCCGACCAAAAGAGCCAGTTTGCGATATTGTTTTAGTTGATCTTTGTTAAGTGTAGTATGAGGATAAGACCAATCATTGCCGATTGTCGCAAAAGGGTTATCTGTAAAAGGGGACAGACCGGTAATTTGGAAATTAACATTACCTATTAATACCTTATTTCCCCAAACACAATTGTTGTTGGTAAAAAAAGAACCGGTTATATAATCGCTAACTCTTATTTCTCGATTGGGAAAAAGTTTTTTTATTTCATCAAGTTGCTTGGCTGAGCTTATCAAAAAAGTTCCGGATCCTGTATGAGCGCGATTATACTGGAGAATAAATTTTTTTCCCTTCCATTTTAAATCCTTTCCCAAAACGATTTTGGTATTAGGTAAATATTTTTTCAGAGAACCCAAAAATTCAACTTGACTTATCTTTTCTTCTATTTTGGCGGCCAAGCCGGCGTTGGGATTCAGAAGTTTCCATTTCTTTTCTTGGCACCATTTTTCTATTTGCGGTGTATTTTTGAAAACAACTATAAAATCTTTTTTGGTTATTATTTTTTTTGTTTGCGGATGTTGAAGCAGTTCCAGAGTGCCAAGTATCTTTTTATCGGTGATAATTTTGATCTGAGGATGTATTTTTTGTAGATCTTTTGCCAGAGGTGAGTGGTTGGTAATAATACGATATTTTTTTGATAAAAAGTCCAGTCCGGCGGTAGCGCGTTCCAAATCACGGCAAACATAAAAAATGCGGCCGGATTTAGTGGTTTTTTCCACGGCTTTTTTATAGTCTGTTGCACTATCCATAGTTTTCTTTTATAATGAATATAATACGCTAATTTATAAAAAATTTCAAGTTATGAATGAGTTATACAAAGAACTCAAAAAATACGGCTCGGTTAAGGCTAATATTGATTTGTCAAAATATTCAACTTTAAAAATCGGTGGAAAAGCCGCTTTTTTGATTGAGGTTCAAAAAGAGGCCTTATTAAACGAACTTTTGACCTTCCTTACCGGCGAAGGAATTAGATTTTTTATTTTGGGCGGGGGGTCTAATATCTTGTTTTCCGATGAAGATTTTGATGGAGTAGTGATTAAAATAGCTATTTCGCAGATTGAGGTTGTGGACGATTTTATAGAAGCTTGGGCTGGTGCGCCTTTGGCCTTAGTTTTAAATACTGCTGTTAAAAATGGTCTTACCGGCTTAGAATGGGCAGCGGGAATACCGGGAACTTTAGGAGGAGCTATCAGAGGTAATGCCGGAGCTATGGGGCAAAGCATGAAAGATTGTATACAAAAAGTGTTCATTTGGTCTGATGGTGAAATTAAGGAATTTTCAAATGAGAAATGTGTGTTTGGTTATCGAGAAAGTGTGTTTAAAAAAGAAACGGAAAAAGTTATCATAAAAGCGGTTTTAAATCTCAAAAAAGGAGAAAAACAAGATATTTTGCAACAGATTTCTCAAAATTTATTAAGCAGAAAAAAATATTCCAGTTTACCCTCAGCTGGTAGTTTTTTTAAAAACATACCGCTACAAAACTGGCCTGGGAATAAGATTGAGCTACCTGAATTGTTCGTTGTGCGTAAAATGATACCGGCCGGTTGGTTGATAGAAAATTGCGGTTTAAAGGGGTTTAAAATAGGCGGTGCCGGGGTTTCCCAAGAACACGGTAATTTTTTGGTAAATTTTGGCGATGCTACTTATGATCAGTTTTTACAACTGGTTGAAAAAATCCAAAAAAAGGTGTATGATAAATATGGAGTAGAGCTGGAACCCGAGGTGCAAATCGGATTCCCAAAATAATTAAATTAACTTTTAAAATATGCAAGTCATCATTTCCGGCAAAGGTATTGATTTAACACAAGCTATCAAAGATTATACGGAAAAAAAGATTTCTTCACTTGATAAGTTTTATGACAATATTTTACGCGCCGAAGTAGTAGTGGGACTGGAAACCAGACATCATCTTAAAGGTAAAAACTTTGTTTGCGAATGTAAATTGGTTGTTCCGGGAAACGACCTTTTTGCCACCAAAGAAGAAGCAAATCTATACAAAGCTATAGATAAGGTGCGAGACTATCTGGAAGCGGAACTTAAAAAACATAAAGTTAAAGAAAGAGAAAAAGAAAAAAAACTCAAAAGAAAAGTTCGTGAAAATAAAGAGTATAAAAATGAAGAATAACTATGGTTTCTGTTTGGAAAAGAATATTTTTATCAAAGATTGCGCCCGGTTTATATTCTATAGCCGGGCCTTTTATTATTGCCTATTGTTGGAACTGGTATCATTTATCCGGCGCACAAAGACAGACAGAGCTCTGGTGGTTGACCCTGCTTTATGCCGGGCCGATTTTTTTATTATTTTTCTTTTTTAAAGGAGTTTTTCGTTTTTTGACGGTTAAATTCAAATGGCATACTTTTTGGGCGGATGAATTTGTTATATATTTGGATGAACTTTTTTTTCTAGGTTCTCTAGTTTTTTTAGTTTTGTTTTCTCAATCTGAATTTCTGAGTTTAACTTATGTTTTATCTTTGTTTTTTCTAATTTTTTTTCGCTTGGACAATATTTTGGGAAAACATAAAGCGGATTTGTCTTGGCAAAAAGTTAACAGGTCAGTTTTTTTGATGGCCGGATTTATTTTTGTGATAATCGGTATTTTTCAATTCATCGCTTATACATATTATATTTTTGACAGTAGCGCCAAATATCACAATATCGTGCTTTTTCGTTCTTTTTCTTTGACTATGGTATGGCTTGGTGGTTTTTCTTTGTTTAGTTTATTTTATTTTTATTTGAAAAAAAAGAAGCAATTGTTTTTATTTTTTTGGCTGGTATTGTTTACAGCCGCTATTTTTTTGGATTTGGTCAATACCGGCATTGTCAGTAATTCCGGGCTTTATTTGGGTCCGGCGATTTTCGGACATTTTAGTTTGACGGGTTTGAAAATTTTCGCTTTTCCGATAACTATGGCTTTTGTGATTTATTTTTTATTGATATTCTTTTCTTTTTTGATTTTCAGACAAGTGATAAAAGCGCATGATGAAACCACCAAAAGACATTGGTTGTTTTACAATTTTGCACTTTTGACTATAGCTTCAGCAGCGATTTTTTCCATCAGCTCTCTTTGGAATACACCGCAAGTTATAATTTTTAAGAATTTTTTTGACCGACAAACCGAGGAAAATCTGGTGTTATCAGAAGAAATTTTAAAAAAATTGGAAAAGTTCGGTTTGTTTTATGAATTGTCTTCTTTTTCCGTGATGCGAAAAACTCAGCCTGTTGAAGAAAAATCCGGTTTAAAAATAAAAAATCCCAATATAGTTTTGATTTATCTGGAATCTTTTTCCGCACGTTTGACCGGACCGTATAATGAAAAATACAAAGAAGTTACGCCAAACCTAAATGATTTTGCGCAACATCAAAATACGACGATTTTCAAAAAAGTTTACAATGCTTCCACACCGACCATAACCGGACTGATTTCTTCGCTTTGTTCTTTTTTACCCCCGACCGGTCACCAAGAAATAGAAAGAGAAAAGATGCTCAAAAGACAATACCTGACCTGTTTGCCGGAGATTTTGAAGCATAGCGGATATCGCGACACTTCTTTTATCACCGCTGTAGCCAAAGAGTTTGCCAATAAAAATACGATTTTAGAAAGTATGGGGGTAGATAAAATTTATGGACAAAATGAATTGAAAAAAAGAATAAACGAAACACCAAAATCTTGGGGTTATTCCGACCAGCAACTTTTCCCGTTTATTTTTGAACTAATGCAGGAAAAACAAGAACCTTTTATGTTAGGTTATGCTACGGTTGATACGCATCCGCCGTTTAATTTACCTCAGGATTTGGTGGCTTTCGGTGATGGGAGCGGTTGGGTCTTAAAAACTTTTCACACCACTGATTTTGCTTTTGGTGATTTTTGGAAAAAATTCAAAAATAGCCGGTTTGCTGAAAATACTATTTTGATATTGATGGCCGATCACGCTATTTTCCCGGCCGCTTTGGAAAAAAAGCATTTTCCAGATTTTGGCGGTCAAACCACTTTTTATGATGAATTATTTTTTGGTGTTTATTTGCCGGAAAATATTTTACCAAAAGAAAACGAAGTATATGGTAGCGGTATTGATTTGGCGCCGACAATTTTGCATCTGTTGGATTTACCCGCCCCCGAATCTTTTGAAGGTTATTCATTGCTTGGAAGTAGAAAAAAATACCCTAACTTGATAGGGATGCACGAATTCGGTCTTTATTTGAACCAAGAACTTGTTGATAAAAATCGTCAAGAAAGTTTTGCTATGCCAACCGATGTGGATTGCGAAGAAATTTCTTCAAGTAATCTTTTGACTTTATGTGAATTGAAAAAATATTATGATTGGAAGAGAGGGATGTTGTTATCGGGTAGATTGTGGTAAAGCGCTAAAAATATTATAATAGTTTATGTAGTCAATTAACAACAAGATTATGTCGTATCAACTATTAACCAAAGAAAATTTGAAAGATTTGATAAAAGATCAACCGGATAGGTTTTTTTACCAGCCTCAGGCTGGTGGTTATTTGAATTTGAAAAATCTGGATTTGGCTGAGGTGGAAAATATTGAATTTGAAAAATTGCAAAAATATGCGCAAATTATTCGCGCGATGATTTTTACTACTGTACAAGCGGCCGGGAATGGTCATCCTGGAGGTAGTAGTTCCAAAGTTGAACAATGGTTAGCTTTGACATTGACCGGAATATTATCTTTTGATCCGTTAAGCCCAAAAAATTCGGCTCGCGACAGAGTTGTTTGGAGCGCCGGACATTGCACGCCTTTACTTTATGTCGGACAAGCGCTTTACTATGAAGCTTTACGTCGAGAAGGTAGACAATTTTCTCAAGCAGTGACAAAAAATATTTTTCCTGAAGATTTAGTTCGTTTTCGTCGAATTGACGGACCTGGCGGACATGCTGAAAGTACTGTGCCATACAGTGATTTTTCCGCCGGACCTTCAGGTCATGGATTTTGTGCTGCCGGAGGCATGGCGATATCACATAAAAGTTGCGGCTTACCGACCAATGTTTATGTGTTTATGGGAGATGCGGAAAGTGAAGAGGGTATGACTTATGAAGCTCGTAATGTTTTGTCATCTGTTGGAGCGGATAATCTGATAGTTAGTTTGGATTTTAATAAATACGGTTTGGATGGTAAGATAAATGAAGTTATTTCTTCCGATTATATTGCTCATTGGCAGGGTTTAAATTGGAATGTTATTGAAGTTGACGGACACAATCTCAAAGAGCTTTATTATGCTTATCGTTTGGCCAAAGAAAAAGTTTTTGACAACAATTTGCCGACCGTAGTTATCGCTCATACGATAAAAGGTAAAGATTATGGCTCTTTGCAAGACAGTGAAGAATCTCACGGTCAAATTTTGAACAAAGAAGAATATATAGGGGTTTTGAAAAAACTTGGTTTTGAAGTTTCTGGAGAAAAAGGAAACGCGTTTAAGGATTTGAATACCATTTTATCCGTACTAAAAGATGAAGATGAAAAATATATTGTAAAAAATTTGGATTTTGGAATGCAAAATATTTTGTCGGAAAATAAACTTTTACAAAAAATGAAACAAGATCTATCTGATCGACCTTTCATTTCAGCCATTCATCTGAAAAGACCGGAAAAATTACCGCCAGAGTTGGATTTTAAAGTCGGAGACAATATATCCACTCGTCAAGCTTTCGGTCTGTGGCTTAAATGGGTTATGAAAAGCAGTGCTTTTGTTTATACCGGCGCCGGAGATTTGGGGCGTTCAATTATGACCACGGAAGCGGAAAAATTTTATGGTTTGATAAATAAAGAAAATCCATTTGGTCGGGGAATCAAATTTGGAATCGCGGAAAATAATATGGCAATGATGATGGCCGGTTTGAGTGCCGATATTTTACCTGGCGGTTTTCGACCGATTTCGGTTTTTGGGACATTTGGCCTGTTTTTAAATATGGCTAGTAACAGTATTCGCTTGGCAACCATAAACAATGCTGTACATAGAGAAAACGTTGGATTTTTTATTGCTGTGTCTTCTCATGATGGTCCAGACACTGCTCAAGACGGCCCGACTCATCAAGGGATGGATAATCTCAGTATTTTCAAAGCCATGCCCGGTATCAAAGTGTATAAACCAAATAGTGCTTTGGAGCTTATAGAAATGTTATTTTCCGCTTTGGAAATAGGTGAGCCTATAGTTTTGTCTTTGGCCAGACCTGTTTTCCCGATTACGGAAAACTCATTGCAGTGTTTGAACCAAACAAGTAACGGAGCTTATATCTATTATCAAAGTAAAACAAGTAAAAAGAAAAAAATTGTTTTGGTAGTTTCGGGAATGCAAATTTTATTGAATTGTGAAAAAATAAAAGAACAATTGGAAAAAGACGGTTATAGTATAAAAATAGTAGCTGTAACTTCGCCGGAGCTTTTTAAAGAATTGTCGCAAAATAATCCGGAAAAATCTGCGGGAATTTTATCTTCACAAGAAAAAGAAATAGCCATTACTATAAACAACGGTTACTCTGAATTTTTGAGTGAGTTTTTGGAAGGTAAAAATCTAAAAGAAAGAATGATTGGGGTGGATGAGTATTTGAAATCCGGTACATTGGAAGAAGTTTATGATTATGCCGGATTATCATCGGAAAAACTTTATCAAAAGATAAAAAATATTTTGGCTAATGTTTAATTTATGTTATTGGAAGAGATTTTAAAAAACGAACCAAAATATAAAATAGATCAAATTTGGCAGGGTAAATTTAACCCTGCTTTGAATTCGTTTGCGGAAATTACCACTTTGTCCAAAGATTTGCGAGAAAAAATAAAAGATTTTCCTTGGCTTTCCGTAAAGCAAATTTTATTGCAAAAAAGTAAATCTGATAATACGCAAAAAGCTTTACTTGAATTGTCCGACGGTCAAACTATAGAAACCGTATTGATGGGAAGAATCAACAAACGAGAAACTCGTGAAGACGATTTTCGTAATACGATTTGTTTATCCACTCAAGTCGGTTGTGGTATGGGTTGCGCTTTTTGCGCTACCGGTAAAATGGGATTCAAACGCAATTTGACCGTGGATGAATTGGTGGATCAATTTCGTTTTTGGCAAAAATATTTATTTGATAATGGCGGGGGAGAAGTGGATAATATTGTTCTCATGGGGCAGGGCGAACCATTACTCAATTATGACAATGTCAAAGAAGCGTTAAATTTATTTATAAAATACGGCAGTATTGGACAAAGTAAAATTACCATGTCTACATGCGGGATAATCCCGGGGATGAAAAAGATGATTGAAGACAAAGATTTTCCTCCGGTTCGTTTTGCGCTTTCACTTCATAGCGCAATTGGCGAAATCAGAAAAAAAATCATGCCAAGTCACGCGGATAATTTTTTTGATTTTTTGATTGATTGGTCCAAACAATATCATGCCAAATTTACTTCACGTACGCAATTTATCGGTTTGGAATATGCATTTCTTTTTGGAGTAAACGATGATGATAAAAATCTCAAAGCTCTGATTAAATTGGCGAGTAAGCTCGGTCGGGTAAGAATAAATTTGATTCCGTACAACGACATTACGGGAATATTTGTTGGCTCTGATATGGAAATTTTAAAAAAATGGCAGAAGAAATTGATGGAAAGCGGATTTACGGTAACTATCCGTTTGTCGCAAGGACAAGATATTGCGGCAGCGTGTGGACAACTCCAAAACAGTATTAAGTAGTTAGTATTATGTATTAAGTATCAAACCGCCGAAAACGGCTTTTATTGACAAAAACTCTTTTTTGTGCTAAATTTGTTCAGTGTTCATTAAAAATTTTTATTAATATTCCAAAAGGAGGAATGTTTCATGGATAATTTAATAATACCGATTTTAGGAATTTTGGTGTTCGTTATTGTTTCGATCATTATTTTTTTTAAAAAAAGAGGAAGGCCGAAGTACAAAATTGGCGAAATGTTTATTGTAAAAGGCTTAGCTGGTGAATATCGATTGTTTCATATTCATGACATAACCAGGCAACAGGGGCTCTGGTTGTATGGAGGATATATGTTGGAAGTGAAAAAGAGTGAGGAATTTGATATAATGGTCCCTGTTTTTTTCACAACTTGTATATTTGTACAAGAAAAGGATATGATTGAATTGAAAGATCTAAGGCTTACATTTAAGCCTTGGAATAAATAAACAGGACGACCGGTATAGTAGCCGGTCTTTTTTATTGACAAATCTCTTAAAATATAGTAGTTTATTACTATGTTCATTAAAAATTTTTATTAATATTTGAGAAGGAGATTGGAAAATGTCGGAAATAAAATTGACGGCAGAAAAAATCAATGATTGTTTTAAAAAAGCTGTATTGGGCGGAGCTTTGGAAAGGCCGAAAAGAGAAAGAGAATATATGAAAAAACTCTTGGAGGAAGGAAAAGAAGAGGAGTTATATGAATTTCTCGGAGAAAGAATTAAAAGAAGGAAGGTTGTTAAAGAAGGCGTGGAGCGCGCCGGTAAAATTTGGAAAAAAAGAAAAATGGATAAACAAAAAGAAAAGATTTAGGATGTTTTCATTACGACCAGCTTTGACTGGTCTTTTTTAATAAAAAATCCCGCAAAAAGCGGGACGATTAATTTTTTTAAGAAGTTTTAATTGGTTTAACATTTTTTTCCGGCACGTCGCCGATATCTTTGAGTTCAAGCATTAAAACATCATCATTTGGATGATGTTGTTTTATGCCTAT
>Ga0116156_10005205_pt1 | contig 10868 bp, 4 predicted proteins | sample AD_UKC045_MetaG_FD_89891 | JGI IMG/M metagenome (GOLD analysis project Ga0116156, IMG submission 89891) | Active sludge microbial communities of municipal wastewater-treating anaerobic digesters from USA - AD_UKC045_MetaG | ecosystem: Engineered > Bioreactor > Anaerobic > Digestate | place: USA... | reverse complement strand
TAGTGGTGTTGCATCCACGTGCAAATCTGTCTTGCCAATAAATACGCTTGTCGTGCTTCAAAATAAGATTGGCAACTTTGTATGCTTCATCTTCAAATAGTTTGAAATCTTCTTGTGCCAATGGCAATGCACCTGTATCTGCTGTTGTGATCATAAAGTTTTGCACACCAAGCGTTAGGAAATAATCAACACTCTTTGACATATACGGTATTGTTTCACGTGTCATTGTCATACGCAACACGTGGTTGGTGTGCGCTTCCAAAAGATTTTCCAATCCCGCCAACGCTTTATCATACTTTTGCCTGTGTATTTCGTGCGCTTCACGTATGCCGTCCATTGAAACAATGACATCAACATTATTTTCAGCTAGAAACTTTGCAACTCTTTTATCTGCTAATGTGGCATTTGTTGTGATATTCCAAGTTATATCTGGATACTCCGCAACAATCTTTTTTATGTTTCGGAATTTAAGTAATGGTTCGCCACCGAAAAATCCAATATCAGGATCATCCTGCTTCATAGCGAAATCGCAAACGGCTTTAAGGGTGTCAATGTTCATATCCATTGCACCCTTCTTCCTGTAACAATACGTGCACCGTAAATTACATTTCTGCGTTATTTCAGTTGAAAAGCTTACCATAACTTTAAGTATTGTATATGCTTTAAATATATTTCTATCCGCTATCTCTGTTATCGCAACTAACGTTTAAGTTTCCATGTGTATCTACTGTGTAACTTGTGCTGTTGTCGTGCTCGCACCTATCCCACTCTGGACGGAAAAATTCATTAATTATATTGCCTTTGTCGTCTTTCTTATCGCTTCCTTCAACTTTCTGCATCCAACCGGGGATATAAGAAATTTCTGGTTTGCCGTAATCGTTATGCCCTGTAATATACAATCTGTCTTTACTCCATGCACGTTCGGCATCGCTTGGTTGCGTGAAAGGTTCAGTTATGCAATTTCCACGTGGCAATCCTTTGTTTACTCCGTATGGGATATTTACAATCGTGCCTGCCTTCAAATCCTTAGTGTCAAATCGCCAACCGCCATTTTCCATTTTAATTGGCACGCCTGTAACTAATCCGTCTATCCTAACGAAACTTGCCCAATCAAAATCGGCAGGCATATCCCCGCCTGTCAATTCATTAAAGTATATCTTCGCCAACTCTTGCCTTTGCCTATCAGAATATAATTTATCCCCATTATACTCTACTGTATTTTTAGTTAATACATTGTGTTGCCATAGCTTGTTATCATATATTGGATTTCCTTTTTTGTCGTATCCACGCACGTAACTTACATCAACATCGTTTTGCGCTTCCCCTTCAAATCCATAAATATTGGCTTTTTGAATATCGCTTTTTGGTATTGCACCCTGCCTATAAAACTTATACTCCCCGCTTTCCAATGCCTTTTCGTCTAACTGCTCTTTTGCCCAAACACCTTGCTTTGATAGATCATTTCCTGTGTATAGGTAGTAATCAGTTATCGGCATATATCTTGGTATGTTTCCTTCATAGTAGTGCTGTTTTTTATCTTTCCCTGTATACGTGTATGGAAATGTATAGCTTCCATCCGCTTGTTGCTTATACCCTTTTTGCCAATACGCTTGGTATAAGGGGACGTATGTTGTGCCAACAACTTTGACATAATCGCTAAGCTTGTTGCCATCATAAGCTTCCTGTGGTAGCTCGGCTAGTATGTATGTTCTTCCATTGAATTGATACAATGGCACTTCTCTTAGATCATTTCGTCCGTATGCGTTTTTATCAGGTAGCCACGTGTCAAAAGACATTTCCCTAGATACTGTTTTGTCAGGCATAAACGGATATTCCATATCTAACTTGACATTGCCTTTTCCCCATTGATCATAACTTTGTGCTTCCCTTGCGTGATTGCCCACGTATAGATTGCCTTTCTGTCGTGGCGCACCTGCGAAACTTGGAAAATAGAAATCAGCTATCCACGTGTTTACTTCTTCCGCTGACACCACACCGTTTTGCACGGCGTATGTCAATCCTTCCATTATGCTTGCATTTTTCTGCACGCTTTCAAAATCTGTGCCTGCTAGCTTTTGCAATAAGCTTGCACGTATAAGCTTCTTATCGCCGAAATAAACACCCGCTTTGATTGCGTCTTTTGTTGCACTTACTGTATCATCATTATTTTGAGTTATGTGGTAACCCATACTGCTAACAAAACTCTGTAAATTCTGTATAGGGATTGCCTGCACATCGCTATAAGTTGCCACGTGTGCGACTAATGCGTTATAATCTTCTGGTGATAATTGGGATTTTAATTGTTCAACAAATGAATTTGCTATCTCTCTGCTTCTATCTGCGTTTGCCTTGTGTTGCGCCCATCCTTCAAAACAAGTGCCCGCAAACTGATCAACTGCTTCTTTTGCAATGCTTGTTGTTTGAACTGTTGCAATAATCGTTCCTGCTTCCAATGCGTCCTGTGCGCTTGCGTTATACATTTGCGCCGTTGAGTTATCAATCTTTGTTCTTGCGCTGTATAATAACCCATCTGCGTTTGGCTTCCTGTCGTAAAATCCTTGTAGCACGGGATCATTTTTATTCATATACCCTGCCATTTTAAAGTAATAATCAGTTACGTTTGATTTCAACGTGGGATCAAACATCTGCTGTGCTTCTTCTGCGCTACCGCCTAAATTATAAACAACTGTATTTATCGCTTTTTGGTAATCTTCCGCTTGATATGGTATAAGCGGTGTGCCTGCAAACATTTTGTCAACTGCATTTTGCACTTTCCCGCCAATAGGGATTGTGTTGCCTTGTGCGTCTAGCCTTGGCTTTCCGTTTTCGTCAACTTCAATTAATCCTTTCATTGTTTCTATTTCCAATGCGTGTTGGTATACTTCGCTATCCTTGTCATATCTTGTGTAAAATACAGGATCAAACGTGCAGGCAGGACGCCCTAGCCCACCTTGTAGTATCATTCCATTATAGTTGTAATTGTATTTTATCGTGTGCCCTGTGTATCCTGTCCCATCAACAACAATCAATCCCGCTTCAACTAACGGCGCATATAGTGTTGGCAACATTTCTTCACGTGCGTTAACTATCATTATACCCTGCCCTGCAATTGGAATTGGCGAAAACAATTTTCCTAGATTTGTTTTTTCCCATAAGCTTTGTTGCTGTGCAACTTCCCACGTGGCGTAATATCCTTTGTCAATTCCTGCAATGTATATATCGTTATAGAACCAAACTAGATCATATTTGCTAACGTCATCATATCTTGCTTCTGTTTCATACTGCCACTTTGTCATATCTAATTGCCCAATGACATTATCGCCGTATCCCCAATTTAGCATTGTTAATCCACTAAGGTAAACACCTGCGCCTATAACGGTTAGGGATAATGGAGTTTTTACAAAACTGCCAATACTGCCTAATTTAGAATTATCAATTGCCTGCACAATCTTTCCAACTTCGTTAATCTCACCTGTTTGGTATTCACGTATAGCACTTTCGATCATTGATCTATGCTCAACGGATATGAGTTTTCCCCATTTATCTGCTAGCGCATTTACTGTAAAATCCAATTCATTTATGGCAATGCCCTGATTAAACGCTTCTGTTCTAGTGAGTGTTGCTAGCTCGGCTATCTTTTCCCTGTGTTGCACGGCTAATGGATCGCTACTTTGTAGCCATACCTTCCACTTCAAAACTGCATCGTCCAATCCGCTTTTGCCTTTTGTCAGGCTTTCCCAAGTGTCAGGATTATTTCTAAGAAATGTTAGGAAACTGTTTGTGTTTTCTTCTGTCATTATTTTAAAATACTTATCGTATGTTTCTGTTACTGTGGATGATTTGCCAATGTCTTTTAGCATATTATATTGCTTCTTGGCTTCTTCTTCCCTGCGTTGCAACCATACAGGATATTCCCTCTTTGTTATACGTGCTAGTATTTCTTCCCTTTCTTCCAATGACACCTTTCTTTTTTTAATATCCTTTGGTATCTCTACGCCTTGCATTGCTTCATTGTAGGCACGTAGCGCAATGAAATTATCGGGTATCTCACCTGCAGGAGTTACAACACTGTCTAAAAGTGCTTTAACATCATCAGAAATCTTTGCACTTTTATCATATACCAAGTTTCCGTTTTCGTCAATAGTAATTGCCTTACGTATCTGCGCTTCTAATTCTTCACGTGTGCGCTCGCCTAAACTCTTTGATACGCCGTCCAAATCCTGCTGTGTTAGATCAATTAAGTTATCTATCTTTCTTGCTTGGGTATCGTAATCCCTAATATCGTCTTGGAGTTTTAACAGATGTTCCAAAACATAGTCTAGCGTCCACTTGCCTTCTAGCTGTGTATCGTCCAACTTAACTCCGCTAAATGTTCGTTCGTTCCACTCTTTTACGTTTATTTCGTCCAATGTCTTTTGCAGTTGATATAGTGTTTTTTCGTCCTTGTATGTTGGCGATGTAACTGTTAGCAACTGTCTATATGTATTTGCTTCTTTTGTGCCTATAATCCCCTTTTGTTGTAAAATGTATATTAGATCGTCATATTCTTTTTTGTTTAAATCTGATATGGTGAATACTAATTCATCTCTTAGCTTCTGGTGCTCGGCTAACTCATTAGTATATTTCAATTCATCAGGCGATAGATCAGCGTCTAAACTCCTGTAAATGTGCGGATTGCTTTTCTGCTCTTGCCATATATCATCAATGAGTGCGTCTATATCGCCATTGTATTTCTCTAATGGCGTCATATTACGCTTTCTAAATTCGTCAATATTGATTAATTGCCTGCTCTCATCCGTAACATAATTAGACGTATTCAACATTAGACGCTTGTCTATTTCTGGATAGTTTAAACTGCCATCGGGTAGCATTGGCGGATTTCCCTCAAACTTAAAAAAGATTACGGCATCGCCTAACTCTTTTGCCTGCACGTGTTGCAAACTTTCCAATTTAGCTAATTCGGCTAAATCATCGTGTGCAACATCGCTGTATTTTTCTAATAGTAGTGGATCGGGTTTATTTATCCCGCTTCTGTCATACGGATTTATACCATACTTGGCTTTTAATTCGTCTATACGTGTCAACGTTTTATCTAGTTTTGCTTCGGCTTCCTGCACATCTGCATTAAGTTTATCAAATAACTCTTGCTGTTTCTTGATACCAATTACATTGCCGTTAGTGTCATACACTTTATGTGTATCCATCAAATCCTTGTATTTCTTTTCGGCTTCTGCAAACTGCGCATTATATTTTTCTGTTGCCTTTCTCACTTCCTCGTTGTATGCGATTTGATAACGTTTCTCTGCTTTGGCAATCGCCTGCTCATACTTCTTGTTTATTGTTTCCTTGTAGCGTATCCAATCATCGTATGCGCCTGTTATCTTATACACGTCCGCATTTGCGCCTGTTCCATGATAATTTGCTTCAAACAATCCACGTGCAATGATGTCTTGATTTGTGCCATCAAACTTTCCTGTCTTTAATAAAGATTTTATTTCAGGATCGCTTTTCAGCATTGGCACATCGTCAACCCATCCTTTCAAAACACCGTCAACTAGATCGTCATAAGTAATAGCTTCATTAACTAATTGATAGCCTGCTTCCTGTAAAAGACGGTTTGTTTCCGCTTCCTGTAATAATTTTATAACTGCTGTTTCGCTAACACCTTTGAGAAGCTTCTGATTTTTTTCGTCAACAAATTCCTTCACCCATAATCCATTAACACCGTATTGCAATTTCATTAGGAGTGTTGGCATTTCTGCTTCACCCTGTGCACGTCCAATAGAACCTATCGCTGACTTAGGGTTAACATCAAAACCCTTCTGTGTCAGCCACTCCTGCAAATCATTAAAGTTTTTCACCTGTATGTTCTGCACATTATCCGCTACGTTCATGGTTGATAATCTAAGTATCGCTTCCTTCTCAAACTTTGCAAAATCCTCTTTCGTTCGTATCTGGATACTTCCAAATCCACATCTCTCATAAAATCTTTGCAATGCTATAACGTTTGATGTTCCCTCTTTTTCCGATAACTTGAAAAATTCATTTAATGATCGCTTCATGCCATTGTATGTCTTGGATAATCCTTTATCGTTTACAAAATCCAAAACGTATTTTCCAATCTCATCATCGCTTGCATTGACAAAACGGCTATCACCAAATAGCATTTGTGATATTTTCGCCTTCTCACTATTGGATAATCTATGCCAATCATCCGCTTTGAATATTCCAAGCTTTGCCAACTGTGCCTTCTTAAACGTTTGTGATGCGTCAACTACATTATCTAGCCATTTTATATCCTGTGCTAGTTTGCCCGAAATCCCAAGCTTCTTTGCTGTGCTAGTTCTGCTTCCCCACTTAATCCCCTGTTGGATATACTTAGGGGAGTTTATAATAAAGTTTAATCCTTCTAAAATATCAAACGGACGTGTTAGAGTTTCTAGCGTCATTATCTGATCAACTATTGTGAAATCCTGTAATAGCACATATCTTGGTGTGCCATCTGGATTTGTGCCAATCTGCCTTGCCTGCTGTGGGAATTGTGCTATTACATTATCGTCAACTAATGGATCAATACCATAAAGCCATTTTACTTTGTTTTCGTAATTCCATAACAATGTTTTTAATAATATCTTCCCATCGCTTGAAGCTTCAATCTCACTTAGCAATCTGGACAATCCATCTTCCCAACTGCCATCCCCGCCACTTGATTTTGAGAAATTAGCTAGATTATATTTATAATAAGCGTCCAACATTTCCCTATCTGTGCCGTATGTGCTTATTGCATAATCCTGCCACGTGTTTATGTATGGCGCAATCTTTCCGCTTGGTGCTGTTGTTTGCCTAAGCCATAACTGTTTCTGCACGCTTGTAGGATCAAACATTGTTTTATGCAACGCTTTATCCCAATAAGCATCTACTTTCACATCTGACATAAAACTTGCATTTGATTGCCAATAGTATTCAGGCATTGGAGTATAACTAACGTATGCCATATTCTGCTTTGCAACTTCACCCATTAGATCAACAGATGCGCTTGGATTTAGTTTGCTTTCATACATTGCCCACTTTGCAAACGTCTTGGATTTAATATAATTCTTAGTGCTTGTGTAATCCCACTCCTCACCTGTCTTTTCATTTTTTACAATCCAATCTGCATTTTTAGATGGTTCGCTACCGCTTAATTCCCACTTTGAGAGATAATCCAAAATGTATTTCTTTTCTTGTGTCAATTCGTATATCTTGCCTGCACGTGTTGTTTCAGGCATCCCGCCTGCGTTAGTTAGCTCTATTATCTCTTTGTCTATTTCCTGCAATCTAACATCGTTCAAATAGAATTTAAAGCGTGCTTCGTCATACGTGTAATTGGCACTTTGCACAATAGGCTTAATGGGTTCTGCAACTTGCGTTGTTGTGCTTCCATTTGCATCTTGTGTTGTAACTGCCTTTGCACCTGTTGCGGGCGTTTGTATCGCACGTGGTTGGGTATCCTTCTCATAGTTAGTGAATATATCGTATGTATCACGTGCGCCGATACTTCCCATTATATCCTTAACTTCCTGCTGATACCCATAATAATCATAATGCATATCCTTTGGCTTCGCCGTTATTGCAGGCGGGGGAGTGCGCCTATCTCTTTTAATGCCACCCCTAGCGCCACCCTGTTGCCCACGTGCAGGTGCTCGCCTTCCGCTTTCTATCTGCCCGCATTTAAATGGGGAGTTTGCATTATCGTCAAAATAAATGCAATCTTCATCTTTTGTGTTTGCCTTCTTTGTGGTAATCCTCTTTTCGTATGGATCGCCTAATTCAATATATAATGGACATCTTACCATATCTATACACCGCCGTTCTTTGTTACCAAAACACCCATCTCATAACTTGGTAATCGTTTCAATCCGCATAGTATGTGATGTGTATGCTCGGCTATTTCGGGTGCATCTATATACACCACGTTATACATAACTTCTTCATACAATATTTTATCGTGATAATCTACCTGCGTATTTGGCATAACGTATAGCACAGCGTCATATTCGTTCAATGCGTTTACCGTATTAAACTCCTGATTAACGCCTATTGTTTGGAATATTCCCCAAATATCCAAGTATGACAATGTGCCCAATGGCAACCATTGTATCTCATCGCTTCCAATCTCTTTCATTATCTGCGTGAAATCTTCATCGTCAATAGTCAACTGCACTAAGATTGTTGCCGTTACGTAATGCGTGGTTGAATATAGTGGGGATACATATACGCTTCCTTCAATGTTAACGTAATCTTCATACTCTACATCAACGCTTCCTGTGATGTATCGCCTGTTTTCGTGCTCAACGTTTACGCTTCCTATAAGCCTGCGTGTGTTATCTTGCTCAACATCAACACTGCCAACAAAAGTTTTAGTTACCTGCCGTGCAACGTTTATCTCTGCGTCCACGTATGTAGTGTTGGAATATTCAACGTTTACGCTTCCTGTTAATCGTTTTACATTTTCCCTTTCAACATTAACGCTAGCTTCTAGTGTGGCTAATCCTCTGCTTCTAACGTTAACGCTTCCAACTAATGTTAAGCGTCCGTTTGCACGCACGTCAACACTAGCGTCTAAATATACTTTGTTTTCTACCTTAACATTTACGCTTCCTGTCAGCGTAACTTTCTTATTGGCAATTAGATCAAGACTACCTTCAACGTGTTGCAAAACAGTATGCTCAACGTTTACACTAGCTTCTAAGGTGCGTAATACCGCACCCTCAAAAATCATATCTAGTATGTAGTCAAAACCTGTATCTGCCAATCTATCATCTCATTATGTCATAAGTTGTGTAAATTGAAATATTGGACTACCACCTGTTACTTCAATTTTTGTTATTTCGTCAATATCGATTAGTTTATCAGAAGAAATAGCACCCGTAAAGCCAGTTATGCTGATATTCAATGAAGCGATACCCTTAAAAATTAAATCATCACTATCATTTATTTTTACTCCATCGCTAGCAGATGTGAGAATTATATCATTTAACTGTGAAAATTCATTAATATGATTTGATAAAGTAATTACACTAGGTAACATTTTGCCGACATATCCTTTCAATCCCGTTACATGTGTATAGGTATTAGATTGCCCAACACTGTATCCACCCACATATAAATTTCCACTACCATTTATAACAGCATAATATTTATTAGTTTTATAAGATGCAATATGTGCGTATGCATAATCCGTAGTGCTTTTACTAATCGTATCCCCAAATTCGCCACCACCATTATATCCAACAAATGTTCCTGCTGTTGGTGATGTTACACCAGTTAAATCAACACTTGATATAGCTGGGAAAATGGTTGCAGAATAAGGCGACTCATACCTGCATAATAATTCAAAATCTGTATGGTAATAAGCATCAGGTATAGTAGGACGATATGTTCCAAAGTAATATCTATGATTTACATCAAAATAACTTTCGCCCATATCAGTTAAGGCACCTGCTGTGTCCGTTTGATAATTTCTACCACCCCCTATACTAGCTTGGGTTACTGTAACATCGTTAAATGTAATATCAACATATTTGTAATCATAGGGATATGAATAGTTAATCCATCTTGTTCGTGGGATTGATTTATTTTGCCAACTTGGTAATCCACTAGCTAATTGTAATATCTGTCCATCTGTGCCTTTTGGTAATCGTTTCCACTCCAATGTTCCACTATTATCATTTACAAAGAGTAGATCGCCACTAGCCCAAGATTGTGCCACTTTCGCCCAATCATTAGTGATAAATGCCAATAAATCCAAATGTGATGGATTGCTTGGCTTTGAAATCCTGCCGTTCAGCTCGGTTATGACATCGTTAGCATCCGTATATTTCCACTTGCCTTCTTCTGTTGCGCCTGCGTTTGCAACAAAAGTTTTTCCCATTAGATCAGTTGCCATTATAGCCCACCTTCCAAGCCCACTCCGCTACATCCGTGCTGTCGCTTTCGCTAGTTTCAAATGAATTTGTTTTGAAATTGTATCGGATGGTGATATACTTATACCCATCGCCGTCCTTGTATTTGCCAACAATAGCTTGCGCAACTTTCGACACGCTTTCGTTAGTTAACAAAAGCATTACGCCTTCCTTGTATTGTGTATATGAGATTGCACCCATTGGCAAAAATTTAGTTTCTTCAACACCGATTAATCCTAACTCACGTATGGGATTTTTTATATCCATCCACTCTGTCTTGCCTTCCGCTGTAAATTCAGGGATTGGCACGCCATCCTCAAATGAAACTATAAACACGTAATCCACTCCCCTTACGTGTAAAAGTATCTAACTGCTAGCACAAAAGTGTGTCCTGTTGTTCCTGCGCCTGCATCGCTTGGTATTACCAATGCCAACTGTAAATACCACTCACTATTTGCAATCTTATCTGCTTGTGCAATCAAGTAGCTTGTGTTGCCAACTAACTGTTTATTGTTTGCTGTATCAGTTGCCTTTGTTGAAGATGTCCACCAAGTTGCGCCACCTGCGCTAGCCGTTGCATCATATACACGCACCATTGACTTGTTAGAATTGCCAACTGTTCCAGTTAATATTTCATTTGCTGGTGCTGTTCCTGCGCCTAGATCGCTTACGTCATCCCAAGCTTCTATACGCGGACGGCTAGAACATGGGTTATCAGCAAATCTAACACAAAAGTTATACTGCTTTGCGCCATCCCCATAGTTAGGCACTTGTGCGTATACTGCGCCTGTTCCTAAAACGTCTATCCATAATTCGCTTGTGATTGCTTCGCCCGTAACAGGTGCGGGAAAAGGATCAAGCACATTGATTGTTGTGTCAACTCCTGTGCCGTGAAACTTTGATACTCCACTTGTTACTTGCGTC
>Ga0116156_10005199_pt1 | contig 10871 bp, 8 predicted proteins | sample AD_UKC045_MetaG_FD_89891 | JGI IMG/M metagenome (GOLD analysis project Ga0116156, IMG submission 89891) | Active sludge microbial communities of municipal wastewater-treating anaerobic digesters from USA - AD_UKC045_MetaG | ecosystem: Engineered > Bioreactor > Anaerobic > Digestate | place: USA... | reverse complement strand
TGACGGCTTGGCGGCCAGCCGTTCTCGTGATCCTGGTGTTCGCCGGCGAACACCATGGAAGCGCCCCGGCGAACACCAGGATCACGAGAACGGCTGGCCGCCAAGCCGTCAGCCCTTGCACGCGGAGGAGGTCCGTCGAAGTCATCGTGCTTGCTTCCCACTGTGAGGGCCCCCCCGCGTGGATTCTCCGGCCAGACTTCCGAGTCGCTTCGTCCCAAAGTCTCACGACTTGGGCCCCTGCTATCATTTCGCGAGGCAACGATGGAGACGCTCGTATCCTGGACTGAGGAATCTGTGAAGCACCATATCGGTCAGATCTGCTGCAAACCTTAAAACTTTCGCTTTCGGAAAAGTCTTCCCGTCTTCACCAAAAGACCATCACCCCCAAACGGCAAGAAATGCGCAGGAAGGAGGAAGCCTGAGGGCAATGTGCCCGTGAGAAGGTTAAGGTCGGGGCCCGTTTCCTACCACCTGGGACGGTTTTTCAACAACGCATGGGAGGACGCTATGATGAAGCGACCAATGGAAACAAGCATCGTCGGGACGGGACTGGCTGCCTTGCTAGCGGTGATCACTGCCGGGCAGCGAGAAAGACACCCCGCCATGATCCGGCTGGGGCGAAAGCGGTACAACGAGCAGAGGATTTCGACCAACGGAACGCAATCTTGCGGGTTCGGCGCGGTCCCGCTGCCGGTGACTGACGTTCAGGTTGCACGAACGTGATGAATGTCGCAGAATACAGGGAAGGAGGTGAGTCAACCGCGACCGCATGATCGTTCCGTCTTTCGGGGAGGTTCGTCATGTTCATTCCGCGTCACATGGACCTGCATTGGGAACTGTTCAAGTGGCTGGCGATCCTGTCCCTGGCGGTCGCCACGGCCATGGCCTTCGCCAGACATGTGGGTGGGGTGCTCAACGGGTAGACATGAAAGCAGACCTGCAGAGCCAGGTCGGCCTGACCAAAACGCCTCGGCAAGTCCTGGTTCGTTGCCTGGGTGGGCGCGACGATGCAGGTTATATCGCCTTGGTTTCCGAGAAGCGTGTTCGGAAACAAGCTCCCAACAAGTGGACACTCACTTTTCCAGCCGCCGCCAGGTGTCCCAGTGCTCGCCTTGCTCGCCGGGGTCGTAGCGGCAGGTGACCAGGAACAGCTCGTCGGTCCGCAGTCGGACGGGCGGCCTTCCGGTCAAAAGCGAACGGAAGGGCCGTCCGGTCTTTCTGTCTTGTTTTCGCAGAGGAGAAGCTCGCGATGAAGAAGCACGCGGTGAATCCTACCTGCCAGGCGGAGCCACGGGCATCTGTCGGCCTTGTTCCGGTCCCACGTGCGAGCGGCCGGGAGGAATCTTGGGAATGCTCTCGGAGTGCGCGTCCTCCCGGCTCTGGGAGCACCCAAGCCAGCCAGTGCAGAGCAACAACAGCAGCAGTGCCAAACGGCGAAGCATGCTAACCTCCAAAACGTCGGTAGGGGAAACGAGTGGCCGGACACGGCGACCGAGGCCGCGCCTGCTCACGCCGTACCACGGAAGGCGGACAGCGGGGAACGCCTGGTCATCATCACGGAACGGGAACGGACTCACGGCCGGCGCATGTGGCCATCGCCTCCACGATGGTCGGGGACGACGCATTCTGCGGGCCGCCTGCTTCGTAGCCGATGAACCGGACGCTGCCATCGGCCAACGCCCACAGGGCGCCTCCCGGATGCAGGCTCCAGAAGTGATAGCGATGGAGATCCGTCGGGTCGTTGATCGTTCCGTCGCGGAAGAAATCCGGGGTAGCCGTCGGATCCAGCGCTCGTTCGAGAACGCCCAGCACCACATCCGTCGCGCCGAAATGCGGCGGGTCGCCGGCGCCGGCCCATTGCCACCCGTAAATCTGGCTGCTCGACGGCGGCCGCTCGCCAATCATCAAGGTGTTGCTCGTGCCGTCCACGATGGCGGCCATGTTCACTGCGGAGTTCACATAAAGGATGCCGTCTTGGCCGCCGGCCTCTCGGAATTGGTTTCGCCCCGTGACGCCCATGTAGGATGTCAGTGCCACCTTGTTGGCGCCGTAGCTGACCTGGATTCCGCCGCGGGGGTCGGACGGGCAAACAAACGTGTTGCACACGACGCCGTTCGGATCCGTGCCGTCCGGATACGGTTGCCACCACGGCCAGGCGTGCAGGTCCACCGACTCGTACAGGCTGTTCATCTCGATGTACGGGGCGATCCGCATCGTCCAACTCCAGAACGATCCTTCGGCAGGGTACCCGTTCGCATCCAACCCGCCGGGAGGCGTCTGGCAGTAGTAGATGGTGCAATAGGATGCCGGCATGACCTGGTGAGCGGATGGAAAACGGCGGTAGGTATCGTGAAAGTTGTGCATCCCGATCCCTTGCTGCTTCAGGTTGTTCACACACTGCGTCCGCCGCGCCGCCTCGCGGGCCGCCTGGATGGCGGGCAGCAACAGCGCAACCAGGATGCCGATGATCGCGATCACGACCAACAACTCGACCAGCGTGAAACCGTGATGTGGAGGCGATCTCATGTTGACCTCGCCAACAAAGACGCAGGAGGCGATAAGTACCCAGCCAAGGATTCGTCACGAGGCGACATCAGAACGAGGAACCTCGATTTCCGACGATCCGACAAGTCGAATCGTACCCTATTAGAACATCTCGGCAATTCGAACACAAGCGAGCCACAGCGAAGAAACGCGGCCCGAAGAACGTCCCCTGGGTGGCCCACCGGGTCGCGGCGCTGATCCTGCCTGCCGCTTTGGCGGCGTTCTCGAACCCGGCTTTCTCCAGGGCCAGGGTTGATTGCCTCAAGCCGCTCAGCGCAAGACCAACACGTCGGCTACGTCGAGATCCAAGGTGTACACGGTTCGTTCGCCTTCCTTGCTGACCGTCAGCTTGGCGCCGCCGGCCAGGGTCGCGTTGCGGGCCGGCAGCGGAATGTGGGCGGTGACGGTCAACCCGCGCACCGGCTGACCGCTCCAGTTGTTCAGCACAATGATCGACCCGGCCGCCGACTCGATCAGACTGGCCTCGACCAACGGTTGGCTGCAGGTCACGGGGCGGACCACGTTTTCCGCAATCGAGCCGACCAGCCGGGCGGCCGCCGGATCGAACTGCGTGGGCACGAAGTGGGCCATCGAATCGTCCGTGGTGCCGCGGTCCACCGGGCGGCGCGGTATGGCGGGATGAAAGTAGGTCAGGCCCGGCAGGAAACCGCAGGTGCGAACCACGCCCTTGCCGACTTCCCGTGCCACCACCGCCGGCGAGCCGTCCAGGAACGTACCCTCGACCGTCGCCTCGGGGCCGGCTTTCAGCCGCGCGATCGCCCCGGTCACGGGCAGCCACTGGCCGGACCACGTCACGGTGTCCAGCGCCCGGGCGAACGGCAAGTCCTGCTTGATGAAGCTCACCTGGGTGTCAGCGGGTTCCATCAATGCGGTCATCTCCGCACCCAGCAGTGCGCGCAGCGTCTGGTTCGGCTGATGGTATTCGTCGAACATGCCCGCGCCGGCCGTCGCCAACAGCCGGCCTCCGCCCTGCACCCACGCGGCGATCTTCGCAGAAGCGGCCCGGCTCACGTGGCGGTCGGCCAGGTACAGGACCTTGTAGCGCGCCAGCGTGCCGTCCAGGGCATCTTGTTCGACCAGGAAGTCCAGGGGCAGTTGCTGGTGCAGGATGGCGATGTACAAGGCCCGTTTCGCCGCGCCGAAGGAACCTTCGTAGTCGCTCCAGATGTCGGACGTCTCGCTGAACCACAGCCCGGCCTCGGCGGGCCGGCGCTGGCCGGCCTGAACAATGTCCTCGTACTGCCCCAACTCGCGGAACGTGCGCAGGACGGTCGCGCAGGTCTCCGGATTGGAGACGTGGTTCTCCGTGTAGGCGGCCTGCACGGGGCGAAATTCGAACAGGTCCACAATCTTCATCCCGTGGCCCAACGCATTGTGGAACATCCGCCGCCACGACGTCGGCGTGTTGCCGGGCCAGTGGGGCATGACGTAGTACAGGATCTTGCGGTCCGGCTTGCCGCGCAGCGCGGCCCGGAACAAGTCCAGGTTGCTGGCGTTCATCTGCTGCGTGCCCAGCGGCACACCCCAGGCATAGTCTTCCGCCCAGGGGAGCGTCAGTCCGTCTTGGCGGAAGCAGCTGACCCATTGGAAAACCTGGCCCAGGTAGAACTGCCCCGGACTGCCGTGCTGCGGCGAGAAATTGGCCCCGATACCGGCGTTGGGGAGCCAGCGGCGCAAGACGTCGGTCTGGCGTTTGATCGCTTGGATACCGAACTGGTGGCGGTAGCGCAGGGACCAGTAGTAGAGCGCGGGCTGGGACGACTTGAGCTTGGGATCGGGCGAGAACGCGAGCTTGGACCAATCGCCGCCGCTGGCCGGGTCCACTTCCGTGGCGGCGACTCCCTGGGCCTTCAGAAACGCGACGAAGCCCTCGGTGGCGGCTTTGGCATCCGGGGCCGGCAGCCCGATCTCGTCGCCCAGGCTCACCACGGCGATGTTCCGCCGCTCTGTTTCGCTCAGCTTCCTGCAAGTCTCGTCCAACTTCTCCGGACTCTGGCCGCGCCAATCGACGTAGGTGCCCGCGATCGGCTCGGGCGAGGTCAGACGCAGGCCGAACATCGCCCGGAATTCGCGCACGGCCGCGTCGTAGCGCGGGCTCAGTCCGGGAGTGAAGGTGTAGCCGTAGATCAATGTTTGCGAAGGCGTGCGGCCGCGCATGGGAATCGTCTTCAGATACGCCAGCAGGTCGAACAGGACCTGCTCCTGGGTGCCGAAGCGGCGGGCGTACCGCGTGTCGGCGTGGTAGGTCAGGCGCAAGGCCGGCTCGCGGCTCTCGAATTCGGCGATCTTCTCGATCGCGCCGGCCGCGGTCCGCACGCCCAGTTCCAGCTTGTAGTGCAGCGGCCGGTCTTTCTCCACCGGCGCTGCTTGCAGGTTCCACTGCCCGTCGTTCAGCGTGTCCAGCACGCTGCCCACCTCGGTCCAATCGACCGTCTTGCCCGGATCCGCCGTCACGACTACCGGCTTCCACGTGCGCTGGTGAACCCAGTACGGCGAGTGCTCGGTGCCGTTGGGGAAGGCGAGGGTCATGGCCGAACCGTCGGGCTGGTTGATAAGCCGCGCCCAGACGTCGCCTGCCTGGGTGAGCATCCCATCCAGCGGCAGGTAGCCCTCCTTCTCGATCCGTTGGCGCACCTGGGCCTCGTCGCGGGTGAGCATCACCAGATCCACGTTGCGCCGGGCCTGCGGGGCCGGCTGCCGGCCGGCGATCAGCGTGATTTTCGCCGGCCCGCGATCCAGGTCGGCACAGGCATCGTGCCCCTCCCAGACCACGTTTTCGACGGCGCCCCAGGACCAGGCGACTTCCTTCTTCAAGCGCTCGCCAAAAGGCCAGATTTTCACGTTGTCCCGTGCGCCGTACAGTCGCTCCAACCGGACCCGGCCGGCCTGCTCGATCCTGACGCGAAACTGCGTCTGGAAGCGGTACGCCGCCTCGTAGCGGACCAAGACCAGATATCGGCCCGCCTCGGCGACGTTCACTCCCATCGTGGCCGTCGTCTCCTCGCCGTCCTCCGCCGCGCCGAGGAATGCCTTGCGTGAGAGAAACGTGTTGGCGAAGGTGCCCGCGTAGTAGTTTTCACCCCACGGCCGGGCCTGCCAACCGGGCTTCGCCACGGCGAACTCCTCGGCCTCGCAGAAGATGGTTCCGTCCGGGGCCGGCGTGACCGGCTGCCCTCCGCGGTACTTCGCCGCCGCGATCGGTCCCTCCGCCGCCCCCGCCGAGGCCCACGCACACACCAGCAGTCCCCATCCCAGCCAGCTTCTTCCGATCATCTGCCCGCCCTCCAAATCGACTCGGGTCGGAGTTTCGTACGTCAGCCTTTCCAGGCTGACCGAGTCAGGCTGGAAAGCCCGGCGTACTCGGCGACGATCGCCGACACGCCCCGCAGTTTAGTGTTCCCGACAGAACCGTCAAGCAGAAACCTGCGATGATGGACCGGTATGGTCAGCGGGTCGGCCGGTCGCCTCGGCTGGGCGAATCGGCATCGTGCGGGGCCAACCACTCCAGGTCGCTGGGGCGGCTTTCGGCAAGCACGAACAGCTGGTCCCCCGGCGCGAGCACCAGTCTGTGCTTGGGATTGATGGTGATCTCCGCCCCGCGTTGAACCGCCAACAGGATCGTCTGCGACTCCCGATTGAGCCGGCGGAGCAGCCAACGGAAGTCGCACCCTGCCAGTGTGTCGGGCAGCGGTACGCGGTACACCTGGGCGCCGCCGGAGAACGTCAGCAGTTCTTCCATCAGTCGGCCTGAGCCATGACTCAGCACCACATGACCGAGGAGTTTCTGACTGAGATCCCCCACACACACGACCTCGTCGGCGCCAGTACGTTCCAGGTGTTGGCGGTTGTGAGGCAGGAGAACCTCCGCACAGGTGTAGAGGCTCCGGTTGACGGCCTTGATGGCCATGACCGACAGCGCCGCGCGAGGATCTTGCAGCAATTCCGGCAAACGCCCGTCGAGCGGGACAATCGCAGTTTCCGCGTGCTGCAGCGACGCGCGACGCAGCGTCTCGATTTCCGTCGGGTCGCCGGAAAGAAAATGGACGTCGGGATCGTAGAACGGCGGAGTTGCCAGTGCTTCGTCAATCACGACAACTTCGTGTTGCACCCCTTCGTCGGGATCCAGCAATTGTTCGAGGAGGATCCGGGTCGCGTGGTGCCAGCCGTGAACCACCAAGTGACTCCTGCAGCGGACCCGCTGATGGCCTTTTCCCGCCAGGGCTGCCGTCACCAAGACCGAGGCCAAATCCGCAGTCAGCAAGGCCAGCAGCGCGATGCCCATAAACATGCAGGCCATCGACAACAAGTAGCCCATGGGATGCTTGGGGGGCTCGGCATCGTAGCCGCTGACCAGCAGGATGCCTACCTGCGTGATGGTGTCAAAGTAGGTCGCGTACGGCCATTCCGACTCGGGGACCCCCTCGCGAGGTGTCTCCTCGACCCAGTGCAACATGGCCGCGGTCAGCAGGGCAAAAAACAGAATGATCACGCCCATGCGGAACGCGGGACGTCCGAGGATGTTTCCCACGAGGCGGAAGAGCCGCCGCCGCAAACGTCGACGAGTGCGTGACTTTAGAATTCTCCGCATGCCTGGACCCATCCAGAGGCTTGGTGATAGCGCAGTTGCTGCCGGCTCAGGCGGATGCCGGCCCCGCGCCTTCTGCCGGGGACCCGGATTCGCCGAATTGAGCCAAGGCGACGGGACGATCTTCCGACAAGACAAACAAGGAGTCCCCCTGGTTCAAGGTCCATTCGCCCTGGGGATTACAGTAGGTGTTCTTGCCCCGTTCGACCGCCATCAGAATCATCTGGAACTTGTCGCTGATAATCCGCACAGCGTCCCGGAAGTTCATGCCCACGAGGATGTCGGGAATAGCCACCTTGTAGATCTCACTGCCTTCGCCGAACGTCAGGATCTCGGTGAAAAACCGCGACAGACCATGGTTCGTGGCAGCATGGACCAACAACCGCTGCGACATCTCCGTGATGCAAATCGGCTCGTCCACGCCGGTTCGCTCCAAGTGCCGCCGGCTCTCGGAACGCATCAATTCGGCCACGGTGTAAATCTGCGGGGCATAGCTCTCCAGGGCCAAAGTCGTCAAGGCGGTTTTCGAATCACGCAGCCCCGGATCGGCGAGCGTCCAGTCGGTCAGAATCAAGGCGGTGTCGGCCGTATCGACAAACGCACGACGCAGCGTCTCGTACTCCGTCGGGTCACCCTTCACGAAATACAGGAAGGGATCATCGATGGGCGAGCTGTCCAAGTGCGCGTCGATGAGCACGATGTGCCGGTCTCTTCCGGAAACCTCAGCGCGAATTTGTTCAATCACTCCTCGGGCGGTCTCGGACCAACCACAAATCACGATGTGGCCCCGCAGCTGCACGTTATTCATCGGAAACTCGCCTCCCTTTTTCCAGTTCGTCTTGACGACCGCGTCGATGGCCCGCCATTAGCTTTCTTCCTTGCATGGCACTCCCCAGCCTGCCTACCGCTGACGCTTATTATGATTGGAGTTTGGCATCTGTATATGGTCAGTTTGCTGAATTCTCTTCTGGCATCGTCAGTCGCCGCCATCGTACCAAGTCCAGGCCTGCGGCTCGCTGTCCTGCAGTCCCGGACTTTGACGTCGATCTGCGAGAAAAGCGGGGGTGGTTACGTGATATATAAAACCGTTGACCGAGGGCACAAGAGTGACCTGACCCACGACTTGGCCCCACCTGCCGCCTTTGCCAACGCGGTGGAAGGAAGACACCATGCACCGAGAGACTTTTGAGCGAGACTACGGCACGGGCGGCGAGGAAGAGGCTGACAGAAAAATGGGGAAAATGGGGTGACAGAAAAATGAAAAGCGAAAGAAGGCTGCTCCTGTTCCTATCATCTTTCTGTCACGCCATCTTTCTGTCAGTTGTGTTTTTCTGCTTCTCGCCGCCGCGGATGTCGGCCTGGAAAGGCCGACGTAGCGGCGTGCTGTTTCCTGCGGCCTGCCTGAAACGGTGACACTTGCTGTGGACCCGAAAAATCGCTTGCTCCGACCTCAAGACAAAGATAGGATTGCTCCCATGAAACAGCGCATTTCACGCCGTCGTTTTCTGCGTTCTTCCGGTGCCGCGGGCATCGCCTTCACCATCGTTCCCGCGGGGCTCGTCCGCGGTTACGCGGCCAACGAGAAGTTGGGCGTCGCGCTGGTCGGCGTCAGCGGGCGCGGGGGCTGGTTCGTCGAGACCGCGCCCCGCATCGGCACGGACGTCGTGGCCCTGTGCGACGTCAATCAGCGGCGGGCTGCCGAGGCGTTCAAGCAGTTTCCCGGTGTCCCCAAGTTCCAGGACTTCCGCCAGATGCTGGCCGAACGGGACAAGCAGATCGACGCGGTGTTCGTGGCCACGCCCGACAATACCCACGCCGTGATCTCGGCGGCGGCCATGCGGGCGGGCAAGCACGTCTACTGCGAAAAGCCCCTGACGCACGACGTGGCCGAGGCCCGCGCGCTGCGCGAGATCGCCCGACAACAGGGCGTGGTCACACAGATGGGCAACCAGGGGACCGCGACCGAGGCTTTCCGCCGGGCAGTCGAGTTGATCCAGGCTGGCTCGATCGGCACGATCAAGGAAATCCACGTCTGGGACGGCGGCGGCAGCGGCCCCCGCAAACCGCCGGAAGGGAGCGAGCCTGTGCCCGAAGGGCTGAACTGGGACCTGTGGCTCGGCCCTGCCGCCGAACGTCCCTTTCATTCCCGCTGGTACCAATGGCACGGCTGGCGGGATTTCGCCACGGGCAACGCGGGCAACTGGGGCCCGCACAGCGGCAACCTGCCCTTCAAGGCGTTCCAGATCGATTCGCTGTGGTACGCCGATCCGGCCGACAAGCCGCGGATTCGCGTCCATGTCGAGATGTCGGAGACCGAACTGTACGGATTCCCGCGCTGGGCCTCGATCCGCTACGAGGTCCCGGCCCGCGGCGATCTGCCGCCGATCGAGTTCAACCACCATTACGGCGCACCGGAAGGCCGCAAGCGAATCGAGCAGCACCTTGGCCGCCAACTCGACTGGGGCGACGCAGGCGAGCGCAAGTGGAAGGAGCATGGCGGTTGCCTGATCGTCGGCACGGAGGGCCTGCTCAAGTCGACCGAGCACAACTCGTCATTTACCCTGCTGCCCGAAGACAAGTTCAGGGACTTCCAGGGCCCGCCGCAAACGCTGCCCCGCTCCGGCAGCCACGAGCGAGAATTCACGGCGGCCTGCCGGGGCGGGCCGAAGACCATGTCCAACTTCGACTACGCGGGCCCGCTGATCGAGTTCCTCCTGCTGACCAACGTCGCCACCCAGTTCGGCCAGACCCTGGAGTTCGACCCGCTGGCCTGCAAGATCACCAACCACCCCGAAGCCGACGCCGCCCTGCGGCGCGAGTACCGCCGGGGCTGGTCGCTGTGAAGATGCTGGTTGGATGGCCGAGCCCGGCGAGTCTCAACACTTGCGCCGGCCGACCCCGCAACCATCGCCGCGCCACGGCCGGTTTGACTTCCAGTCTCAGCTGCAGGCCCGGCCGATACGCCTGCAAGTCGCAAGGCACGAGCCAGACGCCTCGTCTGTCGGCCCCACGAAGGACGCGAAGGGGATAGCGGTAGCTGTAATCGAGGGCTGTGACGTTGATGGATGCCTCCGTCCCAAGATCGCGTCCCGGTAGTTCGCCCCGTAGTTGCAGTCAATCGCGGTACGATGGCCCTCCGAGGTCGTCATCTGGAGGCTCAAAGGGGCCGGCCAAGCACGTCGCTGCTATGTCCCCTCGAGTGAGGTCTACCGCAACGGTTGCTTCAACACGCGATCACCCGTGTGACGCCATTGGCTGCGGTACTGCCAAATGCCTAGTCCAAGGAAGTGTGACAAACGCCGAGCCGCAATCCGGGGAAGGCCACAGGGATGCGGCCACACCGCTCACGTCGCCCTTGCGTCGTAGACGTTGCGCCGCTGGACCAACTGGTCCGGGCGGTGCGATGTGGGAACGCGGGCGACCTTACGGAATCCCCCCAACCATTGGCCAGGGCACAGACAGGCTGGAACACGTCATCGGCGTTCTTGGACGATTCCTTCCATTCGACCCGATCGCTCTCAGTGCGAAGAAGCTGCGCCAGTTCGTGCAAATCCATCTATGTTGTCCGAGCATCGACGCCTGTCGGCGGAAGCTCATTGTCCAAATTCAGGACTCTTGACCTCCTGGGAAAATGCTTGATCCCTGTTTCGCGTTTTCAGGTTGGCGGGCGATCGGGGCGAGGAGCGCGTAGGTGAGCCTCAGCTTGGTGCCCGGACACGTC
>Ga0116156_10005189_pt1 | contig 10884 bp, 6 predicted proteins | sample AD_UKC045_MetaG_FD_89891 | JGI IMG/M metagenome (GOLD analysis project Ga0116156, IMG submission 89891) | Active sludge microbial communities of municipal wastewater-treating anaerobic digesters from USA - AD_UKC045_MetaG | ecosystem: Engineered > Bioreactor > Anaerobic > Digestate | place: USA... | reverse complement strand
GACGCGTTTCCCAGCAGCCCCGCAAGACTCGAAGACGCACTGGGGATACATCGCCGCAGCGGGAGACCTCCTCATCGGCAGCACGACGACGCCGGATGCCGAACTCAAGCCCGGAAACAGGGAAGACTACGTAACGGTCTGGAAACACTTCAAGCCGGTCGTTGTCAGCACCTCGCTGTTCGCCTTGGATCGTAAGACCGGTCGGCGGGTCTGGACTTGGACGCCGCCTTCGGGCACGATCCTGAATCCCACCATCACCATCTTGGACGGCAAGGTGTGTTTCGTTGAAAGCACCAATCCCGCGACCGCTTCGGAGGCGAACGGCAAGCTCCCGTTGAAGACCCTGTTCGAGGGCGGCCCGCGGCTAACCGCCGTCGCACTGGATACGGGGAGGGTTGCGTGGCGGAGTGAGATGGATCTGAGCAGCTTCCAGCACGCGATCTACATGTCTGGCAGTAACAACGTGCTCGTGCTGACGGGCACCCGACACGATACCGTTGACGGAAAGCAGATGATCCAGTACCGACTGATCGGTATCGACGCCGCAACCGGACACGAACTCTGGCACAACGACAACACCCCCTCACGCGGACATATCCTGGACGGCGGCCACGGTGAGCAGACCCAACACCCCGCGATCGTTGGTGACATTGTCTATGGCCCCGGTTTCGCAAGGAAATTGCGGGACGGTGCCAAACACGACGGTTGGCTCTGGAACAAGAGTCCACAGTGTGCCACGCTCTCGGCCTCGGCGCACTACGCGTTCAGTCGCCAGGACGGCAACCCCACAATGGAAGCGTTCGACGACGGCAAGGCCCTCAAGCTCACCCGCGTCACCCGCCCCGGGTGCTGGATCAATACGATTCCGGCAGGCGGCATCGTCCTCATTCCCGAGGCCAGCTCCGGTTGCACCTGTGGGTACGCCGTGCGAACGTCCCTCGCACTGTGCCCGCGTCTGGAACAGAAGTGACCATGAGACGAGTCCTTTCCAGCCTTGCCTTCCTGCTGGCATCTTCTCTGGCCGTGTATGCGGGACATGTTCACCTTCAGCCTCCCCAAAGACTTGAACGGTTACCTGGAAAGGAACTCGTGGTGTGCGGCGGCAGTCTGGGCGGTATTCAGACGATCGCCGCGGCCGCAATGCTCACGTGGCTGTCCGCAACGGCGCGGCAATTATCGGGGCTGCTTTCCGACCGGACAGCGATGTGGACGTCTTGGTGGAGTTCGAGCCGGGGGCGCGCGTGGGGTTGGGGGACAGCGAGCGTCTGCAGCGTCCAGGCTCACTCGTAGCGCAGGGCCTCGATAGGATCCAGTCGCGACGCCTTCCAAGCGGGATAGAACCCGAACAGGATGCCGATGGTCACGGAGACGCCCACGGCAGCCAGGATGGCGGGGAGCGAGGCTTGGGTGGTCCACCGCAGCACGGAACGAACGAGGAACGACACGCCGCGGCCCAGCCCGATGCCGATCCCGCCGCCGAGCAGGCACAAGACCACCGCTTCGACCAGGAATTGCCGCAGGATGTGATGGCTGCGGGCGCCGACGGCCATCCGCAGACCGATTTCCCGCGTCCGCTCGGTGACCGACACGAGCATGATGTTCATGATGCCCACCCCGCCGACGACCAGTGAGATCGTGGCCACGACCAGCAACAGGGCGCTCATCATGCTCGATGTCGAAGACATCATCTTCGTCATCTCGCTCATGTTGCGGAGATTGAAATCGTTGTCCTCGCCGGGCCGGATATGGTGCCGCTCGTGCAGCAGTTGGGTGATCTGATCGATCGCCTGCTCGATGTGCCGCTCGGAAGCCGCTTTCACCATGATCTCATCCACGGTGATGAACCGGACCGGCTGCGGGGTATCGGCCAACTGGACCTCGGAACGCTCCGGATACAACGCCGTCGAGCCTGGGTAGAGATCACTGAGGGTGTTCGTTGCCCCGGACGTGCTGCTGCTGGACGACGAGGTGCTCGTCTGCGTGGCGTTGGACGAGGTGCCGCTGACGCGGTACTTGATCGTGGTCCACGGGGCCAGGATCAAGTCGTCCTGATCCATGCCCATCATGTTTGCGCCCTTGGGACTGAGCACGCCGACGACGCGAAACACGACGTTCTTGATTCGCAGTTGCTGGCCCAGCGGCGATTCGTCCTGGAACAGTTCGCGCTTGATCGTGCGGCCTACCACACAGACCTTGCTGCCGTTGCGGATATCGCGCTCGGTGAACATGTCCCCTTCGTCCATCTGCCGCCATTCCCGGACTTCGAGATAGGCGGGGGTGGTCCCGAAGATCTGGTTGGGGTTCCAGTTGCGATTCCCGCGCACCACCTGGGCGCGGGCGCGGACGATGGGGGCCAGCGTGGTCACCGCCGGACACTGTTTGCCGATCTGCTCGGCGTCATCGGGCGTCAGCGTCTGCACGCTGCCGGCGCCAAAGGTGATCCCCCCGCTGGCCGCGGCGCCCGGCAGCACGAGAATGTTGTTGGCTCCCATGCTGGCGATTGACTTCTGCAAGGCATTCTTCGATCCCTGGCCGATTTCGACCATCGCGATGACCGCGCTGACGCCGATGATCACGCCCAGGGCGGTGAGCGCCGATCGCATCTTGTTCCGCCGCAGGGCGCCCAGCGCCGTGCGAAAGGTCGTCGGCATCAGCGTCGGGACCTCCAGACTCTTCGCGTTCTCCGGGCCGGGAAACTCGAACAAAGTCCCCGCGGTTGTCTGAGCCGGCGGGGAGGTTGCCTCCGCGGTTTCGGACGACAGGCGGGATGCAGCTTCGTCGTTTCGCTGATTCGGACTTTGGTCCGCGGACGGCCCCACCGTCGCGTTTGGCGTGGGATTGGCCTCGTCGCGTTCGACCAACCCGTCGCACAGGTGAATCACCCGATCAGCGCTGGCAGCCACTTTGGGATCGTGCGTGACCAGAATCACCGTAATCCCCTCGGCGTTCAGCCGCCGGAACATCTGCAGGATTTCGACACTGGTGTGGGAATCGAGGTTCCCGGTCGGTTCGTCGGCCAGCAGCAGGGCCGGACGGTTGATCAGCGAGCGGGCGATGGCCACGCGCTGCTGTTGCCCGCCGGACATCTGCGACGGCTCGTGATCGACCCGCTCGGCCAGTCCGACGCGTTCCAGCAGCGACTGGGCGAACCGCCGCGCCGCACCGCGCGGCGGCGGTTTGACGGCGTAGTCCAGGGGCATCATCACGTTGGCCAACGCGGTGGTCCGCGGCAGGAGGTTGAAGTTCTGAAACACGAATCCCAGTTTCTCGGTGCGGACGACGGCTCGCGAGTTCGGCGACAGCCGGCTCATGTCCTGGCCATCCAGCCAGTACTCGCCCGAGGTGGGGCGGTCGAGACAGCCCAGGATGTTCATCAACGTGCTCTTGCCGGAGCCCGAGGTGCCCGTCAAGGCGACCAGCTCGCCGCGCGCGATGCGTAACGAGATGCCCTTGAGGACCGGGACGTCGACCTCGCCCAGGTGGTAGGTCTTCGTGATGTTCTCGATGCGTACCAGGTCCATGGCGGTCTCCGGGCTACTTGGGGGACGGCTTGCTGCGGGGGATCTTGGGCGGCCCGAACGGATTCGTCGTCTCTTCGGCGACCGCCTGCGGGTCCAACTCTTCACCGATGACGACGGACAGGCCCTCCTTGACCTCAGGGCCGGAGATCTCCGTGAGCACTCCGTCGCTCGTGCCAATTGCCACCTTGATGGGCCTGACCCAACCGCCCGCGGCCACCCAGACCTGGCCGCGTCCCTCGCCGCCGTCGCTGCCTTTCGCGTCGCCAGCCGACGCCACCTCACCAGCGTCGGGCGCAATCTGGTCTGGTTGCGGGGCCCAGCGCAGGGCCGAGTTCGGCACCAGCAGCACGCCGCGGTGCTGTTCGATCTCGAATTCCAGGTTGGCCGTCAGGTAGGGCAGCAAGCGGCCGTCGGGGTTCGCCGTCTCGACGACGACGGTGTACAGGACCACGTTCTGCGTCATCTGGGCATTCAGGCGAATCTGCTTGACCTGACCCTCGAACGTCTCGCCCGGATAGGCGTCGACCGTGAACCGCACTTTCATCCCCCGGCGGATCTTGCCGATATCCGCCTCGTTGACCGAAGCCCAGACCTGCATGCGGGACAGGTCCTTGGCGATCAAGAACAGGCTTGGGGCATTCAGGGCGGCGACGACCGTCTGGCCGATATTCACGCGGCGGTCGATGATCACGCCTTCGACGGGCGACTCGATGATCGTAAAGTCCAAGTCGGTCTGCGCCTGTTCGAGTGACGCCCGGTTCTGCTCGACCACGGCCTTGCCCACCGCCAGATTCGCTTTTGCCACTTTGTCGTTGGCCACGGCCAGGTCGTAATCCGAGCCGGAGATGGCGACGATGGGGACTTCGGTCAGGGGATTGCGTTGCTGCTCGATTTCGCGGAGTTGCTCGGCCCGCCGCAGTTCCGCGGCTGCTTGGGCCGCCTTGGCTTCCAATTGGCCGAGGTCCGCCAGGGCGCGATTCAGCGCGGCTTGGGCCTGCTCGGCCTGGGCCCGGTACCGCGTGTCGTCGATGTAGGCCAATTCGGTTCCGACGTGGACGGTCGAGCCGTAGTCGATACGAGCGATGTAGGCCAATTCCGTTCCGACGTGAACCCTCGAGCCGTAGTCGATGCGGGGGCGTTTATCCGCTGCCGCCAGATTCATGGACCGCGTTTGGCGGCCCCGCTTGACCTGCCGCTCGGCGGGGCCCGGCGGCGCGGCCTCGGCAGCGGTCGGCTCCGCCACCGAGGGGCGAGGCGTTGGCGGCGGCACGGCTGGCGGGGATTCGGCTGACGCTGCCCGCGGTGCAGGCTCCGGGGTGTCCTTGCCGCGGTTGGCCGCTTCGGCGTCGTGGTCGACACCAAAGTCCCAGATCCGGCCCGCCACCTGGGCTCCCACGTTGACGACTTCTTCCGGTTCGAGCGTGCCCGTCGCCGAGATGGTGGACAGCAGATCTCCGCGTTCCACGGTGGCGGTGCGGAAATGGGGCACCGGCTTTGCGGAGGCGTGCAGTTTGTAGTAATACGTGCCGCCCAACCCGAGGATCGCTACCAGAAGGAACACGCCGACGATTTTCATGACACGCTCGCCACAGAGGATTTGCCAGACGCCGCCCGGACCAGCCTTGCCTGTCGTGGCCAGAATGCCGGGGCCGGAACGGGCATACGTCGATACTCCACAAGTGTCAGGTGACGGAGAGCCGGGCAATACCGCCGCGCAAAACGGGATTTTCTTCCGGCATCCTCTCTGGCAGTCCGGTCCAGCGCGGTGATTTCGGCTCTTTTTTGCGAATCCAGGCCGTTTAGGGCGGCGGTTCTCCCCAGCCGTCCGTTACTGGTAAGATGGAGATAGGTGGAATCCCAGGCGGCCTGTCGCCAAGGCCGTTGGGCGGGAAGGCGGCGCGGCGGAGTTCTTGTTGGCGGGAGGGTTAACCCTTGGAGATATCGGTCTGCCCGGAAAAGCTGCTCACGTGTGCGATTTCCGAAGGGGGCGAGCATCTCGGCCGACTGCTGGAGGTGTACCGCCACTACCTTCGTTTGCTGGCCCGTGTGGAAATCGGCCGGCGTCTGCAGGCCAAAGTCGACGCCTCGGATGTCGTTCAGGAAGCCATGTTGGAGGCCCACCGGAGCTTTGCCACCTTCCGCGGCCACAGCGAGGCCGAGTTCGTCGCCTGGCTGCGACAGATTCTGACCGCCGTGCTGTGCGGCTGCGTTCGCAGGTATCTCGGCACGCAGAAACGCGACATCCGCCTGGAGAGAATGCTGCAGCAGAGCCTGGACCGCTCGTCGCTGCTGCTGGGACAAGGCCTGGTTGACCCGCACAGCTCGCCCAGCCAGCAAGCGATTCGCCGCGAACAGTCGGTCCTGTTGGCCGACGCCCTGGCGAAACTGCCCGAGGACTACCGGGATGTGCTCGTGTTCCGGCACCTGGAAGGCCTGTCCTTTCCGGAGATTGGCCGCCGCATGGAGCGGAGTGTGGATAGTGTCGAGAAACTGTGGGTGCGGGGACTGGCCCGTCTGCGGCAGGTGATGGAGGCAGTGCAGTGAATGATCCTCGCGGGCGAGTTTGGAACGAGATGGCCCGTGCGCCGGCGGACCAGTGGGCCGAGTTGCCTGACGGCGGCTCGCCGGCAGCGGACGCGGCTGGTCCGGCGCTAGCTTCCGGAGCGGCGGCGACCGCCGACGAGGATCGGCTGGTCCAAGCCGTCCAAGCCTACTTGCAGGAGTGGGAGCAGGGACGCCGTCCGGATCGGCTCCAGTGGCTGGCACGGTATCCGGATCTGGCGCCCGCCCTGGCAGACTGCCTGGATGGCCTGGGCCTCATGCACGAGGCGGCCGCGTCCCTGCAATCCGCTCCTCCTCCGGCGAGCGGCCACGACGCGGGCAGTGTCGTGCAGCCCGGCATTCCGGTTGGCGATTTTCAGATCGTCCGGGAGATTGGCCGCGGGGGCATGGGGATCATCTACGAAGCGATTCAGCTGTCGCTGGGCCGTCGCGTGGCGCTCAAGGTCTTGCCGTTGGCCGCCAGTCTGGACACGAGGTACTTGCAGCGGTTTCACCAGGAGTCGCAGGCCGCCGCCCAGTTGCATCACAACAATATTGTCCCGGTCTACGCCGTGGGCTGCGAGCGGGGATTGCACTTCTACGCGATGCAACTGATCGAAGGTCCTTCGCTGGACCGGATCATCGAGCAGTTGCGCGTGGCGGCCGGCGCCGACACCTCGGTCGCGGGCTCCGCGCCGGCGCCCGCCGTGCGCCCGCCCAGTTCCACGCTGCCCGCCGGACCCGCCGGCCCCGCCCCGGCAGCGCGGGCTGCGGATCGCCAGTTGCCGGCGTCGTCGGGCTCCCAGCCGGACGCTTGCGTCCCGTCAGCGAGGGAGCAAACGTTCGCTCATCTCTCGACCGACCTCTCGACGCAACGCAATACGAACAAGCGGCAGATCTACCGCACGGCAGCGCGGCTCATGACCCAGGCCGCGGAGGCGTTGGAGTATGCGCACCAGCGCGGAATCATCCATCGCGATATCAAGCCTGCGAATCTGCTCATCGACCTGCGGCAGAATCTGTGGATTACGGACTTCGGACTGGCGCACCTGCACGCCGAGCAAAGTCTGACGGGCACCGGCGAACTGGTGGGCACCATCCGTTACGCGAGCCCGGAACAACTCGCCGGCCAGCGGGCGGTCCTGGACCAGCGGACCGATCTCTATTCCTTGGGAGCCACCTTCTACGAATTCGTGACGCTCCGGCCTGTGTTTTCGGCGACCACGCGGCACGGACTACTCCAGCAAGTGCTGAACCAGGAGCCCGTTCGCCCGCGTTCTATCGCCCCGGCGATCCCGCTGGAATTGGAGACCATCCTGCTGAAATTGCTGAGCAAGAGCCCCGCGGAGCGGTACGCGTCCAGTCAGGAACTGGCCGACGATCTGCGCCGGTTCCTCCGCGACGAACCGATCTCGGCGCGCCCGCCCAATCTGCTCGAACGCACGCGGAAATGGGGTCGTCGCCACCCCGCGTACGTCGGCGCGGGAGTCGTCGTCATGTTTGTCGTGCTGCTGGTCTCGGCGATCAGCAACTGGTTGGTCACCCAGGCCAACCGGCGCACGCACGCGGCATTGGCGGCGGAGCGCCAGCGGGCGGAAGAAGCCGAGGCCCGCTTCGCGCAGGCGCGGCACGCCGTGGACTTGCTGATCGAGGTCTCGGAGCACGACCTGGCGGACAAGCCTCCGCTGTGGCCGCTCCAACGGCAACTCCTGGAAACAGCGCTGGTGTTCTACCAGGACTTTGTCGCCCAGTACCGGGACAACCCGCGACGCGAGGCGGAATTGGTCGCCGTGCAACAGCGTCTGAAAAAAGTGCTGGACGATCTCCTGGTCATGGAAGGCGCTGGGCAACTCGTCCTGCTCGAAAACAAGGACGTGCAGAAAGATCTGGGCCTCACCGCGACGGACCAGCAGCGGATCGACGCCACCGCCAGGCAGTTCTCCCAACAGTGCCAGGAATTGCTGCAAGACTACGGACAGCTGGCTCCCAACGAGCGGCGGGCGCGTTTCCTGGACTTCGCACGCAGCAATGAACGCGACGTTCGGTCGATTCTACAGCAGCGACAACTCCAGCGCCTGGAGCAGATCCGGCTTCAATTCTGCCGTTTTCGCGGGCTGAATGAACCGAAGGTCGTCGAGGCCCTCCAGCTGACCGAATCGCAACGCCAGGCGCTCCGGCAGATCGAACTGGAGACGTTTGTGTTGCTGACCGAGCGGGAAGAGTCGACGGACGAAGCCGCCCGCCGCGAACTGCGGGCCAGCTTGTTTCAGTCGGCGATGGACAAGAGCCTGGCCGTCCTCACTCCCGGTCAGTTGCAGCAATGGCAGGACCTGATCGGCCGTCCCTTCCAGGGGCGATTACCGGATCATCCGCCGGGCCTGCCGCCGCACCCCTGAACTGGGCTGATGAGAAAGAGGCCCGACGCCGCAACCGATCGTGGTTGAGTTCGTCGGGGGATCAACGCCTGCCGAAGTACCTGTTCAACATCTTCTCAGCCGCCTCGCGCGAGTCCATCGTCGGAGTCTCTTGGGGACGAGGCAGCTTGCCCGGCGTCCTGTTGGCATCGCGCACTTCGTCAGGCCGACCGCATCCTGAGGCGGCCCGCCTCTATTCGAGAAGTGTGCGCGGACAGGGAAACACCGCCGCGAAATCCGTAAGGAATCGCCGTTTCGCAAGACACCGCCCGCAGGCCGGCAAGATTTGCGTTGCCCTCGGTCTTCGCCGTGTCCGCCAACGCTGGGGAGCCGAGGATACGGGGACTGAAGCTGAGGCTGAGGTGAGTGAAGCCGGGATGAGTTTGCGGCCTGTAACAGCTGAAACAAGTTTGTTGGTTGTTCGGTATCGACCAGTCCGATCATTCCGACAAGTCAAGATTCGCAAGGTTTTTCGAGGGAGTCCGGGATGGTCAGGGTCGCCAGCCAATCGTTGCCGTCTGGCCGAGTAACGGGAAATCGGCGGGGACGACCCTGTTGCAGGCATTCGCGGTTCGGCCTGTGCGGGGGCCGCGCTGCCGTCCTTCTCCTTTGCCTCTTTTGCACCGGCTGTACCAGTTGGCGAGACTATCTCCGGAACGGCTTCAAGGTGGGGCCCAATTACGCCCCACCGCCGGCGCCGGTCGCGGAACACTGGATCGACGCCACGGACGTCCGTGTGCGGGAGGAGTCCCAGACGCCGTGTTTGTGGTGGAAGGTGTTCCGGGATCCGGTGCTCGACGGTCTGGTCTCCCAGGTCTCGCAACAGAACCTGACGCTGCGCCAGGCGGGGTTCCGGATTCTGCAGGCCCGCGCGCAACGGGGCGTCATTCGCGGGAACTTGTTTCCGCAACAGCAGGACGCTTCCGGCGCCTTCCGGCGTCTGGGGACCGGCGGAGAGTTCTTCGATCAATGGGACTGGGGGTTCAGCCTGGCCTGGGAACTTGATTTTTGGGGCCGCTTCCGCCGGGCCGTGCGGGCCGCGGATGCGAACCTGGACGCCTCGATCGAGGACTACGACGACGCCCTCGTGACCCTCCTGGCAGATGCCGCGGACAGCTATGTGGCGATTCGCACCAACGAGGAGCGCATTCGCCTGCTGCAGCAGAACATCGCGATCCAACAGGCCATCTTGACCGTAGGTGAGGATCGGCTCGGAGCCGGAAGGATCACCTCGGTGGATGTCGAGCAGGTGCGCAGCAACCTGCTGCAGAACGAGGCTCAGGTCGAGCAACTGCAGATCAACGTCCGCCTGGCCGCGAATCGGCTGTGCATCCTGATGGGCGACCCGCCTCAAGATCTGCAGGAACAATTGGGGACGGGGGCGATCCCCACCGCTCCGGCCGAAGTGGCGGTGGGCATTCCGGCGGATCTCCTCCGCCGCCGGCCCGACGTCCGCCGTGCAGAACGTCAGGCCGCCGCTCAAGCCGAACAGATCGGGATCGCGACGTCAGAACTCTATCCCGCGATCACGATCAACGGCACCCTCGGCTACCAGGCAGGGGATTTCTCGGATCTATTCTCCAGCGCAGCCTTCGCCGGCAGCGTCGGGCCCTCGTTCCGCTGGAATCTGTTGAACTACGGCCGCCTGCGGAACAACATCCGCCTGGAGGACGCACGCTTTCAGGAAGCGATTGCCGTGTATCAGCAGACCGCCCTCTCGGCCGGCGCCGAAGTGGAGAACGGACTGATCACCTTCCTGCGAGCCCAGCGGCGGGCGAGACTGCTCAACGACAGCGCCGCTGCCGCCGGCACCGCCGTCCAGGCGATCCGCGAGCAGCTTCGGGTGGGAGCCATCGATTTTAACCAGTACGCGGTGATCCAGCAGAACCTGATCACGCAACAGGATCTGTGGGCCCAGTCGCGCGGCGAAATCGCGCTCGGCCTAATCCAAGTCTATCGAGCCTTGGGAGGCGGTTGGGAAATCCGGCTGCAGCAGGAACCCGCCCCCGACGAGCTGCCTCCGCCTGAAGAAATCCCGCTGCCAGCCGAGGAATCGCCTTGAGGGATCGCCTCGTGCCGGCCAGAACTCGTGGTATCTGGAATTGCTGGACTCGACCGGCCGGCAGACGCGGCCGGACAAGCGGGCGCCCGCCCAAAAAGCCCTGGCCGGAGGCTCCGGAGACGCGGCCTGACTGCCGTCCATTCTCGAGCCGCCTCACTTCGCCTCAGACCACAATGCCTTGATCGCTTCGACCGTACGATCGACCAGAACCTGGCCTCCGTCAGGGCCGATGCGACTGCTTTGGATGACCGCGCCGTAGCCGCCGCCACGCACGGCCCTTGCGCTGGGCAGATAGCCGCCGGAACCGGTCAGTTGGATGACGAAGGTCTGCACGGCGGGGCTGCGG
>Ga0116156_10005175_pt1 | contig 10897 bp, 12 predicted proteins | sample AD_UKC045_MetaG_FD_89891 | JGI IMG/M metagenome (GOLD analysis project Ga0116156, IMG submission 89891) | Active sludge microbial communities of municipal wastewater-treating anaerobic digesters from USA - AD_UKC045_MetaG | ecosystem: Engineered > Bioreactor > Anaerobic > Digestate | place: USA... | reverse complement strand
TTTATATTCGAATATTGACCAAAGTAATAGCCAAAACATTTAAACAATACATGAACTTTATAAACGGGCTTCCAATAAATAGAACAAAACATGCTTTGGCTGCTTAACCGCTCAACTCGTTAATAAAATATCAAAAGATATCAATGCAAAAGTTCGGATAAAATTAGGAATACTATTAAAGATGAGAGACGAGGGACGAGAGACGAAAGTTCAAATGCGGCAAAAGTGTTCCCTCGCCTTAAAAAAATTGAACCCTTTATGGTCTTTCTGGATTCAAATAGTAAACACCGTTAAGAAAACTTCTTCTCTAAATATGTATCCTCTACATATGTGACGACATTAAAATTTTTGCCGTATACCAATATTTGTTTGGTTATACGTCCTAAAAAACAACCCAAAGGCAACATTTTTTTCAATTTGCCAACACTTACACCTTTTAAAAGCATCATTTTTTAATATTTTCGGGATTTTCACTAATTTTCTATATACTTATTAAATTATAAGTATTATATTTGAACTACTTACTCGTTAAGCAATATTTAATCTCCATCTACCCAATAATTTGACTTTACAAATTCATCCAAACAGGATGACAGCATTTGTGAGTAACAAATAGTGATTTCATTTTATAGTAAATAATTGGATAAAAACTTTGTTTGGTTACAAATCAAACAGCCATTTTTTTTATGACCCCCATCCATGAAATATGAATGGCTGAATAAGGATTTGAAAAAAAGAAAAGTACAGGAAAAAGAAGTGGAGGGTATGCGAAAAACATTCATGTTTAAAAAGTGTCATCATTTAAAATTTGATCTCGGGTCTCTATGATAAATATAAGTCAATTGAATGGGCAAGGTTATCCTAGTGAAATTATAGACCCAAAGTTATGCAAACATTTTATAGAGCAATATTTCCTAAATTTAGAGACTAGGGGGTACTACAATATTCCAGAGTTATCAAGTATGAAATATTTGTATTACGATCCAAAATATTGCGACCATTTTCGGCCAAAATATGGGATTTGTACAATCGGTCAGAAAGATTTTGTCTTGATTTATGATCAAAGTGTCAATGACTTCTTTATCAATCATCCTTCAGAAATATTGATCGTCATTTTCCTGATTGGTAAAGATTTCGATGAAATTGATTTCTATTTCCTAACTGCAAGCTTTTACACAGGAAAGGGGAATCATCATTTTCATTCATGGAAATATCAAGTAACTTTTGATACTAAAACCTTGGAGCCGATGGGTGAAACCATGATAGAAACAGGGTTTTGAGGTATTTAAAGTCCTGTTTACTAGGAAAAATTGTCAAGGAATTATAAAATAGAAAAGGCTTTAGGAGAATAAACTGAGCATTTTCTGTCAAATAGGATTATAATCTTTTATAACCCTTGAAGTTCTCATTCCTCTCCTAGAATGTAAAGCTCAAACTTTAGATTAAATTTTCGAGCGAGGCTATTATAAATGCCTTGAAAGGAACTGAATTTGGTGACTACTCAAAAATTTATCACCTAGGTGGTAGTGAATAAACGGTATATGAAAAGAATAACCAACATAGGTGAAATACTATAAGACAAACAATTATCGTAATGAGATTAATGACCATACTTTTTAAACATTCATTAAAAACAAAATACAGCGGTCATTCAAAAACCGAAAAACAGATACGCTATATGAAGGGATTTTTGTATTTAGTCATCATTGTATCTCTCGCTTCGTGCCAAAGCAAAATTGAAAAAGTAGAGAGAGCCTTTTATTATTGGAAAAGTGATGACTGGAACTTGTCGGATAAAGAACAACAAATTTGCGATGATCTCGATGTACAAAAACTATACATAAAATTTTTTGAAGTAGATTATAACGAAGAAATGGGTGGTTTTCCGATTTCTAAAACACGTTTAGGTTCTTGGCAAATAAAGAACCTAGATCTTAAATATGTCGTGCCTACTGTATATTTGAGAAATGAAGTTTTCTTGAAATTATCAAAAAATGAATTGGACATATTAGCTGACAATGTTAATTTTTTGATTAATAAATATAAGACAGAAGAATTTAAAGATGAGACAATCACTGAGTTTCAAATGGACTGCGATTGGACACCAAAAACAAAAGACAATTATTTCTATTTTCTTCAAAAACTAAAGTCAATTTCAGGTAAACAAATCAGCTGTACTTTAAGATTGTACCCATATAAATACCGTGAAAAGATGGGCGTTCCGCCTGTGGATAGAGTAACCTTGATGTGTTATAATTTGCTTAGCCCACTCGAAAATTCTAATAAAAACTCCATCCTCGATTTATCGGAGCTCAAAAGTTATTTGAAAGATGTGAGGCAATATCCAAAACATGTGGATATAGCGCTGCCGATTTATTCATGGGCACAGGTGTATCACGATGAGCGTTTTTCTGCAGTACTCTATACCGATACCAAACAGCTAAAAACAATTTTGAAACAGGAAAAGCCACTTTGGTACACTGTTCTACAGGATACTGTAGTCAATAATACTTTTTTGCGCGTCGGTGATAACATAAAATATGAAGAAATAGATGATGCGAAAATTAAAGGTGCCATTACTTTGTTGAAACAGTACATTGAATTTGACAAATACACTACAGTTACCCTTTTTCACCTAGACGAACTGCAATTCAAAAATTTTACCAATGAAGAACTTTCTGCTTTTTATACTGATTTTAGCTTATAATATCTCGCATGCCTGCGGATATTATCCTTATGGAGAAAATACACGCATTTCACTTCTCAATCCATTGGCTTTTGGATATAGTACATATTCGAATTTTAATTATTCCGCAGATTTGTTTTCATCTTATGAAGGTTTTATCCCAGAAGAATTTGTTTTACCGAATAAAAAATTATGGTTTGAATATTGCCGAGGAAAAGTAGACTTAAGATCAATTGATTTTGCACTTTACCAACTCCCTATTTCAAATATTGATAAAAACTCGCAGAACGTAATGATTGATTATCTATATCAACAAAACGACACTGCTGCTTTAAACTATCTTCGGTTTGCAAAGACTTGTGAGTTTTTCAACTCTTTGCAGGAAGACCCTTGGGAGCGAAAAACAAATATTGTAAAACAGAAACGATCAGAATTGATGCACAAAGCAATTTTGTCTGCGAATCATGTGTTTGATAAAGATCTGAAAAAACGATATGCTTTTTTGGCTATCAGATTAGCGTGGTACAATAATCATTTTGATATTATTCAATCGTTGTTTGACTCCACTTTTAAAAATTCTGAAAAAGATATTCTGTATTATTGGAGTTTATATTTCAATAGCTTTACAGAAAAAAATGATGCGCTTGCCAATTTTGAATTGGCACAAGTTTTTGCCAATGCCGTAGATAAACGTTTTGCTTGCCATCAACACTTCAATTCAAAAGTTCCAGTAGAACAAACATTGAAGTTTGCAAAATCGCCTGTTGAGAAAGCAAATGTCTACTTGCTACATGGCATAGAAAAACCTGACAAAGCGTTGCTATATCTCCAAAATATTTATAAAATTTATCCTTCACTGGATGGCCTTTCATTTTTATTACTCCGAGAAATCAATAAAATTGAAGACTATGTTTTAACACCATATTATACTTTATTTCAACCATCCGTGACATCTGATTATTGGGTTGGAAAAATAGACAATTCTACTCAACAAACACTCAATCGTTCTGAGCGCGATAGATTGTACGCCAAGGAAGTATTAGATTTTGTCAATTCTATTGATTTATTAAAAGTAGAAAATCCGTTTTTATGGCAATACTGCAAAGCATATCTTCAATTCATCACCAGAGATTACGATACTTGTTTGTCATTAGTCAATCAATTAGAAAAATCAACATCAGACAAAACAATTTTAAACCAATTACAAATTATTAAAGCATTAGCACTTACTGCAAATCAAGTCAATGGAAACGCAAAAATTCACCCTGAAATCCAATCAACGATTCTCGCCAATCAAAAGAACGAGCAATTTATTTTTGCAATAGGAAAAGAGTTGGAATATTTGGGAAACACCACTGAAGCGTCTTTGCTTTATTCCACGCTTGATAACTCTTGGGATGAAAATTCACCCGTGTCTTGGAAAACAATAAAAAACAAAAAGCATTCGTACACTGATTATTTTCAGGATTACTTTGACTATATGGATGTTATTTACACGCCAGAACAAACGCAATTTTTGATAGATAATATTCAAAAAAACAAGGATATAAAAGACTCTTTTTCAGTATTCATTTATAAAGAAATAAAAGAAGATCTACCACGATTGTATGATTTGCTGGGTACAAAATATATTCGACAAAATAAGTTGGAAAATGCACTTGTTGCGTTTTATAAAATAAACCAACCGTACTTGTCCAGATATTATTCCATGTGGGAGGACAAGAACAACGTCTTTGACAAAAACCCCTTTTATCATTTAAAATATACACCAAAATTTATAAATCCCAAAGACACCATTCTATTAAATAAGTACACGATTACTAAACAACTCCTTACATATTTAAAAAAAGCTGAAAACACAAATGAAATAGATAGAGATTACTATTATTTTTTAGTAGCTAATGCATATCACAATATGGGGCATGAAGGAAATGTGTCGATGATGCGAAGAATCAACACTTGGTCTAGATATTCCTTTTCATTGATTGAAGATGAAGCAGAATTTCGTCAATCAATTTTAGCTAAAAAGTATTATTTACATGCAAAACAGCACGCCAAGACAGATAAATTCAAAGCTTTATGTTTGAGAATGTTAATTCGTTGTGAGAATTATACGCTGGGTTACAAATTCTTTGAAGACGAGCATTTTCAATACTCCAACAATGATTCGCCTTTGGTTACTAATCAATATTATAAAGAGTTACATGAAGACTATCATGATTTCTTCGATGATTTGGTTTCATCTTGTGATAATTTTGAATCTTATTTTAACGCGAGAAGATAGGTGGGTGATGACATAAAACTAAGACAAAAATATAATGCTAAAGCAGTACATTAGCGTAAAAGTACTAGTTTGAATCCCAGGTAACTTTCTCAATATTTTCGTTTCCGTTGAAATTTTGATGTTCCAATTCAACTTCCTTCTCAACCAATTGTCAATCTAAAGTTAATCAAAATTCCATTTTAATAATTTGTAGGTGCATGCAAGTCTTCTTAATTTGGTTGTTGTGATTTTGTCATGATTTTTGGAAATTGGCCAAAAATCCCGCCAAAATCATATGCACGTTTCATTTTTCGCCATGGACTTCATCCATGGTTAATAACATTTTACCTCGCTGGGTATTAAAACCGAATTTATGAAATGGATCTTAAATTATATACAAAGTCATTGAAGAGAAGAGGATCAGTTTTATGCTACACATTTAGACCGTTATTAAAAAAGGAAATGAATTTGACCATTTTCTTGTTGCGTACTTAAGCGATACCTTGTACATTAAATTTTGCAATCCCATCACTGCTATGGAAGGTTACCTTAATTTCTTTCTTCGAACTCGACCAGAATTTCTACTCAATATTTGTGGTTTATTTATTTTTTCGTTTACTATAAAGAAAAAACAAGTAGTTTCGCGTGAACGAAAAATATATTAATTTGGTTTATCTTTAAAATAAAAAAGCATGGTGTCGGTAGAACTTAAACAAAAAGTTTTAAGAAAACTTGAAGATGTTGAAGATAACTATTTGTTGGAAGAAGTTTTGGCTTTACTTGAATTTGAAACAACTACCGAGCCTTTTAAACTCACAAAGCCTCAGATATCAGCAATTGAAGAGGCGAGATTACAAATAAAAAAAGGTGAGGTTTATTCTAACGCTGAGGTTGAAGAAGAAATTGACCAATGGTTAAACAAATAATTTGGTCCAAGAAGGCAAAAGAAGATAAGACTGAAATTTTGAGATATTGGCTGAATCGAAATAAATCCAATGTTTATCCCAAAAAATTAAACGATCTTATCAAAGAAGCCATCCTTTGGATAGTTGAAAACCCTTTTGTTCGAAGAAGCACAGATTATGAAGGTGTATATGTAAAGCAAGTTAGAGACTACTTTATCTTATTTGAAGAAACCGAATCAACAATTTATATCTTAACAATTTGGGACACACGACAGGATCCTAAAAAAATAGAAGATATCATAAATCAAAAATAAATTCTTGATTATAATACGCCTTAAACCTATGGCTTTCCAACTATCGTTTAGGCAATATAAATTAATGAGCCTATTGATTTTGATTTCTTTCAACTTAATCAGTCTTATGCTCTGAAAATAAATATTTATCGATAGGAGTGTTTATCTTCACTTACGTTTTCCAAATGACATTACATCTTGGTTACCAGCCAATTGTAGTAAATGTGCACCAAGAATGAATTACAAATTATAAAAGAATGAAAACAGAATTGTTAAGTATCATTCCTGTTTTACCATCGGCAAACATTGAAAGGGACATCGTTTGGTATATGGAAAAAATGAATTTTGAAGTCTATTTTTCTGATAAAATGTATGCGGTGCTTTATAGGGAAAATATTTGCATACACTTACAATGGCATGCTGACACCGATGATGACCCATTACTGGGTGGGTCCGTAGTGAGAATTTATGTAAAAAACATATCTGAACTTTTTAATGAATTGGTTGATAGAGGTACGGTTGAACCGGGCTGTCTGAAACTTAATACGCCTTGGAATACCAATGAATTTGGATTTTTTGACCTGAACAAAAATGCAATTTTTATAATGGAGGATGTGGTTAATAACAGTTGACCCTACTCACCAATTTAAACATTAATTATGGAAGTTGATCAAATTATGACCTTAATAAGTCGTGGACGCACGGACTATATTTTTGAATTATTTAAATTTCCCAACTGGCAGGATTTATTAAATAAAGGACCAGTAAAGCTTTTACAATGGTTGGTGTATTATAATGACACAACTGCTTTGAAGGCTGTTTTAAATCATGGAGGAAATCTTGACAGCATCGATCTAAATGAAGAGTTGGGAAATGCTGCATTCTTTGGACACTGGAAAGTATGCGATTTCTTAATAAATAATGGCGCAAATGTGAATGCATTCGTGGACAAAACGAATGAAACCCCATTGCACAATGCGCTTGCCAAGGCAGGAAGGCCTTACTATTTCTACGTGGTAAAGCTTCTGGTGGATAAGGGTGCAAATGTAAATGCCAAAACTATTCCGGGTATAGAAACTGGTGCATTTATGCGGGATGTAAGGACCAAAGGAGAAAGCCCTCTGCACCGGGCCGCAGCTTACGCAGATGCAAAAACCATTCAATATTTAATAGATCATGGCGCAGACAAAACTACTAAAGATGCCAATGGAAATTCCCCTTTAAGTTGGGCGAGCGAACATTTGCGACCAGGTGTTATTTTGTCTTTACTTACTTATGCTGGATTTCAAATTGGGGAGGCGCATAAAACTATAAATACGAGCGACCACGGCCATGGCTGGGGAAATAGTATGGATTGGAATTTATTGGGAGATTATTTGCCGGAATGATTGAGGTTTTGAGAAATGACTGTGTCGGGGTTTAGCCACTTTATAATATGAAAGAAAAACTAGTTTATTTATTTATTTTTCTAGGTTTTGCCTCTTGCATTCAAAAAGAAAAAGGAAGTAGATCTGAAAAGGCATTCAACAATAATGATCCTTTAAATGTGATTACAGAGCAAATAATTAAAAATGATCCCTTGTTAGCAACTCTGGAAAATGATCTAAACGAAATGGTAAAAAATCCAAAATTTTCTGTTGAAAAAGAATTTGTAAATAATCGACACGTTGACAATGTGATAGATACTATTTCAACTTTTAAATTCAATGAAACTACTATTCAATCTTATAAAACATCAACAGGGGCAGAATGGATAATCGAAGCTCAAATTCAAAATACTGATTTTAAACTTGCACATGAAATTACAGTCGGTATGGATAAAAAAAGTCTGGAAAATATTTTAAAAACAAAATTGAATTCCGATTTAATAAAAATCAGCAATGAAGAAGAAACTTCAGCCTTCGTTTTCAAATTTCAAAAAGATATTCTTACCGTAATTCTTTATGAAGGTTATGTGGATTAATAATGAGGTTTTAAACAACTGTACCAGTATGAAAGAGATAATAACTCCTCTAACACTGGTCAGACATTTTCATTAGAGACTTTCATGTATTAGAAACTTCCTTGTATTAACGGATATTCTCAAGTGGTAGGCTATCAATTCAGCCCTTCAATAAAAATTATTGCAAAAAATTTTGCGAAAGCAAATACTTACATTACATTTGTGTAAGTAAAAGGTTACACAATTATGCCTGCAGAGACAAGACGAGATGTATTTCAAGCCATTGCTGACCCAACACGAAGGAAAATTATTGATTTACTTTCCGATGAACCAATGACTTTGAATGCCATAGCTGATAAATTCCTCATTAGCCGGCCTGCTATTTCTCAACATATCAAACATTTGGAGGAGTGTGACCTCATAGAAATCGAACAAAAGGGAAGAGAGCGATTCTGTAAAGTAAAGCCTCAGAACCTTATTCCCGCTTTTATGTGGTTGGAGAAATATCAACAACAGTGGGTGTCGAGAGTTGATAATTTTGAACAATATGTAACATCAATCAAATCAAAATCAGATAAAAATGACCAACAAAAATGACATGAGCAGTCGAACACTCACGCTGCAAAAAGTAATAGACGCCCCAGTTGAATTAGTTTGGGAAGCATGGACCAACGTTGAACATGTAATGCAATGGTGGGCTCCTCCTGGCATGAAAATAAATATGATAAGCCATGACTTCAAAGTGGGCGGAAAATGGAAATACAGTATGCCTATGCCAAATGGAAACGAATTCATTTCGGAAGGAACCTATTTGGAAATTGAAAAATTTAAAAAAATCGTTTCCTCTGCAGACTTCAAACCCATGACTGAAGGGGTAGAATTACATGTTTCATTTGAGGCAGATGGTGATAAAACAATTTTCACTTTTAGCGTTGTACATGAGACAGAAGATTATTGTAAAGCACAAGAAAAAATGGGTTTTTACAACGGTTGGGGCTCCACATTCAATAGAATGGAAACCATGATTACCACGCAATTGAAAAAAATATAATTATTCATTCCAGAACACCGGCCAAAAAATTGGATGCTTATTGTTAAATAAATTGCATGCTCATTTATATTTGATTTCAAGGGCTTAATGCATGAGTAATTGAAGATTTTGGGTGGCTTGAATTTCCATCTTTTTTGTTACTATTCAACAGCATACAATTTTGCCTAATTAATTCCAATATAAACCTATCATTCCAAGATGATAAACACAAAACCTAAATTTTACTTTATCTGTTGCATCTTGCTGATTTGTGTAATGGGCTGTAAGTCTTCATTGAAAAACAACCATACACTCCACGCTTCCATTGACCATCAAACGACTTTGGACTCCTTGGATGCAGCATTGAGTCAACTTTCGTCAACCAGTTTAATGCCCGGTTTCTCTGTTGCCATCGCCAAGGAAGGCCAGGTTCTTTTCAAAAAAGGTTATGGCTTTGCTGACCTTTCCAGCAAAACAAATTTCACCCCTCAAACCATCAATGGTGTCGCTTCCGTTTCAAAAACATTTGTTGGTTTGGCGATCATGCAATTGGTGGATAATGGTAAACTGAGCCTGGATGAACCTATCAATACCATTTTACCTTATAAAATCATCAACCCACATCATCCACAAACTGAGATAACTGTCAGGCATTTGGTCACTCATAGTTCCACACTTACAGAAGAATTTGACCCTGAAGAAGTGGGAGAGGCAAGTATCTATCTTGTGGAAGACTACCCCATCAATACTACTACCCCTGAAGACATAAAAGATGCCATCACATATTTTAAAATGGGCCGACAAATCAGCCTTGATGAACACATCAAACGATATACACAGCCGGAAGGTAAATGGTACACCCCTGAAAACTTTCTCTCTAGTCTCCCAGGAAAAAAATTTGATTATACTAATTTGGATGCAGCCATTGCCGCTCGAATTGTAGAGATTACAACAGGTATTTCTTTTGAAGAATATACGAGATTGCACATTTTCAAGCCACTCAATATGTCCCATTCTAGCTGGAAAAATAAAGACATAGAAGCTACAAAAAGGAGCAAGATCTATATGCCAGACAACCGAAAATCGCCATCCAAAGCCGTCAAAATGCCCCAGTATGAAATGACTGACTTTCCTGCAGGAGGCTTAAAAACGAATATCGAAGACTTGAGTAAATATCTCATTGAGATGATAAACGGTTACCATGGCAATGGCAAACTTTTGAGTGCTGGCGCTTATCAAACACTTTTTAATCCACAACTTGCAGAGGATTCCTTTGAAAACCACAACGACTTTGCATTCAACGACCAACAAGGTGTAGCGGTTTTCTGGGCAATTTCTCCTACAGGGTACCGATTACATAATGGGGGATCTGTCGGTGTTTATTCTTTCATTTATTTTGATCCGGCTACTAAAAGTGGCGCTGTTGCATTTTGTAATCTGCCAGTTGATGATTTTGGAAAAGTGAGAGATCTCGTTCATAAATACCAGCAGTTGTTAGTCAAATAGTTGGTCTATTACAATGCATTTGCATTACGCTAATATGTGGTTTTAGATTTCTTAAAACTGGTTTCACAATTAGTAAAAGCCATATTTGGATCGCTCGGTGAATCCAAAGAATAGGTTTCTATTTATTAATATTCCCATTATTCCCCATTTCATTCATAAAAATAAAGAGACAAGTTATTTGGTAAATTCCTCCCCTATTGACTACCTTCCATTCAGAAATACTTCATCATGATGTTTAGCCACAATCGTTCAAGTACCTCTTGGAAGGTGCA
>Ga0116156_10005170_pt1 | contig 10899 bp, 4 predicted proteins | sample AD_UKC045_MetaG_FD_89891 | JGI IMG/M metagenome (GOLD analysis project Ga0116156, IMG submission 89891) | Active sludge microbial communities of municipal wastewater-treating anaerobic digesters from USA - AD_UKC045_MetaG | ecosystem: Engineered > Bioreactor > Anaerobic > Digestate | place: USA... | reverse complement strand
CCATGTTGCTCCATGAGGAGTTGTGCCGTGAAAGCGACCGTCCGCCGAAGGCACGACTGGCCCGGCACTACTATGATCTTGCGCGGCTTATTGAGGCGGGGATTGGCGAAGAAGCACTATTGGATGGTCTGCTGTTCGATGCCGTGGCCAAGCATCGCGCCGTATTCTTCCGAAAGTCGAAGGCTATTCAGGAAACCATGCGGCCGGGCACATTTCGTCTTGTCCCGTCCAAGTCGCAACGGCCTCACTGGGAGCGAGACTATGAAGCCATGCGTAAGGTGATGTTCTACGGACCTCCGCCGCCCAGCTTCAGCAATATTTTACAAACGGTGGAAAAATTCGAATATCGGTTAAATGAGAAGGAAGGCTGAACGTCCATAATCCCGAAAAAATCTTTTGCTCCTCTCCACCTTGCCCCTGCATCGTATCACGCAATTCTTCTCTCAGAGAGGTGCACTCCCACTCCCCTTGAAAAGGGCGGGGGTATTCGCCAGACTGTATTCGGAGCACAACATAAGGAATCCCTTGGATGATAGAAATGGCGGCAGGTTGGGCGGCATTGCTTTTTATTACCACGGCAAACGCGGCGTCGGTCCCGGAGGATTTTCCGCGGTTTGTGGTTCCCGGGCAGGAGAAGGAGTTGGAATCGCTGCGGACGTTGTTTTGGCGGCATTATGAACCGGGCGGACCGTTGATCCCGCTGTGGGATGAATGGATGCCCATGTCGACGCTGTGGCCCGCAACCGGGCCGGAGGCACCGCCGGAATCGATGGCGGGCCGTTGGGCACGGGCATTGGCGGACCGGATATTTGACGGTGAAGGGTATGTGCACACGCAACAGCACGATGGTCCCGCACACGCCGAGGGATGGCCCTTCCCGCGATGGATGGAGGCCGGGGGAATTGGCTGGCACTTCCGCGGGACGGGAATATCCGGATACGATGCGCCTCCCGCAACTCCTGAGGGCTGGACAGGTATCGGCGGACGAGGAGGTGAAGTTAATGACAAAGGATGGATTGTTGACCTCACCGAACCCGGCGCCACGTTGCAGCCCCCGTCATTCAAGATGGAGGCGAAGAATGCGCCGTGGCTGCGGTTAAACTGGTGGGCTTCCGGTTTGGAAGGCGCCTGCTGTTACGTCGAGTGGACTACCGAAGAACAGCCGCAATTCAATCAGCAATCCCGCGCGTATTTCGCTGCGGCAACCTCCGCCGGCCATCAACAAACGCTGCCGCCGATGGGGCCCAAGTCTGCAAACGAACTGTTCACCGCCACGGTCGAGACGCGCACCATGATACCGGTCTACCGCATTCCCGAATGGAAAGGGGTCATCACGGGGCTGCGGATCAACTTTAACAATCGCGCCGAGGCCAGCGTGGTCATCAAGTCATTTCACACCGCCTGCGATACGCGGCACAATATCAACAATGGCAATTTCATTCGCGGCTGCCATGACTATTTTATGTGGACGGGCGATGTCACGTTCTTGCGCGAAGAAATCGGCCGGGTGCGCTCGGCCATGCGATACATCATGAACGAGTTCAATACCCGCGAACGAAAATGCATTTACACGACGTGGCCTGGGCATGAGGGACGCAGTGGCGTACGGCGGACCGCCGACGGGCAAAAAGTGATCGTTCCCGGCGAGGGCATTGGCAGCAATTACTGGGATATCCTTCCGTTCGGGGGCGAGGATGCGCTGGCTACAATTTATTACTATGACACACTGCTCGATCTTGCGGATCTCGAAGAACAGATTGTGAAATACCCACAGTGGTGCATTGCCACCGGGGCCGAGGCGTTCGATCCCGCTGATTTGCGCAAGCACGCCCAGGAAGTGAAAGACTATGGAACCAAACGATTCTGGAACAACGAGACCGGCCGCTTCGGAACCGTCGACCTCGATGGCGTGCTTCATGACTATGGGTTCACGTTCTTGAATAACGAGGCGGTTTACTACGATTTCGCCACACCGGAACAAGCCAAAACGATCCGCGATTGGATTTCGGGACGGCGCGTGGTGGAGAGCGATACCTCCACGGGGGCGGATATATATCACTGGCGTTTCGGCCCTCGTTCCACCACGAAGCGCAATCTCGACTATTACATCTGGGGCTACAGCAATCCGGAGAACATCCCGTGGGGGTTCCAGGTTCAAGATGGCGGGGCAGTGCTTGGTTTTTCGTATCACGATTTGATGGCGCGCCTGATGACGGATGGTCCTGATGACGCCTGGCAACGATTGAAGGAAATCCTGGCATGGTTCGACGAGACACAGGCCGCCGGCGGCTATCGTGCCTACTATAAAGACCCCAAAAACGGAACAATGCAGGGCGGAAACGTCTCCGGAGGGCTTGGGATCGATACGGAATTTTTTGAAAGCATCCTGGTGCCGCAGGTCATGTTGTATGGGTTTCTCGGTTTCCGCCCCACGGCTGACGGATTCACCGTCAACCCGCGACTGCCAACCGACTGGCCTGAACTGACCATCACACGCATTCGCCTTCATGGAAACGTGTTCGATATCACAGCGCGTGACAAGACAATCATTATTAAGGGTAAAGAAAAAGCCTCGGAGCCTCTGATTGCAGAGTTGCCTGCCGGCTGGCAACTGTCGAGTTCCCCGGCGGATCTCGTCACCAACAGATAGCCATTGTCCCGTTTCCCCTCAACGGTTTTCCGTGCCTCTGTGTGATCAGCTATCTCCATCCACATCGGCAAATTTCCGGATGATATTCCAGAACGGAGCACCGCGTGCACCCGTTGTTATTTTTTTGTTTGGTATGGCGGGATATCGCGGGGGGTGTTTTGATGGCGCAGGGATTCCGTGGCCATGAACCCCGCAGCGACGCTGTTGCGCGCGGCGATAGGCGGGGTCCTTGGGACCGCTTGATCGCGAAGACATGCGATGAATTCATTCACGATGCCCGGATCGGCTCCTCCGTGGCTTCCTTCGACGGCCGGAATCGGAAACTGCAGATCGCCTTCGGGAATATAGCCTGCACGTTTATTCCAAACACGGACAATGGTATGACCGGGTTCATCGCCGAAGTTTTCAAGACGGCCTTCCGTGCCGATGATGGTATAGTTGCGCCAGGCATCAGGGGTGTAATGGCATTGCTGATACGAACAAAAGACGCCGTTGTCGAGTTCCATCAGCATCATGCTGAGATCCTCGACATCGATATGGGGATTAAGGCCCACCTGCGCAAGCGGCGGCCAGTTACCGTCTTTCCAGCTCGCATCTCCGCGTTCACCCGCAGTGTGGCGATGCGCGATTTGGTTGTAGAGAGTGAGCCCGCCCATCGCCGTAACACGCCGCGTGTATCCGCCACAGAGCCAATGGAGGACGTCTATGTCATGGGCCGCTTTTTGCAGAAGCAGTCCGGTCGAATTGCGGCGTTCGGCATGCCAATCTTTGAAGTAAGCATCGCCTCCGTACGAAATGAAATGACGGCACCAACCTGCCTTTACCTCCCCGATGGCGCCCTGATCAATCAGTTCCTTCATTTTAATGACGAAGGTCATGTGGCGCATGTTGTGCCCAACAAAAAGCTTTGTGCCGTGTTTCAAGGCGGCATCGAGAATATGGTCGCATCCCGTGATGGTGATGGCCATCGGCTTTTCCAGATAGACCGCCAGTCCGGCCTCCAGTGCGGCCACGGCATGCTCTTCATGACAATAATCGGGCGAGGTAACGAAAACGGCGTCCAAACTGCGATCCAACAACTGATGATAGTCTTTGGTGACGAACGTCTCCGGACCATACGTTTCCTTAAATAGATCAAGGGCGGAGGGATCAATATCAGCGCCTGCAACAAGCCGAACTCCTTCCTCGGGTTTATGAGCGTAGAATGCAAGGCCGCCCCTCCCCCCCACGCCAATCACGCCAATCCGCAGTTCTTTCACCTCAATGAATCCTTTCCTTATGTTGAAGGCAGTATTGAACCACAGATGGCACGAAAAAATAAACAAACCGAGTCTAGGGCAGCCCTTTGTCTCCGCTTCATCCGCCGCGGTCGGACTTACGCCTAACACATCAAACCTTATACCTCATTAGGGCAAAAGCCATCCTCACTCCCTTCACAGGGATGATAGCCACCAGAGTTGAAGAACTGGATGAGGCGCAGGAGTTCGGAAAGGTTAATCAGCCAGTCCTGGGAATTGTAGTCGCTGTCGTGGGCTGTGCAACTCGCATCGCCCGGACCCGGCGCATAGCCGTCTTCCGTGCCCGCCTGGCAATGCAGGCCATCGGAATTGTAAAACTGGATGACCCGCAACAGCTCCGATAGGTTAATCAGGTAATTGAGGTCCTGGTCCGCCGTATGATGCGCTTCTCCGCCTTCACCGCCGGCCCCCAGCGATAGGACGATATTGACCTCCGTGCCGCAGGCCACATTCAGACCGAATACGGGCAATTGGCGGATCACCTGGCCTGCCGGCACCTCCTCACTCGTTTCTTCCGCCACCGTCCCTAAGGCCAGTTTAGCGGCGGCCAACGCGGCTTCCGCCTCCGCCTGCGTGAGACCGGCCAGGTTCGGAACTTCGGTATAGCAGGGACCAAGGGAAATCACCACCGCCACTTCGCTCCCATACGGCACCACACTTTCCGCTACGGGATCCTGAGTGATAATCTGACCCGTCGGCACCGTGGCGCTGTACTCTTCGGTAATCGTGCCTAATACAAGCCCTAACACGGCCAAGGTGGCGGCGGCTTGTTCCTCCGTCTTTCCGTAAAGATTCGGCACCGTCACTGTCGTAGGCACAAATACCGCAATAATTTCCCGATTCTGTGTCATGGTTCCGGACAAGGTTGTCGCATTGGGGTCTTGCCCTTCCGGGAGATCGCCTTGCCAGCGAAGAAACTGCGCATCCGTGCCCGGATAGGCGGAGATGGAAAATTCATCGCCGTCCAAGAACCAATACAGGTCCGGGACCGGGTCTGTGGTGCCGTTGCCCAGGGCTTGAATGTAGAGGTACCAGTCCGCTTCCACGAAATTCGCGGTGATGGTACGATCTTGATCCATCAAAATGACCGGATCCATATCGTAAGGATCCATACCCGCCGGAAGATCGCCCGACCATTGGTCAAACAACCCCGATCCCGTTTCGAGGGCATGAATAGTGGGCATGGCCCCCGCGGAATAGGCAGTTGAGCCTTCCGGCGAAGTCGCACCCTCCGCCCCCCCCGTGGTGAGTGTCAGAATGTAACCGCTGGTTGTTACATGGGGCGTCACCGTCTTGTTGCCGTCCATGACAAAGTGATGAATCTTGTCATACGTATTCACGTCCCCGCTCCAACCGCCCCAGTACATACCCAATTCGGTTACTCGAGCCTCCATCCAGGCGGTCTGACCTGCAAAATACGAATAGATGCCCGGTGAAGGCAATATTTGCGCCGTCCCCCCGCCTTCAATTGGTTGTATTGTAAGGGCAAAATCGCCTGAAGAGAATACCGCGTTCAAGGTGCGGTCTTGGTCCATGGTAATGTGCAAGTCGAACTGGTGGGGATCCATACCCTCTGGCGTATCGCCAATCCATTCATAAAAAGCATCTCCACCATCGACCACATTGGCCACTACTTCAGTAACGGCGCCATTGGCGAAAGCATAGGTTCCTGGCGGGGGAAAGATGGAACCATTGCCCGTATAGCCCACAGTCAAGTGCCAATCCGCGGGCACAAAATGCGCGACGACGGTGCGATCCTGGTTCATAACAAGTTCAAGGAACCATTTTGTGGGATCGCCGCTGCCGGTATCCCCGGTCCAGTGGCTGAAAGCCCAATCGCCGGCGCCCAATTCCGCCCCGACAAACACATAGGCATTCTTTGGATAGGCATACGTTATTCCCGGATACGGACTCCCTGCCGGATTGGTCACCCCTTCCCCTTCGATGATAATGGTGAGCATGCGCGCCTCTTCCTTAAAATGCGCGGTTAGCGTGCGGTCCTGATTCATTAGTACTGTTAATTCGGCGTTATTGATATCAGCGCCAGCGGGCAGATCCCCGGACCAATAATCGAAGGTCCAACCGCTTTGTGAGTATGCCTTCAACACAGGTTCCATTCCATTGGCAAAATACAATAGGCTTGAAATGTTCAAATACCCCTCCCCTTCCACGTTCGTGGTCAGAACATACCCTGTCTCGGCAAAATTTGCTTCAGCATCGATGTTGCTATCCATCGGTATTTCCAGGTAAGGCAGATCACTGGTAATATCGCCGGTCCATCCGGCGAAATAGGCAGAAGAACTTGTATAGGCGTTTATGCTGGCGATTTGCCCGTTCAGATAGGCGTAGGTCCCCGGTGTTGGATAAATGTATCCGTCGGGATCGCCGGTTTTGTTCAGGGTAAGGGTCCAGTCGCCTGGGACAAAGTTGGCGGTAACGGTTCGGTTACGGTCCATTAACTGTCTGAGTCCGAGGTTTTCCGGGGCGCTCGTGTCGATATCGCCGGACCAATGGTCAAAAGCATCGCCTCCGGAAACCAATATGGCGCTGAAATTTGCCCAAGTTCCGTCCAAATATCCATATGCACCCGGTTCTGGAGAAGTCATTCCATTGCCTGAAACTTGAAGGTTCAAGTTCCAATCCGCTTCCAGAAAGTGCGCGGTGATGGTTCGATCCTGGTCCATTTGGACACAAATATTTACGTTGTGCGAATCAGCATCCCCAATATCCCCGGACCAATGGTCGAAAGCTGTGCTGGGTCCGAGAATCGCTTGAATACACGTGAACTGATTGGTACTGTAGATATGCTGAGTTCCCGGTGTTGCACTGCCCGACGGTTCCGTGCTGCCCAGGCCATCAATAATGATAGTCAGGATCTTGTAATCAGGAGCAAAGACCGCCGTGAGCGATCGATTCATATCCATCAGCACGGGCAATTCAGCATTGTTGGGATCTTCGCCAGCGGGGACATCACCTTCCCAATGATCAAAGACATATCCATAATTCGGATGGGCTTCCAAAGCAAGTGTGACGCCGTCAGCAAAGCCACAAGTTCCAGGATTGATATTCAGCCATCCATTGCCAGTAATCAAGGTAGTAAGAGTAAATCCAGAGGTTGCGTAGTGCGCGGTGATTGATTTATTCCCGTCCATTTCAACCGAAATGTTGGGTTGATATCCCCCTGCATCGCCAGACCATCCGGCAAAATAAATCCCAGAGCAATAATTGATATTCAGGTAAGCCATACGTCCATCCAAGTATGCGTAAATGCCTGGTTCAGGATATGGCAGGCAGTATCCATACGATCCTTCCGTGGAGAAGGCAAGGGTCCAGTTGCCAGGAACAAACTCAGCCGTGACGGTGCGGTTTTGATTCATGGTCAAATACTGATATGAATTTTCCCCGTTGGCTCCTGGCATCAAATCTCCCGTCCAGCGATAGAATGCATCCCCCCCACTCGCCAAATTGGCATAGAGATATTCCTGCGCGCCATTCACGTAGCCATAACTGCCTGGCACGGGGTCTGTAAGGCCATTGCCCGTTTTCTGAACGGTTAATGTCCAAGCAGCAGGAACAAAGATCGCGGTAAGGTTTCTGGCCTGATCCATCAATACAGAAATGCTGTCCTGATATGGATTTGCACCGCCAATATTGCCTTCCCAATGGTCAAAGGCCGATCCTGCCCCTGGAATGGCCTGCACCCAGACATACGTCCCCTGATTAAAACTATGCACACCGGGTGCAGGGTTTGTTGTTCCGGCGCCTGTTCCTCCCACATTCATGGTCAACAGTGCTTGAGGCACCGACGAGAACACTGCCGTGATGCTCCGGTTTTGGTCCATGGTGACATCAAGGATTGAGTTTTCAGAATTCCCACTGCCAGTATCCCCTTCCCAATGATCAAAGGTCCATCCTTGGTCTGCATTCGCCTCCAGGGTGAACTGCGCGCCGGGAATAAATCCTATGACACCGGTATTAAAATGCCGTATCCAACCTTCTCCGGAGGTGTTTAGTGTCAGGGTATACCCATCGGTGGCAAATGCAGCGATGACTGTCTTATCGCTGTCCATAATTACTTGCTGATCGGGCAGATATCCAGAAATATTACCCTGCCATCCCCCAAAATAACTCCCATCAGCGAGATGGGCATTTACCCATGTTGACCGGTTTTGAAGATATGCATAGGTTCCCGGATCAGGCGAGGTGCCTCCCGCCCCGGCTCCCGTCCGTTGTACGGTTAACGTATAATCGCCAGGGGTCACAAACACGGCTTCCACCGTCTTGTCACCATCCATGGTAATTTCCATATCTTCATTTGTGCCGCTGGCATCGCCGGCCCAGTGATCGAAAGCCCATCCACTGCCATTGACAGGATTTGCATGGATGTAAAATGTTTGTCCCTGGGAATAGGTATAGGTCCCGGCAGCCGGATCGGTTTCCCCGGTGCCTGTGATAATGATGGTGAGGGTCACGGGGACTCCACAGGAAGTATTTTGATTTATCTGCGCAGAGGGAGCAAGTGCTTGGAGTTGATCCAGTTGATTCTCATCACAGAAAGGAGTGCCGTCGAAGAATGGGTTGTCCTTAATATTGAGCGATTGAAGGGCGCCTATGCCGGTATTGTCTATGAGCGGTTGAATATCCGTTAGTTGGTTGTTTTGCAGGTCAATATTTTTCAGGCCAGTACATGTTTCCAGGGCGCTGATGTCGGAAATACCGTTATTGTTCAATTGCAGTTGTTGCAGGCTCGCCAGCCCGTTCAGTCCAGAAATTTCATTCAATTGATTCTGAGAAGCCATAAGAAATTGCAGGTTGATAAAACCGGACATATCAGGCAGAGCGGCAATGGGATTTCCCATCAGCATACACTGCTGAAGGCCCGTGTAGTTAGAGACCACGCTGACATCGGATACGCCGGTCATCACGAGGGAGAACACCAAGGTGGGGTGTATATCGGTCAAAGCACTGATGTCCGTCAAAGCTGGTTCAGCGATAAATCCAATCCCGTCCAGGTTTATTAAATTGTTAAATATGGCAATATCGCTGTTTTCCAGACCGCAGTTAAAGATGCCCAGCAGTGAAAGCGTATCGGCAGTGTCAGTAAGCGGAGAAAAATCGGATATGGGATTTGAACATAACCACAGCGTCGCAAGGCTGTCCAGGGTGCGGATTGGTTCCAGACTGGTAATGCCATCATCCCCTATAATGCTTAGATATTCCAGGTTGACCAACCCTGCCAAGGGCGCGAGAGTCGTAATCAGATTGGCGCCTGTCAGATAAAAATCGAAATTGCTTTGAGAGGTTAATGGATTTGTTCCAGAGCCCAAATCCAGGGAGAGCAACCCCGTGAGGGTGCTCAAGGGAGCGAGATCGGAGATTTGGTTCATGCCCAGATTGATTTCCGTCAAGGCGGTGCAAGCCTCAAGTCCAGTCAAATCAATGATGCCAAGCTGCAAGGCCTCCAGCGTGGTAAATAGGGGATTGGCCAATTCGGAATCTTCCGGAGGATCACTTAGTGTTAATCCGGTTGCGGCCTCCCACTGGCTCTTAACCGCATTCAGTAAGGCGGAATCGTTGAAGGTGACCGGAGCCGTCCATCCGGCAAATGAAATGGTAATCATTACCCATAAAAGGAAATGGAATTGTGCAGTTTTTGAAGTCATTGCTCATGATCCTTAGCTATAGCTATGTCTGAAGTCCTGCTTGCTCACATCGCTGTCATTTCATATTATAAATCAAACTGAATAAAATAAAAACAGCCTTGCCGCGAGGGGGCTATCGGCGTTCTTTTCCTTGCCCGCTGGCATAAGGTATTATTTTTCACGGAGACATTTTTTGTATGGCGAGAAAGAAATCGATGCCCCCGCCGGATTATGAAGGGCTTTACCGGCGGCACATGGAATTAACCCGTGAAGTGGAGCATTTGTCCACGTTGCGGGAAATCGGACTGGCCATCAGCGGAACGCTGGAAATGAGCGAAACGCTTTCTATTATCGCGCATGTGGTGCAAGGGGCGCTGGATGTGCGCCGGTTGACCCTGTACACGCCTTCACAGGAAGGTGATTTCCTGCAGCCGGTAGTCGCAAAATACGGCAACGATCTCATTACAAAAGAACGGCTGGAGGAAGAATTTGAGCCCCGGAAAGGATCGTTGTTAGGCAAGGCGATAGATTCCCGCAGTGTGACCTTGTTGAACGTCCCTGGAAATTCCAGGGCCGTCGTGCCTTTGATGGCAAAAGGCGAACCCTTGGGGGTGATGGTGTTGGAGGATCGGCGGGACGGGCAGCCGTTCAGTGATGATGATGCCGCTCTGTTTCAACAATTGGGATCTCAAATCGCGATTGCCATGCACAATGCCCAACTTTATGCCATGGCGGTGACGGATGGATTGACTGGATTGTATGTGAGGCGGTATTTTGACTTGCGGATGCAGGAGGAATTTGCCCAGGCACAGCGATACAAGCGGGTTTTTTCCGTGATGCTGTTTGACATTGATCACTTTAAAAAGTTTAATGACCTGCATGGCCATCAAACCGGCGACCGGGTCTTGCAGCAGTTTGCACGGCTATTGCAGAAAAACACACGGCGTTCGGATATATGCTGCCGGTATGGCGGAGAAGAAATGACCGTGATTCTTCCCGAAACCGATCTGCAGGAAGCGGCGTTGTCGGCCAACAAACTCTGCGGTCTGGTGCGGAGTCATCCGTTCACGGGCATGGAAGAACAAGTATTGTCCGTCACTACGAGCATTGGCGTGTCGGTGTTTGGACCGGAATATGGCCGCCCGGAATCGATGGTGGAGGCCGCGGATCGCGCTCTCTATCAGGCCAAGCAACTGGGACGCAACCGGGTGGAACTGGCAGGGATTTAATGGTTGCCCGAATGGTACGGCAGGAGTATGTACAAATGAATCTCAAGTGGGTCACAGCGTTGGCTTTACTCATCTTTCTT
>Ga0116156_10005167_pt1 | contig 10903 bp, 5 predicted proteins | sample AD_UKC045_MetaG_FD_89891 | JGI IMG/M metagenome (GOLD analysis project Ga0116156, IMG submission 89891) | Active sludge microbial communities of municipal wastewater-treating anaerobic digesters from USA - AD_UKC045_MetaG | ecosystem: Engineered > Bioreactor > Anaerobic > Digestate | place: USA... | reverse complement strand
TGATGGCAGCAACTGGCAAAATATCATCAAACTTGATGAGCATAATATTTTCGATCCAATATTAGTTCCGTCACCGGACAATAATTACATCATTATTATTTCCAATAATCATCAAGTATACATATTTGATCGCCAAAACAACATAGTTAACCAATTTGCCACATCAGAAAGCGTCACCGATGCCTCTTGGTCACCAGACAGCCAAAAAATATTACTTGAAACATACAATGAAAAATATAATCCGCAATTAGTTCTTACTGCACTCAACTCTAACACCAATCAATCGACCAACATTCAAACATTTTTATCCAAATCAACCTGGATGAATGATCATGAACTAATTTGTGCTATCCCGAATTATCTCGAACAAGGACCATATTCCGAACTACCTTCAACTATTGACTACTTCAAAATCATTGATTTTAATCAGCCTTCAAACAATACCGATTACCCTTATTCAACCACTCAACTCAACAACACCAACCAAGTTGCCAACACAGCTATAGATTTATCATTCAACACAAATAACAACTCATTGTATTACATAGACTATGATGACATATTGTACTTCATCCCCAAAACCAACTAACCACACTGCGAAAAACCCAAAAGAAAATACCGGAAAAATTACTCCGGTATTTTTATAAAAAAATTTAATACATATCAATCGAATATTTGCCTTTATCCAACCCCTCAAAAATCTCTTTGCAATAAGATTTAAAATATTCTATTTTTTGTTTTTTGACGTTGAACAGCTTCGGCTCTCCCGGCACATAGTTGCAATTCTCCCGCCATCGGCTTTTCTCCACTATACCGCCCAGTACAAACACATAATCCAAGTTAAAACCATACACTCCTTGCATTAGATAATTATCGGTGAGATCACGATACTTGCCATCGATTATTCCGGCCAACTGTTTGCCACCCTCTCCTCTTTCTGTCAAAAACACACATTTTTTGTTGTCAATAAATTTAAAATCGCTATTTCCATCAAAACGATCATATACCGCTTTTGTCTTTTGACTATTCATATCAAGAGCCAAAAGTGGATGACAGCCCAAGGCGTTACCTTTTGATAAATAAATGACATCGCCCGACATCCCCACATAACGACAATTATCCGAGAAATTTCTAATTATTTTCCCGTTTTTCATCACTCCGCCTCCGCTTCCATATTCGGCGTTAACATACACAATATAGTTTCCGTTTGTAATAGCGTGTGATAACAAATATTTCCCTTTATAAAGTTGCTTTTTGAACCGGCCGTCATTGGAATAAAGCTGAGCTTCGCACCAACCATCTTGCCGATTTCCAACAAAAACTGCTACATCACCACTTCTATCCGCCGAAAAAGTAACGGACGCACTATCACGAGAATTATTTAAAGAAATTGTCACTTCATACAACGGATTCATTTCCAGTTTTTCATAATCAATATTCAGAAAATATACCGTCCCCCCGCCTCTGGCCACCACCAAATTACAAAAATGTTTATCGCTCGCCACAACGCTCACGCTCAGTAAAAAATAAATTATTACTGTTAGAAACAATCTGCTATTGTTCATTACTACCACCGTTCCTTTCGCGTCAAAAAAATTTCACCAAAAAATTATTAAATTACGCCTCCTTTCGCAATTTTCTCACTCACACCATAACAAATCATAAATTAATTATTTATTAATCACAAATTAAGCAAGTTTTCCTCTATTCTTTCCAATCCAAAAATTGATATAATAATATCTTATATTATTGAATTTTTTATGTCCAAAAAAAGAAGGATCGCCCTCAGCCGGATTCAGTCCATCCACCAAACCTCTAAAAAAAAGAAAGAACCGGCATCAAAATCAATCGAACATACTAGTTTATCTTCAACACCATCCAGTCCAAACCAATCAATCCCGTCTGCCACTGCTCCCAGTTCATCTACTACCGTTTCCAACCAAAAATCTTCCCCCACCTCTTCATCAGCCGTGTCCCCATCGGCTATTTCTCCATCGACCACTTCTCCCACACCAAACCAAACATCACCCACTCAAAAATCAACTACATCAGCCAATCCTTCCAATAAAAAAGACGATCAATCTAGCTCACCTTCTTCCAATACCACAGATCCAAAAAATCCCCCAGACAACTCAAAAAATCAATCAATAGATTCGGCCGATGACCAGAAAAAAAACCAACAACCAGCACAATCTACTCCGTCATCTCCTGCTCCCGGTTCTCCCCAATCGACTCACTCCGCTCCTTCATCATCACCCGCCACCCACACCAAACCTCATCACCAAGATCTGGAAAAAAAAGGTACACCTTCCGTCAATCACAATCTTCCTCAAACACCCGGCAACAAATCCGGCGGACCGATTGACAAAGTCAAAGCCGCCCGTGACCCCAAAGAATTTGCCAAAAACCAAGCCAAACAATACGCCAAAAAAGTAGCTACCAAAGCCGCCACCTCTGCCGCTACCAAAGCTCTCGGTTCTACCATTGGTACAGCCATTGGTGGACCGGTCGGTACTCTCGCCGGCCTCGCCGCCGGTTTCTTAATTGATTACGGCATCGAAGTCAGCGAAAAAGTCATTCGTTGGTTATTGATCATTATCGACATTTTTGTCATTTTCTTCGTCACTCTCATCGTCTTGATACTTATTGCTATTGGTTCCTTCTTCTTTTCCGGCGGCGGCGGACATAGTACATTTCGAGAAAGTGGGATAGAAGGACAAGTCACCCCGGTCGCCTCCCCCACCGACCTTCCGGCTGGTGTCATGACATTGGACAAACCCAGCACTTGGTCACAAAAACAAGCTACCTCTACCGGCTGTCATTGCACCTCAATCGCCATGTATCTTACTTTTCTTGGCAAACCGGCCACTGAATCGGATATCTGCAATCTTGCCGGTGACAACGTCTCATTCTCAGCTATCGAAAACTCCTACCATGTTACTCGTGCTGGACAACTTATCGATACCGATAGCTTTTCCGAATATCAAACCTTTATCAAAGATGCAATCAATAAAGGTAAACCCATCATTCTTGGTGTCAGTCAACCAATCGCCAAAGGCAATGGCCATTTTATAGTAGTGGTGGGATATGACGACAAATACATCTACGTCAACGATCCCAATGCCAATAATCCTGGGCAACAAACTTGGGATACTCTGCAATCCGCCAATTATTCCAAAACCAATGGCGGACTCGCCTATCATGGCTACACTATCAGTTTAAGTCAATAATCACATATGTTTAAACAAAAAATTACCACCTACATCGCCGCCATTTTTATACTCGCTTTGCTTCTTGTTACTATATATCGTATCCAACAAGAAAATTCGGTCAACCTCGACACTCCCGATGATTATTTTTCTTCGGAAAAAACCGCCGAACAACAGTCCATTGACAACAACTACCCCAAATTAGCCGTTCTCAAAAGCATTCCCTATTTCACCGAAAATAATTATTTTTCATATCGCGTCACCTCCAGCTTTATTAACGTCAATGAATTGGATGTCTATCTAACACCCAAATTTTCCGAACAACAGTTGCTCAACCAATATTACAACCAAACTAAACAAGAAATATTTGGTTGGATTATTGGTAAGGGTACAATCATTTCTGATTTAAAAATCAATTTCTATCTCGAAAATTCCGACCAATCAGTCAAAACATTGATTGAAACTATCAATCAATAAAACAATATTTGTTTTTCAAAATATATGTCATCTTTCCAAAAAATATGTAATCTGATTATTCTGTCTGTTTTTATCTTGGAAATCATACCAATCACCCCCGCTCTGGCCGTTGTTGATGAAGGAAGCAATATCTCAACCAATATCACCACCAATACTCCTACAACTACAAGTACCACCAAATCCTCTACCCAAAAAACAGTCTATAAACAACGACCAACCGAAACCACTTTTTTGTACATCCAGAATGCCACCAACGTCTCTGAATCATTTCAAACATGGGCCAAAGAAATTGACCAGCTGGATGAAGGACTATTCGAATACGCCAACAACCAAATCGTCAAAGTCGACACCGTTGCCGAAACCGAAGAAATAATTGAAAAAAATAACATCCTAGTCGAAAAAACCAACACCAAATATCAAGAAATAGTTTCTCAAGATATTCCCAATACCAATGAATATCACTTTGCCAAATATCTGCTTAACCACTATCAAGACCAAGCCACCGATTTTTCCAAATTAAAAACTTTCAATGAAGTATTTGAATATTTAGTAGAAAAATCTCTCACCGCTGAAGAAAAAAAAGCCAAAGAAGGTAGTTCATCCAGCCATTCCAACGACATCTCCGACACCCAAATCAACAATTCTAACCCATACCCCACTATTGGCTATCAAAATCATTCTCATTCTCAACAAATCATCAATTACTTTTTCCCTCACGCCATGGCCCAAGGACAATATGAAGAAATCAAAAATTCAATTCCTAATAATATCAACGAAGATGTTCAAAACGTATCTCAATCACTACCCGCTGCTGATAGTGAAGCCGGACAATCAATAATTAATACAGTCAAAAATTCTGACCAAGGAAACGTAATTGATTCAAATAAACAAGAACTTCCTCCCGTACTTGATTTTAATGACCCAGCCGAAAAAAGCATCTTGCTTCCGCTGACTTATGACGAATATATATACAATCAGAAAAATGGCTACATGGTTGACGAACGCATCTACTTTTTGCTTTTTCACATTCTCAAAACTTTTGAAATGGAAGGTGAAATTTATGAAAGTTATATTGCTGATAAAGTAATTCAAGATGCTACCACGCCTGGTATTCTTGAAAATCTTTGTGGCGAATTAGAAAACGATCCTTCCTCTTGCAAAAGTCCTACCAATATCTGCGGTATTCAAAGTGCCATTCATTTTTTGAACGTCGCCACCGGCGCCTACGACAATCTTGGCGTTCCTTATAAAGATCGGGCTCACATCAAAATCTGGCTGGGCTTAAACTCACCCGATATTTCTGACGAAATAGACAAAGATGAAACCACCGATCTACCCAATCCCCATCGTGAATTTATGGCTGTCGATATTTCCGAAATCGGTCTTTATAATGAATCAGTCGACTGTACCGGCTGTAAAGGCCTACCATCATGTAAATTCGTATCTCAATTGTTTGACTATTCTGCCTATTTGCAAAATGCCGCCAGCAGTATCTCCACTTCTGCCGGAACTAGTTTTACTACCACTGAGCAAATGGGATCAACGGCATACAACAACAATCAAAATTTTAATCAGTTTTTTACTTCTACTGCTCACGCCCAATCGTCATTTAATCCCTTAAGTATTGCGACCGGCATCGTAAAAGATGCCACTCTCTGTCTTTCATTGTGTTTCACTTATGCTCTATGCTATCCATGTTGTCCACGTATTCTCGATACCGCCAACACCAACACCATTCCTGTCAAAGTACAATGGCAAAACGAAGATTACGGTTCCGTCCTTTCCGACGTAGCCACTCAAGCAATTGGGGATTCTCTTTCTCTCGATACTGACGATGGATTCAACATCAAAAATCTACTCAAAGGCATGGCCAAAAATGCTCTTGAACAACTTTTCAGTTCCAACTTTTCTAATCTGGATTTGGCCGGTATCGCTCAAGGTGGTTTTAGCAACTTCATGTCCGAAATTGGCAACCAATGGCTTGATAGTAAAATATTTAGCAAACTGGGTCTTCCCGAAGGATTTGCTTCCGGAGTCAATTGGCTCAACCCTGATCTGAATTCTCTTTCTTCTTCCATTGCCGGCGGTTATTTGGATGAATCATTAGATCTGGACGTCGGCTCATTTACCCCAATTATTTCCGCCGCCATGTCCGGCGACTTATCCGCTGCCGCTTTGTCCACCCTCAACCTCACTCCCAATCTCAACCTTCCACCCGCCCTCCAATCCGCCATGAGTATCGCGGTGCAAAATGGCAACAATACCGAAGCCATGGCTCTTGCTTTATCCAATTTGGGCCTCAAACAATTAAACAACAAAGTATTTGGCTGGCCTGATGGTATTTTAGATATTGATAGCTTTTCCGGCGAAGGTTTTATTGGCATTGCCAACAAACTTGGCCAAAAAGGTCTTTCCAAAATCAATGGCTTTCCCAGTGATTATATCTTGGACATCAGCAATCCCAAACAAACTGCCGCCTCATTGGGCGGAGCCTTGCTATCCTCAGCCACCAAAAACCAAACCATCAACAATCAAGTTACTTCCGCCATTTCCAACAACGGCAACATCTCTCTCAATTCGGTTATGCAATCCATGAGTCAAGATGATCTTGCCAAACTATTTAACACCAACCCCGAAACTTCTTCTCAAATATATGATTATTTACAAAACCCCGATCCAAACGGCTTTGCCGCCTTCCGCAACGATATTATTTCTCAAATTGATTTCGAACAAGCTGCCGCCAACAATCCCAACTTCACTTCCGACATGATGAAACAATTGATCGACTACGGCACCAACCCCGCCTATGCCGACAATTCCAGCCAAAATAGCTATACTTTAGCCACCCTTGCCAACTCGGCCACCATCGCCGATTATGGTTTGGAATTAAGTCAAGCCGACACGGAAAAAATCGCCTATCTTCAAGACTATCTTGCTTCAAACAGCAGTGCCTCCAAAAGCACTATTGCCAACCAATTTGTCAATAAATTTAGTGAAACCTTACCCGCCTTCCAAACCAGATTGCTATCCATAATTGACTCAGCCACTTCCGATCCAAATTCGGCTGCCGCCACCAAAGCCAACACCGCTACTTCTATGGCTCCTCTTCTTAAAGTTAAATTCAATCAGACAATCAATACCTCCGAATTAGGCAACTACGATTATTTGGACACCGTCTACGCCAACTCATCTTCAGCTCCCACCATCGAAGGCACCTTGCGTTCACTAAATTTGGATTTACGATCAGTCAAAATTATTCCCACCGACCAAATTGATAATATTGATTTAAACAACATCAGCAACATTTCATTTGATTCTGTCGATCAAATTGTTGCTAACCAAGCATATTACATTCTACCCAAAATTGACGTGGCCGAACTCCTTGTCCCCGGCATTCGTTCATTAGACTATCAAACCAACTCCCAAGGAACTTTTAAATTGATCGATAGTATCACCAAAATTAGCACATATTCCAACTCCACTCCAATCTCCATCAACCTGCTTGGCAAAAATGATCAAAAAATCTCATCGGCTCTCAGTCAAGATCCTCTACAAAAAGCTTTCAAAGACAAATACCAGATGGAATACACCAAACCGGACAAAACCACTTCATTTATTGATACCAATACTCTGATTGGTGGTAGTACCGCTGTGTACAATGCTTTAAAAAACACCTCCGCCGGCAACAACGAACAACTTACTGATGTCGGCGTCATGGCTGCTTCTTCCGCTTTGGCCGGTCTTGAATTTTCCGATATTGCCGCTTCCAACAGTACCGGCAACGGCGAATCCCGTATCTCCGATCTACAATCCAAACTGGAAGATTTGACACGCGTTGCCGGTATCGTCAAATCATGGCAAACCGGCGATATTTCCTCCGGCACCAAATCGATGGTTGGCTTTCTCAAAGACAATGGCGTTTTCGAGCACATTGCCGCCGACTCCAGTTGGAATGTCGACAACAGTGGCAATATTTCCGTTAGTGGCGTCAATCTCCTAGACATGTTTGATAGTATTCAAAATGGTGACCCGATTTCCGCCATCAACAATATTGACTCCGTCAAAAATCAAATCAGCAAAATTACTGACAAGCTTGGTACCAATCCCACCAATCTACTCAATGTCATCAACAACCCCAGCAGTGCTCCCGACACTATTTTGGATATTATGTCCAACAAAATATCTTCCGAATCCGGCTTGGAAAAAGTTGCCATCGCTCAAGAAATCACTTCCACTCTCGGCACTCCTCCAAATTTTCAGAACATTCCCAAATTGCTCTCCAATAGTACTATTCAATCCAAATTATTTTCCGATATTAACCCTGATACTCTCAATGACATCTCCAACATCTATGGTCTGGTTGCCTCCGGTGACATCACTCCTCAAAAAGCCGCCAGTACTATCATGACCGCCAATTTTTTCCAAGAAGCAATCGGCCAAGAAGACTATCAAGAATTCATGCAAAATTATGGCGGACTAGTCAACGCCGCCCTTACAGCCGATCCTCAAACCATCGCCTCCGCTGCCTTATCCCTCCCGAAAGTCAGTGAAAAAATAAATGCCTGGCTATCCGAAAACAATTTGAGTAATTATTTCAACCTCAATTCTTTGCAAGGATTGATCAATGGCGACATCAACGGCTTTATCAAAAATACTGCCATGAACTATATCAACGACAAATTATTGTCATCTCTCTCTCCGGCAATGAGCGGCCTTCTTTCCGGTTCCATTATGTCCATTCTTAACGGCGAATTTCCTACTGAAGCAATCACTCAATTTGCCTCACAATATTTGATCAATTCTCTGCTGTCCAATCCCGATCAAGCTCTTCAATCAATTGGCAACAGTCTTTCAAACGGATTAAGTGTTGACCCCACTCAAATTGCTAACGGTATGATCGAAAATTCCATCTCCGGTGCCATTGGCAATTTCGTTTTTAAGCGTTGCCAACAACAAATCGCTCAAGACAATATTATTCACCTCGATGACATAATTTTGTCTTATGATCGCAGTCCTTTCAACCACCGTTATTACCAAGTCATGGACGCCGAAGACGAAACTCAAACAAATAACGACAACCAAACCTCTAACTCTTCGACCTACAGCGATTCCGAATACACTCGAATGCAAAATTACTACCCACTGCAAATTTTCTCCGACTACAACGATTCTATTTTGTCAAAATTAAAAGAAAAAGCCGAAGAAAAATTTACCAATATTTGGTATGAAAATCGAAGCGAAAAACTCAATCTATTCCGCAAAAAATGTAGCGAACGTCAAAATCAATATCTGCAAAATTGTGAAGACGCTATTCATGTCGGTTTCTAAATAAATAACATATGAATATCAAAAAATTTATTTCCTTGGGAATCTTGTTGGCTATCGGTGGAATATTATCGATAATTATTCTAATATGGACAAGCTTTTTGATCTTTAGTTACCCACTCAATATTCCCAATATCTACGGTCAAATTGTTTCCATCAATACCCCGACCATCCAAATTTTGGACAAATCCACCAACCAAATCACCTCCGTATCCACCAATCATCTATTCCAATTCGACCCACAAACTCATCAAAACCAACCCATCAATATTGATAGTCTTTCCGTCAATGATCAAGCTGCTTTTTTTTGCCAATCCACCAATTCATGTCAATTAGTCAAAATGCCTCCCATTACTGTTCTTGGAGTTATTGACAATATTGAAAATCAAACAATTCATCTTTCTTCAAACAATCACCAATACACTTTTCTTACCAACGACAACACTGTTTTTTTGAATTATCAAAAACAAATCACCACTGCCGATTCCCTTTCCAAAGGTCAAGTCATCTTTATTTATTCTGACTATTCCGCTTTTTCCACTCAAACCGAAAATATTCCTGCTCTCTCTATCCAGGTTATGACATAATTTATATTATTTGTCCACCACAAATATCTTGTTTTTGTCCAACGAATATGGTACACTAACAAGATTTATAAATAAAAAAATAATACCAAAATAATTACACAAACCCATGAGTGAAGATCAACAAAACATCACTTCCGGCGATACACCTGCCAGATTGCAACAAAAAATGCGCGAAGAGATTGAGGCCGCCAAACAAGTCATGTCCACTCAACAAAAAGCCAAAGATCTAGGTCATGGCAAAGCCAAAAAAGTTGCTGGCGTGATCCGTTCCTTTCAACAAGAAGAAGAAGAAAAATTTGTTCAACAAAAAGCTCAAAAATTAAACCTACCGTATGTTAATCTATCCAATTACCCCGTCAGTCCGGAGGTGATGGAAATCATACCCAAAGATATTGCCAAAAAATATCGGGTTGTTCCCTATGTGCGTGCCGGTAAAAAAATTCGCATTGCCGGTTTTGACTATGACCAAGTTACCATGGAAGTGCTCAAAAAACTTCAAGAAGCTAGCGGATACGAATTTCTCGTCAGCATCGCTTCCAATTCCAGCATTGATTTTATTCTAAAATTATATGAGCTGGTTTCCCCCGATCAAAAAAATTCTGAAAAAATTTCCGTCTCCAGTGAAGATGAATCAAAATTCGAAGAACAAATCTCCAATTTAGCCGAATTGAAAGAGAGGATAAAAGCGGTATCTACCAGCGAATTGGTAGATATTATCATGACCGGTGCCGTCAAAATCGGCGCATCCGATATTCACATCGAGCCGACCGAAAATCAAATTCGTTTGCGCTATCGTTTAGATGGTGTCCTACAAGACGTTACCTATTTGGACAAAATTGCCTTCAAACCTCTCATGTCACGTATTAAATATCTTTCCAAACTAAAATTGGATGTTACTGATATTCCGCAAGACGGCCGATTCTCCATCGAAGCTTCCAAATCTCGTTTTGATATTCGTGTATCCATTCTTCCCACCATCTACGGTGAATCAACCGTTATGCGTCTTTTGGAACAATCTGATAAATTTATTACTCTGGCTGAATTAGGTTTTCCGGAAGATATCGATATGGTCATCAACAACTCCATTCACAAACCAAATGGATTGATATTAAATACCGGTCCCACCGGTTCCGGTAAAACCACCACTCTCTATGCCATCTTGCAAGAGCTCAACAACCCGGAAGACAAAATCATCACTCTGGAAGATCCGGTCGAATATCGTATTGCCGGCATTTCCCAGAGTCAAGTCAATCACGAAAAAGGACATACTTTTTCGTGATTGACTTGACTCTGGGAAATGCCGGC
>Ga0116156_10005161_pt1 | contig 10911 bp, 9 predicted proteins | sample AD_UKC045_MetaG_FD_89891 | JGI IMG/M metagenome (GOLD analysis project Ga0116156, IMG submission 89891) | Active sludge microbial communities of municipal wastewater-treating anaerobic digesters from USA - AD_UKC045_MetaG | ecosystem: Engineered > Bioreactor > Anaerobic > Digestate | place: USA... | reverse complement strand
CGTTCGGGGAGGCTGCCGGCCTGCGCTCCATCCCGCGGCAGTACCTCCCGTTTTTCGAGCGGTGCCTGGCCGCTGACCCGGGCGAACGGTTCGCTTCCGCCGGCGCGGCGCGCGCCGCCCTTGCGGGGATCACGGCCGCCCAGGAGCGCGCGATAACCCTGGACATAGAGGGCACGCTCGTGACCGATTACGGAAGCAGGCACCCCCGGCCCGGACTCGCCGGCTTCATCGGGTTCTGCCTGCGCAATTTCGACAGGATATTCGTTTACACGTCGCTGACCGCGGGGCAGGCCGGAGAGGTGTTCGGCCGCCTGCTGGAAACCGGGGCGGTGCCGGCCGAGTTTTGCGAACGGTACGAGTATGTCGAGTGGCCGCGCGGTGCAGGGGGTACGGTCAAGGACCTCCGCCGGTGCGGCTTTCCCATCGAGCACAATGCCATTGTTGACGACATGGAGGTGATGATCCCCGATGACCAGCGCCACCGCTGGGTGCCGGTACCCAATTACAGCGACAGGGGTATGCCGGACAGCGGGTTCCACATCGCGCTTGAGGATCTCCGGGGCAAGTTCGGCATCATGTGATAAACATGAAGAGCCACCCTGCGGCCGGGGCAGGCCTGTCCGACCCCGCGGCGCTGCGGTGCTGCCGGGTCGTCCCCCGGTAACGTATTTGTTTATAACCTGTCACCGGAACCGTCAGCCTGCAAACTGTTTTTTTAGCTATGTGGATCGGGTCCCATTTTCCGACAAGCGCTTGACTGCCGCATGCAATCGGCGTTATTATTTAAGTGGAGGGGATCGTGCGGCAAGGGAAAGCTCCCCGTCAGGGGAGGCCGTTCATGGACGAGTGGTGGGGTAGTGCCGATGGTGATAGCAGCGCTTCTTTCATTGCTGAGCATTTCTGCGGCGGCTCACATTTTTTTCCTGATCGCGTATGTCCGCACCCGCGATGAAAGCTACCTGAGGAAGTTCCTCAATACCGCGGTCATCAACGTCATCATTGCCTGCGCCTGCATCTTCATCGGCATCTTCCGGCCCGCCCTGGTCCGTGCCATTGACGGCCCGACCCTCATGTGGCTGATGTCCGGCATCATCATGATGCTCATGGCGCTTCTGCAAATATCAATATTCATGAAGGTGCGCGCCCGCGCCAGCCTGCCCGAGTATTACCATTACAATTATTTCGGGAAAAAGGTGCTCAATCCTTCCGTGCTGAAGGCCGTTGATGTCGTGCTGTTTTTCCTTTCCCTGCCGTTTCTCATTGTGGCGGGCGCGTATTTTGTCGCGCGCATCGTCAGGCAGCTATTGTGAGGAGCCCGGCTTCGCCGGGGAGGAACGATAATTATTTGAAATAATTTATTAATACCTTGCTTTAAATCGGCTGTTGCCGATCATAGACAGTAACACGTTAAATAATATTAAAATCAGGAATGAGGTAATTTCCGGTCTGTCATCTCTTGTCGGTAAATATTATTTACACATTTCAATCAAAGGAGCATGATATGCAGGGAAAAACCCTTTATGTCGGGAATCTCACCTCAACCGTCAACAGGAACCAGCTGAAAGAGCTTTTTTCCGGGTACGGCAATGTCGTTGATGTCAAGATCGTCGGCGATAACGCGTTCGGGTTCATCGAAATGTCGACCCAGGTGGAGGCTGAAACCGCAAAAAACTCGCTGAATGGCTACAACCTGGCCGGCGCGGCCATCAAGGTCGACGAAGCCCGCCCGAGAAACAATAACAGGGCCAAAGGCTTCAGGCGCTGACATCCCCCGGCCCATCCGGACTTCCGTAATACCGGGCCGTCCTATTTCCGGAACTGACTGAGCCGCTCCCCGGTGTCACTGATCGTGAATCCGGTCCCAAACTCAAGCATCAGGCTCCCGTCCAGCGACAGGCTTTCCCCCGCGTTGTAGAGCGACTTGTACGCGGCGATCGACCCGGCGCTGTTCGCGATGATTGCGTCGACCACGGCGCGCAAGGCCTCCTCGAGCTTATCCGCCGGCACCGCGCGGTTTACCAGCCCGATGCGCTCCGCCTCCCTGCCGGATATCGACCCGGCGGTGAAGGAGAGCTCCCGCGCCCGGTTGAAGCCGACGCGGCGCGGCAGGCGCGCGCTCATGCCCCAGGTGGGGCGGAGCCCCCAGCGCGCGTGCGTGTCCCCGAGCTTCGCTTCTTCTGCCGCGATCGCCATGTCGCAGGCGAGAACGAGCTCGAGGGCGCCCGTGAAGCAGAAACCGTTCACCAGGGCTATGACCGGGACCGGCACGGCGCGTATCGCGTCGATAAGCCCGCGCGCGGGGACGTCGAGTATGTCTACCACCGTGCCGTTCTCTATCTTCCGGCCGCCCAGCGCTTTCAGGTCAACGCCCGCGCAGAAGGCCCTGCCGGCGCCCGTGATCACGATCACCCGCACGCCTGCATCGCGGCCCGCGTCCAGGACCGCGGCCTTCATCTCTGCGAGCATGGCGGGAGTGATGGCGTTCATCGCCTCCGGCCGGTTCATGGTAATGCGGGCTGCGCCCGCCCCGGTTTCGCATGTTATCGTTTCGTATGGCATGGCTGCTCTCCCTCCCTGCATGAAATGTGCCGGTCTCAATCCGGGATCCGGTTCGTCCTCACCCATATCTTCATCTCGTCCGCCTGCTTCACCAGCCCGTCCCGGAAGTCCGGATGGGCGATGCCGATCAGCTTCTCGGCGCGCTCCCACGTGGAGAGGCCCTTGAGCTGGACGATGCCGTACTCTGTCGCCACATAGTGGACGATGGAGCGGGGGATCGTTACCACTGAGCCGGGCCTGAGCCACGGCACGATGCGCGAGCGGACCGTGCCGTCGGCCTCGGTGAAGGTCGAGCTGAGCGAGATGATCCCCTTGCCGCCCTTCGACTGGAACGCGCCGAAGATGAAGTCGAGCTGGCCGCCGGTCCCGGATATCTGCCGCGTGCCCGCGGACTCCGAGCAGACCTGGCTGTACAGGTCGATCTCCAGCGCGTTGTTGATGGCGATCACCTTCGGGTTGAAAGCGATGACGCGCGGATCGTTCACGAAGTTGACCGGGTAGGAGGCGCAGGTCGGGTTCATGTGCATGAAGTCGTAGAGCTTCTTCGTTCCCAGGGCGAAGGTGTAGGTCATCTTGAACCGGTCCACGGACTTGAGGCGGCCGGTCACCCGCCCCGCCTCGTACAGGTCCACGCAGGAGTCGACAAGCATCTCGGTGTGGATGCCCAGGTCTTTCAGGTCGCTCCCGGCAAGGAGCCTGCCGATGGTGTTGGGCAGGCCGCCGATGCCGAGCTGCAGCGTGGCCCCGTCCTCTATCTCGTTGAGGATGTGCCGCGCGATCTGCGCGTCGGCGCCGCGGGGCTCGGCAGGAGGCACTTCGACGAGCGGGAGGTTCTTCCCCTCCACGATGCAGTCGACGCCGGAGATGTGGATTGATTCGAAGTTGCCCCCCATGCAGTAGGGCACGTTCTCGTTCGTCTCGACGATCACGGTCTTCGACTTGCTCAGGTGCGAGCCGGTCACGGAATTGGCCAGCCCGAAGTTGAAGTATCCGTTTTTATCCATGGGCGCGGCCGTGATGACTGACACGTCGATGTCCAGGTACTTGCGCGTGATCCGGGGCCCCTGGTGGTAGGTGATGGGAATATAGTTGCAGAGGTTCTTTTCATGGAGAACGCGCGAGGCTTTGCCGAAATGCCAGTCGTTCATGATGACGTGCTTCCGCTCCGGGTCGTTCTCCACCGGCTTTGGCACCCGGGTGAAGCTCACGCTCCGGATGTCCACTCCCTCGAGCTCGGTGATCCTGTTGCCCAGCGCCTCGTCCACCCCCTCGGGAAAGAGGGCGAACTCCCCGTAAAAGACCCGGTCACCCGACTTGACTCTGCGGGCCGCCTCTTCGGGGGTGGCGAGCTTTGTGCGGTATTCGTTCAGCAGCTTCTGCGGCGTACGGTGCATGGCGTACCTCCGTGAGAGAGTTCTTCCCCCGCATCCATGGTGCGGGGGAGGAGGGATATGTCAACAATAACACGGGCACGCGACGTGCCGGCATGAGCGGAAGTACGGGCCGGCCGTCCGGTTCCACCGGGGCGGTCCGTTAACGGGCTAGGCCTTCTTCCCCCCGAATGAATAGATGATCGAGAAGGTCCCGCCGTAAGAGTGGTCGAGGCGGCCGTAGTAGTCCAGGAACCCCTGCGGGTTGTTCGCCTGCCAGAAATAGTAGAGCATCTGGTAGCGGAACCCGAGCGAGAGGGCCACGCCCGCTTTCTCGAACTGGTAGGTGAGCGCGAGGGTCGAGTTGCCCCCGGCGGACCAATAGCGCTCGCCGCTGAACTGGGTGAGAATCGGGATGGGCGGAGGAGACCCGCTCCAGGCGTATTGCCTGCCGAAGTCATACGAGGCGGTCCCGTACATGCACAGGCCGGAAAGGTTGAGGCTGGCGAACAGCCCCTGTGCCAGCGGCAGGGTGAGGCCCAGGCCCAGGCCGCCGCCGAAGCTGTGGAAACGCGCTATGCCCTCGGCATTGTAGCCGCCAATAGTGCCGCCGGAATCTGCGAGATAATCGATCGATTCGTTATATGCATACCCCTGGTACTTGAACCCTGCAAAGAGCCTGACGTACCGGTTGAGGCCGCAGGCGATCGTGGTATCGCTGTCATATCGCGTTATGACCCTCCGGTAATGCGAGTTAAGGAATACGACCACATCACCCACGTAAGGGGAAAATGTATTCATTACTCCCTGCGCAACGGGGCCGGATGAATTCGCGATGAACCTGCCCGCCAGGAACACGGAGGACAGGCTCCACCGGTCCGCGAAGCTGACAGAGAGCGAGGGACCGGCCATGGGGCCGTGTATAGGTTCGTAGTCATTGATTCGAATTCTGAATGAATTTTTAGACACCATCAGTAAACCGGGCGTAAGCGCCGGGCTCATGAACGCAAAATAATAGGGAGGGAAGGCCGCCGCTCCATCCGCCCATGCCGGCTGCCAGGCCATGTAATAGAAGTTCCCGCCGATGCTCGCCGTGGCGGCCTCGGCCGTGCGCGGGAGCGCGGCTGATGCGATAATGATGCAGAAAAGGACGATAGATGCCGCAACGGCCGGCGTCTGTAGCGTTACCCGGCTCGCACTACCCGCAGTCCGATCCATACTTCGCCTCCTGGCGGATTGTAGTATCGTGGTGTTGTTGTGTTACGGATTCATTATGAGGCCGGTTATTCGGGGCTGTCAATATTTTTTCATGGCGGCCTCGCGGCCGTGAAGGCGCGGCGGCACATGAAAAAACGGCGCGGTGTTACCGCGCCGTTTCCGGTTTGAGGCTCTCATCGGTCAGCTATTTGTTCAACAGGGGCGCCACGAATCCGAAGGATTCCACGATGCTTCCAAGCGGCCTCGCCTCGTCAAGGCTCTTTATGGTGTCCCAGTTTGCCTGTATGTCCTCGGCCGTCACGGTTTTGTGTCCGTCGCCGATGATGATTCCCTTCGCGCACACGATCGCGGCGCGGCTGTACCATCCTCCCATGCAGTTGATGATCAAGCCGGTGTCCTGGTTCTGCTCCGAGGCGAGCCACATCACGGCCGGGACGATGTGCTCGGGCTTCAGCTTCTCGAACAGGGGCGGCGGGAGGACCTTCTCGGTCATGCGGGACGCGGCATTGGGTGCGATGGCGTTGAACTTGATGTTGTTTTTCGTGTGCTCGACCGCGAGCGTGTTCATGAGACCGACCATGCCCATCTTCGCGGCCGCGTAGTTGGACTGCCCGAAATTGCCGTATAGCCCGACCCCGGAACAGGTGAAAATGACGCGGCCGTAGTTTTTTTCCTTCATGGCGGCGAGGGCCGGTTTGGTGCAGTTATAGGCTCCCTTGAGGTGCACGGCCAGCACGATGTCCCACTCCTCCGCGGTGAGCTTCTGGATCGAATGGTCGCGCACGATCACCGCGTTGTTCACCAGTATGTCCGCCGAGCCGAACGCGTCCAGCGCGGTCTTCACGATGTTCTCGCCGCCCCGGGTCGACGAGACCGAGTCATAGTTGGGCACCGCCTGCCCGCCGGCAGCCCTGATCTCGTTGACAACTAGGTCTGCCGCGTTGTGGCTGCTGCCGGACCCGTCCAGCGCGCTGCCAAGGTCGTTCACCACGACTTTCGCTCCGCGCCTGGCGAACTCCAGCGCGTATGATTTGCCGAGGCCCGCGCCCGCCCCGGTCACGATAGCAACACGGTCATTGAAGCGAATATCTGTCATGGTTTTCTCCTTTATAATGGTATGATTGCCGGAGGTACACAGGGCGGTGAAATTATCACAGACCGCTTCATTTCTGTCAACACGGATTAGGATCAACCGGGCGGCGTTTTCGTGTCATAGCGAGGGGGCGTGATCGGCAAAAAAACCGCCTCGCGGCGGTTTTTTTGCTGATCTATATGTGAACCGGCCTGTTAACCGGCGACTCGTTCAACAACCCTGTCTGCGATCAGAGTCTTGAACTCCCTGAGCAGAATCCTCTCGTGATGGTCTATCATGCCGTCTTCGTGCGCAGCTGCAATGATCTCTTCATACTCGGATGCGGTTATAACGCTGTCGTCTATTGCTTTTTTTATTCTCTCGGCTAAATTCATGCCGCTTGCTGTCAGTGTCATGTCTAACCTCCCGTAATTTTAATATTTTATATATAACTAAAATAGAGCGGATCGTCAACCGCTTTTCATCATTTTTTTTCAAACCGCTGTCGAATTCCTTTTTCAATGGAGACGATGAGCGAGGTCACGACCGAGAGGACCGCTATCCCGGCCCAGTCGGGCAGGCCTATCGGCGCGGTGTGGAACAGGGTGTTCATGACCGGCAGGTACGTGAAGAGCATCTGCAGGCAGATCATGGCGGCAGAGCCGGCCAGCACCCAGGGGTTTGAGAAAAAGCCGATGCTGAATGCCGATTTCCTGAGGGAGCGGCAATTGAAAAGATAGAGCGTCTCGGTGATGACGAAAAGATTCACCGCAACCGTCCGGCTGGCCGCTTCGCTCATCCCCTGGTGGAGCTTCCAGAGGAAGAGGCCGAAAGACCCCGCCAGGAGGAGGGCCCCCACGAGCAGGATCCTGAACACGATTTCGCCGGTAAGGATCGGGGCGCGCGGGTCGCGGGGAGGGCGCTTCATGATGCCGCTCTCGATCGGCTCGAACGCGAGCATGAGCCCGAGGAGGACGGCGGTGGTCATGTTGATCCAGAGTATCTGCACGGGAAGTATCGGCAGGGCGGCGCCCGCGAAGACGGCGGCCAGTATGACCAGGCCCTCGCCGATGTTCGTCGGCAGGGTCCAGGTGATGAACTTAGTCAGGTTGTCGAAGGTCGAGCGCCCCTCCTCGACGGCGCGCTCGATGGTGGTGAAATTGTCGTCCGCCAGTATCATGTCCGCCGACTCGCGCGCCACGTCCGTGCCGTTGATTCCCATGGCGATGCCGATGTCGGCCTTCTTCAGCGCCGGCGCGTCGTTTACCCCGTCGCCGGTCATGGCCACGACGTGGCCCAGCGACTGGAGCGACTCGACGATGCGGAGCTTCTGGTCCGGCGTGACGCGCGCGAACACCGATGCGCGCGTGACCGTATCCGCGAGGGCCGCGTCGTCCATCGGCTCGATCTCCGCGCCGTTTACCGACACCGGGTCCGGCATGTCCGGGGCGCAGGTCTGGTGCAGGCAGAGCTGCCGCGCGATCGCGCACGCAGTGAGCGCGTGGTCACCGGTAATCATCTTGACCTGGATCCCGGCCGTGCGGCACGACTCGATCGCCGCCGCAACCTCGGGGCGCGGCGGGTCCATCATCGCCTGTATGCCCAGGAAGGTGAGGCCGCCCGCCAGGTCCGCGTGCGTGACGCGCTCCGTGCCGGCGGGCATGCGCTTCCTCGCCGTGGCGATGAGCCTGAGGCCGCGGCCGGCCATTTCCGCCGCCGCGCGCCTGGTGCCCTCCGCGTCCAGGGGAGCAGGGGTGCCGCCCGCGTCAAGCCCCTCCGCGCAGACCGGGAGCAGGCGCTCAAGGGCGCCCTTGACGTACACGACAGCGCCTTCTCGGTCCCGGTGGAGCGTCGCCATGTACTGGTATGCTGACTCGAAGGGAATAAAGTCGATCCGCGGGAGGGCGGCCGCCTCTTTCTCGCGGTCAAGCCCGACCGCGCGCGCGGACACCAGCAGGGCGCCCTCGGTCGGGTCGCCGGCGACTTTCTCCTCGCCGCCTTCCGTCACCAGGCGCGCGTCGTTGCACAGCAGGCCCGCACGGAGCGTCTCGCCCAGCGCCGAGCCGGGCGCCGCCGCCGCGGTCGAGCCGGACTCGTCCGTGATCGCCCCGTCGGGGCCCGCGCGGTACGCCTCGTCCGCCAGTATCTCCCGCACCGTCATCCTGTTCTGGGTCAGGGTGCCGGTCTTGTCGGAGCAGATGACCGTCACGCTCCCCAGGGTCTCGACCGCGGGGAGGCGGCGAATGATCGCGTTTCGCCGCGCCATCCGCTTCACCGAGATGGCAAGCGTGATCGTGAGCGCCGCGGGCAGGCCCTCCGGTATGGCACCGACGGCCAGCGCGACAGCTGCCATGAACATCTGGAGCGCGGGCTCGCCCCGGAGGGTGCCGACCGCGAACGTGGAGGCGGCGAGACCGAGGATGACGATGAGCAGTATCCGGCTGAAGGAGGCCATCTTCCGCGTCAGGTTCGTCGGCTGTGTACCGGCCGACGCGATCATGTCCGAGATGCGCCCGGTCTCGGTGCCGTCGCCGGTCGCGATCACCAGGCCGGTCGCCTGCCCGTACGTGGCAAGGGTGCCGGCGTAGGCCATGTTGCGCCGCTCCGGCAGGGTGGTGGACGCGGGCAGGGGGCCCGCTTCCTTGCCGGCCGGCACCGATTCGCCGGTGAGCGCCGACTCGTCCACCTGGAGCTCGCGCACGCTCACCAGGAGCAGGTCGGCCGGCACCTTGTCGCCGGACTGGACCACCACCAGGTCGCCGGGCACCAGGTCCCTGGAGGGGACGCGCGACTGGGCGCCGTCCCGCACTACGGTGGTCTCCGTGGTGATGAGACCGCGGAGGGACTCGATGGCCCGCTCCGCTTTCAGCTCCTGCACGAAGCCGATGACCGCGTTCAGGAGCACGACCCCGACGATGACGGCCGAGTCGACCGGCTCGCCCAGGAGCGCGGTCACGGTTCCGGCCGCGATCAGGATGTACACCAGCGGCTGGTGGAACTGGAGGAGCAGCAGGAGCAGCGGATTCCTTTTCTTTTTCGTCGTGATCACGTTCGGCCCGAAATGCTCAAGGCGGTCCTTCGCCTCGAGCGGGTGGAGGCCTTTCACTGCGCTGCTTGCAAGCAGCGATGCTGCGTCATCGGCCGTCATGTGGTGCCAGTGGCGGGAGAGAAGCGTTTCCATCAGGGACCTCCGCGGGTGTATTCGGCCGCGCGTCGCGGCGAACTTCAAATGTATCCGATGCGGATGATTTGTCAATAAAAGAATCCGGCGGGGAGGGCGGGATGGCGCCGTAATTCTCCTTGACGTCCGCTCCCGGACCGGTACAACGGCAGCATCATCATCAGGGAGAAGCGCCATGGACAGCACCACCACCATCGAACAGCTCCGTACATCAGTGATTGCGTTCCGCGACCGGCGCAACTGGAAGCAGTTCCACGACATCAGGAACCTGTGCATGGGGCTTTCCATCGAGGCGGCCGAGCTTCAGGAGGTGTTCCTCTGGAAGAGCCCGGACGAGGCGGCGGCCATGCTCGCTTCAGAACCAGACCGGAAGAGGATACGCGAGGAGCTCGCCGATGTGCTGGTGTTCGCCCTCTACGTGAGCGAGGCGGCCGGCATAGACCTCTCGTCCGCGGTTGAGGAGAAGCTCGCGATCAACGAGAAAAAATACCCGGTCGAGAAGAGCTTTAACTCGAGCAGGAAATATACGGATCTTTGAAAAATGGTTATTGTACATGGTTCCGGCCGCTGAAAACAATGGCGCGCCGAAGAAAAAAAACGGGGTCCGGGGCTGTCTTGAAAGAGGTATGCCCGGGAATATTCATGATCACGGAGCGGAGCTGGCTGCCGCAATTGCGGCCGACGGTCAACATCTTCGTGATAGCCGGCAGTGACGGTCTGGTCTTTGATGCCGGCTACGGCAACCGGAGAACCGTGAAGCAGTTCGTGAAGCATTTTCATCGAATCGGGGAGATATGCCGGGACCGCGGCGAACAGTTTTCCGTGCGGCGGGTACTGGTCAGCCACGCGCACCCGGACCACTTCGCCGGGGCGTGGCGGCTCCGTAAGGAGCTTGGCCTTGCCGTGCTACTCGCACGCACAACGGCGGAGCTCATCCGCAGCCGCCGGGCTTACCGGAGATCTTACAACGCGCGGAAGCTCGAGCAGGAGTTCCTCGGCAGATCGCTGGTTAAGCGCGTGCTCCTCGCCGTCACCGGACCGGCCACGTCGCGGGTCTACGAGCTTCTTTACGGCACGCGGTTTGTTCCGGACCCTGACGAGATCATCCCGGAACAGGGGACCATTGGCATAAACGGCGAAGCGTGGAGCGTGCTCCCGTCGCCCGGGCACTCGAATGACCACATCAGCCTGTACGATCCGGCCCGCGGTGTCCTTCTTTCCGGAGACAATGTCCTGGGAAAAATCATCACCTGGCTCGGCCCGCCCCGGTCGGACCCTGCACACTATGTGCAGACACTGGAGAGCTTCCTCGGGCTTCCGAAGCTCGATATCATACTTGGCTCGCACGGGAGCCCGGTACACCAGCCGGAGCGACGCATCAACAGCATCATCACCTGGCGGAAAAAGAGGCGGGACGACGTTCTCACGATTGTCAGCAAGGCGGGGCCCTCCGGTATCACGGCGCGCGGGATACTGGAAGCGCTCTACCGGCGCGGAGGACGGGTACGCAT
>Ga0116156_10005154_pt1 | contig 10921 bp, 8 predicted proteins | sample AD_UKC045_MetaG_FD_89891 | JGI IMG/M metagenome (GOLD analysis project Ga0116156, IMG submission 89891) | Active sludge microbial communities of municipal wastewater-treating anaerobic digesters from USA - AD_UKC045_MetaG | ecosystem: Engineered > Bioreactor > Anaerobic > Digestate | place: USA... | reverse complement strand
TTGAAGTTGTCAAATCACCATTTGAAGTTGTCAAATCACCATTTGAAGTCGTCAAATCACCATTTGAAGTCGGCAGATGACCGTTTGAAGTTGCCAAATTATTATGTGAAAACACTAAATTATTATTAGCATTAATAAAAATATGGTTTGCATTCGTTTGATGATTATGTTTCATCGTTAAATGGTATTTAGGAGCTTTTCAATAATAATTAAATTCAGTACAAATATAGCAAAAAAAATTTAAGATGCAAATATTTTTTTTATTTTTTTGGAAAATTTTGGTTTGAGTGGGGAAGATGGACTCCACCTTCCCAAGTGGAGTCCATCTTTTTCATTTTATATTATTTTATTGCAAAATTTAATCCCTGGCGGGATAATACTGGGAACAAAAAAAATTTGCTACAATAATGCAATCCCTTGCGGGATATTTTGGATTTTTTTGTCTTTGAACTGTGATTTTTGTGATGAAGATGGTTATTTTTTATATTTTTTATTGATTTGAATTTAAGAGTTCAATTATTTCATCTCCAAATTTTGAAATTTTCTTTAGACCAAAACCCTTAATTATTGAAAACTCATCTAATGTTTGCGGTCTGACTTTTGCAATTGTCATAAGTTCAGTGTTATGGCAAACCATAAATCCCGGAACCCTCAGTTGATTTGCTTTGTTATATTTCCATTTTTTTAGCTTAGAATAAATGCTCTTTTCATCGTCAGTTAATTCGAACTCGCCTATTACCTCAAATTTTTCTGTAGCTTTATCTTGATTTTCTGAATACTTTTTGTCATAAAAAACCAAGATTGACCAAAAGTTGAGCTGTGCTGATACAAGATTTGCATCCATCTTTTTGACTGTAACGCTTTCCAAGAAATTGTTTAAAAAATCCTGGTCTGTTTGCAAATGTTCTCTTGTCAGTCTTATATGAAAAACTTTAACTTTCATAGTCGCAAGTATTTATTTTTACAAACCCGTCTGTTGTTTTGCAGACAATTATTTCATCTAAAATATTATCACCAAATTGCTAGAATATATGACATAAGGAATTTTACCTTTTATCCAAATTAAATTTTGCAATGAAAAAACATCGCAGATGTGTTATCTTATTAGTAAAATCATCAAAAAGAACTAATGAACTCCGTAGGAGTGTTCTCATCTCTACGAGATTTTCCCATTTGTGCATTTTCATTCCTATTACGATGGCGCAACTACGTTGCTATTTTTTTCAGATGGAATTTACCTCCCAATCGCTACAGCAATCTTTTTCCTTTAATATTTCTATCTCCTTCCCAAGTTGAACTTGGGAAGGAGGAGTAAAGAAAGTTAAGATAAAGAAGCGTGATGTTATTTAGTTTGTTATAGCTATTTTTACTTTAAATCAATTAATTACAAAATTAATCAATAATTTCTTTTAGTTTTAAAATAACATCCTTAATCTCTTTTGCAAAGTCAGAATCTGTATAAGAATTATCTTTTTCTTGAGCAAAGCTATAAGGAATATAAACTGAAATATATATGCCAACTGACAAATCAAAATATGTTCTATTTGAATTCTCAATTTTATTAATCCACTCACATCTATCTACAGCGTACCAGTTTGGAATTATTTTGTTTAATTCTGATTTAAAAATGCCCCAATTTTCTTTTTTCCAACGTTTTGAGAATTGTTGAAAAAAATTATAGTTATGTGTATCATGAAAATAATCTCGTGTAACTAACCAAAATAAGCCAGAATTAAAATGGCTAAATTTTAAATATGGTTCCCAATACATGTCATATTCTCCTAATTTATTGGGAATTTGAATTTCTTTATTTGGTTTAAATAAGTAAGAACCTTGATTTTTAGTGTCACCGGGGTAAATAATAACATTTATAAAATTTTTACTTTCTTTATAACTATAACCAACGTGTATTTCATTTACCCACCCTAAGCTCTGTGCAACAATTATATGTCTATCTGCTATACGCCTTGTTTTGTCTTCGCCATAAACTTGATTTTTAATTTCGCTTAAACGTCTATCAATATAAAAATGGTTCTTTTTATCTCTTGTTATGCTATCGTCCGGAAATTCAATATTTCTTAATAATCTATGAGGAAACCAATTAGGAAATTTTTTCTCGATAAATTCCTTAAAATCTTTAGTAAACTGATTTTCATTATTAATTTGCTTTTGAAAAGATAACACGTTTAAAATCAAATTAATAATTTTTCTCCAAGAAAAATCTACGTAAATTATGTTTGTATCATTTTCGCAATTTTCTTTCAATTTCTCTGCTTGACCTTTTAATTGAGGACCACAATTTTCATTTGTTCGTTTAAATTCAAATATTATGCAAGTATCACGTACTTCAATAATTAGATCTGTAACAGGCCTTTCTGTTTCACTTCTCGGTATTGTATCAAAATCAGTAATTTCATTTTCACTACAAGCAACTGCAATTATGTTATTAAAACCAGATAATTCATTAATTCTACGTTGAACATCAACTTGAATTAAATAATTCGGTTCGTCAGTATTAAATAAATCTTGATAAATTTCAGTAGGCAATATGTTTTTTAACAAATTATCTAGCAATTGATTATCATTTTGAAGACAAATAGCAAAACCACGAGATAAATTATCCTCTAAATGCTGCTGTTCGCGGTCATTGAAAAAGTGAAAAATATTTAAATGACTGTTCATTTTTAACTCCTTAATATTGTTTTTAAATTTTTAATTAAAAATACTTTATTTTCTTAAATCTAAATCTAATTTCCCCTCCTCCAAAACCACTCTAATTCAAAGCTTTTACGAATAATATTCTTCTATTTAGTATAATCTTCAAATAAAGCAATTTTGTGAAGTTCAGAGTTTTCACTTCTGCCTACGAATTCTCAGCAGAAGTGCTTTTTCAAATGCTTTTAAAATTTTTTTATTTTTTTTTATTTTATCTAATTTTCTTTAGACATTGCAAACATATCTATTTATAACTACTAAGCAAGTTTATTTCTATGCCATAGCAAAGCTTCTGCTATTAGCATTTCTTTCAGGAATGTTTATATAATCCACTGACAGTATTGACGGCTCGGGAATTTCATACCCTTTTTCCAGCATAAATTCAATATGAAAGTTTAAAGCTTCTTCCATATTTATTTTACATTCTTTAAGAGTATCACCCACAGCAATACAACCATCAACATCAGGAGAGTATGCGGAATAACCTGTATCCGTTTTTTCGAAAATAATCATATATTTTTTCATTTCTTAATTCCAGCTTGTTTATAAATACTTTTTAATGTTCCAATAGCAACATCAGAACTTAGTTTGCCGGGAACAGTTACAATCCCCTTTTTGGAAGGATGCGAATAATGCCTGTGGCTTCCATTGATTCTTTCAAGTGACCAACCATCTTGCTCAATAAGTTTTATAATCTCCTTTACTTTCATAAAATTTAAACTAAAACCTTGTAATTGTAATCTTCAATAGTATCAAGTTATTTTATAGAGAATAATTTTTCATCACTTTCAAATATTTTGTTTTTCAATGTTTCAAATTAATTATTTTTTTATTGCAAAGCAAATTTATTTTTTGAACTATGATTTTCTTAACTCATCAGATGACTTCCCAGTCATCTGATGAGTGTGCTTTCAGACAGAAGTAAGTCCACGCTTACTTATTTATTTCCATTTTTTATTATATAGTTCTGCAAAATCACCTTTATTTAAATGATAGAAGTGAATTTCAGTCGGAAACCCATTCCCTTGCTTTTCAAAGAGTTCGATTTGCTTTGTGTAATTCATTGCGTTTGGAATAAGACCAATCTTTTTAAAATTGTTGATTTTACACAAATCAATTATCTCTTCAGTGTCATAAGTTTTGTAGCTTGGACCAGGAATACAGTAAAACCATGCGTATAATTCGTATCTTTTATACTTAATAGGAAAAACGTTGCGATGAAACTTTTCAATCATTCTTTTTTGAAATTCAGAATCAAACCTCAAAAAGATTGCATCTAATTCATTTGCCGCACTCCAAATGCTATTATGCTCAACATAAACAGCAAGGGCAGCCGAAGGAACTTTATGCTTGCGTTTAAACTTCCTTTTCAGTTCTGTTATGGTGGCACTGCTTCCCAAATAGGAAAAGATTTGCGGCGGAATATAATCTTCGGATTCGGGGCTTATTTCATTTTTCTCCTTAAAAGGTAAATCAAGAAAATGATGCCTTATATGGTGGTATTCTCTTCCAGAATAATACTCCTTGCATCCAATATGCAAAAGTTTAGGTGCGAATAAAGGAAAACAATATCCAAGGAAAAAATCTGAATTTATGGGATATTCGCCACCTCCCTCCGCAAGACCTTCGTTTAAGCAAACAAAACAATGAATTTTAATATCCAATGCTTTAAAAAGATTTACGGCTTCAATACATTCGAGATTTAGACAAAAGATTTTTTTACCATCGTAAGTGCTTTGCCGAAAACTTTTATCCACAAGAAAAACATTTGCGTAATTTAACTTTTTATATTCAGGATTTACAAAAGTCCCAGACGCAAAATAAACAAGGTTTTTGCCCTTTTTCAAAAGCGGCTTTAACCAGTTAATTAAAAATCTTTGCATTTTTTCACCTGTATTTTTTGAAAAATATTTAGAAAATGAACGGTAAAACTTTCCTGCAGTCAGAAGTTTTTTCTGAAAGCAAATGAGCAAAGTCAATTTGTCTTTGAACCTTGATTTACCTGATTTAAGGATTACATGATTAATCTTTTCTTTATTAATCAAGAAATCCTTAAATCCTTTTAATCAAGGTTCTGACTTTTAGAAATGTTCAGAAAGAAAATCATATAAATCAAACGAATCATATAAATCACAGTTCAGACAATTTCCGCAACTACGTTGCTATTTCCTTTAATGTCCGACACTTTCTTAAGTGTCGGACATTTGAAAAAAAAACATTTTCAGTAATGCGAACAGCTTGCTGCTCGTATGACTGGAAAATCTCTTTCAATAAGCTAATAAGGTTTTTTCAGTTGGATTATCATTTTCTACTAAGGTTAATTATTGAAATAAGGTTTTTTGGTATTTATAAAAGTATAATTTGATAAAGAAACCTTATTTTTTATTAACAACCTTAGTAGAAAAAGAACCGAATTAAATTAAACCTTATTAGCTAATTTTTCCTCTTCCAGTCATACTATCAACAAGCTGATAGCATGACAATAAGATGTCATGCTATCAGCTTGTTGATAGTATGACTTGCTTCACTTTTCGTTCATTTCTCCAAAAGTAAAAGTCTTCGTTTATTTTTGCTTTATAATAACAGTTTACTCAATAACCCAATAACCCAATAACTTAATAATCCAATAACCATTAATTAGAATGACGATTTTTAGAACTTTCCTTATATCCTGTTTTGAATATAGGGAATGAAAGAATGTCCGTTTTTCTTTTTAGATTTTTTAATTTCCTGCAGAAAATATTCCTGAGCAGCGAATCTTTTCTCTTTTTCTTTATGCGAAATCTTTTCATATTTCCCATTAGGAAGCAGTCGCCAAGATTTAGAATTGTCCTGCCAATAAATATTTAAAATATTTATAAGTTTTTTTTGCAATGTTTTATCATAAATAGGGAACATAAGTTCAACGCGTTTATGTAAATTACGGGACATCCAATCAGCACTGCCGAGATAAATTTCCTCTTTTCCACCGTTTTTAAAATAAAAAATTCGTGAATGTTCTAAAAACCTTCCAATGATGCTACGTACTTCAATATTTTCGCTCAAACCTTCCACTCCCGGTCTCAGGCAGCAAACGCCACGAATTAGAAGTTTTATTTTTACTCCTTTTTGAGAAGCTTTGTAAAGTCGTTGAATAACCTCTTCGTGAGCAATAGAATTCATTTTTATAAATATTTCAGAAGGATTATCCGGAGTATGTAAATCTATTTCCCTGTCAATTAAACTGATTATTTGTTGTCTTAAATTAATTGGAGCAACAAGGAAAGCATTCCATTCCTTTTGGTATGAATAGCTTGTTAAATAATTAAAGAGGAAAATAGCATCAGTAGTAAATTCTGGTCTGACAGTAAAAAAACAGACATCAGTATATAGACGGGAGGTAACAAGATTATAATTACCAGTTGAAAGATGCAGATATTTTATAAATTTATCTGCTTCTTTCCTAACAACAAGAGCAATTTTGCAATGAGTTTTTAAGCCAAGCACACCATAAATCACGTGAACGCCGAGTTGCTCTAGCTCTTTAGCCCAAATAATATTATTTTCTTCATCAAATCTGGCTTTCAATTCTACGAATACGGTAACATCTTTGCCGTTTTCAGCAGCCCGTTTTAAAGCATCAACAACAGGTGAATTCATTCCAACTCTATAAAGAGTAATCTTTATTGCAACTACTTTAGAGTCAGAAGCAGCTGTATTCAAAAATTTTAAAACACTTTGAGTAAATGAATCAAAAGGTCTGTGTACTAGAATATCTTTCTTGGAGATTGTATCAAAAATATTAGAATCTTCGGAAGCCAAATCTGATACGATATTTGCCTGGAAAGGGACATCTTTAAGATGGTGAATGTCTATTTTGCTAAGCTCCATAAAATCTGGCAGCTTAAGAGGTCTGTTTAATGTATAAACGTAATCATCATCAATTTCAATAGCTTTCTTTAAAATGCCAACTAAATAATCCGGCATATTAGCATTGATTTCTAAACGAACAGCAGCAGTTCCCCAGCTACGTAGCTTGATTTGTTCGGCAACTTCTTTAAGCAAATCTTCTGCTTCGTCATCTGCAATTTCAATGTCGGCATCGCGGGTAACTCTGAAAGTATTTGCTGTGATTATTTCATAACCCGGAAAAAGTATTTCGGAATTTTCGATTATTACATCTTCAAGCATTACAAAATGGTAACCCTTGGAACGCTTAAGGTTAACAAAACGAGGCAGAATTGATGGCAACTGCAAAATAGAAATGCGACGTTCTCCAAAACTGCTTGACTTGTCTTCCAGAACAAATGCAATATTTAATGAACGGTTTATTATTCTTGGGAATGGATGCGCCTGGTCTAAACTTAATGGAGTTAGAACCGGCAAAACAAGGTTACAGAAATAATTTTTTAAGAACTCTTTATCGCTTTTACTTAAATTATCAATTGAATGAAATACGACACCTTCTTTTTCTAAAGCTGGCAATATCTCATCATTTAAAATTTTCTCCTGATTCTCATAAAGAACTTCCAAGCGTTTTCTTATTTCAAATAACTGTTCCTGTGGAGTCAGTCCGTCAAATGAAAGTGTTGGTATATCTGCTTCCTTTTGTCCAATTAAACCGGCAACACGAATCATAAAAAATTCGTCAAGATTTGAACTAAGGATTGCTATGAATTTTAAACGCTCAAGCAATGGATGTTGGTCATTCCTTGCTTCTTCAAGCACACGGCTGTTGAATTCTAATAAACTTAGCTCCCGATTGAAAAAATAGCTCTTGCTTTTGTTCTCTTTAACGCTTCTCGTTACAAAATCTGGTTCCATATTCCTGATAATTAATTATTTAGTGTTTTTTTCACAAAATAAATTATATAAATAAACAAACACGCTACAATTTATAAAATATTTCAATATGAAAACTAAAAATATTTTTTGAATTTAGCAATCTTATGTAAAGAATTATAATATGGAAATAGAAGTGGAGAATTCCTAACTCAAAACGGAAACAAAGGAGTTAGGAGATTTACCTCGTAAATTCAGAACTCCTGATGCCTCGAAGTTTGATATTTCGCATATTTTATAATAAGATGTTAAATATAAATGAGTGCTTTCATTAAGTTATTAGACATAAGTAGTTAGACACTAATGACTAATGACAAATAACTAATAAAATATATTTGCTAACTTCTAACTTATTCTTTAAGAGGCAAACCTTCTAACTCCTTTATTTTCGTTATGGGATCAGTAGTTCTGAATTTTTATATTAGAATATTTGTTCATTTATTTTATTATAAGTAATTTGGGTTTTAAATATTTTAAAAAATAAGAAAAGTTTAAAGATATTTTAAGTAATATATTAAGGATGAAGTAATGAAAAAATATATATTATTATTAACATGTTCTTATTTATTAAGCAGTTGCACTTTGACTTATACTGGCTCTGAAATTACAGAAAAATCGAATCAGGCAAGATCTTTAAAATCTAAATGTAATAAAATGATTGAAAAGAAAATACCAATTCTTTATGAACAAGATTTATATATTACAAATTTAGATTTAGTAAGTATAAAAGATATAAAGGATTTTAATTATCAAAACGGTAGAATAAAAATTGAATTGGAACTAATATTTTGTGGAAATCCAGTATGGCCTATTCCTGATTATGCTCAAAATTTAAGTAAATTTATTATTTCCGGCGCTCCTGATTTAATAAGGGAAGAAGATGGAAAATCTATTTATTTAAAAGATTTACGTTTAGAAAGTATAATCAATTGTGATAGTTTCAGTGAACCTTTTAGTACAATCTGTGAAAAAAATCATACTTTTGTAAAATTGGTAACCAACACTTTAATCAAAATATTTTCTAAAGACGTTGCAATATGCAAATTTACAGGTTTCTTAGCATATATGGTTGATGATATTTATATTTCCAATGATGGAATAAAAGTGAAATGGTCATTGCTGTAATTTTAGAACTCCTGAACTTTAGTGTAGTAATTCGTTTAAAGGATTATTTTTTTTTCATTCCGAACCACCAGAATGAAGAAGACTTTTATTTTAAATGGAAATGACATAAGTTTACCCTGTCATTCCGAAATAGTGCTTTTCAGTCATACTATTAGCAAGCTAATAGTATGACTGAAAAAAGATGTCATTGGCAACCACCAGACAAAGCAAGTGCTTTATTTAAATGGAGATGACAAAATGTGTCATTCTGACGAATGTCAGAATCTATCTTAAAAATTAGTTTTTATTGGTCATTAGTCATTTGTCATTATTCATTAGTATTTTTACTAATGAATAATGACCAATAACTATTAAAATATATTTGCTAACTGCGAAATCATTCTTTACAAGGCAATTCTCCTAACTCTTTTATTTTAATTATGGGGTGAGGAAATCTGATGTTCATAACTCACTTTATACTATAATCATTTAATAAAAGCTGAAAATTATTTTTGCTGTTTTTGCTGTCAATACATTTGTAATATACTATTCCAACTCCGGGAGTGAAAATAAAGTAATAAGATTTATTATTTGAAGTAAATTGAGTGAAATACTTTTTGTCTGGAACTTTATTTCTAATATAAACATTTTCTGTATATTCAGTTAGAGAAAACTTATATGAAATTGAAATAAAATTATTCCCTTGGCTTTTATATCCAAATCGTTTTTTTGTTAAATCAATATAAATATCCGGAATACCAGTAAAATTAAGAGTTTTTACTAAACTATCGCTATCCTGCCATTTCTCACTGCTTGACATTACTTTATAACTTTCTAATCCGCTTGGATTATTGCTGTAAATATCCAAATTACCTCTATACACCCAATATTTCCATGTATTACTTTCATCTGACGGGATTAATGCATCTGGTTCTAATTTAGAATAGTTGATGCCATCATTAAATTCAGTTGGAGTGAAATTTACCTTTTCAGTACAGGAAATTAAAATTATGCTTATTAATAACATAAGGACTTTTGACGTTTTCATAATAATTTCTTAAAAAAATTCTTAAAACTTAATTGATTTATTCAAATATCTTTCATTTTACAGATTTAATCTGTATAGCAATCCCAATGAAAGCGAAGGGATAAAAGAATCATTGTTTTCAATTTTATAATAATACTTTCTACCATATTTGCTTATTTCAAACTGATTGTAATCAAGGAAATGCAAATAACTTATCTTCGGTTCCACAACTAAGAAAAATGAATTAACAATCTTATACTGATAAAGAAAAGATAAATCAAAGGAAATTGCTGGTTGATTCAAATCTTTTTTAAAATCAATATAATCGTAAGAACTGCTATAAGATAAATCATAATGATAAGACGCTAAATTAAAATTAGATGCTAATTTTAAAAACATTTCTGATTTTCCAAAAAGGAAAGAATTAGGAACATAATCAAATCCATAAACCAGCTCAATGCCAGCATTAAAGAAATAATTTGGTTTTACAGAATCTAAACTGGTTTGAACAGGAAATCCATAAGAACTATGAGCATTTAAAGAGAAATTCTTTGATAACTGAAAATTATAAAATCCATTCAAAAAGACGCTGTAAACCATATCATTATTTTTGAAATCTCTACTATCTGTTTGATTCCTATATGAATAAATCAAATGGAAATCCTGATTTATTTGCAAATTCATAACGCGTGTGCTAATTTCAAAATTAAAAGAATTATCAACAGCATTTGAAATTGCATCAAAAGTCAAAGGGCTTGGCAATTCTTTATTTGCAAATTCACTTTTTTTCTTTTCATAAGCTGATAATAATTCCGGTGGCAATACTATACTATCAATCTGATTGGAATACTCGAAACTGCTTCTCAAATTTGACTTTATCATTTCAAAAAATTCTTTGTTTGCTCCGACAATATGCAAAAAAGGTGAAAGTATTTTTTGTATTTCAGAATAATGAATGAAAATAAAATCGTCTGGTCTTTTCCAGTTATAATTAAAATTGCTGGTATTAGTAACAACTAAGAAATCACCGATATGAAACAGGTAGTTGTATGTTTTATTAGTATTACTCGCATCAAGCCATTCGATTTGCTCTAATGTTTCATAAGAAACTATTGGTCTAACAATTTTATGAATGTTTTTAATCATTTTATTATACAAACTAACATCCTTGAAACTTACATATTTTTCGTATTGCTCAATATAATATTTCAAATCATTTAGCATAACTTCAGTAATTCTTATTGAAGTATCTTT
>Ga0116156_10005142_pt1 | contig 10933 bp, 11 predicted proteins | sample AD_UKC045_MetaG_FD_89891 | JGI IMG/M metagenome (GOLD analysis project Ga0116156, IMG submission 89891) | Active sludge microbial communities of municipal wastewater-treating anaerobic digesters from USA - AD_UKC045_MetaG | ecosystem: Engineered > Bioreactor > Anaerobic > Digestate | place: USA... | reverse complement strand
GGCGTAGGCGGCGGCACGGTCGGCGGCGTAGGCGGCGGCACGGTCGGCGGCGTAGGCGGCGTTGGCAGCGTAGGCGGCGGCGTCGGCGGCGGCACGGTCGGCGGCGTAGGCGGCGGCGGAGACTTGCGCCGCAGTCGCCATTCCGCGAACCCATGCCTCTGCCGTCTCGATCGCTCGAAGCGGTCGCAACTCACCTTCAGGAACAAAACGCAGCGCTTCTCGTACAATGGCGCAAACACACCACACGCCAAAACGTCGATCCCAGATCGTCAGCGTTTTGACTGCGATGTCAGCTCGCTTGGTCGTCATCACCCATTGCGACAGCGTGATCTTCAGCTTCTCGAACGCATACCGCGAAGGAAGATTCTGAAATTCTTTCAGCGTGATCGGCGCAACGAAAATCCGACCGTTGACCTCTAGCTTGATCGCCGTCTCCGACCGACCCCTGATCGAGTCTGCAACGTCCTCGGCCTCGAGCGGGTCAACCAGCAACGCGAGAAGCACCTCGCTCAAGTAGCCGTTCTTGACGATGGCAGCGTAGGACCTGGCGTCGATCTCGGTGAAGACGTTGTGAGCTGGCATGATCGTTATCCTGGGAAGGTGAGGCAGGCGTTGGAGACGACTTCGCAAAGCCGGACCAACTCGGCACTGCGGTTGGATGTCCAAGCGACGGCGTTGGAAGCGCGGGCAGCGGCATCGGCGGAGGCGGAGGCGGCATCTGCCGCGGCAGCGGCGGCGGCGTCGTTGCTGGCTGCGTTGGAGGCGTAGGCGGCGGAGTAGGCCGCGGCGTCGGCGGCGGAGGAGTAGGCGGCGCCGGCAGTGGCAGCGGCGTAGGCGGCGCCGGCGGCGGACTCGGCTGTCGCCATGCCCAGCACCCAAGACTCTGTTGTCTCGATCGCACGTAGGGGACGCAGCTCGTTTCTCGGAACGAACCGAAGTGCGTCTCTGGCTACGGCGCAAGCGCACCATGCTCCAAAGCGACGATCCCACTCCGCAATCGTCCTCAAAGAAACGTTGGCGTAACCCATCGTCATCGCCCATTGCGACAACGTGATCTTCAGCTTCTCAAACGCGTCCTTCGAAGGCAGATTCTGGAAGTCTGACAAACCGATCGGAGCCTCGAAGACGCGACCGTTGAGCTTTAGTTCGATCGCTGTCCCCGTTGCACTCTTGATCGACTCCGCAACGTCAGCGGCCTCGAGCGGGTCGACCAGAAGCGCGAGAATCACTTCGCTGAGCCAGCCGTTCTTGACGATGGAGGCGTAGGACCTGGCGTCGATCTCGCTGAAGACGTTGTGAGCTGGCATGATCGTTACCCCGGAAAGGTAAGGCAGGCGTTGGAGACGACTTCGCGAAGGCGGATGAGCTCCGCATCTTGAATCGCTCTGTGTTTTTCGGCGGAGGATGCGGCGGCAGCGGCGGCGTCGGCGGCGGCATTGGCAGCGTAGGCGGCGTAGGCTCTGGCGGAGCTCGCGTCGGCTGCGGCACGGGCGGCGTAGGCAGCGGCACGGGCGGCGCGCTTGGCGGCGTACGCGTCGTCGTCGGTGTCATCGGCGGCGGCATCGGCGGCGGCGTAGGCGGCGTCGGCGGCTTCCAGTGCCATTCCGATCGTCGTTTTTCCAATAACCAACGCCTCCGCCACCTCAATTGCGCGCAACGGGCGCTGCTCTCCTGCGGGGACGTAGCGCAGCGTTTCTCGTGCAATGGCACACGTACACCACGCGCCAAAACATCGATACCAAATCGTCAGCGTTTCGACTGCGATGTCGGCTCTCTTGGTCGTCATCGCCCATTGCGACAACGTGATCTTCAGCTTCTCGAACGCGTCTTTCGACGGAAGGTTCTGGAAGTCTTTCAACGTGATCGGCGCATCGATGATCTTGCCGTCAAAAGCGAGCTCGATCCGTGTGGCCTGGATCCTTTGAATCGAATCCGCCATGTCAGCAGCCTCGAGCGGGTCAACCAGCAGCGCGAGCAGCACCTCGCTCAAGTAACCGTTCTTGACGATGGCAGCGTAGGACCTGGCATCGACCTCGGTGAAGACGTTGTGAGCTGGCATGCGCAGATGATGCCACAAGAACAACGCTCAGAGCAACACGATCAGACATAGCGATCAGCGCTCAATTACCAGCGCTTGTCTGTCAGAGACGGAGAAAAACCTTGTTGGCAAATCCTGCGATGGACTCAAGGACGCAACGGCCATCGTATCGATTAGGAAGCCCGAACGAGTCGTACATGTCGTAAATGCTTCCGGAACAAGACTGTCTTGCACAATCAGACAGTACCACCGCAGCGCCGACAAGGCTACAGGAAGCGAGCATATCCGTCTGTGGAATGCAGAGTCAGCGTGATGTCGAGATTCTTCCGATCGCGAATCCAATCGCCGCGGCTGTGCCCAAGCCGATGGCGATCAATTCTGGTCTGGTGCACAAGGCGCCATCTGGATACGCGCCATCTGGATACGCATCGTCTTGCCGACGCTCTTCGTGACGGCTCCGTGCTGGAATGAACGCTCCCTGGGCGATCGTCGCGTATCCAGCCAACTCGAGGAGCTCGTTCGCGGACATCGGCTTCGTCGACGTCGCAGAAGACTGGTCGTACCAAGGCTCTTGCTCGTTCGATCCGTACTTGTCCGTGCCGAAGAGGGAGAGGCTCTTCGCGTCGGTCATAATCCACGCGCACCTCATCGGCGTGTCGTCTGGGTCGACATCCATGTGCAGCTTGAGCTGGGGGAAACCACGGAGCGACGAAACGCGGAGCGGTGGAGAGAACTCCACAAGGTACTTCGCCTCGTCCTCGGACAGGTCTTTGCGGATCACCCTGGTCTTGGCCATGGGCCAAAGTTACCGCCTCGAGAAGCCAGGCGGCAACAGCTCGAGGTCACTCGCAGGCGCCGCGATCGAAGCACGACCGAACCAAGTCGATGTCCTCCTGCTGAGGCTCCGAGACCGCCGAGTACGGCGTGTAGTCCTCGAGATTGTCTCCCCAGACGTCTGGCCCCTGCACGCCTGGCGACATCACGCAGTCCCGGCAGAGCCTCCTCGGATGGCAGCCGGCAGGAACGGCGTCGTTCAGCGGGAAGTAGCAGAGGTGACCGCTCCAGCGGAACTTCGTCCACAGCAGGGCGTGGATGACCTCGTGAGCTGCCGCACGGCGCAGGGCGCTGTAGCCCAGCGTGCAGGCTGGATCGACCGAGACAGTGCTCTCCCCGAGCCGGTAGAGGCCGCAGGCTCCCGGAGGAAGCACCGCCGGACGGATCACGATCGACTCCGGGTCGGCCGAGCTCGTCCAGACGAAGTCAGGGCCGAGAACGTCGAGCTCGAGCGACAGAGGCTCGAGCGCCTGGCGCTGATCGGCCCTCCAATCCGCCGCCGAGTCGAGCGGAGGACCGAGCGAGATCTTCACCACGCCGTACCGCATCGGGTCCGGCGGAGAAGTGCAAGAAAGCAAGGAAGCGATGGCCAGAAGCAAGACGATGAAGCGCATGCGAGGCATTGTCGCACAGCTCGTCGCTCAGCGTCGAAGAAGCGCCACGGCTGCAGCCCCGGCCGCAGCGCCCAGCAGCCCCGAAGCCAAGCCGCTCGGACGAGCGCCAATCGCAGATCCGCTGCTCACCCACTCCTCTGGATACGACAGAAGACCAGACAGAAAGGCACCCCTGACCTCGTCGAACAGCTTCGGGTTCGGCTGGAATTCCTGCCGTTCGCCATTGGCGAAGTTCGTTCTCAGCATACTCGATGCGTTGCTTCGTGAGCTGGAAATTCCTAGTCCGTAAGAAACAAAGCTATCCAAATCAGATGATGGAGTTTTGCCAAATCTGGTAATAATGTCTATGCACACAGAAAACCTAACGTTTGGGGCAAGGCTGTCAATGCCGCGGCAATGCGCTACAAAGGCGTCGCGTCGCTGCCTTTCGACGGACAGGAACTCCTTTTGGTATTGTTTTTTGTTTCCGGAAAACTGCCGAAGAGAAGAAGCTCTCTTCATGAGGGAAACAGCATCCGAAACCAAATCCTGGTCGACTTCTGGAAATCGAGGATAAAGCTGCCGAAGCATCTGCGCGACACACCAGTAATACAAGTGACGATCGATGTGTGCGACCTGCTTGGAGATGTAATCGAGATCATCTTGTACAGAGAGAAACTCGTAGATGGAGACGAAAACATCACGCAGGGAACGATTGCACTCGATCGCGATCTTTTGGACGCTCTCGATGTTGTCGAACTTCCTGCGACGAGCGTTTTTCACCATCTGCGGGCAGAGCACTCCCGCGAGGCCGACGCGAAGCGCATCCACGTCAGCCGGCTTGCGAATCCTGCCGTCCCTGAGGACGAACTCGCGCCAAATTTCAGGATCAACGCCAGGAATCGGATCGAGAGACATGGGGAAGACAGTACAGCAGTCGCTCGATCTCGACTATGCCTCCATCCGGCCGAAGCTCTACGGGTCGTTTGCAAAGACATGGAAGAAACGTGCCGAAGGCAGTGGGGTTGGATGTAAGAAAATGTGTGATACAGCGCCAGCGGAATCAGTTGTCACTGTGATTTAACATGTATGGAAACGTATTCCGGACGTGCGCGTCGATGGTGACAGAAGACGGAGCTGGGCCTTGATCGCGAGTCGAGAAGGTCTTATGCTCTTGATATTCAAGAGAAAACAGGAAATTCTTCCTGCCGAGCGGCCTCGAGCCGTCGCGTCGTAGGGGTTTCTGGCCAGCGGAGGGACAAGATGGGCCCAGGAAAGACAGTGATCGCCGAGGTGGCGGAGGCTTCGATCGCGAGGCGAAGAAACGCAGTGACGGCGAGGCAAATCAGCCATGCCGAGGCCGCAGCGTCCTTCGCCTGTACGCTCCGAGTGATCCCCTTGCCGAAGCAGATCGATGGCGTCTGGCACGTCGAGAGCAGGCTGCCCAACAGCGAGCTTCCGACGCTCAAGATCAAGCGCTTCGTGAGGGGCGATGAGGTCGCCCGCCGGCGAAGCGATCGAGCGGAAGGTCTGATCGCCAGGCTCGAGCTCGACGGAACGATCAGTCTCGCCCTCTTCGAAGAGAGCGAGACGCGGATCTTCACGGGGATCGACCGCTCGTCAGTGATCCTCAGAGGATCAAACGACGTTCTTGTCGATTTGTCGACAAAATAGACCGTCTCCGGAAAAGGCTTGAAGAACGATGACGGTCCCGAGCCCTCCGACGTAGGCCCCGAAAGCAGCGGAAACCGCCACGGCGAACGGAGAAACGGGTCCGGTCTTCTCCATCGACTGCTTTGTGAGGTAGCCGGCGCCGAGCGCTGATGCGCCCATGCCAGCCAGCAAAGCGGCCCTCTGCGCTTCGAGTGTCATCGAAGAAGCTTCTCACGGTAAGATCCGCAGCGCAATCGCTGCGAGCAGAGGGCGATGACGCGCGTGGAGAGCGCCTTCAGGATCGGTTGGGCACCACCTGAACCTCGAGCCGGGCGCCGAGCGCCTGAGCGACCTTCAAGAGCGTTGCCACGGTGGGGTTCTCGGACGAGGTTTCGAGCTTCGCGATCTGCGCCTGGGACACCCCAGCGCGCCTCGCGACCTCGGCCTGCGTGTAGCCTCGCTTCGCTCGCACCCAACGCAGAGAAATCGCAATAGCAAGCGGCGCTCGCACTCGAACAGACACGATCTTCGCGCCGCTCGGGGCTCGCTTCCGCCATTTTGGAGCTGGAACCACACGACCCGTCTTCATCATCGCTTCGAGCCACCCATCAAGCGCCTCGGTGGCGTTGCACAGGACATCGTCCTCGCTATCTGCGACCGAAACGCAGCCGTGGCAGTCGGGAAACTCGATCGTCCACGCGTCGCCGTTGCGGCGAACTACAGCCAAATACTCCATAGGTTGCCTCTGTTTCGAAGGCAATGCTAACAACCTATAGGCAGTAGTCAAGATGGGGGTCTCCGCCGGCGCGCGCCGCACGACCAGGGCTCAGCAACGCCTCTTCTTCGAGAGCCAAAAGGGTCGCCCCCAAAAAAGCAGGTCCCGGGCGGTACCTGGGCACCCATCGGAGACTTGACCTCGCCATGTGATCTGTGATCCCATGGCTCAAATTCGTCGACTTGGGAGACCAATCTCAGCAATTTGAGAGGGTCCGTCCCGGGGGGCCGGGGGGCGCGCGAAGCCGGGGAGGCATTGGTGATCTTCTAGTCCACCCCTCGAGACACGGCTCAGCTCGTCTCCGAGGGGCTGCCGAGGCGTCGCCTCCCGTTGGTCGGCTTTGTTCGCATCGCCTCCCGCTGGTCGGCTAGAACGGCCTCGACGCTCGTTCTTCGCGCCGCGTAGGAGCCGTCAGCAGGCTGCGTAGCAGCGGCTTGCCTACTCGCGCGCCGCAGGAGGCGTCCTGAGACACTCGCGCTTCAGAAGGGCCCTTCTTGTCGGTCAGGGACATGGTTTGGTGGCGACCAACGGGAGCAGGCGCGCGCGCATCCTTGAGCCAAAGACCTCTGCGAAGCATCCCATCGCCGTGACCACAAGTTTGCTCACCGCCGCAGCGGAGCGGAGGGCAAGTCCTGGCCGGGCCCCCGCGCAGAGCCGCAGCCCGCATCGCGGGCGAGGCGAGCACGGGGTGGAGAGGACTTGCCTGAAGCGAGCACGGCGGTCCGCTCGACCGGTCATGGCTTGGACAGCCCATTTTTCTCTGTAGGGGTATGAAGCAATTTCTCTAACTCTACATTGAGAATCTATGGTTATTTACTATCTTGTGTAGAGTCTTGAAGAGTATGTAGGGTTTTTGAAAAAGTGGTCTATTCGAGTTTTTTTGAAAAGTGTAAAACTTCAGTGTCACTGGACACGCAGTGTAGGTGTAATTCTACAATTTCCATTTCTCAAAAAAACTGTATGGGGAGAACTGCCGTGGACCCTACACTGCTGACACACTCTACACTCCCGCCTTATTTGCAGGCGGATTTGCAGCTGTTGACAGAAGCAGTTACGGGTTTGTCTACACTTTTCCTCTTGTGCTGGATCATTTCCGCAACAGAGGAACGAAGCGTTGGTCCCATGCTCGAGACAAAATACCTAGTAGTTTCACATCGTTCGCCCCATCCGGCGTAGTGAGCGAGCACGCTCACGGTTCCGTCTCGTCGCCGGACCATCGGCGCGACTTTGTTGCACGATGGGCAGTCGATCGTGGCGAAGCCCTGTGCGAGGTGTCGCTCTCTGGCGTACCTCATCGACTTCTCGAGGCTGCCGTATTGGTCATCGAAGAGATGCCAGTCAGGCAGCCCCCGTAGATCGTCCACGTACTCGAGCGGCGCCGGCGCGCTGATGCGGTCGATCTCTTCTTGCTCTAGCGCTCTGTCGTCCTTCCCCATCGCCCCCCGGAGACGAGCGGTCAGCATCCTGTGTCACCGTCTTGCTGGGTCATTTTCCAGCACATAACGCCACTCCGAGTCGATGTCGACCTCGTACTTGACCCCGTCGCTCGTGCGCTTGTCCAGCGATCGCCCTGCGGCCTGTTCGAGGTGTGGTCGGATCTTCGACCCGAACTTGGTCGAGGACATGATGCCGTGCCCACGCTTCTTCGCCCATGCAGCGTAGACCTCGTAGAGCTTCGCGGCCTTGATGCCGCCGGTGATCCTTCCTGGAACCTTCTCGAAGCGCAGGACCTCCTCCGTGAACTGCTCGATGGGGTTCGAAGCAGCTCGCCACTCTTCCTTCTTCTTTACGCTCGTGCTGGGCAGGCTGAACGCTCCGTTTCGACGCTCGAGCTCCGCCGCGTGGCGAAGACACCATACCGCGATCCCGCCGCTCTCGGACTCGATCAAGGTGTCCGGCAGCCTCGTGTCGACGTCGGCGCGGTTGTCGAAGCGCTGCTCGAGCGTGAGCACGAGGAAGCGTCGCCAGAAGCCGTCGCTCAGGTCCCTGGAGTGCGGCAGCTCGTTCGCTGCGAACACATGGCCGGCGGTCATATTTGCGCGGAAAGGGTCCTTGAACTTGTTCTGAACGGTCACCTCGTCGCCGGCGATGATCTGCTTGAAAACGTGGCCTTCGACCATGTCTCGCTCAGGCAGCTCCGCTGCGATGTTCAGCCGCTTGCCTACGAGCATCGCGGCGTTGAACTGGTTGGTCCAGTCCTGTGGGGCCAAAGCCGAGATCGAGTCGGCGGCGAAGAGACCGAGCAGCACCTTCGTGATCACGCTCTTGCCGTTGCCGCCTCGTCCTTCGAGGATCAGGCACTTCTGGTGATGCGTCGCGCGTCCGATCAGGCAGATGCCGGCGTACTCTCCGAGCATCCTCTTCTTCGCGTCGATCTCCTTGCGAGCGTCATCTGGGGAGAACTCATGCTTGTGGCTCGGCTCCATGACCTCGTCGAGGAAGCGCTCCCAGCGGGGGCACGCCAGGTTTGGCTCGTAGTCGAACGGCAGCAAAAACTCGGCTCGATGATCCGGAGAGGGAGGAAGGAGCTTCACCTCTCCGTCCAAGACCGTCGCAAAGCCGTTGTTGAAGGCGATGCCTCCGCGGCGCTCCTTGCGATCCGCGAAGAAGGTTGGTCGGTGCATCTCGACTTGCATCATCTCGATGCAAGAGCGGATCTTCGCGACCGACAGCCCAAGAGCTTTGACCTTCTTGCCCTTCCGGTACGGGTGCCTCCACCACGACTCGGTGATGAGTCGCTGCATGTCCTCTGACGTGATCTTGATCCAGACGCCCGTCTTGGCGTCGTAGCGCCAGAAGTGACCGTTGCAGAAGACTCCCTCGACGGGCTTGCCGTCGACGATCACCGCGATCGCGGCCTGAGTGGCTCTCGCGAGCCCAACGTCATCGACCACTTCGAGTACCTCCTCTGTTTTGGCAGCCAAGATCTCTCGGACGCATCGACCAAGATCGCTGTCCGAAGGGTGCAGCTTTGTCGCTGGCCCGTCTCCGTCTGCCGCATGGACGACGATCTGCAGCTCGTCGGCGCCGTCGTCATCATCGTCGTCGTCATCGTCGTCATCATTGTTGTTCGCCAGCGGTTTGGGTGGTCTCCCTCGCCTCGGCGCGCTCGGCTTCGTCTCGATCTTCTTCGGTGAAGTCGCTGGAGACGCAGCTGCTTGCTTCGGAAGAGCCACCGGGGTCCCGTCCACAGGAACACCCGTCATGCCTTTGCCGATGAGCAGCTCTCCTGGAGCCTTGCCGTCTCCAAGCTGTTGGATTTCTTGAGTTTTCTTGTCTACGACGAAAGACGGAACCCAAGACGACTTGAGCTTGCCGGACGTCTTGAGGAACGCCCCGTTCGAGTCGAGCCTCAAGATCTGCGACACGCGCTCGTCCAGAGGCTTCTTGAAGATCACGACAGACTGACCATCGATCGTCGATCGATAGCCTTCCAGCAGCGTTTTCCCGACCGTTCTAGCGATGTGGGTGGTCGACTCCTCCGTCGTCAAGAAGACCGCCCACCACTCTCCCAGCGTGATGCACCCGTCGTTGTCGAAGGGTTGACTGCTCAAGCGGATCTCCAGTCTTTGCTGGTATTTTCCGCTTGAAACAGGATGAGGTATCCCACGTGTCCTCCTCGTCCCAGAGGCGCGGTCGTTGCTCTCCGCGCTCGGGGGGAAGAGGGTTTACTGCTGGGTGTGCATAGTCGTCAACAAAGTTTTCTGGCGAGTGAAACTGAGCCGTTTTTTGGACTCTTGAAGGGGTTCGCTTGAAGCTTTCAGGCTGCCATGTCTACTTCAGGCGTACAGCATCTCTCGCTTTTCCCGAAGCTTACAGAGGACGTCGTCACGGGCATCCGCGTTTTCACCAGCGTGCTCAACAAAGACCGCGAGAAGGTCGAGATCGAGATCGGCAACATCCGGCCGGACATGCTCGATGACGAGTTTGCCGAGCAGTTTGGCGATGGGATCTATCGGCTGGAGGCCGTCGCCTCGGATCCGCAGAGGAAGTCGCCTCGCACGCTCGAGACGAGGCAGAAGACGGTAGCCTTCGGGAAGAGTCCGCCTTGGCTTTCCAAGGCGAAAGCGGTTCTCGCCAACGCCGGACAGCTCTCGGCCGAGGAAGAGGAGGAGGAAGGCTCGGAGCAGGGGCGTCCCGGCGCGGATCGCCACGGCCGCTTCATGGAAGGACGCGATCGTCATCGCTTCGGCGAGGAAGGTGGCTTCCCGGGTGGCCCTGACGACATGGGCCATGGCGGGGATCCCTTCCTTTCGAGAATGGCTGGGATGGGTCACCATGGGTCTCTCGGAGGACAAGGTTCCAACGGGGCTCCGGTGGTCGTGCCGGTCTCGAGGGACGTGTCCGTACCTGTCGCTCAGGGACTGGATCCAGACCGTCAGCAGGAGATCCTCGATCGGGCGAGGAAAGAAGTGAGAGAGGACACGAAGGACATGACGATGATGTCGATGATGATGCAGATGATGCAGCAGCAGAACGAGTCCAGCCGACGCGAAGCCGAGACCCTTCGTCACGCCCTCTCCTCGAAGAGCAGCGAGCGCTCGACTCCCGACGCGGAGTCTTCTGCGGCCATGCAGGCCGCGCTTCGTCGCGAGATCGAAGACTTGACCGACAGGCTTCGGAAGTTCCGAGCAGAATCGGACGACGACATGCGACGGATGCGCGCGACGATGGACGAGTCTGATCGTCGCTATCGTCTCCGGATCGATGACCTCGAGAAGGAGAATCGGGACCTTCGTGCCGAGCTCGTCTCTGCTCGAGGCGACGTGCAGAAGACGAAGATCGAGGTCGAGGTGCAAAAGCTCCTCGCGTCGTCGAACCTTCCCAAAGACGCGCAGCCGGATGCGGCGGCGCGGTTCGCTCAGGTCAAGAGCGTGATCGAGGCTCTGGCTCCTCTCGCTGGTCCGCTCTTCGCTCAGGTCATGGGCTCGATGGCTGGCGGCGCGCCTGCTGCCGAGATGGGCGCCGGGATGGCTGGCGGCGCGCTCCCTGGGACGTAGCGACGGATTTGTGATTCAATCCGATCATGAGCTCGTTCTT
>Ga0116156_10005140_pt1 | contig 10936 bp, 11 predicted proteins | sample AD_UKC045_MetaG_FD_89891 | JGI IMG/M metagenome (GOLD analysis project Ga0116156, IMG submission 89891) | Active sludge microbial communities of municipal wastewater-treating anaerobic digesters from USA - AD_UKC045_MetaG | ecosystem: Engineered > Bioreactor > Anaerobic > Digestate | place: USA... | reverse complement strand
ACCCGTCATTCAAACACATAAGTGCTTGCACTAATTTAATCATCACCTATATTTCTATATATTGGTGATGGAAATTTTATTACTTCTTCTAACATCAAGGACAAAAGAAGGTAATAAACAACTGCGTTGTTTAGCGGTAACGCTATGGAGTGGGGTTACCCAATTGGTAGATGTAACGCTAAAGTGTACAACGTAGTGGTAGGAGTCTGTTTTTATTTGCAAGGAAGTTGATATGCATTTTATTCGCCAACCTGCTGTTGCTGGTACCTTTTACTCAGCTAATAGTGAAGTGCTGGCTAACGATATTAAATCACTTTTAGAGTGGGCACCCTCAGTTACAGAACATACCTTACCAAAGGCAATTATTGTTCCGCACGCTGGTTATATTTATTCAGGTCAAACGGCAGCAATCGCCTATTCGTGCCTTGCGGCTGGACGCAAAACAATCAAACGCGTAATATTACTTGGGCCAGTGCATCGCGTTCCTATACGTGGCTTAGCATTGTCTAACGCTGACGCTTTTTTAACACCGTTGGGCGAAATTGAGCTCGATAAAGCGGCTATCACATCCATAGCGCATTTGGAACAAATTATAGTGAGTCCTGCCGCCCATGCTCAGGAGCATTCACTTGAGGTGCAACTTCCATTTTTGCAGTCTGTACTAGACGATTTCAAACTGGTTCCCCTTGCTGTTGGTGATGCCACGCCTGTCGAGGTTGCGGAAGCGCTAGATGTCCTATGGGGTGGGCCAGAAACATTAATCGTAATCAGCTCGGACTTGTCTCATTTTTTACCCTATGACATAGCTCAGAAGGTTGATAGTGAAACTGTGCAAAATATACTCGACATGAAAGATGAACTGACACATCATCAAGCCTGTGGCGGCACACCTGTCAATGGCTTAATTTTGGCAGCTAGACGCCACCACCTTAAACCTAAACTGCTGAATCTATGCAACTCTGGGGATACCGCTGGCGATAAAAATCGGGTGGTCGGTTACGCCTCCTTTATGTTTATTGAGGACTCAGGCAATGCGTAAAACACACGATAGCGAGGCAAAAGATCGTGGAAAGGTATTAATTCCCATAGCACGAGCTGCGATATCCAATGTGTTGGGGAGGCCGTATGGTGTGACTAATGAAGATTTTCCGTGGTTGCATGAGCAAGGTGCAAGTTTTGTCACTCTGACTCAAAATCAAAACCTACGAGGCTGCATAGGCACGTTAGACGCGCATCGCCCTTTGCTGATTGATGTAAAAGCCAATGCCCGAGCTGCTGCATTTCACGATCCGCGTTTTTCTCCTCTAACTGTGCACGAATTGGATTCAGTAGAAATCGAAGTTTCATTGCTGTCGGCCATGCAGCCACTCGTATTTTTAGATGAGCAAGATGCGTTAGCGCAACTTCAGCCAGGTGTGGATGGAGTCGTGTTCGAGTTTGGTCATTATCGCAGCACTTTCCTGCCACAAGTATGGAATCAGTTGCCTGAAATTGATTTGTTCATGGCTCATTTGAAACACAAAGCTGGCTTACAGTCTAATTTCTGGAATGAGGAGGTTAAGATTTATCGTTACAGCGTAACTAAATGGAAAGAAAAGGATATTACAAATGAAGTGGAAGTTTTAGACAAAGAGGCAAAATCGTGATTGAAAACTCACATTATTTAGGCCGATACTGGCATATGCTGGACGATGGTCGCATGCAGTGTGATTTGTGCCCACGAGATTGTAAGCTACATGAAGAGCAACGTGGCGCTTGCTTTGTCCGCATGCGTCATGATAATCAAATGATACTTACGACTTATGGACGTTCATCAGGCTTCTGTATTGACCCTATCGAAAAAAAACCACTGAATCATTTTTATCCAGGTAGTAGCGTATTATCTTTCGGCACGGCAGGCTGTAATCTAGCATGTAAATTTTGCCAAAACTGGGATGTCAGCAAATCCAAAGATATGCATAAAATGATGGACCAAGCCTCCCCCGAGGCGATTGCCTTGGCCGCAGAGCAATATGGTTGCAAGAGCGTCGCATTTACTTATAATGACCCCGTGATTTTTGCAGAATATGCGATGGATGTGGCCGATGCTTGCCATGCACGCAACATCAAGACTGTAGCTGTCACCGCAGGGTACATGCATGACAAGGCTAGACGGGATTTTTACACAAAAATAGATGCGGCGAATGTTGACCTGAAGGCTTTTACCGATGATTTCTACGTCAAGTTGACTGGCGCGCATCTACAGCCCGTGCTGGACACCTTGCGTTACCTGAAGCGTGAAACAAATGTATGGTTTGAAATCACGACCTTACTGATTCCTGGTAAAAATGACTCAAATGAAGAAATCACCGCCATGTGTAGCTGGATCAAAAAAGAGTTAGGGATCGATGTTCCATTGCACTTTTCTGCGTTTCACCCAGATTACAAAATGTTAGATAATCCTGCCACGCCGCCTGCCACCCTGACACGTGCGCGAGACATCGCCATTAAAACAGGTTTGCATTATGTTTACACGGGCAATGTGCATAATCAGGAAGGCGATACAACTTTTTGCCCACACTGCCATACGCCCGTCATTGTGCGCGACTGGTACCAAATCAACCAGTATCGCTTGACCGAAAGCGGCAGTTGTCCTAACTGCGCCACCCGCATAGCTGGCTGTTTTGCGAAGCAAGCTGGAACTTTCGGCAGGAACCGTATACCCATTGCAATCATGGCGAACGCCTGACGCTGAGAAGACCATGCCAATGGCGATAAAAAAACTTGTAAAAATCCCGGTAGGCGGTATTGCTATAGAAGGTATGCTTGAGCTGCCAGAAAGCACCATTGGCCTAGTACTATTTGCCCATGGTAGCGGTAGCAGTCGGTACAGCCCACGCAACAACTATGTTGCGCAAGTTCTACATCATAGCGGCATTGGAACATTATTGATGGACTTACTTACGCCTGAGGAAGATATAGACTACCAAACTCGCTTTGATATTCCGCTACTTACTCAACGCTTGCTCGCAGCTACCCTCTGGGTAAAAACTGAAGAGCTGACCAAAAACATCCCAATTGGGTTTTTTGGCGCTAGCACAGGCGCCGCTGCGGCATTACAAGCTGCGGCGTTAATGGGCGAGGATATTAGCGCAGTCGTTTCTCGTGGAGGCCGCCCTGACATGGCAGGACAAAGTAACTTAGAGAAAGTGAAGGCGCCCACATTACTTTTGGTGGGCGGGCTAGACGATATGGTGATAGAACTAAATCGCGCTGCCTACAGCGTAATGAGTTGTAAGAAAGATTTATCAATCATCAATGGCGCGACACATTTGTTCGAGGAACCTGATACTTTGGAGAATGTCGCTTATCAGGCATCCGCTTGGTTTACTCAACATTTCAAATCTTTCTCGGCCGCCAGTCAGTAATCTAATGGAGAGCGCTTAAAACCATCCGCTTCTGCTATTAAATACGCTTCAACCTCAATGATTCTGTGTCCCTCTAATTGACAGGCCACTGGTAAATCGCTCTAACCAATTTTATCTTTATTGCTCTCAATGTCGATGATTTTGGCTGAGCCAACCTTATCTGCATTAAAATTCAAATGACATCTTTGTCCCCTGAGATGTCCATGACGTATTAATCCGCAAAGCGGACTGTTATGTTATATAGAAATTGTAAAACAGCTATGGAGTATATTGCTCAATAATAAATTTGCACATACTGTTTGCTAGCTCTTCTTTTTCATAAAATACCTTGCCTGCACTCTCAGCTTTTAATAAATTAGACTCACTTTCATTTCTTGTTCTAATCACAATTTGAATTTCAGGTTGAAGGGTTTTAGCAGTTTCGACCATTTTTCTAATATTGATTGAGTCAGGTGTTGCTATGACCAACATAGATGCATTTGCAATATGCGCTTGAATTAATACTGCAGGTTCCGAAGCATCTCCGAATACCGCCTGTATTCCTGTTTTACGCAAAGCTTCAACAAGCTCTCTATTTTCATCCGCCACTACAAAAGCAACGTTTTTTTCTCTAAGTGCAGTTGCAATTTTTTTTCCAACTCTCCCATATCCGACGAGCACAACTTGACCTTTTAAATATTTTCGTTCGGTATTCATGGGTAGCTCAGAAAACTGATCGATACGTTTCTCATAATGGCGAGCAGTTTCTGAAATACCAAGTACGCATGTTTTTAATGGCTTTATAACTGAGAACACAAGGGGATTGAAGGCAATTGAAATTAAAGCTCCTGCTAAAATTAAACTCATTCCTTCTACAGGCAACATGCCAAGTGAAACACCCAATCCAGCAAGAATAAAAGAGAACTCTCCAATTTGAGCTAAGCTTGCAGCTACTGTTAGTGCGGTATTGAGTGGATAGCGAAATGCTAAAGTGATTACCATAGCTACAATTGATTTACCAAAAACAATGATAGCAACAACGGCTAATACATTCAGTGGTTTTGTCAATAATATGGTCGGCTCAAATAGCATTCCAACCGATACAAAAAACAGCACTGCAAATGCATCTCGAAGGGGCAATGATTCTTCAGCAGCTCTATGGCTAAACTCAGATTCACGCATGACCATTCCTGCAAAAAAAGCTCCTAGTGCAAACGACACACTAAATATCAGCGCCGCACCGTAGGCAATCCCGATTGCAGCAGAAATGACAGATAATGTAAAAAGTTCTCTTGAGCCAGTTTTAGCTACTTGCCATAAAATCCATGGCAGCATCCGCTTGCCAACTACCAACATTAAGACGATGAAGCCCGTTACCTGCAAAAGCGTAAAACTGATTGTCTGCCATAAAGGAGTAGATCCACTCTCGGTCGTTACACCGCCTAAAATGCTTGCAAGTGGAGGCATTAATACCAAAACCAACACTGTGATAAGATCTTCTACAACTAGCCATCCCACTGCAATTTTGCCATTCATGCTTGCAAGAATCCCTCGGGACTCAAGTGCTTTTAATAACACCACAGTACTCGCACACGAAAGTGCCAAACCAAAGATTAAGCCTTCACCTAGTGTCCACCCCCACCAGTTTGCGAGCCACATACCGAGCACAGTGGAAATTGTCATTTGTATGACCGCACCTGGTAACGCTATTTTTTTTACAGACAATAAGTCGTTAATTGAAAAGTGCAGACCAACCCCAAACATTAGTAACATAACACCAATTTCAGAAAGTTGAGATGCAATACTTACATCTGCGACAAACCCTGGTGTTGCTGGTCCAATCAAAATCCCAGCGAATAAATAGCCAACTAGCGCTGGAAGTTTGCAACGTTCAGCAATAAACCCAAAAATCAGAGCAAGTCCAAAGCCAGCCGCGATTGTTGTAATAAGTGTTAAGTCATGCCCCATATATAACCTTTACGGATAATCAGTTTATGCTCTATACATCAGAAGTCTTTTTATGTCATAAAAAATATCAAGCGATTTTATTTTAGAGTCAAAATGAGGCTAGAGAATTGACTCTTGAAAAACGTGCTTAGAGAGCTTTGCTTCATTATCAATGCCCGCTTTGGTTAAATGGTACCAGCCTAGATGAAATTTTTTAAGGACCACTTTGTCCCCAATTAACGTTTTTAATTAATTGGCATAAATCTAATAATTTTATCTGGCGACTCTAAAATAATCCTAGACGGCTATTTTGGATGGAGTATTCACATAAATTTCGCTTCGCTAGAAACGAAATACTCCTCTGATACATAATAATTCAACCTTGATAAAAACAAACTAAATAAATGAAACTTCATGGACTCTCATTCTAGAGCGACTGACAGAAAAGCAATGCGCGTTTAAATTAGTACTTACGAAGCAAATAAAATCAGTCTTTCTGATGTCATTTGTAATAATCTAACTGACTATTAAGCTTGAATTAATTTTCAACTAGTAAACTTTCTTATTAAAAGACAATGAGCCTATTTTCAAACTATTTATTAAATTTAAATAAATATATGAATATAACTAGCTACTAATTTAATGATTGAGGTAAAAGCCACCTTAATTTGGCAATAATTTGACTTATGTTTTTTAAAGAAGAAACCATGACTCACTTCATTTGTCGTAATTGTGCATATAGTTTTCCATCATAGTCTGTTTAGATGATTTTTATAAAGGATTAAGTTATGAGTTTAGAGCAGCAACAGGCCATACTGACTATTGCATTATTTGCTGCATTTGCAGATGGTGAAAATAATGACCAAGAACGAGAGCAAATACGTGCGTTAGCGCAGAGTTTAGCCAAAGAAAAGGGTTTAGCCTTAATCCCCAAAATTTATCAAGAAGTACTTCTAAAAAAAATTAACTTAGAAGAGGTGTCTACTAGTTTAACAGAGGCTGAGTATCGTAAGTTGGCGTATGAGATGGCAGTTTGTGTGTGTGATGCTGATGGCATGACAACTGCATCAGAAAGGGCTTTTTTAAGTGAGCTAGCTAAGTTATTGCAGTTGGACCAAAGCGTTACAGTAGCTGCCAACGAAAATGCCGAGTCAGTTGCGGCATTAACTTCATCAGTAGCACCGATGAGTCAGCAAGATAAAGATGTTAACGAATTAGACACCCCAATATTATCAACTACGCCTATTCCACTGGAAGCCGATGTAGATCGCAGTATTCTTAAGTCCTCCATTCTCAACGGGGCGCTTGAACTACTTCCACAGTCATGGGCATCTATGGCGATTATTCCTCTCCAAATAAAAATGGTGTACAGCATTGGAAGAGGCTATGGTTACGAACTTGATCAGGGGCACATTCGTGAGTTGATGGCAACCATTGGCGTAGGGTTAACCTCTCAGTATTTAGAGCAATTTGGTCGAAAATTGCTAGGGGGTTTGTTTGGGGGTGTTGCTGGGGGATTTGGTAAGCAGCTTGGAAAAGCTACCACAAGCATAGCATTTTCTTTTGCGACTACTTATGCCCTAGGACAAGTTGCAAAAAGCTATTATTCAGGTGGTCGAGTAATGAATGCTTCTCTGCTCAGAGAAAGCTTCCAGAAAATACTCGAGCCTGCAAAAAAATTACAGTCTCAGTATATACCGCAGATTCAACAACGAGCCAGCAATTTAGATATGAGCGAAATTATGAATGTGGTTCGAGGTGTATAAACAGATAATGCAATCAAATGTTTGAGCACTAGACTCGATATGAACAGTCAAATAAATTTGAGTTGTAACAGCAAACTAGTGTTAACACTGTATGGACTTTATTTTGTCATAGCGATACTTATCTTAACAGCAAATCCAATTGAGGCATTCGCTCAAGATGGTCAACGTGAGGCGCGCAAACTAAGTAAGTCTGGCCAAATACTGCCCCTTGAAAAAATCCATGAAAAAGCTAATTTAATTAAACCTGGAAAGATATTGGAAACTGAGTTTGAAAACAAAAAGGGACGTTACATCTACGAAGTAGAATTGCTCGATAACAACGGATTAGTTTGGGAAGTCGAGTTGGATGCCAAAACTGGTGCTTTGATAAAGTTGGAAGAGGATTAATAATGCGACTTCTTTTAGTTGAAGATGACGCCACCTTAGGAACACAATTACAGCTATCTTTGAAAAAAGCCGGTTTTGCCGTAGATTTATCATCGGATGGGGTTGATGCAGAAACACTCGGGGAAATTGAACCCTATGATTTAGTAGTGCTTGATTTAGGTTTACCAATGAAATCTGGACTGGAAGTCCTTGGTAACTGGCGTAAGAGAGGTAATCAAGTGCCAGTTTTAATCCTTACGGCCCGTGGTAGCTGGCAAGAGAAAGTTGAAGGCTTTAAAGCTGGTGCTGATGACTACGTGAGCAAGCCCTTTCAAATTGATGAATTGTTGGCAAGAATAAATGCAATTCTTAAAAGAAGCACGGCTTCTATAGCAGGCTCCATTACCTTTAAAAATATTACACTGGACGAAGATAGCCAGGAGTTAATACTAAAGAATGGCATTCGTCATAACCTAACAGGTACAGAATTCAGACTACTTCGCTATTTCATGCTTCACCCAAAGCAATTATTATCTAAATCTAAATTGACGGAGCATGTTTATGAATATGATGAAGACAAAGATAGTAATGTCATAGAGGTATACGTAAACCGCTTGCGTCAAATAATTGGGGCTAATTTAATTAAAACCAGACGTGGGCAAGGTTATATATTTGGAAGTAACGATTAATGACATCGTTAAAAACCACGCTAACGTGGAGCTTGGTGCTCAGTTTAGTTTTACTACTTACATTTCAATTTTTAATAGTTTCATATGCAATTAGCCGCTTGACAGAAAATCAGTTGGAGGAAAGGCTCCAACGCGAGTGTGAAACATTGTTATCAATCACCAACTTCAACTCTTCCAATCAAATACATCTAGATACTCAGCACCTAGGAGCAATCTATCTGCGCCCGTTTTCAGGTCATTACTTCAGTATTCATACAGAGAAGCAACAGCTTATTTCCAGATCGTTATGGGACGCAGAGCTTAATGTAGAGTTACTAAAAGCGGGAGAAGATAAAAAGCTTAAATTATACGGACCTGAGAAGCAACCATTATTAGTTGTTTTACGAGGGTTTAAAAAACAGAATCAAACAATAACGATTGCAGTTGCTGAAAATATAGAACCATTAAATGCCAACATAAATCGATTTCAAATCACATATGCATTCATTTCTTTTATAGGTTTGCTACTTTTGCTACTGGTACAAAGGCTGATGATTTTAAATGCATTAAAACCGTTACAACAGGTACAAAAGAATATAGTTAAGCTTGCACAAGGCGAATCTAGTCAGCTTGATGCAGAAGGTCCCGCAGAAATAATGCCACTCATAGAAGAACTAAACCGTCTATTAACTGGTTTAGATAGAAAGTATCACAGGTCTCGTGAGTCTTTAGGTAACCTTGCACATGCCCTCAAAACCAGATTGACCTTATTAAATCAAATTGCTGAAAGACAAGAAATAATCAGTGACAAAGCAGCACAATCTTCTATTTATGAATTAACGGCCGCGATGAATAGCATCGTTGAGCGAGAACTAAAACGTGCTCGACTGCTTGGGGATCTGCGTCCAGGTCGGCAAGTAGATTTAAAAGTTGTTGTTACTGAGCTTATCAATACACTAAGGCAAATCTACTCTCAAAAAGGTGTAAACATTACATGGGAGATTCTTTCAGAGGCGACGTTCTTTGGTGACAAAGAGGACTTAATTGAATTGCTTGGTAATTTACTTGATAATGCCTGTAAGTGGTCAATAAAACGGGTGTCTCTAACAATTACTGGAGAACATGGCATCATATTTATTATCGAAGACGACGGCATAGGCGCCCCAGTGCCTGACTTAGAAAGTTTGACGAAACGTGGTTTCCGTTCTGATGAATCCCAGCCAGGAAGTGGCCTAGGTTTGGCTATTGTCAACGATATTGTAGAGAGCCACAATGGTAGCCTTAGTTTTGGCAGATCCCCAGCTTTAGGCGGCTTACGGGTAGAGGTTAAGCTGAGCTAGCAACTGAATCAAAGGACGTCCGCAAACGTCCCTTTTTTAACTCAAGTAACTAAAACCAATCACGATTAATTCCGCTTACTTTCCCTGTTTTTGCATCAATATTAACTTCCCATTCCTTACCATCTGAATCTACGATCTCAAATTCGTAATCCCAGCCCTTACCGAGCTTACGATTTTCTAAGTCTGCATCTGTAATTACGCCAGGTTTAGCTGCGAGCGCTTTGATTTTAGCATCGTCTAATGTAATTAATCCAAATTCTTTGCTAACGGCTTCAACTTCCTGTAGATCATCATCAGCAATTGCATGAGTAGAAAAAATTCCTATTGCAAAAATGGATACAACAGCTAATTTACTATTTAAGTTTTTCATTTAATGACTCCTTTAATGTTGAAGAGAAGCCTAATCTACTCGCCTAACCTTAAAGCAAACTGAAAATCTCGTCGATAAGACTAAATTTTAATAAAAAACCATTTGCTACAATTAAATGAAAACTACACAAAGAATATTAATGATTTAAATAATTGAGAAATACTTGATACTTATATTTCGAGATGACTTTTTGTTCAAAAATTATTGTTTTTAGCCCCATGTCTGTTTAGAGGTGATTTTAAAATAACATCTAAATTAGAAAAGATCGCATTAGTATATCCTTTGCATTGTTCTTGGTTCGAGTTGTCCCGAGCTCTTATGCTAGAGTTGAATTTTAATTAAGGAATTACACGTGTTTAAAGCCGCAATATTTGATATGGATGGTTTGCTGATTGATTCTGAACGCATCATTATGCAAGCCTGCATACAAGCTGCCAGTGAGTTTGGCATAGAGTATACTAGCAACGATTATGCTGAGTTGATTGGCCGTGCCGCGCCAGATTCTACCAAAATAATGACCGCGCAATTGGGCGGCAAGCAACCATTCAAACAAGTAATGCATCGCGTGGATGCTTTGCTAGATGAATCAACCAGTCACTTCCCACTAAAAGCGGGCGCATATGAAATCATTCAATATTTTCATAAGCAGCATATCCCCTGTGGCGTGGCTTCATCGTCTTATCAACAAGTTATTAAGCACCGCCTAAGCAACGTGGGTGTGCTAGATTACTTTACCGCCATCACCAGTGGCGATGAAGTCAAACGTGGCAAACCCCACCCTGATATTTACTTGCTCGCTATCAAAAAACTTGGTCTTGATCCGAAAGACTGCATTGCTTTTGAAGATAGCGAATTAGGTGCCCTCGCCGCCATTACTGCTGGGTTAAATGTTGTGGTGGTGCCAGATCTAAAACAACCGACTGAGTTTGTAAAAGACCATTGTTTTAGGGTATTAAATTCACTAATTGAGGCTAGAGAATTATTACTGGAAAAATGTGCCTAGAGGATTTTGCTTCAATTTCAATGTCCGATGTGGATAAATAGAACCAGCCTAGATGAAATTTTTTAAGGGCGGCTTTGTCCCCCTAGTTGT
>Ga0116156_10005137_pt1 | contig 10937 bp, 4 predicted proteins | sample AD_UKC045_MetaG_FD_89891 | JGI IMG/M metagenome (GOLD analysis project Ga0116156, IMG submission 89891) | Active sludge microbial communities of municipal wastewater-treating anaerobic digesters from USA - AD_UKC045_MetaG | ecosystem: Engineered > Bioreactor > Anaerobic > Digestate | place: USA... | reverse complement strand
GGTGTCCACCGGCGAGGGCATCCAGGCTGACTTCAGCTTCCACCAGCACGGCCCCTGTCTGTACAACCACGGATACGGCGCCGCCTTCGCCGGGGACTGCTCCGAGATCGCCACGCAAGTCGCCGGGACGCGGTTTGCCTTCCCGCCCGAGAAGATGGCTTTGATCAGCAGCCTGATCCTGGATGGCAGCCAATGGATGACGCGGGGCAGTGCCACCGACTTTGGCGGCGAAGGCCGCGAGATTACGCGCCGCGGACAAACCGCCCACTACCTGCACACCGCCGCCCGGAACATGCTGCAGCTTCCCATGCGCCGCGAGGCGGAATTTCGCGACCTGGCGGCCCGCGCTTCGGGGCAACCCGCCCCGCCGCTGGCCGGCAACCGGCACTTCTGGCGATCGGACCTGATGGTACACCATCGGCCGGGCTACTACGCCTCGGCCCGGATGGTCTCCAGCCGGATCGCCAACACGGACATGCCGTGCAATGGCGAAGGACTCAAGAGCCACCACATCGCCGACGGCTGCAATGTGTTGCTTCGCACGGGGCACGAATTTGAGGACATCTTCCCGGTCTGGGATTGGCAGAAGATCCCCGGCACCACGGTCGAGCAGCGTGCGGAACTGACCGGCTCGCCCCGGCGGATGGGCAAGACGAGCTTCGTCGGCGGGGTCTCCAGCGGCGAATACGGGCTGGCCGCTTTCGAGTTCCAACGCGACGGCCTCTCGGCCCGCAAGAGCTGGTTCTTCTTCGTCGACGAGTACGCTTGCCTCGGAGCGGGAATCACGTGCGATTCGGACGCTCTGGTGGCGACGACGCTCAACCAGTGCCACTTGGCCGGAGACGTGCTGATCTGCAGAGACGGCCGAGTGCAGAAGCTGGACAGCCAGCCCCATGCGCTCGACTGCGCACGGCTCGGAGAGCCATGCTACAACCACGACTGGCTCTGGCACGGCGAAGTCGGTTACGTCCTTCTGGAGCCTGCGTCGATTCGGCTCCACAACGGCCCGCAGCAGGGAAGCTGGTGGGAGATCAACCACGAGTATTCCAGGGACACCGTGACCCGTGATGTATTCATGGCCTGGATCGACCACGGCACGCGCCCGCAGAACGCGACGTACTCGTATCTGGTGGTGCCGGGGATCACTGCCGATGCCCTGGGGACGTACGCGGGACGGTCCCCGGTCAAGATCCTCCGCAACACCCCCGGCCTGCAAGCCGTTTGGCACGACGAACTGCGCACTGCCGGGTTGGCGTTCTACGAGCCGGGTGAAGTCGAAATCCGGCAGGGATGGACGGTGGCCGTAGACACGCCTTGCCTGGTACTGCTCAAGGAGTCGCCTCAGCAACTGCTCATCTCCGTCTCGAACCCCAAAAACGAGCAGGCCACGGTTCAACTGGACGTGAGCCGGTCGCTGAAAGGCGACGACGTCGAAGTCGCAAACGGCCCAGGACACTCCCGGATCACGTTCCAACTGCCCGGCGGAATGGAAGCCGGAAAAAGCGTGACGCGGTCCTGTGCCGCGCGCTAGCGACAACCACATGGTTCAATACCGGCCGTTGCGGGAGCGGCGGCCCAGCGGCAGCAAGCTGGCCAGCGAGCCGGCGATCGCACCGGCCAGGAACGAAGCGGGCATCATCCACACGAAGGTGAGCCCCCATTCGCCGACGAACAGCAGCCCCAATTCCTTATGATACGCAATGATGACCGCCACAAGCAGGCTGCAAGCGGCACCGAGGTGAGTCCCCCAGGACTTGGCCCAAGGGACGAACATGGCCATGAAGAACAAGAGGAACAGGGGCGCTGTCAACAGATTGGCAATTTTGTAACAAAGCTCCAACAGGTTCCCCTCAATCTGCCCGACCAGCGTGCCCAGCGCGACGACGATCACGCCGATCACCAGCGACACATACTTCGCCAGCCGAACGTGACGGTTTTCGCCCGTTTGGCGTCTTCGGAAGCGATCGATGAAATCGGTCGTGACCACGGAACAGGCGGAATTGAGGCCCGAAGACAAACTGGACATCGCTGCGGCCAAGAGTCCGGCGACGACTAGCCCGCTGATCCCCGGCGGCAGTCCTCGGACGACGAAGATCGGCAGCAGCTGGTCGGCGCTTTCGAGGAGGCTCCGGCCGGGAGGGAGCATCGACGGCTGGGTGCGGAAATAGGCCAACAGCGCCAACCCGACGGCGGTCAGGAACGGCCACAGCAAAAGATTGGCCGCCAGCGAAATGGTGAACATCTTCCGCGCTGCCGAGGCGTCGCGCGTGGCCAGGTAGCGCTGGATGGCCATTTGATCCGAGCCCGCCGTGCAGACGTACCAGGTGAACATGGCCAGGAACCCGCCGACGAAGGTGAACCGCACGTTGGAGTCGATCCAGAAGACCGGCCGCTGCCAGTGCGCAGGCCACTCGGTGGGCCACCAGGCGCTCACGCCGCCTAGCTTGACCGTAATCAGGCACAACGCCAACGCCGCCCCGGCGAACAGAATCGCCGTTTGCACGACGTCGGTCAGCACCACCGCGCGCAAGCCGCCCATCGAGGTGTACCCGACGGTCACCAACCCCAGCACCATGCAAATCCACGGAACGGCCGACGGGCCCAGTCCCAGGACCGGAACCAGCACCGTCTCGGCCGTGGCGAAGATGACCAGCGACATCCAGAACAACCGCAACGTGAGAAAGAGGCACGATCCCAACATGCGGACGCTCAGCCCCAGTCGCGTTTCCAGAATCTCGTACGCGCTGGTGACTCGCTGCCGCATGATGAACGGGATCAACAGCCATCCGACCACGGCGATGATGAACGGTACGGAGACCAGTTGGCACAGGACCATGGGGCCGTACTTGATCATCTCGCCGGGGATCGCCAGGTAGGTGAGCGTGCTCAGCAACGTCGCGAACAGCGACAGCCCCACCTTCCAGGGCGACATGTTGCGTCCGCCCAGCAAGTAGTCTTCCGTGGTGCTCGTGCGCCGGGCATAGTACCAGCCGACGGCGAGCATCCCCACGGCATACACGGCAAGTACGGCCCAATCAAGAAAGGTCATGTACCCAGCCCCGTGACAAGGAAATTAGGGGAGAGATTCAATTCGCCGCGGTGAATTGAAACGAGTCGAGATCGGTGTCCTTCCGTTGGACCCTCAACCGTGCGGTTTGGCGACCAACAACCAACTCGCGCCGCGAGCCGATGCCGATCGACTCCGGTTCCGGCTCCGCAGGCCATTCGAGTTGTGTTGCGCCGCCAGTCAAACCGATCGGCCATCGGCAAGCTTCGATCGGTACCAGCCATCGGTCGAAGGATCATTGTCGCCAAACGTGGCGAAATGCGATCAACGGAACGGCGTCTGCCGGGAGCGACTTGACCGTCTCGAAGTCCTGATTCTGGTTGAACTTAGCGAGAAACGGCGGCATGTGGTTAAAGCGCACCTCACAGGACTCGAACCTGTAACCTTCGGTTCCGTAGACCGATGCTCTATCCAATTGAGCTAGAGGTGCCAACCGGCTTTTACCCGCATTTTACCGGCCGAAATGAATTGTGAAAGGTGGCTGGGAATAAATTCTGGCAATCAACGATGTTCCAAAGATCCATGGCGCCCCCCTCCGTGTGTCGTTTGTCGTCAGCTTACGGGACGAGGACGTCCAACTCGGCGATGGCGGCGAAGGGTTTGCCCTCGTGGCCGGCGGTTGCCTTGAGACGCACGAAGCGGGCGGATTGAGGCGGGGTGAAGGGGATGACCTTCTCCCGGCGGTCGGTCTTCCAGACGCCCTGGGCCACGGCCGGTCGCCACTGCCGGCCGTCGTCGCTCAGCTGGATCTCGTATTGGCTGATCCAACCGTTCGCCATGTCTTGCCGCGGCAGGTAGCGGATGCCGGCCAGCGGCGTCATCGTTTGCAGATCGAGGATCAGTTCGTGCGGAAACCCTGGCGCGCCGTCGCCCCACGGGGTGTGCCAAATGGTGGCCGGATCGCCGTCGATCGCCTGCACCGCCGGGTATTCCGGCTGGTCCGAACTGGCACGGACCGTCGCGCCCAGCTTCTGCAGCGTCGATGGCGGTTGGAACAACTGCTGGAGGACGGTCAGGTCGACAGCGACGGAGGGCCGGAAAGCGTCGCTGGCCAGATACTTCATCAGGCTGTGCCGTAACTGGCGTGCGACTGGCCGTGACTCCAAGTCGCGCGACAGGTCGATGCTGCACATCAGCAACCGGCCGGCGCCGACGCGTGCTTCCACGACGAGCCCCAGCCGGCGGTTGGTGAACCAGTCGTCGACGATCGAGACGACGGGCTGCAGATTGGGCGGCAGGTCGTTCAGGATCATGGCCTGCGATTTGGTGACCAGGTCCCACCACTGCCAGTTGCTGTGGTATTCGGTGGGAAATGCGGCCAGTGCGGGATGCTTCGGATCGCAGACGATGCCCAGCGTGTGCGGCGCTTGGCGGCGAGTCCACGCCGTGTTCCAGAAGATCGACGAGAAGCCGGCCGGAATCTTGCCATACCGATCGCCCTTGACCGTGCCGGCGGCGGGCAGCAACAGCACGTTTCCTCCGGCTTGCAGATGCTTCGCCGCCGCTTCGTCCAGCGACGCGACCACGAGCACATCCGGCGGCGGTGCGATATCGACAGACGGCGGATAGGCCCAAACATCCCAATCGTTAGCAAAGCCGGTGCCTTCGACGGCGACTTCCAGGACAAGTCTCGCCGGCGCAGCAACGTCGCGGAGCGGGCAGGCGATGCGGCCCAGAACCGAAAGCTTGCCGGTCGGCAGCGTCTCGGGCTGCCAATCGCCCGAGCCGATCTTGTTGCCCGCGCTGTCGGTGAGCGACCAGATGATTCGCGGCGACGCCAGCTCGCGCGGTCCGAAGTGGGCGATTTCGATGTCGCTCGTGAATTCTTCGCCGGTCGTCCAGATCCGTTTGGCCAGCCGCGCCAGCGGCACCGTCTGGCAGGCGAACCGATGGTACGCTTCCGGCGTGACGTAGGGCTTGGAATCCCAGAACGGATCCAGCACGCCCACCAGCGCGGAGCCTTGGCCGGGAAAATCGTGCAGATCCAGCAACTCGAAGCCGCCCATACCCGGCGTGCGCAACGCCGATTCGATCTCTTCCTTGTAGCACAGCGTCTGCAGTTTCCCGGAGGCCATCAGGAAATCGCGAGCGCGATCGCCCAAGTGATTGGCCTGCAGCGAGTCGCGGAAGACTTCCAAGTTCTTGGCCTTGACCACGCCGGTGTACTCCGCGATCTCGTCGAAGTCCGGGTACACGCACCACTGGCCGATTTCGTGGCTCACCACGGGCACGTCGTATTTCTGGACGTCATCGCGGTAGTCGGCAGTGGTCGCCGGCGGCAGGGCGTTCAAGCGGTCCTGCAGGCCCGCGCCCCAGGCATGGATCCGCGGCGCCGGCGTGCAATGCCACTGGTTTTCCGGAATCAGGGGCCAGCCGGCGGCGCTGGTGTACAGCCGCCGCGGGTCGCGAGCTTTCCAGGCGTTGACCAGATCGCCCAAGAAACGCTGCTGCTGTCGGCCGGCGGGCTCGTTGCCGTACGACATCAGTACGAACGAAGGATGGTTCCCATACCGGCGGAGAATGCGGTCCGCTTCGACCTTCAGCCAGTCGTCCAACGGCTTGCCGTCGCCGACCGAGGCGCCTTGGTTGGCCCACGTGGAACATTCGACGTACAGCAGCACGCCGGCTTGATCGGCCGCCGCAAAAGCCGCTTCCGGCGGGCACCAAGAGTGGAACCGCAGGTGATTCAAGCCGTGGGCTTTCAGAATCCGGTAGATCCTCTGCCAGGAAGCCAAATCGGTGGGCGGATAGCCGGTCTGGGGAAAGATGCAGCATTCCAGCGTGCCGCGCAGCATCACGATCCGGCCGTTCAGCGCGAACTGGGTCCCCTGCGCCGAGAATTCCCGCAGGCCGAACTGGACCACGCGCCGGTGGCTCGCTCCGTTGGCCTGCAGGGACACCGTGAGGTCGTAGATCTGCGGCGAGAATTCGTCCCACAGCCTGGCATCGTCACCCAACGGCAATTCCCATTCGATCTGACCGCCTGGGGGCGAGAGACGGACTTCGCGCGAGACCGGCGGAGGCTGATGGTCGCCGCAGGCTGCCGTGGCCGTGATCTGCCCGCTGACCTGTTGTCCGGTCGCGTTCACGTAAGTGACGGCGATCTTGGCGGTCTTGCGTTTCACATCGGGATAGACTTGTACGTCGTCGATGCGGACATCGCGCGGTTCGGCTCGCAACCGGATCGCGCCCACGATGCCGTTCCAGTTGGTCTGCGTGTGATCCGAGACGCTATGCGAATTAGGGCCGACATTCACGTGCAGGCGGTTGTCGACCCGCACCGTGAGCCGGTGCGGACCGGGTTCGACGCCGCTGAGTTCCAGTTCGTGAGGCGTGGACAGGCTGTCGCCCGCGCCGGCCTCTCGCTCGTCGAGCCAGACCCGCGTCGTCCAGTGCGGCCGTTCCAGGTGCAGCACAATGCGCTGGCCGGCGAACTCGGCGGGCACGTCGATCGTTCGTTGATACCACGCCGGTCCGACGTAATGCTTGTCGGGCTGCAGCCAGAAGGTGACTTTCACGTTGCCGCCCTGGCGATACTTCTCGTACTGCGGATCGTCGAACCACGAGCGGTCGATGATATCCCCCGTCCAACTCGTATCGACGGCCGGATCGTTTCCATAGCCCTGGGCTTGCAGCGAGCCCGGCAGCTGGATGCGGTCGGGCAAGTCGGTGGCGAACCAGCGCTGTTGGATGCCGGCATCGTCCACGTCCAAGCGAAATCGCCAGGGGCCAGCCAGGTCGACGGAAAGTTCCGCAGCCGAGAGTGCGGTCCACGAGCAGGCGAGGGCGAACCAGAGAAACGCGGCCACAGAGACCTTGTACCAGCGGCATCCAGAAGCCCGGCTTTTTCGGATAAGCCGGGCTTCATCTCGACGCACAACGGGGGGCCCGTTACTTGCCGGCATGACGAGCCGAGCAATGCGAGTCGGAAAGGGGGTCTGCTTCGTCATGGTGTCACCCTGATCGTTCTCGAAATACGGTAATCGCCAGTTGCTTGACCTGCCGCAGGTCCAGTTTTCCGGTACCCAGGACCGGGATCTGGTCCACCTGATGGAAACTGTCCTCGGAGGGGATGAACAGGTTGGGAAAGCCGAGTTCGCTGAGTCCCTTCCGCAGTTCTTCCGGCGTTTTGCTGATGGCCGTGTGGAGCACGACGATCCGCTCGCCCTTCGTCTCGTCGGTGACCGCGGTCACGACCGCCCGGAAGCCTTCCTCTTCGTCGGCGCCGATGATGCGGGCCAGGGCTTCCTCGATTCTCAAGTGCGGCACCATTTCTCCGCCGATCTTGGAGAACCGGCTTTGCCGGCCGGTGATTTGGATAAACCCGTCGTCGTCGATCAGGGCAAGGTCGCCGGTCATGTACCAACCGTCTTGGATTACCTCGGCGGTCAGATCGTCACGGCCCAGATAACCCTTCATCACGTTGGGCCCCTTGATCCACAGCATGCCGGGCCGGCCGGGGCCCAATTCTTTTCCCGTGTCGAGATCGGTCACTTTGGCGGTTATTCCGGGAGCGGGCCGGCCGACCGTGCCTTCTTTCCAGTCGCCGGCGGTCCGGGACGGCGAACGGCTGGGCGGGATATTCGAACTGACGATCGGCGACAGTTCCGTGGTGCCATACCCTTCCACCGGCCGAATGCCGAACTTCGCCTCGAAGGCGTCGCACAAATCCTTGGGAAGCTTCTCCGCACCGGCGACGATGGCGTCGAGCGTTGCCAGTTCGTCGGTGTCGCAACGGCGCAGATACGTGCGCAGGAAAGTCGGCGTCACCAGCATCACCGTGCCGCCATGCTTCTTGACGAGTTTGCCCACCTGCTTGGCTTCCAGCGGATTGAAATGGTAAACGCCCTTGACGTCCAAGCACATGGCGGCCCACAGGCAGACCGTGTAGCCGAACGAATGGAAGAAAGGCAGCACGCCGACCAGGACGTCGGAACGGTTCAGGTGGATAATCTGCTCGATGGCTTGCACGTTGGAGCCGATGTTGGTTTCGGTCAACATGACGCCTTTGGGAACGCCCGTCGAACCGGAGGTGAAGATGACCGTGGCCAGGTCGTCGCCCGCCACGTGGTGCAGCCCCAGCGACCGCTCCAGCCAGGCCGCCGGCACGCCGTAGGCGGCGATGGAACAAGCCAGCTTGTCCCAAAAGCGGGCCTTGTTGCGGAAATCCTCCAGGTACACCAACTCGGCCGCCGGCTCCAGCTTGACTTTCTCCATGAACTGCCGGCTGGTGATGATGTGCTTGATCCCCGCCTGGCGAAGGCACTCGTTGATGACTTCCGACGAAACCGTGTAGTTCAGATTGACCGGCACGCGGCGGGCAAGCGTGCACGCTACGTTGGCGACGACTCCGGCGACGGACGGCGGCATCAGCAGGCCGATGAACGGCTCGTCGTCAGCCAGTACGTCGCGGAGCAACAGGCGGCGGAGGATCAGCGAGCGCGTCAACAGGGCGCCGCCGGATAATTCATTGCCCAGCGAGTCGGCGATCTTCGAGCCGCGTTTTCGCTTCTTACACGTGCGCACGAAGGACCGCCCCAGTCCGCTTGTCCGATTCGTTCGTTGCTCCACCGCCGTTGCTCCCAACTCTTGAACCGCTCGCCGCACCTGATGCACGTCCGCCGGGCCGGCGACCGGGCGACCGAAGTAGATCGAAATCGGATAGGGCCACCGTTGAGGCCGCTTCCAGAAGAACCTGCCTCCCTGAAAACTAAAGATACTCCCCCAAAGCTCGTCCAGGTAGACGGGAACCACCGGCGCCCGGGTGCCTTCCAGGACTTTCATCAGGCCGGGCCGAAAGGCCTGCATCTGCCCGGATCGCGTGATGCTCCCTTCCGGAAAAATGCACACCAATTCGCCGTTCAACAACGCTTGCCGGGCGGTTTGGAGAGCCGCCACGATGGACTTGGGGCGCGGCGAGATCAAGATCACACCGAACAAGTCCGCCAAGCGTCGCACCCAGCGGTTCTGGAAGTTGCCGGCAAACGCCAGGATGCGCACCGGCCGAGAACTGGTCAGCAGCATCAGCGGCCCGTCCAGCCAGGACACGTGATTGGCCACCAACAGCGCACCGCCGCGCTCCGGCAAGTTCTCGTGGCCGTAGATCCGAATCCGGTAAACCGTCTTGCTGGCCAGCCAGACGAAGAACCGGATGCTGGCCTGCGGGATCAGCCAGACGATGTACACAAACACCGGAACGGTCAGTACCCCGCTGATCAAGAAAATCTGCCGAGCCGTCAGCAACGGCAGCCCTGACCGCAACGGCGCTCGCATCCCCGCAAACAGCACCGCCGTGAGGAGGATCCCCGTGAACGTGATCAGGTTGCTGGCAGCCAGCACGGAGCCGCGAGACGCGGGCGGACTCCGATGCTGGAGATACGACTCCAGCGGCACGTTGAACAGCCCGGCACTGACGCCCAGGGCAAACAGCAGGACCGCCGTCCAGAGGTAGTAGCCGGTCCACGCCGAGGCGCTGGTGATCACGTCCTGCGGAACGAAGAACAGCAGCACGGCGTTCAGCACCAGACCGGCAGCCCCCAACGGCAGAATCCCCAATTCGACGCGCCCGCCGGACCACACTCCCGCCAGCACGCTGCCGAGACCTAATCCGGCGACCAGCGACAGCAGCAATGGCACGATCTGCGTCTGCCGAGTCGCGCCGCTCTCAAACGCAAACTGGTCGATGTTCAATTGGGCCAACGCCCCCACCGACCAGAAAAACATGATGCCCAAGGCGACTCGCAACAAGGGACGGCTGGAAGCGAGTTCACGCAAATCGCGTCCCATCTTGGGCAGCGGGTTCCAGGGAACGCCAAGCCGGCGGCGGCCGGCGCCAGGCGGGGAATCAGCAGGCTTGCCAGCCAACCCAGCAACGCACACCCGATCAACGCCGCTGCCGACATCGCGACGCCGGTCGCCATGTCTTCTCGCACTTGATCCGCCAAGACATTCCCCAGTCCCATGCCGACGACCGTGGCGACCACCGTGCTCAGACCCATCAGTCCGTTCGCCGAAGAGATCTTCTCGGCCGGCAGGATTTCGGGAATGCTGCCCAGACGCGAAGGCGAGAACAAAGCGGACTGCATGCCGAACAAGGCGACGACCGACAGCAGCAGGTAGACGCTGCCGCCAAGCATGGCGGCGACCCCCAACGCGGCCAACACAAGTTCGGCGGCCTTGCAGCCGACGATGACCGACCGCTTGCTGAAACGATCGGCCAGGTACCCCGCCGGAGCGGCCAACACCAAGTAGGGCAGAACAAAGCAGGCCGTGCCCGCCATCAGCACCATGCCGATGTGCTCCTGCCGGCCCGCGTCCTGAAACGCGTGCTTGCAGAGACCAATCGCCAGCCAGCGGAAGGTATTATCGTTGACCGCAGTCAATAACTGCGTCAGCAGCAGTCCGCCGAAACCGGCCGACATCAGCCGGCGCTGGGGCCCGGCGTGAGAGTCCGACATGATTCCATCCGCAGCCGAAACCGCCATTGGCAAAGCCCATTCCGAAAAGACATCCCGAGAAACGCCCGACAACCAGCACCGACGGCTCGCCGGGCAAGCACGGCCAGCCCAGCAAGCCATCCCCTTGCCGGTTCGCGCCCAATTGGCCCGGAATTCGCTGTTTCCTCGCTGATCGTGGTAGTCTGCCATATTGGTCGCCGCGAGGCAATCGTCGAGTTCGTTTGCGTTGGGTCAGAAGGGTTAGACGGGGACCACCACGTGCGGGGCCTGGAAAACGGCAACTCCTTTGTACGATCGGTCTTGCCGCAACTCCAAGCAGAGTTCTTACTTGCCTTGCCCAATCCGCCACCGTCCGCTAGAATCACGAAGGGAAACAGCGTGAGCCTTTTCCGGCGGCCAGCCGCGGGGATGTG
>Ga0116156_10005130_pt1 | contig 10941 bp, 8 predicted proteins | sample AD_UKC045_MetaG_FD_89891 | JGI IMG/M metagenome (GOLD analysis project Ga0116156, IMG submission 89891) | Active sludge microbial communities of municipal wastewater-treating anaerobic digesters from USA - AD_UKC045_MetaG | ecosystem: Engineered > Bioreactor > Anaerobic > Digestate | place: USA... | reverse complement strand
TTCATTTTTCAATTGGCAATGGTGCAAAGAAAAATCAACGAAAGAGTACTTGGCTCGACTGGTCAGTTGTAGTGGATATATTGCGTCATAATCTTTTTGCGGCATGCTAACAACGTCCACCGGTTTGTTTCCAGTAGCGACAATAATATCAACCAAATTACCCTCATAATCTTCCGGACCGGAGAAATAATCGGTATTTTGCGGGTTGCCTAACAAATATTGTTTCTTCCAAATATTGCCCAGCCAATAGATCTCCGCCAAAAAACCGTCGCCATACTGTTCTGTATTTACATTTTCTTGTGATTTACCAAACTTTTTTTTGAGTGCTTGGCGGGTATAGTCAAAATTTTCAATATAGGCGTGGGACATTTTTTCCAACAGCAGCCTGCTTTGCTCGGCCATTTTTTCATATTGGATTATATCCAATTCATGATTGACATATTTTTTTTCTATAAATGCATGATATTTTATCTGTGACTGAACAATGTCTTCAATAAGTTGACTGTACTCCTCAATCATTTTGATTCTATCGGCTGTTTGGTTGGATTTAAGACTGCCGTTGCGCAAGAGGTTGTATTTACCGTAAACACTACCCGACTTAGCCTCCGGGAACATGTCAGCAATTAAGTCAGCGACCGACTTATTTTTTAATGCCGAAGCATTTTTTTTGTTAAAATTAAATATTTCTAAATCTGGATCAGCCTGCAACAGTTGTCTATCAATCACGTCAATGCGAGATTTTGTCATTGTCAGCTTGATGATTATCATATTAAGCCGCTCAATGGAAGATTGATAGGCATTCAATCGCTGTTTTTCCATCTCAGCCAAAATCTGATTTTCAGCTTGATTCGGCTGAGCATGCTTCTCATTAAGTTTATCGAGTTTTGTTCGCCAATTATTTTGTTCATCCAATATTGATTGTTTCTCGACTGTAATCAAGGAAAGGTAGTCTTGATGAAAGGAAAGCTCATCTATCTCTTTGATTAATAATTGCCTTTTATCTAACAACTGTTGGTGTGCTTCTTTGTTGTTTTTACTCTCCGTTTTTAAATACATTTTTTCTTTTTCACACATCAAAGTATTTTTTTGAATGCGATTTCTGATTTCCAATCTTTTCTGATTAATATGATTAACTTTTTTTATTCGATCACCAATATGTACTATTTCACGTTCTTCTTTAGAAAATAATTCTTCATTTGTATTGCGTGAATGCGACTTATTCTTTTTTTTATTATTCGGCTTTTTTAGTATGCCATATCGATTGAAGAAATTTTCAAACAAATAAGGGTATCGGGAAAAAAAATCATTCACCTCATCTTCAATTTTATCCAATTCTTCCACCAACATATCATATTCAAAGATGCTTTCATTAACAATAGTTTGAGTTTGACTGATGATTTTTTCACTTTCAGCAATTTGTATTAACTTATTTTCACCGGCCTTAATAGCCGACGACAACGTCTTCTCCTCGTATATTTTTTCTGACAATAGTGCAGTTTCTACGTGGCAAATATTTTTCGTTTGTTCCAAACAAAGCTGTGTGTATTTTTTTTCCAACTCAGACAGTTTGGCCAGAATAATAGCACATTCTCGTTTGTGCTGACTTTCTTTGGCGATCCGTATTTCCGTCAGTTGTTGCTCCAGACTTTTATTTTTTCGATTCAGTTTTTCTGTTTGCTGTTTGGCTTTGTGATCGTGATAATCATACGACGACAAATCACTTTTTTGACCATTGGCGGGAAAGTGAAATTTTTCAATAGTATCTATCAATGTCGTAATTATTTTTTTGTAATCACCAATTATCTCCGAAACAATTTTCTCATTTGTATTGGATATCGTTTTATTGCTCGTTAAATGTTGGCTATGAATTTTATCCATTTTTTATCAAAATCTTTATAAAAAAATCTTGACTGATTTTCTTGTAAAAACATAACACGATATTGTCTATATTGTCAAGGTTTATCACCAAAAAACAATTTACAAACGTAATATCGTTGTTGACATTTAGAAATATTCATGTACAATTCGTTGGTAAACGAATTTTTAAAAAAGGACGTGAAGAATAATGAAGTTTTGCACAAGATGCATCGGAGGAGTAAAAGAAATATTGGGGGAAAATAATTTCCAAATTTTGCCACATGAAAAGAATGAAGGTTTAAAAACAGAATTGGATATTTTCGAAGTGGAAGTCTTCGATGTCCAACATGCTGGTCGCATCAAAGAAAATGATTCGGACGCTTGGCAGCCATATCAAGTTTTTTTTATTTCCAAAGGAAAAAGATTCTTTTCTGCGGTTGAAATTGCTGAGAGTATTTGGGTTTTCTTCCCTTGTGCACTTTCAGCAAACGACGTGAGTTTCAATTCCACGAAATTCCGTCGCAAATATATCGACTGGAAAAGAAAACAGGCCATAAACGAAAAAAAGGCCAAACGAGAGATAAAAAAGAGATTTGGCGGAGCTAACGGAGCTAATACAATTTTTAATCAACGGGCAAAAGACGAAAGCAGAAATTGTTTTCTGAAGACAAAGAAAGAATGTCTCGATAACAATGAAATAGTTTTGCGTTTTTTAGAAACCGTTGAAGACATATTGGAAAAATATGGTCGCAACAGTACCATGGAGCAACCATATTTTTCGTTCGAGATATTGGTCTTTTTGGCTGATATGGCCTGGCAAGTCGGAGGAAGTGATTTATTTGGTATTTTAAGCGACTTCCTCGTGTATTATTACAAACATACTGGCGATCAACGGCCAGTAATTACAATGGGTATGATTGTTAAAGACATTCTTCAGGTAAAAGATTTGTCTTTGATGCAATACTCAGAAATACAAAAACTCACCTTTTTGAACGAAAATCAGTTGTTGGAAATGATTCGTCTCAAAGCGGGTGAATCATGAAGTATTTAAAAATAGGGAAACAGGTTTTCCCTTTTTTTGTTTGCAAAAACATTTTTTATCTCTATATTTATGAAGGTGGCGGGTTGTAATCAACCCGCCACCTAACAAAGAAAATAAAGATAAATTTTATACCAAATATTATTCGGGTAAGTACTACATCATTCCACCCATACCACCGGGCATACCCATGCCGCCGCCCATATCCGGCATATCATCTTTTTTGCTTGGTTCATCGGCCACCAAAGCTTCCGTGGTTAGTACCATTTCAGCTACCGAGGCGGCGTTTTGCAAAGCCGAACGAGTTACCTTGGCCGGATCGATAATACCCTTGTCGATCATGTCAACATATTCTTCGCTCAACACATCATAGCCAATTCCTTTCTTGGTTTTCTTGACTTCTTCGACAATGACCGATGGTTCTTTCCCGGCGTTGTAGGCAATCATTCGCAATGGTTCTTCCAAGGCGCGGGCGATAATGGCAAAACCAATTTCTTCTTCACGTGATTGTGGTTTTAACTTATCCAAAGCCTTCAATGAATCAATTAGGGCTGTTCCCCCACCCGGCACAATTCCTTCTTCGACGGCGGCGCGAGTGGCGGCAAGAGCATCTTCAATACGATGTTTTTTCTCTTTGAGTTCCACTTCGGTGGCGGCACCAACTTTGATCACTCCAACTCCACCGGTTAGTTTGGCCAAACGTTCTTTCAATTTATCACGATCATAGTCACTATCGGATTTTTCAATTTCCAATTTGATTTGGTTGATGCGCGCGTCAATTGATTTTTTCTCACCTTTACCGTCAATAATAGTGGTGTTGTCTTTGGTAATTCGAATTTTACCGGCATTGCCCAGCATGTCGATAGTCATGTTTTCCAATTTGAGACCGATTTCTTCGGAGATTACTTGAGCACCGGTCAAGGCAGCGATATCTTTTAGCATTTCTTTGCGTCGATCGCCAAAACCCGGTGCCTTCACAGCCACGGCATTGAATAATCCTTTCAATCTATTCAAAACAATCATCGCCAAAGCTTCACCTTCGACGTCTTCAGCAATAATAAACAATTCCTTGTGTCCGGCACTGGCCAAATTTTCAAAGATATGCAGCAAATCTTTGCCGGAAGAAATCTTCTGGTCGGTGATCAATATGGAAGGATTTTCCAAAACCGCTTCCATACGACCGGAGTCGGTGATCATATATTGAGAAATATAACCATTATCAAATTGCATGCCTTCCACAATTTCTTTATCCAAGCCCATGGTTGGTGATTCTTCCACGGTGACCGGTGCGTCGTTGCCCACAATTTCCATTGTTTCAGCAATCAGTTCTCCCACTTTTTTGTCATCAGCGGAGATAGAAGCGACTTGCGCTTTTTCTTCTTTGGTTGATATTTTTTTGGCATTATCCTTGAGATCTTTTAAGACTGCTTCCACTGCTTTGCGCAAACCATGACGCATCAACATCGGGTTGGTACCGGCCGCAACATTTTTTACTCCCTCGCGGATAATAGCTTGAGCCAAAATTGTAGCGGTGGTAGTACCATCACCGGCCACATCATTTGTTTTGGTAGCCACTTCTTTGATAAGTTGCATACCCATATTGACCAGTTTGTCACTGGATTCAATTTCCTTGGCAATTGTCACGCCGTCATTGGTAATGGTCGGTGCGCCGTAGCTTTTGTCCAAAACCACATTGCGCCCTTTGGGACCCAAGGTGACTTTCACGGTGTCCGCCAAAATATCGGCGCCTTCCATCAGTTTACGACGAGCTTCTTCGTCGAATACAATTTGTTTTCCCATATTTATCACTCCAAAATAATTTAGACAACTAAAATTTTTGTGAAAAAAATTATTCCTTAATAATAGCAATCACATCGCTTTCCGACATTACCAAAATAGTTTTGCCGTCGTGTTCAAATTCATCCGGAGCATATTTGCGAAAAAATACTTTGTCTCCCACTTGAACATGCATGGGAGAATGTTCACCTTTGTCATTTATTTTTCCTTCGCCAACCGCCAAAACCGTGCCTTCTTGAGGTTTTTCTTTGTCCATCGTTTCCGGCATTACAAAACCGGATTTAGACACTTCAGCAATTGGCTCAACAATTATTTTGTCGCCCAAAGGTTTGAGATTCATAGCTTGCCTCCGTTAATTAAAATAATCAAATAAAGCCTATAAACGAATAAAGTTTAGCAGTTGACTAAATAAACTGCTAACTCCATATTAATTGATATTAATATTTTAGGCAAGTTTTTCCGTTCATCCAAAATAGCTTGATTTGTGGAAATATTTTGTGTTACCATGGCAAAGCAAACAAGCGAAAAAAATTTGAAAGGAGAATTTTTCAAATGTCGGGTAAAATTTTCATCCGAATATTGCTTTTGTTTTGTATATTAATAAGCTGTTTGCAATCTCACATCTCGTATTCGAAAGTTCCCGCTCGCATCAAGCCCCGGCAAAACGCCTGGGCAAATGGGAAAAAAATAGTTAGCCAAAAGTGGCAGAATAATTACAGTCAAATAGTCACCCAAAATTTTTTCTTATTAAATAAGGTAAATATTCCCAAGAAGCCATACCAATTGGCATCGAGAGCGGGCGGTTACAAGCCGGATATTGTTTTGACCAATATCTGCGTGGAAGTCCAATCGATTTGGCCACCGACCAGTTACGGTCAAGTGGCCTGGCCTTTTTTGGAAAAAGAATTTTATAAATCTTTTTTCTCAGCCGCGGTGGATTTCCAGGGCTTGAACAAGATTGTAAAAAATATTTATCCGCAACAACCCAAGCCGGCTATCAAAAAAGGAGCGATCATGTACCTTGTTGTCTATGATCCGCTCACTGAAAAAAATGTTTATGATGGTTGGTTCAAAGCCAATACCGACGCTGCAGTTGATATAAATTCCGGTCGAAAAAAACCAAATGCCAACACTATTTGTTTGGCGGTTGATTCGACTCATTGGAAAAACTTTTTTAGCGGCAAGAAAATGACGGTGCAATTTTTTTGTGCCGGTCAAATCCCTTTTTCAATCTTGCAACAAGCCAAAATCGATCAGGGTACGATCGAACGGAAAGTCAAATTATAAAAAAGTGAAAGGCAGTGAAGTAATGAAAAAAATGATAAGAATGATAAGAATATTGGCAGTAGTATCTATATTACTACTCACCTTAGCCATCAATGCCGAGGCCAAACATCTTTCCGCCGCTTCAAGCATTGAAGAGGCAATGAATATTGCCAAAAAACATGGCATCAAATTTGAAAATATGGCCGTTGAATCCACCTCGTACGCCAAGTATGCTGTTGTCGATGGAAAAACAGTACAAATATCCGGCAACTACACGGCCTCCGGCAATCCGTTTATCCCCGGTTTTTCTATTGCTGTCGATCCATATCAGATTGAACTTGGCTCAATCTTGTATGTCGATGGCTATGGCTGGGGGATGGCGGCCGATAAAGGAAAAGCGGTTACCTGGGGAATTATTGATGTATCTTTTATCTGGGCCCATCACAGCGATATTTGGGGTCGCCAACCCGGCTGTAAAATTTTGAATTTTGGTAAAGGTGTATTTAGTGCCGACCAAATACAAAATTTGATCAAAATAAAAAAAGAATATGTCAAAAAATTATGACATGTCCATTTTAGTGAGCATTGTAAAAAGTAAAACAAAAGCATAAAAAAGATAGGCTTTCAAAAAATGAAGGCCTATTTAATTTTGGTTAATTCTCGAAGACGCGCTTGCCACTCGTTTTGATATTCGCGCCGCTTGCCACTGGGATGAAATTTGAGCATTCGGTCATTTACAATGATACCATCGACATCGTCATGGGGATGGCGTCGCCGAATTTTGTCGGTCATGACATAGCGCAATATTTTTTCCAGCCAATCACCGATTGTTCCCGCCAAAATCCATTCCACGATTTTGGTCGTTAAGTATGGTTGATCAGCGTGGTAACTACTATCGGTAAAAATGCAATTGGGCAAATATTTTTTTATCCATTGATTGGCCCGAAAATAATCAGCCGCTACCCGACGGTCGACGACGTACCACGGCTTGAGCCATTTTGCCCAATACGTCAGGTAGATGTCTTCGGAATCGGATAGACGCAACGATTGCAGATTCAAGTGACGATCGGTAACAAAAAAACTCAAACAATAACGGTCTTGAATCTGTTTGCCATGCCGCCACCGCCCAAAAATGGCCAGCCAAAAAGTAATCAATAACCGGGCGGTAAATAAGCGTCGATCGGCAGCGACGATTAGCAAGTCAATATCGCCGGAGGCTTTGGCATTGGAATACGCCATTGTATTGGCCACCCCAATCATTTTGATAAACGGACACAAACGGAATAAATATTTTTCTCGATTGATCAAATGCCATTTTTTAAAAGTGGCCAAATAACGCTCCCGCCGAGTGTCCACCAATTTATGGCGACCGGGTAAAAAATAAAATCCATCAGCAAAGTCAATTTGACGATCATGTCGCAATTCTGCCAAAGCCGCTAAGACATCGACTGGTTCATCGGCGTGCATATATAAATTATCAATAATTTCCAAATTGGTTAGCGGAAAAGAAAAAAGATCATAAAAAGCCATCGTTTGCCAAATGGCCTGTCTGATTGATAACTTTTTATCGGTCGGATTATGCAAATTATTTTTTATATGATAAAACATGACAAAAAATATCTAGTTCAATTATAAGTATTCGTCCACAATATGCAACAATCCGTATTACATAAAAAATGGTGCGTTTCATTTTTAGAACTTAGGTTACGGCAATTTGTGTTCAAATTTATTTTGCGATAAAATAAGGTGAGTAAATTATATTTTAACCGCTAAGATATATCTGCTTAGCGTTTCATAGCTTTAAATCAAACATTTGGCAACAAATAGCCATAACGACAGACTAAAAACAACGAGATATACTCAAGAATTTTTTCGAAACAAATAATTTGTTTTGTGGATGACTGGTACAAGTTTTTATTTATGAAAACATTTGATACATTTTGCAGAAAGATTGTTGGAAAAAAGAGTAAACCTTTTTTAAAAAAGGAAACAATTTTGATTGGGCGAGAAACGCTGGCGATGTAAAAGGATTATTATGGTAAGTATTATCATTGGGGTGATAATCGGCCTGGGTGTGGGCGGGGGAGTCGGTTATTTTCTCAAACAAGTAAATACCGAGAAGCAGATCAAACAAGCCGAGGAAGAGGGCGAAAAATTAATCGAAAAAGCCAAAACAAAAGCAAGAGAGTTATTGATCTCCACCAAAGACGAGGCGTTGCAAATCAAGGAAGAAGCCAAAAAAGAAGAACACCGCCGGTTGGACAAAATTTCCAAATTGGAGCATCGATTAGCCGCTCGTGAAGAAAACTTTGATGCCAAATTGGAAGAGCTGGAAAAACGCAAGGAAAAGATTTTAAAGAGAAATGAAGAGCAAGAAGCAATTCAACAAGAATTAAATCAGTCCAAAGAAAAGATGTTGGCCGAATTGGAACGGATTGCCAAAATGTCCAAAGAAGAAGCAGCCCAGCAACTTTTGAAACAAACTGAAAAAGAATACGAAAACGAAATTCTGCGCACTATCAAAGAAATGAAGACCAAGGCCAAAGAGGAAGGTGAAAAAGAAGCTAGGTCAATTATTGCCACCGTTACCCAGCGATTGGCTTCAGAACAGACATCGGAAACAACCATCAAGTCAATACCTATCCCGTCAGATGAAGTCAAAGGACGCATTATTGGTCGAGAAGGCAGAAACATCCAAGCTTTTGAAAGAATAACCGGTGTTGATGTTATTGTCGATGATACTCCGGAAGCCGTCACCGTTTCCTGCTTTGATCCGGTCCGTCGCCATGTGGCCATGTTGTCTTTGGAAAAATTGATCACCGACGGTCGTATTCATCCTGCCCAAATTGAAAAAGTAGTCAAAAATGTTGCCGAAGATGTCAAAACCCAAATCAAAGAAGCTGGCGAAGATGCTGCCTATGAGGCGGGAGTAGTGGGATTACCGACCGAAATCGTCAAGATTTTGGGACGATTAAAATTCCGCACCAGCTATGGTCAAAACCAATTGCAGCATTGTTTGGAAGTATCCAAAATCGCCACTTTGCTAGCCGCCGAATTGGGCGCCGACGTGGAAACTTGCCGCAAGGCTGGATTGTTGCATGATCTTGGTAAAGCAATCGATCACGACATTGATCGCCCGCACCATCATTTGAGTTATGATCTGATCCTGAAATTCGGTTTACCGGAAAAAATCGCTCACGCCGCCGCTGCTCATCATGACGACATTGAAGCCAAGACATTGGAAGCCATGATTGTCAAAACAGCCGACGCCATTTCCGGCGCTCGCCCGGGCGCCCGTCGTGAGTCAACCGAACAATATATTCAAAGGTTACGCGAGTTAGAAAGCTTGGCCAATAACTTCCAAGGTGTAGAAAAATCGTGGGCCATTCAAGCCGGCCGCGAGATTAGAATTTTCGTCAAACCGGAAGAAGTCTCCGACTTGCAAGCTGAGAAGATGAGTAGCGAAATTGCACGCAAAATCGAGCAAGACATGACTTATCCCGGTCAGATCAAAGTGCATGTGATTCGCGAAACCCGATCGGTGGAATACGCCAAATAGTTTTTAATCACGAAGATCAACGACAAAGACTTTATTGTTTTAAAGTCTTTGTTTATTTATGCAAAAAAATATGCCGGGAGTTATTTTTACGCCGGCACTTTGATATAATACATCAGTAAAATAATATTTCCATCACAAATTTATTAATCAATTAAATGTTTGAGAATATTGTCAAAAATAATGGTTGGTCGACTTTCCGCAGCAAGCAAATTAATCACGCATTTTTTGTTGAACTAATTAATGATTGGTCGGAGGCGTCTAGTTTGCCCAAGGAAGTTAGATCGTATCTAACGACTAATGTCGCTTTGAGTACTATTCAAGCAGCGGACACACAAATCAGTCGTCGGCGGGACACTATCAAGACTCTTTTCCGACTTGCCGACGGACATCATATTGAAAGCGTCCTTATGATGCATCGTGATCGCAACACGGTCTGTGTATCCAGCCAAGTCGGCTGTCCGGTGGGTTGCTTATTTTGTTCGACCGGTAAATTGGGATTTCAACGCAATTTGACTGCCCGGGAAATTGTTGACCAAGTCATGTTTTTCGCTCGCCGATTAAATAACATGAGCCAAGCAAACACCTTACCCGCCGCTACCAAATCACCGATCACCAATGTGGTGTTTATGGGCATGGGCGAACCCATGCTCAATTTGGAAAATGTCAGCACGGCAATCAAAATATTGACCGATGAGCAGATGCTGGGCCTGGGAAAAAGAAAAATTACCGTTTCCACCAGCGGCTATATTCGGCCACTCAAGCAATTTCTTTCTCGCTTTCCGCACATCGGTTTGGCGATTAGTCTGCACGCCCCGACCCAAACCGGTCGCGAGATGATTATGCCTCATGTAGCCAAAAACAACCACCTGGACGAATTGCTGCAAGTATGTCGTGACTATTCCCGACAGACCAAACGACGAGTTAGTTATGAATATATTTTGATCGAAGATATCAATGATAGTTTGGAACAAGCACACCAGCTTGCTCACATCCTGCATGATCATTTATTTTTTGTAAATCTGATTCCTTACAATTCACCGGGAAAAAATTCGACCGATGTTAAAAAGGACGGACCGGTTTTAAAAAAACCGAACACCTTTCGCGTCAATCGTTTCAAGCAAGAGCTGATTCAACTGGGCGTGCCGGTGGCGGTGCGCGTCGCCATGGGATCAGACATCGCCGGCGCTTGCGGCCAGCTGGCCGGGAATAAAAAAAGATGCTTAGCTGATTGAAATCAACTAAGCATCCTGATAATCATTTTTTATTTATTCGCCGGGATATTTATATATTTCCTCGGCGTTAAAATTTCCGACAAGATTCACAGTAATCGGCCCAGCGCCGATGCCAGTAATTTTTTCGTAAGCATCCGCTTTCAAACCGATCAAGTGTTTGCCGGAAAATAAAACCGGTACAATCAGCTCAC
>Ga0116156_10005121_pt1 | contig 10959 bp, 6 predicted proteins | sample AD_UKC045_MetaG_FD_89891 | JGI IMG/M metagenome (GOLD analysis project Ga0116156, IMG submission 89891) | Active sludge microbial communities of municipal wastewater-treating anaerobic digesters from USA - AD_UKC045_MetaG | ecosystem: Engineered > Bioreactor > Anaerobic > Digestate | place: USA... | reverse complement strand
GCACCAGGGAGACTGCGAACGGGCCTTCGTCTTCCAGCGGCTGGCCCTGCTGCCGGTACTTGAGCCGCACCACGGCTTGGTCGCTGTAAGATTTGGCGTCTCGGTAAGTCGCCACCATCCGCTGCAGGACCTGCTCGGCCGGCGCCAGCGCCGGCGCTGGCTCCGCGTCCGCCTTCTCCAGCGGCGGAGTTGCCTTGCCGCATCCTGCACTGAAGAGCGTCCAACCGCCCAGCAGCAGCGACATCACGACGGGTTGAATCCGGATCGCGGAAACTCGAAATGGCATAGCGCACCTGTGGCCGGCGACGGCCCGACGGCAGACGTATGGGAGGCACCACAAACGACTGTGAATCTGTATCGTCTAAATCGATCGGGCGACTTTGATCGGACTCTGCGGGCTCTCGATCGTAAGACTGCGGAATGCTAGCTGCAGAAGAATACAGGGAAGATCGAAGAGGCTGACAGAAAGATGGGGTGACAGAAAAATGAAGAATCTCGGGGATCATGGATCTGCTTCTCCATCATTTTTCTGTCACCCCATCTTTCTGTCAGCTGCCTTTTCCTGTTTCTGGCCACGACGAACGTCGCACTGAACTGCCGGGCCGTTTTTATGTGCGTGACACACGAACACCGCTGTCTGCGGTGCGCCTCTGCTTGCAGGTGACGGGGCCTCGTGCTCTATTGAATTCTGCCTGACTTTCCTATCCTCACTCACTCCCCGTCGAAACAAGGAGAACGCCATGCTCGTTTCGAGTCACTGCCCGCGTCTGGCCCTGTTGCTTTCCGCCACGCTGCTCCTGTGCGCCGCTTGCCATCGAGTACCGGCGGCCGATCGGATTTTGTCCGAAGGTGATATCCAGAAGATCAAAGAAGCACTGCCGGAAAAAGCCACGGCCACGCCGGCCAAGCCGCGCAAGGTGTTGCTGTTCCATCGCTGCGAAGGTTTTCGACACACGGACGGCATCCTCTGGGGCAACAAGGCGTTTGAACTGATGGGCCAGAAGACGGGGGCCTTTTCGACCGTGGAAAGCGACGACATGGCGGTGTTCGAGCCGCCGTCGCTGGCCCCGTTCGACGCCATCGTCTTCAACAACACCACCGCGCTGAAGTTCGAGAACCCGAAACACCGCGAAGCGCTGCTGGACTTTGTGAAAGGCGGCAAGGGCCTCGTGGGCGTCCACTCGTCCACCGACAATTTCTACAACTGGCCGGAAGGGGCAGCGATGATGGGCGCCCTGTTCGCCGGCCATCCCTGGGGCCGCTGCGCCGTCCGGTTGGACGATCCCCAGCACCCGCTGCTGGCCGCGTTCGGCGGCCAGGGGTTTTGGATCAACGAAGAAATGTACAAGATGCGGGAACCCTACTCGCGCGAGAGACTGCGCGTGCTGCTCAGCATGGACCTGGGCAAGATGACCGCCAAGGACACCGAGGTGGGCCGTGCGGACAAGGACAATCCGATCGCCTGGATCCAGGAAGTGGGCAAAGGCCGCATGTTTTATTGTTCGCTGGGGCACGGCGGGCACATCTTCCGGGACAAGACGCTGCTGAAGTTCTACCTGGACGGCATTCAATACGCGCTGGGCGACCTGAAGGCCGACGCCACGCCCTCCGCCAAGTTGTCGCCGCAGCCCGCGCCGGTGCTGGCGCCGGAGGCGCCCAGGTGATGCTTCTACGCGACGGCTTGCAGTGCGCCAAGAAGTCGAGGCCGCTGGCGCGGCAGTCCAGTCACAACGCAAGCCGTTGAAATCCGAAATCCGAAGCACGAAATCCGAAACAAATCCGAAATTCGAATAGCAAAATCCAAAACGACAGCCGCCTCGACGCTCGCTCGTATTGATCCCGCTGCAGCCTCGGCGCCGAGCAGACGCGCTATCCGACGCAACGCTCCGCTGTTTCGGTCATTCGGATTTCAGATTTCAGATTTGAGATTTGAGATTTCAGATTTCAGATTCTGGATTTCGGATTTGTTTCGACCCTTGGATTTCGGGCTTCGGATCTTGGGACTCCCAGGGTCGCCGTTGCCGGTGCAGGCGAAACATCTCTTGGGCCAGGTCCTCCCGGCCCGCGGCCCGATAACCGTTGCCCATGCTGACCAGCAGGTCCTGTTGGATGTCGTCCAACGTCAAACCGGCGAAGATCTCTCGGTCCAAGGGCGAAAGCTGCGCATAGTCCTGACGCAGCCGTGCCTTGATTCGTTCGCCCTGGACCGCGCTGTCCGGCGCGAGCTTCAACGGCCAGGCCTGCACGGCCATCAAGGTGAAGGTGTCCGCCGCCAAATGGTCCAGGCGTGTGATCCCCAGCAACGCGTCTCGACGTTCCTCCTGCGGGACGCGAGCCGGTTGCCACTCGGCGCGCAAGACTTGTTCGTGGATGAACCGCCCCAGGATCAAGGCGACGCGCCAAGTTCCCTCCAGGTTGTAGTGTACATGCTCCAGGAAGAAGTCCTCGCCCGGCACGAGTCGCCCGGACTGCTCGCCCAGACGGCCCGCGATGTCGCAGAACAGGACCGTTTGGGGGCCTGCGGACGCGACGCGTCGAACCGTCGCCCGGAAGGCACTGGGCGCTCGAAACCGGCAGCCATCCAAATCCGCAGCCAACAGGTAGGCGTCGGCTGCGTCGCGACGCTGCCCCAGCATCTCCAGGCACTGGGCCTCGCGGTAGGCCAGGATCGCGCTGGCCGGGTCGAGTTGGCGGGCCGCCTTCAGTGCCGCCAGCGCCGCGTCGAATTCCCCGTAGGAGAAATGCCGGGCGGCGGCCTTCTGCCGTTCGCCTTGCTCCCGCTGTTGCCCCTCGGTAAGGTCGCGCCGGGCAAGCGAGTGCATCGGACTCTGGTCGTGAAGGTTGCTGGGCACGGTCGTCAGCAGGATGGGAATTCCGGCTTGGGTCGCCAATGCCGCCATTCGACGGAGATTTTCCTCGTAGGACGCGCAAGCGCGGGCAACCACGGGACCGTCCAGCGGGATCGCGATGTCGGCGGGCAGAGCTTCCTGCAGGTTGACTTTCCGAGGGCGGCGAACGCAGGATTCGCCAAGCTGAAACAATCGCCGCTGCCGCAAGGTCTCCAGCAGCGGATAGAGGCTGGGCGCAAAACCGCTGGCGGTGGAGGCCTCGCCGCCCAGCCCGTAGAACTCGTTGTGTCCCGAGTGGACGACGATCAAATCAGGCTCACACGTCAAGCCCTGCCGCACCACGTCCACTTCGCTGTGCGTGTTGATCGCCGTCATCCCCGCGTTCAAAACCTCAAACGGCCGGTCGGGCGATTGCTGCTGGAGCACGATTTCCAATTGGCGAGGCAGGGCCAGTTCGAACGGATACGGAAACCCAGCCACCGTGGAGCCGCCGACGACCAGGATGCGATACAGGCCTCTCGGCTTCGGCAACTGGAACGGCCGAGGCTCCGGCCCCACGACGTCCAGGGGCCCGAAATACGCTCGGTCGGCGTGGGGATTCAAGCGGTGAGTGCCCTGGGCCGCAGCGTGGGTGACGGGAACGACCAGTCGCGTGTCGTAACCAAAGTGCAGGACTTGCAGGCCGATTTCCAGAACGATCAAGGAGAACAAGGACAGACCGATCGCGACCACACGAAACAGCCACACGCGACGCCTGCGGGGACGCGCTACGGTCCTGACCGGGCTTGCACGGCGGAGTGATTCGGACGTCATGTCTCCCTCAGACAGCTACTGAGGCGGCAGGAAGAAGCCGGCGGCGTTCTGAAGCATTTCGCCGATCCGGCGGGGCAATCGTGGGTCTTGGATCAGTGGGCGGGCTGGCAAAGCGTCGTAGTTGGCCATCTCGAAGCGCGGAGCGGTCGGAGCCGCCAACCCGCCGCGCAGGGGCCCGGCCATCTCGACCGTCTGGCGGCGTTCGAGCAGCTCGAACCGGCCGTTGGACGCGTTGTAGGCAAGGGTCCTGAAAACAAGGCGGTCCGCGTGGACGTGGACCAACTTCATGGCTTGCGCGGGAGGCATGCCCAACGACGGCCCCACGAGGTACGCGGTGGCCGGTGAGCGATAGTCCATCTCGCGGTGCAAATGGCCCTGAAGCACCGCCACGACGTTGGCACGTTCGGCGATGATTTTGTGGAGCGGCCGGGCGTCAAGAAACGTGGGCGGATAGATCGGTTCGTGAATCGCCACGATCGTCGGCCGCTGGCGATGGCGATCCAAGTCGCCAGCGATCCAGTTTCGAGTGGGCTCGTCGAAAGCCGATAGCCCCTCGAGTTTGGAACCGTGCCAGATCCGGTCCGGCGCCAGCAGCAGGAAGTGCAGCCCGCCGCAGTCGAAACTGTATTGCTTGGGACCGAACACCCGATCGAAGTCCTGCGGCCAGTTGTCGCCGGGGATGATCGCATACGGCAGTTGCAGCTGCTCGTCCAAGAATGCGCGGAGAAACCGCTGGCGCCGCAAACCGAGCGGCTCGGGCTGGGCGGGATCGGCGGGCGGGGCCGGCTGCGCGTTGTTGTCGCCGGTCACCAGGACGAAATGCGGTTTCCATTCGGTGCGGAGTTGGCGAAACGCCTCGGCTGTGTACTCCTGCCGCGAGCCGTCCAAGTGCATGTCCGTCACCCAGGCGAAGCTCCACAGCGGCGCCGTATCCGAGGCATCATCCGGCGTCGCCCCAGCGGCCACTGCAGACGCCGCCACCGCTGCGCACCCAGCGGCCAACAGCCACAGCGTACACCAGCAACGGCGCACGAGAAGGCCGAGCACCATGCTCGTGCTGCGGCGGGCGATCGTGGCTGAGTCAGTGGACATGGGACGATTCGTTCTGGATCGGGCAAAGCTTGTGAGCATGGCCCTGTAGTATACGCTCCACGCGGCTTGTCGTCATCAGCTGTGTCCAGCTCGCCGCGAAACGGAGCTTCGGCCTGCCGCTGAACTCGCCACCGTCTTGCGGGATCGCGTCAGACGAACGAGAATACCGACAGGAGGGCCTGAACCATGATGAGCTTCGTGATCTTGTTAGCGGCGGCGGCCGTGTCGGCCGAGCCGGAATTGGCATGGAAACAGACACCGCACTCGCTGGCGCTGGTGCGCGGCGAGCGCGTCGTCTGGCAGTTCAACTACCAGAAGGAAGAGGGCAAGCCTTACTTCCATCCGGTGACGATTGCCGGTGGCGATCCGCTCACGGACCTGCGGCCGGCGGACCACTTCTGGCACAAAGCGATCTGGTTTTCCTGGAAGACGATCAACGGCCTGCTGTACTGGGAAGAAGATCCCAAGACGGGCAAGTCGCCGGGGGTGACGGAGGTGGTCCAGGCCGAGGCCACGCCGCGCGACGACCATTCCGCGCGGATGGAACTGACGCTCAGCTACCATCCGCCGGGCCAGCCGACGGTGCTGGCGGAGAAGCGGATCGTGGAAGTGAGCGCCCCGGCGGTCTGCGGCGCGTACCACATCGACTGGCTCAGCACGTTTACGGCGGGCGACGCGGACGTGGTGTTGGACCGCACGCCGATCGCCGGCGAGCCGAACGGCGTCAGTTGGGGCGGCTATGCGGGGCTGTCGCTGCGTCTGGTGCCGGCCCTTCGCCAGTGGCAATTCTCCGACAGCGAAGGCATCGTCCAACAGGTCAGCAAGCAAGCCCGCTGGATCGCCTTCAGCGGCCCCGCGAAGGACGGCCCGTCGGCGGCGATCATTGTGCTGGAACATCCCTCCAGCTTTCGCCATCCCACGCCGTGGTACTTGATTCAGAATATGCCCTACTTCAGCCCGGCGGTGCTGTACCGCAGCCCCTATACGCTGCCGGCAAAGAAGACATTGACGCTGAAGTACCGGATCTTGCTCCAGCCCACCGGAGCGGACCGGGATGCGATCGAAAAACAGTGGCAGGCGTTTGCGTCGGCGGGTGAGAAGAAGTGACAGATCGTAGGCCGCTCGCTCCGCGAGTGGAAATCCGCTCGCGGAGCGAGCGGCCTACTGTGGCTGGATAGGAGCGATCGCGATGCAAGTCTTGGAATTGATGAAACAGCGATGTTCGGTCCGGCAGTATCAAGACCGGCGGATCGAGCGGGACAAGTTGCTGTACGTGCTGGAGGCCGCTCGCGTGGCGCCGTCGGCCTGCAACAACCAGCCGTGGCGGTTTGTGGTGATTGAGGACAAAGCGTTGTACGCCAAGATCGCGCCACCGTGGGTGAGCGCCGCGCACGCCCCCGCGGTGATCGTCGCTTGCGGCGACCATCGCCAGGCATGGAAACGGTACGATGGCAAGGACCACTGCGACATCGACCTGGCGATCGCCGTCGATCACATCACGCTGGCCGCCGCCGAGATCGGCTTGGGCACGTGCTGGATCTGCGCGTTCGACGCCAAACGCTGCGCCCAGGTACTGAACCTGCCCAAACACCTGGAACCGATCGTCCTGTTGCCGATCGGCTATCCGGCCGAGGCCAAATCGCCGGACCGCCACGTCGCGGATCGCAAACCGCTGGACCAAATCGTCACGTGGCTCCCGGCGAGCGCAGGGTGAGTGAGCGTAGGGTGGTCGATGTGGGGCGGGCGTTCAAACCTGAGCCTGCAGGAGGTTGTAAGAACCGCTAACAAAACCGAAATCGGATGTCTTCGGTCGGCGGTTTCGGCGGGGTCAGAGCCCCGCGCCGAACGGTTTTGTTAGCGGTTCTAAGAGAGTTCGCCGCAGGCCAAGCGTTGCGGGAGCGTGGCGATCGCCGCGGGCAACTCGGCCACCGTCGCTAGGACGCATCCTGCTGTACTGACGACAGGAACCGCCGCTTGGAGAACGTGCGGGGGCGTTCGCCGAACAGGTAGTCCACGGCGTTGGTGCCGGCCGGCAAGGAAATGTTGGAGAACTGGTCGTTGGTACTCGTGTCGGCCGGCAGGCTGCCGACGGTGTCCAGGCCGTCGCGGTAGCCGGCCGGTTGTTGCTGCGTGATCCGGTAGGTCCCGCGGCGCAAATCGGTGAAGCTGAACGTTCCATCCTCGCCGGTCGTCGCCTGACGCTCGACCGCGGCCCCCGTCGCATCCGTGCCGGACAGGACGATGACCACGCCGCCAATCCCTTGTTCGCCGGAGTCCTTTTGACCGTCGTTGTCGGCATCCAAATAGACCGCCCCCGAGATCGAGGACAGCAACTCTTGGATCACCGTCGGTTCCGAGTCGGTATTATTGTTGGTATTGGTTTCGGTCTCGTTGCCCGTCACTTGGGCCTCGTTGGTGATCGTGCCGGAGAATTGGCTGTCGATTTGCGCCACCAACGTGACGGTCGCGCTCTGCCCCGACGCCAGATTGCCCACGTTGACGGTGACGACTTGGCCGGCATGGCTTACCGTTCCCGACGTGCTGGTTCCGGAAACGTAGGTCAGGGCCGACGGCAACGTGTCCGTCAGCACCACCCCTGTCGCGGAGGACGGCCCGTTGTTGGTCACGATCAGGGTGTACGTCAATTGGCTGCCCGCTTGCACGGGATCGGCCGAGTCCGCTTTGGTGACCGTCAAGTCCACTTGAGCTTGCACCGTGGTCGGTTCGTCGTCCTGGTTATTCTCTGAATTGGTTTCGGTCTCGTTGCCGCTGACGGTGGCCACATTCGTCATCGTGCCGCGCGTCGTGGGATCGACGTTGACGATGATCGTGACGGTCGCCGAGGCCCCACTGGTCAGCTGGCCCACGGCGGCGGTAACCGTGCCGCCCGAATTGCTGACCGTGCCTTGCGACGCCGTGGCCGACTGGTAGGCGACACCCGTGGGCAGCGTGTCGACCACCGTCACGCCGGTAGCCGTCGACGGTCCGTTGTTCGTCACGGAGAGGGTGTACGTCAGTTGCTGGCCTGCCACCACCGGATCGGGCGAATCGGCCTTGAAGATCACCAGGTCGATCCGCGGTTCGACCGTGGTGGACAACTGGTCGGTGTTGTTGTCCAGATTGGTCTCGGTTTCACTGCCGCTGACCGTGGCCGTGTTGAGCAGCGTGCCGCTGGCGGTCGCCGCGGCGGTGACCACCACGGTGACCGTCGCCCCAGCGCCATCGGCCAAGTTCCCCAGGTTCGCCGTCACAGTGCCGCCGGAACCGCTGGCCGTGCCCTGGCTGGACGTGGCGGACACAAACGTGACTCCGGCCGGCAGCGTGTCCACGACTTGCACGCCGGTGGCGTCGGAAGGCCCGTTGTTGGTGACCGCCAAGGTGTACGTCAGCTGCTGTCCCGGAGTGATCGTCGCGGGCAAGCCGGTCTTGTCGATGGCCAGGTCGATCAACGTGCTGACCTGCGTGGAAATTTCGTCCGCGTTGTTCGTCAGGTTCGTTTCGGTCTCGTTGCCCGTGACGGTGGCTTCGTTGAGCAGCACGCCCCGAGCCGACGCGCTGACGGCGACCGTCAGCGTCACCGTGGCCTGCGCCCCTACGGCCAGATTGCCAAGGCTGGCGGTCACCACACCTTCCGAGGCGCCCACCGTGCCTTGACTGGCCGTGCCCGTCACGTAACTCACGCCGGACGGCAGCGTATCGACGACGGTCACGCCGGTCGCATTCGACGGGCCTTGGTTGGTCACGACCAACTGGTAAGTCAACTGTTGGCCCGCGGTGACCGGATCGGGCGTGCCGGACTTGTCAATGGCCAAGTCAATTTGTGGGCTGACCGCCGTCGAAACCTCGTCGAAATTGTTTTCCAGGTTCGTCTCCGTCTCGTTGCCGCTGACCTGGGCCGAGTTGACCAGCGTGTCGCGGGCGGCGGGGGACACATCGACCAGGATCGTGACCGTCGCTTCGGCACCGGGAGCCAAGTCGCCCAGGGCCGCCGTGATGGTGCCGCCTGACGCGGTGACATTGCCCTGCGTTGTGGTCGCCGAGACGTAGCTGACCCCGGCCGGCAGCGTGTCGACGGCCGTCACGCCGCTGGCGTCGGAAGGTCCCAGGTTCGTTACCAGCAGCGTGTAGGTGAGCTGCTGACCTGCGACCACCGGGTCGGGCGTGTCCGCCTTGTCAATCGCCAGGTCGATCTGTTGGATGATTTGCGTAGGTTCGTCGTCCGAGTTGTTCAGGGGCACCGGATCGATATTGTCGCCGGTGACGACCGCTTGATTGAGCAGCGAACCGGTGGCGGAGGAAGGCACGTTGACGACGATCGTGATGGTGGCGGCCCCGCCGCTGTCCAGGCTGCCCACGTTCACGGTGACCGTGCCCGCGGCATGGGTGCCAGTGCCTTGAGTGCTAGTGACGGATAGGAACGTCACGCCGGCGGGCAGAGTGTCCGTCACCGTGACCCCGGTGACCGGCGACGGTCCCATGTTGGTCACCTGCAGCGTGTACGTCAGATCCTCGCCGGCCACGACAGGATCGGGATCGTCGGACTTGATGACGAGCAAATCGGAGATCGGCGTGAAACCAAAATCGACGGTCAGGTTCGCGTTCGGATTCTGATCGCCGTCCGACGATGGTTCGCGGCCGGCGGTCAACGTGACGGCCATCGCAACGACCGATCCGTCTGTCAGAGCATCGCCGTTGTCATCGTTGTCGATGCCGTCATCCGGATCGGGCGTAGGTTCATTTCCCGTGGAGCTGACCAGGCCCGCCAGCGCCCCGCCGCCGGTGAAGTTCGCGGGAGCGATCCGGACGATATAGTCGCCCGGCAGCAGGTCGTCGAACCGGTACCGGCCGTTGCTGTCGGTGGTATCGGTGCCCAAGGCGAGATCGACCCCGGACGTGAAGACCCCGTTCCCATCGGTATCTTCGTACAGTTCCATACCCACGCCGGCGATGCCTGATTCTCCCGGATCCAATTGCCCATTGTTGTCGGTGTCGAACCAAACCGTATCGCCCAGGCTGAGTGGATTCAAGTTGGCAAAGTTGTGTGTTTTGACCGTCGGGCCGATTGTCCCCAGTACTTTGAATTCAGCGTCCAGGTTCGAGACTCCCTGAATTTCCAACTGGATCGCGCCCACGTTCGAAAAATCGGCGCCGTTGCCGACGGAGACCCCAGACTGTGCGAAATCCGCGAAGCGCAGGATCGTGACGACTTCGGCCTCGCCCGTCGGCGTCTGCGGAATCGCCTGGCTGAGAGACGAATAGTTGCCCGCGTCGGTATAGACGTGCATGGTCATGACGCCGCCGGGCAAATCGGCCCCGACGAGAAACCGGATGCCCAGGTTGTCGCCGTTCTCGGTCAAGTCCACGCCGCCCAGCCCGACCGGGTCCAATTGATCGGCATCGTTATCGGCACCATCCCAAGTCACCACGCCGCGTCCCACGGCGCCCAGCTTGTTCGAGAAGGTCAGCAGCGCCTTGTCCAGGAAATTGACCTCCAGTTCGACTTCCCCTTCTCCCGAGAGTAGTTCCACGAACAGGTCGCGCTCGTCGCCCAATGATTCATCCGCGGGCGTGGCGTCTGAGTCGCTCGTTGGCACGATCGACGTGACGGTGGCCGACTGGGTCGTGCTATCAAACGAGTCGATCACCATCCCCGTCGTGCCTTCTGCGTCCGCCGGGAGAATCTCAATCTGGTGCACGTTTTCGCCCGGCCGCTGGAGCACGCCGGAAACCGCCGCCTGCTCGACGAAATAGGTCCCTTCCCCCAAATCGTCAAACCGGTAGCGACCGGAGGCGTCCGTCAGCTGCGAGCCGATGGACGTGTCGTCGCCGCCGCCGGCACCTCGGTCCAGCACGCCGTCGCCGCCATCCAGATACAAATGGACCGTGGCGTTGGGCAGAGGTAGATCGTCCGCGGTCAGACCATCATCGGTCACGTCGACAAAGACGGTGCCGGCGATGGCCGCCAGCGTGTCGCCAGCCAAGAGCGTGCGGGTTTCCAGCGATTCCAACCGCAACTGCCGGCGCTGTCGGCGCTTGCGCAGAACGCGCGCGCGGGCTGTGTCGTGGAGCCAACGTTTCACGAAATCAAAGGGCGATGTCATCGAAGGCTTCCTCCATCCTTGGACTTGCCATCAACTCGGCGGGACGGCTTCGCGCGGTGTGTGCGAAGGTCAGCGATAGCATGCGGCGGCCGTGCATCGTTCGG
>Ga0116156_10005119_pt1 | contig 10962 bp, 10 predicted proteins | sample AD_UKC045_MetaG_FD_89891 | JGI IMG/M metagenome (GOLD analysis project Ga0116156, IMG submission 89891) | Active sludge microbial communities of municipal wastewater-treating anaerobic digesters from USA - AD_UKC045_MetaG | ecosystem: Engineered > Bioreactor > Anaerobic > Digestate | place: USA... | reverse complement strand
TATTTCGCGGCCGTCAACGAAGATGCGGAACGCCGTGCCCATGTCAAACGTATGCAGGGCCATCATTCTCTCGCCGTCGCCCACCGCGACCCTCAGCCGATATGTTGCATATCCCCGGTTACCGACCACAGCACCCCCGGCTTTGAAGCCGTTCCATTTGCCCGGTACTTTTATGTAACCCGACATCTCGCCGGCCGCAGCGGCCGCGAAGTCAGCGGGAGAAACCAGCTTCCCCCAGTAGAACTCCCATTCTCCATTCAGGGGGATGGGTCCATCGGCATCAAAGTCCCATGACGAGGCATCCAGCTCCCCCCTGGATGCTGTCGGCTGTAACGTACGCGTATCCTTATTACATGAAAAGACGAAGACGGCCAGTATGAGTACCGCGGCTGTCGTCATCGCGAAACGACCCAACGGTCCGATCGTTCGATAATTCATCCCCCCTCCTTCCGGTCCTGAGCAGCCATCCCCGGCACCACCCGTGCCGCTACCGTCCCTTAATCCCATGAACTGGAAACACGTTATACTTCAGATAAGCAACCATATCCCGGACATATTCCATGCACTGGTCCTTCAGGTTTCCCGATACCACGTACGGATTGTCCCGGAGCGTTCCGGACTGTGCCTCGGGTCCGTACATCATGCCGCCTATCAGGCCGGCGTATGCATCCATCGGCTCAATTCCGCACAATGCCGCCCACGCAAGGGTCCATAGGGCGGCCGTCTTGTAGACATTATAGCCCCCGCCGCCGGCAACCAGGAGCTTCGGCGACATCCTGTCGATGATTCGTATTGCCCGCTCATACCCCATGCTGGTGAGGTTCAGGTGCCCCAGCGGGTCATCACGGTGAGTATCGGCACCGATTGTCGCCACCACGATATCGGGCCGGAAAGAATCGATAAGGGGCGGCACCACTGCGTCAAAGGCATAGAGAAATACTGCATCGTCGCTCCCCTGCAAAAGCGGGATATTAACCGTATAGCCTTCCCCCGGACCTTCGCCGATGTCCTCGACAAATCCGGACCAGGGATATATGGAAAGCCCGGACTCATGTATCGAGATGCACAGGACGTCGTCCCGGGCGGCGAATATGTCCCGGACACCGTTGCCAAAATGAACGTCTATGTCAATGTAGGCGACCCTGTGCCCGCGCCGCGTCAGCTCCTCGATCGCTACCGCCAGGTCATTGATATAGCAGAATCCTTCCGCGTGGTCCGCTCCGGCGTGGTGAAATCCCCCCAGCGGATTGAAAACCATCCGGGCACCGCCCCCGTCGATAAGGCGGGCGCCAAGAACGGTCCCGCCCGTTACAGCCGAACAGAAATCGTAAATACCCGGAATGGCGGGATTGTCTTCGGTACCCAGTCCGGCCCCAAGCATATCCATCGAGAATTCAGTGTCTTCCTTCCCGATGCTTTGTAAAAGCTCGATATACCTCCGTTCATGCACCAGGCAGAGCACTTCCTCCCGGACCGGCTCGGGTGCCATAACCCGCTGGTCCGTCTCATGTATAAGTGTATACCGGGAAAGAAGATCCATCATCTGCCTGGCCCTACCCGGTTTAAAGGGGTGTTCGGGACCGAAATCAAAACTTGCGAGGCTGTCTGAATATATCAGAACATTGCGCGGGGAGACGCCGTTTTGTGCAGTTTCATCCATAGCGCACCATAGCCAGGACCAGGGTCCCTGTACTGATCATAATTTGCAAACACAGCATAAAAATCAATTACAATTTATCAGCTGCAGGAATGGCGGGGGAAAGACCCGTGTAGCCTTTTCCACCATCGCGGCAGCACAACCGTCAGGGCCTGTTCTTCTCACCGGTGACAAACACGATCGCACCCCTGCTCACGAGCTCCTCAAACCCGGGGTCCCTGGCTTTCAGGGCAGAAGCGGGCAGCGGCAGCTCCCTGGAATAATCAAGCGAGAAAAGGCGGTCAAGATCAATGATGTAGGAGAGATGGACTTCGGCAAGCTTATCCTCGATGAAAACGGACATGCTTTTTCGATCGATGGAATATGTAGCAAAATAATGGCTCCAGGTGTCATCGAACAGCACCGGGATACCTTTTTCATCAAGCACCGACATCGTCTCGGAGATATTCTCCGAATGAACGCGAAAATTATTGTCCGCGCCTTTATTCCCGGCGCCGACAAGGTGGAGGCAGCGATATCCGTGATCCGGGATGCCGAAATCATCACGGAATGCGGTAAGTATGTCATCTATCTGCCGGCGAGCGCTTTTTTTGGCAATTATCCCGGGCTCCCGCTCTCGCGCTATCATGATATGATTGGCTGCCAGGATATATTGATCTCCCCGTGCAACGAATACCGTGGAAATGCAGGAACCCAGGACCAGTGACAACGTCTGGCCACTGGATATGAACCGCACCTCGTCCGGTCCGGGTAAAACATATTTCTCCTGCGAGAGCTGGAACATGGACGTCCGCGTGATTTTCAATTTCGGCTACGCTATCAGACGATGCCTTTTTTTTCCAGTATTTTATTTTTTCATCCGATCAATAGCAACATGGCTGCGCGAGACCAGGATATATCGGGCAACAGTCCGCCACTGCCATACTCCGCTCCACGCGACAAAAAGCTTGAAGAATTTACCGGTCTGCGCCACAATAATTCAGAACGATTCTCGATACGGAGGCGCCCCCATGAATGACAACAAACCGGTTTATGCATTGAATCTTTTCAACATTGTTAACATTGAAGAATACCTGGAATACTCGCGCCGCTCCGCAAAAGAAGTGGCGTCTCACGGCGGCAGGGTTCTAGCGCTTGGCAGGTTCAGGGAATCAGTCAGGGGGGATATCGAACCGCGATCAGTGCTCATCCTGGTTGAATGGCAATCGCGGGAAGCATTCAGGAACTATCTCGACGATCCGGCACTCTCGGACCTGCACCCTCACCGCGAGCGTGGAGCGTCGCGCTATATCTGGCACCTCTTCGACCGCCTTGACGATCTCCGCCCGCTACTGAAAGTCACCGCGTAATACGATCGGAGATTTCTTCGCGCGCGGCCGAAAACTCGTTGCGCCCATTACAAAATGAAGCCGCCCGAAGGCGGCTTCATTTGATTTCTTGAAGTAAATATTCCTGTTAACGCTTAGTAGCCTTTCGCTTTCAGGTCAGCCACTATGTTAACGAAATGACCGGGAGCGTTGAAACCCGGGGTGATGCCAAACAGCATGTCGACAGCTGCAAGGTGGTTCACGCCGGCGCCAAGCCACGAAGCGCCTTCGATAACGCCGCGGAAGTTGCCCCACTTGGCCGAGGTTACAGCAACCAGGCCGTCATTCTCGCCCTCGATTTTTTTCTGGATCGGCCACGTAAGAGCGAAGAGACCGGCGCCCAGGTAGCTTTTCACGCGGTAGGCGTAGCTCTGGTAATAGACCCCTGTTTTATTCGGCGTTGCCGGGTTGAATACATTGATCATGTAGTCCCGGGCGAGGTCCTTCAGGTTCTGAATCGTATTGGGGTTCTGGTCGCCCATGATAACAATGACAAGGGCGTTCAGGATATCGGCGGTCACGGGTACTTTTTCGCAGATCTTGAGAACCAGCTCGGCGATGCTGCTGCCGCGGTGGGGACCGGCGATGCTGGTATGGCTTGCTACCATCGGGGACATGCCGAGGTTGCTGATCGCATAACGGGTATAGATGCTTCCATGGGAATGGCCGATCAGGTTTATCTTGCCTGCCCCGGTCACCGCCAGTATTTCCAGCACCTGGCGCTTCCACGCATTCGCCTTCGCGACGGTCCCGTCAAGAGCGTTTACGCTGGTGATATAGACCTCGGCGCCATGGTCCCTCAGCTCATCGGGTATATTGTTCCAATAATGGGTAATCCCCCAGGCAATCTCGTACTGGGCGCCCATACCGTGCGAGAGAACAATCGGATATTTGGTTTTGCATTTATCTCCATCGGAACTCCCGCCTGCATAAGCAGAAGTTACTGACAGGCAAAAAATAATTGATATCGCAATAATAACCCTGGCGATCATGAGGTGCCTCCCGCATCATGCTTGTTGATGTATACAATGTACGCGTGTGCTGGTACTATGTCAATAAAAAACCGTCTGGGTGGATTATTTTTTACTATTTTCAAGATTGGTAAAAAGTATTAATCCATTAATTATCACTATATTTATGTGGAGTAGCGATAACTATCGCTACTTATTGCTTGGACCCCACCCAATCGTCCATTATTGCCTCGTTTTGATCATCAATTCCCCTAATTTTGCTTGATTTTATTCATGATTCGTACATAACTGATGAGTCCGGGCATTACTCTGACACCTCATCAAGCTTACCGAAACCGATCTGATACCGGATAAAGATGGGGCTACTTTATAATAGGAATTATACCATGAAAACACTTACAGCCATCTGCACGCTGCTTATTGCATTCACAGCAGCCACAGTCAGGGCAGAGTCAGCGGGCATGCCCGGTCCTGCCTCCGGAAAGGGAACGACAGCAGACCTTATCGCCCAGTATATTCCCGATGACACGGAAGGAGGGAAGAAGCAAACGATCGGTGATTTAATGAAAAAGGAGAGTGCAAAGGTCCGGCCTAAATTCGTCCTGGGTATCGGCGGTGGACTCGACGCGCGGGAAGGCTTTGCCAGCATCGCGGCGTCTGTGCCGATGGGCATGCAGTACGGCAACTACAGCCTGACATTTTCACCGGCGTATACCTACATGAGCGGAAAATCGATCAAGACGAAGACCGGCCCCGTGGACCGGATACTGAGGACTAAGACAAGCGGCCAGGTGTACGAGTTCACGCTTCCCGCCATGTTTACGTATTCGATCCTCGACCTGCCGGCGCACCTCTACACTCCCTATGTGACGGGAGGCGCCGGATACAGTTACCGGAAATTCTCGCTCAGCGGCTATTCCCTGGTCAGCAGGATAAGCCGCATATCGTACCTTCATTCAATGACGCTGAACTACGGCTTCGGTTTTCTGGTGCGCACCTCTGATGACACGCGCTTCAACATAGGGCTGACCTGCCAGTCCTATTTCAATAAAAGGAACGGTCCGTTCGATTACGATACCACGGGTGCGGGCCTGCAGTTCGGATTCATGATTATCATCAATTGAGGTGGTTCGGGATTACCGGCACGATTCGCTGATCGTGTTCACGAAAACGGGAGCGAGTTTCCCTGCGATTTCAGATCCCGAAAAAAGCCCGGTCCGCGAGAACGCGGCAACGCTCCTGCCGAAGTAATTATTCCATTGACCGAGTAATGCGGCTGCAAGCGGCCGGTATGACCAGTGCCATTTTTCCTCGTTGTATCCGCCTTTCCTTCCCGCGGTGTAGGGCTGGCAGAAGCCGTACCGCCCCGCATTCTCGGTCATCCAGCGGTACAACACCTTCCCCCCGCCGCTCTCGTAGTATTCATTGGTGAGGATATTCAGGTCGAAATCCGTCCCCCAGTGGTGCCGCGACGTGCCCGGCATGGAGGAATACCTGAGAATCGCCAGGGCCTTGTGCATCGGGTCCTTCTCCCGGGCATAACGCTGCCCGTTCCACTTGCCGTCCCATATGGCTTTCTGGTCATTGAAGCTTCTCGTCGAGCTCTGTACCCAGAAGGGCGCCTTCGGGTGAGCTTTCCTGAAATCCGCGTACATTTTCGCCAGGGCCGTGACCGTCTCCCTGCGCAGATAATGGCGCCACTCGTTGGTGGGCACGCCCGCGTCGTTCACGCAAACGAACCGCTCGTGCGTGACGGGATTGAACCTTCCGGTGAGATAGTCTTCCGGCTTCGTACGGCCGAATAGCTCCGCCTCATCGGCCGCATGGGAGCAGCTGAACAGGAGCGGGACCGCGATCGCGGCCGCCATTACGGCTCTTCGTGCTGTCACGGCGGGTCTCCGGGCCATTTGTCAGTACACGAATTTTCGGGCCCTGATGTTGAGTAAAATTCCGATGCTGATCATCGACATCATCAGGTTTGAGCCGCCGTAGGATATGAACGTGAGCGGAAGGCCGGTGACCGGCATGATTCCCACAACCATCCCGATATTGATCAGGATGTGGAAAAAAAAGATCGTTGTAATGCCGCTGGCCAGCAGCGCGCCAAACTTGTCCTTCGCCTCGAAAGCGGTCTGGATGCCGCGCAGGACAATGAAACCGAACAGGGCCAGCAGGAGGACCGCCCCCACAAAGCCCCACTCTTCCGCCACGACGGAAAAAATGAAGTCCGACGTTTTTTCGGGGAGGAACCCGAGCTGCGACTGGGACCCCTTCAGGAAGCCCTTCCCGAAAAATCCCCCGGACCCGATTGCGATTTTCGACTGTATGATATTGTAACCCGAGCCCTGCGGGTCAAGGTCAGGGTTGAGGAATACAAGGATCCGCCGCTTCTGGTAGACCTTGAAGAGGTTCTGGATCATGACCGACGCCATCAGGCCCATCGAGATTATGGCGCCGGGAATGTATATCTTGCGTAAAAACTTTTTCACCGAGAAAAAATGGAGCGTAAATGTGACAACGGTTACAAACAGCAGCACGCCGGAAACGATCAGGAGAAGACCGGTGTCCTGGAAGAAATCAAGGAGAAAGTTGGAGCCCTCCGCGCCGACCCACTCGCGGTAGGTAAGCAGCATGGGAAGGACGATCGCGATGGCCGCGATGAGCACGATCGAGATCAGGTGCGACACGTCTGCGCCGCCGACAAACAGCATCGTGAGAAGGATGGGGATGAAAATGACGGCCGTACCGAAGTCAGGCTGCTTGAGGATTATCAGCACCGGGACAAAGGTCAGCAGCGTCGGGACGACCAGCTCCCTGAGGTGGCTGATATCACGCTCCCGGATCTCGAGGTACTTGGCCAGGATTACGACAAGCCCAAGCTTCATGAACTCGGACGGCTGGATGGAGAAGACGCCAAAGTTCAGCCATGCCCTGGTATTCCGAACCGGCGTCCCGAAGATCGTGGTAATGATAAGGATGATGATCAGGGTAATGTATATCTGGAGTGAATAGTCACCCAGGGCCTGGTAATTAATGATGGTCATGCCCACCATGAGGATGAAGCCGAAGATGAACCAGAGGATCTGCTTCCGGTACAGCCCGTTGTTCACCTTGTCAATGGGGTCAAAGCCGGCGCTGTAGATCATGAGGATCCCTATCGCCACGGCAGCGACGACCGCCAGGACAAGGGTATAATCGATCTTGCTCAACCCCTCTTTACTGAATAACATTGACGTCCCCTTTTTATCATCATCGCCGCAGTCGGTGATACCGGCGTATCGTTTCAGCGTGCCCCGGCGGCTTTTTTCGGCTGTTGCGCAGCCGGAGACAGCAGCCCGCCTGGCATCTGCCCGCCGGTCTGCTGCGCCGCCTGCCTGGCGGCGGCAGGCTGTAACCCGGGCGTCAGCGCGGGCTGTGTTCCGGCCGGCAGCGCCTTCAGGCCCTGTCCGGCCTGGAGCGGCGCGGCAGGGGCTGAAGTGAAATAACCCAGCTCGTACATCTTCGAAAAAATTCTCTCCGCGATCGGCACCGCGCTTGCCGCTCCGGCGATACCGTATTCCACCAGGATGACCGTCGCGACCGCCGTTTCCGGCGGCCCGTCAAACGGCGCGAAACCGACGAACCATGCGTGCTGAGAAAATTTCTCCTGGCGGATGGAGCGCGTCTGGGCCGTACCGGTCTTGCCCGCAACCGGCACTTTCAGATACCCGAGGCGGCCCGATGTCCCGCTCATGACGCCGAGCCGCATCCCCTTCTTGACCGCCTGCAGGGTAAGCGGCGAGAGGGGCAGCTCCCGTATCTTCTGCCGGTGAAACGACTTGATCACGCGGGCGTTGTCGTTGGTCCGTATCTCGCGTATCACTTCCGGGCGGTACACGATGCCATTGTTCACCAGCGCGGCTATGAAATCGCACATGCCGATCGGCGTCACATGCAGAAAGCCCTGCCCGATGGACATGTTGACCGTGTCGCCGTCGAACCAGGGCTGCCCGAACGCCTTGTATTTCCACTGGCGCGACGGGACGAAGCCGGCGACCTCGCCGGGGATATCGATCCCGCTCTTCTGGTTGAGGCCGAAGTCCTCGGCATACCGCATGATGACCGATGGCCCGGTCAGGAGCCCGAGCTGGTAGAAGTAGACGCTGCAGGATTTCGCTATCGCCCAGTAGAGGTCGACGGTCCCGTGCACGTCATAATCGTAAAAATCATGGTCCTTGTACCCTTTCAGGGTGTATTTCCCGGGACAGAAATACGATTTCTCGGGCGTCGCCTTCTCCGTCTCCAGCGCCGACACTGCAGTGACGAGCTTGAAGGTGGATGCGGGAGGATACTTGGACTGGATCACGCGGTTGAGAAACGGCCGCTCCTTATCGGTCTGGAGCTGCTTGATTATTTCAATGTTGTTCTTTGAAATGATGAGGTTCGGGTCGTAATCCGGCTTGCTGACCAGCGCAATGACCTCGCCGGTCGAGGGCTTGATGACGATGGCCGCGCCCTTCATGTCCTTCATCGAATCGTAGATCGCGTTCTGGATATTGTAGTCGATCGTCAGGACCATGTTGTTCCCGGCCACCGGCGGGGCACCGACCTCTTCGCCCTCCGTCCGCTGGCGCACGTCAACGATGCGGCGCACGTACCCGTCACGGCCCCGGAGGATCCTGTCGAACTGCTTCTCGATGCCGGCTTTGCCGATCTTCTGATAATGCTTGTACCCTTCCGTCTTCAGCCGCCGGTACTCGTCGCGGCTTATGCTCCCCACGTAACCGACGACGTGGGCGAACATCTCGCTGAAGTTGTACACGCGCACCGAGGCGTCCTCCCAGTCTATGTTGGGGAAGCGGTCCTGGTGCGAAGCGATCTTTACAATGGTGTCGAACTCGACGTCTTCCTTGAGGACGACCCGTTCCCATGGGTTGCCGGTGTTTATCTCGCCCAGTATCTCTTCTTTATTTACGCCGAGAACGCGCGCGAGGAGATCAAGAATCTCTTCCAATTTTTTTTTTGATTTGAACTTGGCAGGTATGGTCGTTATGTTGAAGGAAGGCCGGTTTGAAACGACGACGACGTTCCGCTCCCCTTCCTTGAAGTTCCTGTCGTAAATGTCGCCCCGCGCCGCCGGGATGGGAATATTGCTTTCCATGTTGAGGCGCGCCTTGACCGTGTACTCCCGCCCCTGGAGGAGCTGCAGGTTGACCAGCTGGAGCAGCAGGAGCCCGAAGACCACGGACGTCACGATCATGTAAAAATACATCCTGACCCGGAAGGCTTCCTGGAGAGTCGCCCGAAGGGATGATTGCATCAGCATCTTACCGGTACCCCTCACGATCCAGTTCGCTTTCGAAAATCTTGTCGTAGAGGAAGAAGAGCGGGGGCGCGAGGAGGGCGTTGTAGAACGCCTCGGGTAGAATGATGCTCAGGACGGATGATGCCGTGGCCTCATGAAACACGTAACAGAGGAACAGGGTTATGATCCCCTTTACCAGGGACGCGATGAATATAAACAGGGAGATTGTCAGTATGCTGCTCTTGAATATAGAACGGCCGAACATGCCGGCAACGAACGCGACGACCACTTTCGGAAAGGCAAGGAGCCCGAGCGGCGAGTTCGAGACCGCGTCGTGCAGGAGGCCGCTGATGAATGCGGTCACCTCACCGTAAAAAGATCCGAAGCTGTAGGAGACGTAGACGACAATGATAAAGATAAGGTCGGGCTTGACCCCGGCGATGCGGAGAACGTCGAACGAGGGGTGCCCCTGCACGAGCAGCGATATCAGGACGATTACGCCCGTGAAAACATATTTCAGTATCATTCCGCTTTCTCTTTCTCCGCCGCTTTTTCTTCCTCGAAAATCTCGAACAGGTCCTTGTCCATGTCCTTCTTGATGACGAACACGTCCTCCGCCAAATCATAATCGATGATCGGTTTGATCATGGCCCGCTGGTACGCGCTTGATTCGAGCGAGTACGCCTTGATGACAGTGCCCACGATCAGGCCGGCAGGAAACACGCCGCCCTGGCCGGAGGTTATCACGATGTCGCCGAACTTGACAAAGGCGGCCCGGCTGATGTAATCCATCTTGCAGAGGTTCGAGTTTCCCGAGTACCCGCTCAGGAGCCCGGGGAAGCGGCTTTCCTGCAGCTTCACGCCGATCCTGACGTCCGGCGATATGATCGGCGCGATGCGGGATATGCTCCGCCTGACCTCTATGATCCTGCCCACCACGGCCTTCTGGCCTCCCTGGTAGGCGATGACCGGCATGTTTTCGCTGATACCGTCCGAGGAGCCCTTGTTGATTATGATGGTACGAAACCAGTTGTCCGGGTCCTTGGAGATGACCGACGCGGGGATCGAATCGTACTCGACGCGCTCCTTCATGCCCAGGAGCTCGCGGAGCCGGTCGTTCTCGCGTTTGATCTCGCTCATCTCCTCGGTCATCGACTCGTACTGCTGGAGCTTGGTCCGCGTTTTTTTCAGCTCTTCCCGCACCTCCGTCAGCTCGGTGAAACCGGCCCAGAGCCGCGACACGCCGCCCTGGACGCCGTCATACGCCTTCTGGAACGGCATGGTGATGGCGCTGATCACCCCTTCAAAGGTAAGGGTGAAGGAGCTCGATTGGAGGGAGAGTGATACGATGCAGAACAGGATAAAGGATATGAACGCAACTACGCTCTTATGTCGTATTATGAATTCCACTTCTCTTTATATCTCTTCGACGCTAATATATACGAACCGCATGAAGGGCAGACGCTTTTTTTCCCGGGGGAAAATGCCCGTCGCGCTATTTCAGGTTCGCCCGATACAGGTGCTTCAATTCCTCGAGGAACTTGCCGGCTCCCAGTACAACGCAGGTGAGCGGATTTTCCGCCAGGATGACGGGAACTCCCGTCTCCTTGCTGATGTACTTGTCCAGGCCTTTCAGGAGCGAGCCGCCGCCCGTCATGACGATGCCGCGCTCAACGATGTCCG
>Ga0116156_10005104_pt1 | contig 10987 bp, 10 predicted proteins | sample AD_UKC045_MetaG_FD_89891 | JGI IMG/M metagenome (GOLD analysis project Ga0116156, IMG submission 89891) | Active sludge microbial communities of municipal wastewater-treating anaerobic digesters from USA - AD_UKC045_MetaG | ecosystem: Engineered > Bioreactor > Anaerobic > Digestate | place: USA... | reverse complement strand
TTTAACGGTTTAACTATTGGTGCCGCTATTACTAATTTTGGTAGCGATATGCAATTAGACGGTAGAAACATTCAGTTTAATACTGACCCAAATAGTGACGGTTCAACAGGTCCTAATAATATTCCTGCTGTTTATGATATGGATTCTTATCCTTTACCGCTTACCTTTAAATTAGGATTAGCAATGGATGTTGTTAATACTCGTTTCTTAAAAGCAATTGTTGCTTTAGATGCAGTACATCCAAATGATAATAGCGAATATCTTAACACAGGTTTAGAAGTAGCGTATGATCAAATGTTTTTTGTACGTGTAGGTTATAAATCACTATTTAAGGATAATAGTGAAGAAGGTTTAACTTACGGTGCGGGTTTACGTTATAGCATTTCTGATAATTTTAAGATAACTATTAACTATGGTTATGCCGATTACGGTAGATTGGAAAATGTTCAGTTTTTTGATTTAGGATTATCTTTCTAATCAAGAATATTTAGTATAGTATTATAAATTTATAATATACAAACTATTTATTAAAACTCCCTCTTTCAAATTTATTTGAATTAGGGAGTTTTTATTTAGTAAATTAAACATTTAAATTAATCGAATTAGTTATGGATAAAAATAAATTAATATATAAAATTAATTTGTTGTTAATTAATGAATATGGTATTCCAGAAAGAGCTAAAGAATTGCCGGATCCATTAGATTTGCTTATAGCCACTATACTTTCGCAAAACACAAACGATAACAATTCTTACAAGGCTTACGTAAATTTAAGAAGTTATATATTAGACTATAGCGATATACTTGTTATGCCAAGCGAAAAATTGGAAGAATTAATAAGACCGGCTGGTTTAACAAAACAAAAAGCAAAAGCTATTAAAAATATAATTCTTAAATTAAAAGCAATGAATAATAATATTAATTTAGAATTTATTAAAAGCCTTGATAATAATTCAATTATTGAATTTTTGACAGACAATGAAGGAATAGGTGTAAAAACCGCATCATGTGTGTTATTGTTTTCACTTGATAGAGATGTTTGTCCTGTAGATACTCATGTACATAGAATTGTGAATAGACTCGGAATTGTAAATTCTAAAACAGCTGAAGGTACTTACTATAAACTTAATGAAAAATTCCCCCCAAAAATAGCCCATTCATTCCACACTAATTTAATAAAACACGGGCGTAAAATTTGCCGACCGAAAAATCCTTTTTGCGGAAATTGTGTATTAAAAAAATATTGTAATTATATTAATAAAAATGATAATAGAACGAACATTTTTAGTGAGGAAAGACTACTTTTATTAGATAAAATTTAGAAAATGTTTGACATTAATACAATATTTTTTTATTTTGAAATTACTTTTTATTTACTTAACTATCTTATCACATATAATAGGAGTTGCTTTATGAAAAAAGCGATTTACGTTGTTACAGTGTTGTTCTTATTTTCGTCATTTTTAATGGCACAAGAAAAAAATGTTGATTTAAAACCAACAGGCGGAAACCCATCCGTTGTTTTTGGTCCGCAAACTGATGAAACATTTGTTGATATTGCCGAATCATTTGAAGGTACTTTTCCTCCAACCGGTTGGGTAAAATATAGCCCTGACGGTGGTACAGGCTGGAATCAGCAAACAGCAGGTACTGCTCCTGTTCCAGGATGGCAAGGTGCTAATGCAGTAACTCCGGTTCCAAACGGATTAGGCGGAAGCAAAATGGCGTTTTGTACATGGAATACCGGTGGTGCAACAAGTAACGACCAATGGTTAGTAACACCTCAGGTAACAAATTTAACAAGTAATGCCGTATTAAAATTTTGGGTTAGAAAGTTTTCTGAATATAATGATGTTTTAAAAGTTAAAATTTCAACAACAACTAACCAAATGGCAAGTTTTGTTGATTTACAGACATATAATTATATTGGAACAACTGATACAGGTTGGGTACAAAAAACTATCAGTTTATCTGCATATGCAGGACAAAGTGTTTATATTGCTTTCCAAGAAGTTGTAGCCGATAACTATAATGACGGTGGAGCACTATTTTTGGATATAGTTGAATTAAATTCAGGAAACATTCCAGTAGAATTAACATCATTTGTAGCAAATGTAGTTGACGGAAAAGTTAGTTTAGCATGGTCAACAGCAACCGAAACAAACAATAGCGGATTTGCAATTGAAAGAAGTGCTAACGGAGTAGATTTTACAAGAGTAGGTTTTGTTGAAGGAAAAGGAACAACAACCGAAAGAAACAGCTATAGCTTCGTAGATAATAGCGTAAATACAGGTAAATATACCTACAGATTAAAACAAACAGATTTTGACGGTTCATTTGAATACAGCAAATCTATTGAAGTTAGTGTAGGAATACCGACAGAATTTTCGTTATCACAAAACTATCCAAACCCATTTAACCCAAGTACAACAATTAACTTTGCATTACCAAAATCAAGCAATGTAAAATTAACAATTTACAATGCATTAGGTAAAGAAGTAGCAACCTTGGTAAACGGAACAATGGAAGCAGGAAATCATTCAGCAGTATGGAATGCAAGCAATAACGCATCGGGAATGTATTTCTTTAAATTAGAAGCAGGAAGCTTTACAAGCACAAAGAAAATGATGCTTATAAAATAATTTTGGCTTCATAAATTAGAAAATTAAAAGTCCTCATTCTTGAAATAGAATGGGGACTTTTTTTATGTAATAAGTAGTAAATATGGATAAATAAGAAAGGTTAAGTTTTAAGTGTTGAAGGTCAAATAAATAATTTTAAGTAAGTGTTTATTTTACAATTGTACATTGTCCCTTTATATTTTTAGAACCGGGAAATGCAGGAAAAAAGCGGAAGGGCAGGAAAAAACTAAATAAAGTTAAGTGTTGTATGTTGAATATTATAAACGCTAAATTAATATCGCTACCTTGGAGATAAGTTTATTAGTTACAATAATTACACTCCTACAGAGCTAAGAGATTAAAGATTTTGACTATAGAAATGAGATGTTATATGGGATAATTCTAAGAATTAGGGGTTTTCTCCTGTTTTTCCTTCTTTTCTCCTGTCATTTATGGTTCAAATGAAATGTTAAATAATAAGCGTTCATTTTAATTGTTACTTGCCACTTTATGTTTTTAGAACCAGGAAATGCAGGAAAAAAGCGGAAGAGCAGGAAAAAACCTTAAAAAAATTGATGTTTTTCCTTCTTTTCTCCTGTCCTTCATGGTTCTAAAAGAATGTTAATTTTGTAATGACTTTCTTTTCAGTAACTATTAATTTTTTTTTTGATAAAACAATACTTAAACTTTCTTATTAGTCTTTATATTCTTTTACAAGTTTTCTGAAAATATCTTTATGAACCGTAAAGCTTAGCATTTTTAGTTTAACAAAGTCTTCAGTATAAAAATAATATCCCTTATTTGCTCCGTTACGGCTTCCAGCACCACTATCTTTAATTAAATACCAATCTTTACCATCCTTTTCAAGGTAGCCAACTAAATGTATTCCGTGGTCATCTTCGGTCGTTTTATTATCAATTCTGAACTGTCTTGCATATTGGTCTATATATTCCGAAGGGATATCAAAAGTTGGAATTAAGGCAACTTCTGCGTGGCTTTCTAAACCGGCTTCGCTAACGTCTCCGCCAATAGCAACGGTGTAACCGGAACGAATTGATTCTTTAATAACATTCATAAAAACATCAATAGGAATATTATAATATTCTTCACTAAACCACCAATTATCAGGAACTCGTAATTGTACCTTTTTATAAAAAGGGTCTTCAAGAGTAGAAACTGCTTCAACATAATCATTAAAATTAATTTTTATTACTTTTTCAAAAAACTCCTTAGGCGTATAATTTTTTCCTTCATAATTAAATTTTTCGGGCGGAGTACCTAAATAGTTATTTAAAATAGATTTAATAGTAGAAATGACAAAACTCTCATTCCAATTATTTGTTTCTTTAACTGATTTCAAGAAACTATTCATTTCAGTAAACATTTGCTCGTGATCATGAAATTTTTGACCCGGCAATAATCCTGTATATGATTCAAGCGGAACGATTCCATAATTAGACCAAATATGTACAAGTGCATTTGCTTCACTACCTTCCGCAAAAACCGAATTACCTCTTTCTTTAACAAATCGTTTAGCTTTTTCAACATATTCCCAATACGCAGTATAAATCTCGCTAAGTTTTATTTGTTTGTTCTGTAATCTAAAAATTTCAGATTCATAGTAGGAAGTAGCAGAAAAAGACCAACAAGTTCCGGTTTTAGCTTGGGGATAGTTAATAGGATCGAAATGCCAGTAGAACTTAAAATCATTTTTTGATTTGGGTAAATCTAAATTAGAAAAATCAACTTTATATGTCAATTTTTTATCTTTTTCTTTTTCTTTAAAAGCTTTAGTTTCTTTGTCAATTAATTCCCAATATTCATTTTTATTTTCAACGTATTTTGCTGTATTGCGAACCTGTTGGCAAAATAAAGTATTAACCAAAAAAACTAACAGCAGGGAAGTATAAAACATGGATCTCATAAAATATTCCTCATATTAATAAAAAGTATAACATCATCAAATTTAATATTTTGTAAAATTAATAAAAATATATAAAAAAAGAAAAAAAATCTTGAATAAAGATAATAAAATAGGTAACTTTGCAATTAGTTTTAAGCCCGGGTGGCGAAATTGGTAGACGCGCTAGGTTCAGGGTCTAGTTGGCTTAAGCCAGTAGGGGTTCAAGTCCCCTCTCGGGTACTAAAAATGTTCTTTTATTATACAAAAAAAAGTTGTATATTTGTACTTTAAAAGTTTGCCGAACACGCACTAATTTGTATGTTGCCCAACTCCGTCAGGTCCGGAAGGAAGCAGCGGTAAGTAACTGCAGATGTAGTTGTGTTGTTCGGCTTTTTTTTAATCCGTAACCTCAAAACTTTGATTTAATGGAGTAATGCTGAGTTTATAAAAGCTATTGTTTGCGGTTTTTACCTTTAGATCCAATTTGTAAAAATCAATTAAAATTGGTGTAGCTTTTGATAAATATTTATTTGTCGTATCATTCAAAAAAGAAGTAATAAAATTAGCATTATATTGTTTGTAAAGTTCAATTTCTTTTTGTTCCATTCCAAACCAACCTTTATTTTTTTTAGGGACAGACATAATATTTCTTATTTCATATGCTAAATTATTAATAGTGTTTTCAAGTTTAATCTGTTCAATTTGTTCTGTTAACTTACTTGTTTCAGATTTAGAGGGAATAAAAAAATAATTAAAATAAATTGAGCTAGCCAAAATTAATACAATTGTTATAACACTTATCAAAAAATTAAAAATCTCATATCTAATATATTTTTTAATTAAAAATTTTTCCTTAAATATTGGAACAGCAGTAGAAACAGAAAAGATTAGATTAAACGGTATTAAAAAGTAAAACAATATTATTGAAATGACAATTGAAGCAGAATATGAAAAATAATCAAAAATATTTCCGTCTGTTAAAAAGTTTATTTCAGATAAATTACCTGCTGTAATATAAGGTAAATTAAAAATAAAAAACTTATCTTTTATTATAAAAATCTGAAAAATTACTCCTGCGATAATAGTAAATAAAGTTAAATAAAATGCAACTTTATTTATAAATCGGGAAGATGAAATATCTGAATTAATTTTGGCGTTCATAATTAATTCCTCCCAAAGATAATGTAGCTTTAAATTCAACAAAACCGTTACCTAAATTTCCAAAATTTTTATAACCCGGTAATTTCCCGATGGTGGTTGTATCTACACCGTATAATGTTATATAATTGTTAGTTAATTCACCGATTAAAATAACTAAATTTTTATTGTCTTGTTTTATTTTTGGATATTGTGCGTTTTTATCAAGAAGTTCAATATTATCTAAAAATACAGTTTTAAGGTTTGCTTTAGCATTGGATTTGTTATAACTATTTAGAGTGATTAGCAGATAGTTATATATATCATTTTTAAGCTTGTTATTATTTTGGAGAGAATTTATCTCTGCCTTTAAACTCTCTTTACTTTTGATAATAGAGTAATAATTATCCCATCCACTATAGGCAAAAAATGACATAAACGCTAAAATTAAAATAATATAAACTTTTTGTTTTGTTGTTATGTCCATATTTTTTAGTTGGAATAATAGATAAATAAAAAAAGAAAATCCTATTATCGCAAAATTTGATGAAAGAGACCAAAGACCTTCGTTTAATGGTGTGAATAATAAGCTGAGCTTAAAAAGAATGATAAAAATGAAAAGAAGTAAAATATGTTTCATAACTTACCTATGGCTAGTTTAATGAATACATTAGTTTAAGTATTTGTTAAGTTACGATAAAAAAATTCATTATGCAAATAAATATTAACTTTTTTTAATATTTTTGATTAAAAGGAAGTAGCTTAAGGTTCATTTACTCTTTAATAAACATTTTACCGGGTAATTGTTTTACATAACCTTTAAATTCTAAAGAGAGTAAATTTACTAAACAATCTGCTGTGCTTAAACCGCTGTTAATTGCAAGTAAATCGATATGGATAGGTATATCTGAGAGATTTTCAAAAATTTTTTGTTCAAAAAGCGTTAAGTGATATTCAGGAGATTTAATTTTTATGCTCGATTTTGTTAAAATATTTAATTCCTCTAAAATATCATCGGCTTTTGTAACCGGTTTAGCTTGACTTTTTTGAATTAAATAATTTGTTCCTTCGCTTTGAGGCGATGTAATGTTACCGGGTACGGCAAATACCTCTCTATTCTGATCTAAAGCAAATTCGGCTGTTTGCATGGCACCACCGTTAATTCGTGTTTCAATAACTATTGTTCCTAAGGATAACCCTGAAATTATTCTATTCCTTTTTGGGAAATTCTGTGGATCGGGTCTTGTATCTAGTGGGTATTCCGATAAGACTAGCCCTTTTTCACAAATGTTATCAAACAATTTTTTATTTTCAGGCGGGTAAATTATATTTATTCCGCTTCCAATAAATGCAATAGTTTTTCCTGAATTGCTTAAAACAGTAGAATGAGCGAGCGAGTCAATTCCTCGTGCCAAACCACTAACAATTGTTATATCTTTTAGAACTAATTCTTTAGCAAATTTTTCTGCAACAACTCTACCGTATGCACTTGGCATTCTAGTACCAACAATTGCTAAACAATTTGTATTCAATAAATCTAAAGAGCCGGAATAAAAGAGAAATAGGGGAGGAGAATAAATTCTTTTTAAAATTGAGGGAAAATTATCATCCCAAAAAGTTAAAATATTTGCATTAAATTTTTTAAGTCTTTCTAATTCTTGGTATGTTTCTTCAATATATTTATTAATTTCGGCTCTACATCCTGTAATTCTGTGGGCTAAAGTAGTGTTTATATAATCTACTTTACATAACTGGCTTTCTTTAGCATAAATAATAGAATCTAACGAATCGAACTTAGTAAAAAGCGAAAGTAGTTTTGTTGAACCAATACCTTCAACAGATAAAAGAGCTTTTATTTTTGCAATAAACTCAACCCTTTCAGTTTGCTCACCCAATTACAACTCCGGAATGTCAATATCGTCAACATTGGCAATAATCATAGTATTTGCAGGTGATTTTTTATGCCCTAAAATTTGTTGAACGGCATCTCCTTCTTGGCAAACTAATACAGTATCACCAATACCGCTGTCAATTAAATCTAATGCAATCCAATCTTTGTTACCAACAAAGTTTCCGTTTAAATCAATTTGATGAACAAGTAATAATTTTTGTCCAATTAAATACTCGTCTTTTTGGGTAGAAACAATGTTCCCTTTTATTTTAGCCAAAAACATTATTCTGCATTGTCTAAATTGTTTGAACTTTCTTTCTTTTTACCAAAAAACATAATTGAAACAGGTATAACAATTAAATAAGCTATTATTAACAAAACAGGAGATAAAGTAAGAGAAATAGGATTATCCCAAGGACCTTGTGACATTAAAATATAGCCGATTGTAAGTAAAACAACCGAAACAACCGTTAAAATAACATTATTTTTTGTCCAATAGTTAGAAAAAGGCGAACTTTTTATTGTTTTAGATGATTTAACTACTTTTTTAATTTTTGACATAATTTACCGCTAATTATTAAAAAACAGAGCCCGTAAAAACGGGCATAACTTTAATATACAAAATTAAATAAAAAAATAATAAATAAACAGAATTATTTATTTATTTGATATACTATTTTTCGTATTGTATCAAATTGAAGGTAGGGATACTCGTTTCGTAGGGCATCAATAGCGTCCGAAGCACTCAGCTTTTCATCCCTTAGATTTTTAAATTTTTTACGAATAATATAGTCACGTACGGATTTTTCGTTAATTAAACCTTTACTTTCTAATAAAGTATAGATATCATCACTAATTAAATCCGATAATGGATTGTTGATGCTGTTCTTTTCGTTAGGGTCTAACATTTTTCCCTCTCAATTTAATTGATTATTGAATAAAACAGTAACTTTAACGTGTCTATAAACCTCCAAAACATCAAAATTTTATTACATTAATATAATATATTTTATTTTACAACCAAATAAAAAAAATGTTCCAAAATATTTACCCTTACTATTTTATTATATTGCAATTAGTTAAAAAATAAAATATTTTTACGTTAATATTATTTCGAGTTTAATATTAATACTTCAATTAAAAATATAGTTTTTATTGTTTTTATTAGTATTTGCATATTATTTTATTCTTTTGGTTATGTAGTAATTTATATCGGTTTACATAAGCAATTTAAAGAGGAAGGTATAAGAAAAATAAGGGAATATGCAAGTAATAAATCGGTGTCGGAATTTAATTTTATTAATTCTTTAAACACTATAAATATTCCCAATAAAAATTATTTAAATGTTCTAAAAATTCATAAAAATATCTATTATTCAAAAAATAAAAACTTTATATTTGTAAAAAAACACGAAGTTAAGTATCACGGAAATTTGTATGATATTATTAAAACAAAACAAATTGGAGACACTGTTTTCATTTTATGTATAAGCGATAAAAATGAAGATGTTTTAGAAAAATCATTTTTAGAACATTTTTTTGCAGATAAAAGAAATAATAAAAACATGCCATTAAAAAATATTGTTGATAAACTTCATATAGACGGATATACCGAAAAAAATATAGATTTGCCGACTATTCAAAACGGGAGTAAAAAATATCCCCATGTTTTTGCTTCTCCACTTAAAACAGTTTTGGATATTCCGGTTCCACCACCCAAACCATTAATCTAAATAAACAGTTTAATTAAATAATTAATCGATACTTATGTAAGATTATTAAATTTTTTTTACATTTTAACAAATGGTGGAAATTCTATGCAAAAAATAAAACTATTAGTAGGAATATTATTTCTATGCGATTTGTTGTTCGGACAAAGTAATATAAACAAAGATACTCTTAAATTTCAGATGGCACCAATTACGGTTACCGCAACACGATATGCGGAGAATACAATCGAAATACCTTATGCAGTAACAATATTACCAAAAGAACAATTAACAACAAATAAAGGATATGGTTTGGATGAAGCACTAAGTTTTGTACCCGGTGTATTAACACAATCGCGTGCCGGAACACAAGATGTTAGAATAGTGATTAGAGGATTTGGAGCAAGAGGTGCAGGGGATAGATCAAATAGCGGAACTTCAAGAGGCATTAGAGTAATGATGGATGGCATTCCTGAAACTGAACCGGACGGAAGAACTTCTTTTGACAATATCGATATTTCGAATGCTGAAAATGTGGAAGTAATACGTTCTAACGCCTCATCTATTTGGGGTAATGCAGCAGGGGGAATAGTGAATATTTCTACAGTACCCGATTTTGAAGATTATTACTTGAACGTTAAAGGGTTAACCGGAAGTTTCGGTTTTAAAAAGCTAAATGTTCAGGCAGGTGCAGAACTATCGAACGGTAAAATATTTGCCTCTTATTCACAAAGTATTTTTGATGGCTACAGGCAACATAGTAGCGGTAAACGTACAGTAGTTAATTTAGGGATCATATCAAATTTAAGCGATGTTACAAAACTTGGAGTTTTTGCAGTTGGCACAAGCAATTTATTTAGAATTCCCGGTCCGTTAACTTTGGATGAATATAATAAAGCTGCAACATTACCAAACTCAACTTACTTAAAAAGAGATGAAAGACGTTATAATAGATTAGGTAGATTAGGAGTAACAATAGACCATAATTTAAATAAAAATAATGAAATTTCTGCAATGATGTACGTTAACCCCAAGTATTTACAACGATCTGAAAGAAATACTTTTAGAGATTTTACACGATATCATTTGGGGGGGAATGTTGTATATAGAAACATCAATAATTTAAACGATAATTTACACAATAGTTTAAGTTTAGGGATTGATGAAGCTTATCAAGACGGAGCTATTCTCTTTTATTCTCTCTCTTCTACTCAAGGTAGAGGCGAAACCTTAAAAGATAACAAGCGAGAAGGAGCAAATACTTTTGGAGCATTTATTCAAAACGAACTTAGAATAAATGAAAAAATCAGCTTATTGATAGGCGGAAGATACGATAATGTAACCTATTATAGTGAAAGTTTTATTGATCCCAAATTGGGCTTACAAAAAAAATCTTTTGAACATTTTACTCCAAAAGCAGGATTAACGTATCTTTTTAATCCTTCACACAGCGTATATTTCAATTTGGGTGGTGGTGTAGAAGTACCTGCAGGTAACGAAACAGATCCGGCAATAACAGGTGTTAATTTAATTAATCCTCTTCTTGATCCTATTATTTCCACAACTTACGAACTCGGAACAAAACATATTTACTATTTAGGAATAAATAAACCAATTGAATCCATTACGTATGATGTAGCATTATATTATATTGATGTTAAAAACGATATCATTCCTTATAATAGTGGCAAATTTTATATTACTGCAGGAAAAACTCATAGAATGG
>Ga0116156_10005103_pt1 | contig 10989 bp, 10 predicted proteins | sample AD_UKC045_MetaG_FD_89891 | JGI IMG/M metagenome (GOLD analysis project Ga0116156, IMG submission 89891) | Active sludge microbial communities of municipal wastewater-treating anaerobic digesters from USA - AD_UKC045_MetaG | ecosystem: Engineered > Bioreactor > Anaerobic > Digestate | place: USA... | reverse complement strand
CTGCCACGACTGGCTGAGTTTGCCCGCCGGATTGGCGGCTAAAAAAGTTTCAAAAAAACCGCTGGTATTCCACGTTCACGCCACCGAGTACGACCGGGTGGGGCCCGCCGGATTGAATCGCGAAATTTGTTCGGTGGAAAGACTAGGATTTGAAAATGCCGACGCGGTGGCCGCGGTGAGTGCCTACACCAAGCGCCGGATCGTCAACGACTACGGCGCCGCACCCGGAAAGATCGTCGTGGTGCCCAATGCGGTTAACCACAGCGAATATGCCGGCCCGGCCGATCATTTGTTAAAATTGAAAAAGAGCGGCAAAAAAATCGTGCTGTTTGTGGGGCGGCTCACCTTTCAAAAAGGACCGGACTATTTTTTGCGCGCGGCGCGCGCGGTGGCGGCGGCGGACAAGAGCGCGATGTTTGTGTTCTCCGGCGCGGGAGATATGGAGCGATGGCTGATTGAAGAGGCCGCGCGGCTGGGGCTGGCCGACCGGGTGGTTTTTGCCGGTTTTCTGCGCGGGCGGAATTTGGCCGCGCTTTATAAAGCGGCGGATTTGTATGTGATGCCGTCGGTTTCCGAACCCTTCGGGCTCACTTCCCTGGAAGCGCTGGCCAGCGGCGCGCCGATTTTGATCTCGCGGCAATCCGGAGTCGGCGAAATGGTGGCGCATTGTTTGAAATGCGATTTTTGGGACACCGGCCAAATGGCGGCCAAGATGCTGGCGGCGTTGCGCTATCCGGAAGTGAGGGAAGAATTGCGGCAAAACGGACTGGCCGAAGTCAAAAAATTCAATTGGGTTGATTCGGCCCGAAAATGTTTAAACATCTACCAAAGCGTTATGACCGCTTAAAATCAAAAATGTAAAATGAAAAATTTTAAAATCAAAATTTCGCAAGAAATTTTACCTTAATTTTTAATTTTGATGTTTAAATTTTTAATTTGAAACATGCCTCCCATTTGCCTATATCTTCACACCCACCAGCCGCAGAGATTGAAAAAATTCTCGGTTTTTGACATCGGCGAACACCGCGATTATTTTGATCACGAAAACAACCGGCAAATTTTGAAAAAAGTCGCCCGCAAAAGCTATCTGCCGGCCAACCGCATGTTTTTGGATTTGATCCGCCGGTCGCGGGGAAGATTCAAGCTGAGCTTGAGCATCACCGGAGTTTTGCTGGAGCAGTTGGAGGCCGAATTTCCCGAAGTTTTGCGAAGCTTCCGCGACTTGGTTGATACCGGATGCTGCGAACTGGTTTCGGAAACCTATTATCATTCGCTGGCATCGGTCTATTCGGCCGAAGAATTTTCCCGCCAGATTGATTTGCAAAACAAGGCGCTGAAAAAACATTTTGATTTCTTGCCGAAATTTTTCCGAAACACGGAATTGGTGTATAATAACAGTATCGCCGCAATGGTGGAAAAAATGGGCTTTGACGGAATGCTGGCCGAAGGCTGGGATGAAATTTTGCAATGGCGTTCGCCCAATTTTCTTTATCAAGCCAAGGGTGGCGCCCTGCGCTTGCTGGCGCGGAATTACAAATTGAGCGACGATATCGGCTTTCGTTTTTCCAATCGCGAGTGGAAAGAGTGGCCGCTCACCGCGGAAAAATACACCGAGTGGATCAATCTTTTGAATCTTGATCAACAATGCCAGACGGTGAATCTCTTTATGGATTATGAAACGTTTGGCGAGCATCAGTGGGAAGAAACGGGGATATTTAAGTTTTTTGAGGCGTTCTTTTGGAAAACAATGGAAAATCCGCGCAATCGATTTGTTCTGCCGTCGAAATTGATTACCGAGATTGAGCCGGCCGGGGAACTGGATTTTTGGCGGCTGGTTTCCTGGGCGGATATGGAACGCGATTTGAGCGCCTGGAACGGCAACAAAATGCAGCACGCGGCGCTGGAAAAAATATACGCGCTGGAAAAAGACGTGAAAGAAGCCGGCGATGAGGCATTGTTGGACGAGTGGCGCAAACTGCAGACCAGCGACCATTTCTATTATATGTGCACCAAATGGTTTTCGGACGGCGACGTCCACAAATATTTCAATCCCTATGAAAGCCCCTATGAATCGTTTATCGCGTTTATGAACATTTACAACGACTTGAAGATTAAAGTTGACGATATTTTAAAAACAAAGGTCGCCGCATAGAAGTTAAAAATTAAAAAATCAAAATGTAAAATGACAATTCAAAATGAAAAATTTTAAAATCAAAATTTCTCAAGAAATTTTACCTTAATTTTTAATTTTGACTTTTACATTTTTAATTTTATGGTTAAAACCGCTCCCAAAAAAACAGTGTCCGTGGTTGCCGACGTTGAACCGGAAAAGGCGTTTTGGTTAAATGACGGACGAATGTTGAAAAATCTCAAAGAGCTGGCGCAGGCGTTGGAAACAATGGACGGCGCGCTTTGGAGTTTCCACGCCAATGGCGAAAGAAATGATTTCGCCAACTGGGTGGAAGATGTCTTCGGGCAGAAACAGCTTGGTTCGGCGTTGCGCAAAACCAAGAGTGCCAAAACCGCCGCCAAGAGGATCAAGGAAAAAATGAGCGCCCCCCGGTTTTGGTCTTTCTTGATGTAGCCCGATTAAAACGCCCCCGCCTTAACGCCGATGAAAAATATAAAAAAAACATTGCTGTCTCCGCAAGCGGATTTGTTGTTGGAAATTTCATGGGAAGTTTGCAATAAAATCGGCGGTATCAACACGGTTTTGGCCACCAAAGCCGCGCAAATGGCCAAGCGCTATCAAGACGGCTATTTTTTGGTCGGCCCGTATCTGGCGCAAAACGCGAAACACCAGCTGGAGGAAATATCGCCGAAAGGATGGCTCAAAACCGCTTTTGACAACCTGAAAAATCAAGGCATCGTCTGCCATTGCGGAAGATGGCTGATTGAAGGGGAGCCGCAGATGATTTTGGTTGATTTTTCCGCGCTTTGGCCGAATGTGAATCGCTATAAAAAAGAATTGTGGGACGATTACCGCGTTGATTCCATGGATTCCGGTTTTGAGTTTGACGAACCGGCGGTTTGGGGATATGCCGTCGGCCGCTTGATTGAACAGGCGGCGCTGGCCAATCCCGCCAAAAAAACGGTGGCCCATTGCCATGAATGGCTGGCGGGCACGGCGCTGTTGTTCGCCAAAAAATTCGGCGCCGGCGCCGCTTCGGTGTTTACCACGCACGCGACAACCCTGGGGCGCAGTCTGGCGTTTGCCGGCCGGGAATTTTATGCCGGCATTGAAAACATCAATCCGTCGGAGGAAGCTTATCGTTATCACGTCCAAGCCAAGCATCTTTTGGAAGCGGCCGCCGCGCGCGAGTGTTCGGTGTTCACCACGGTGAGCGAAATCACCGGCGTGGAGTGTAAGTATTTTTTGGGGCGGGAACCGGATGTTTTTCTGCCCAACGGATTGGATGCGGGCGGGTATTTGAGTTTTGAGGAGGCGGCGATCAAGCACCGCATCCAGCGCGGCCGGATTCGCGAATTTTTGTTCTATAATTTTTTTCCGCACTACACTTTTGACCCGAAGAACACATTGTTCTATTTTCTGATGGCGCGGTATGAATTCCATGCCAAAGGAATTGATTCTTTCATCGTTGCTCTGGGAGATTTGAACCGGAAGTTAAAACGGGAAAAGAGTTCCCGGACGGTGATCGCCTTTTTGTGGGTGCCGGCGCAGACCAAGGGCATCCATCCCGATCTGATTGAGAATCGCGGCAATTATTTTGACATCAAAGAATTCATTGAGGAAAATTCGGGCAATTTGATGGAAAGTTTCACCTATTCTCTTTTTGCCGGAAAAGACTTGAAGAGCGCCGATGTTTTTGACGGCGAACCGCACCGCGAACTGGAACGCCGTTTGCGTAAAGCCCGCCGTGCCGGCGCGCCGCTGATTTGCACCCACGAATTGGAATGCCGCAACGACCAGATAATCAAGGCGCTGGCGCAGGCCGGTTTGGAAAACAAAAAAGACGACTGCGTCAAAGTTATTTTCTATCCCGCTTACTTGACCGGCACCGATCGCCTGCTTAATCTGACGATGCGGGAGGCAATCCAAGGGTGTCATTTGGGAGTTTTTCCGTCGTATTACGAACCGTGGGGATACACGCCGCTGGAAGCGGCGGCCGAGGGCGTGCCCGCGGTGACCAGCGATTTGAGCGGTCTGGGGCGGTTCTTGGCCGCTCTGCCTCGCGACGAGCAAAATCCGGGGATTTTTATCATCAATAATTTCGGCAAAAGCGCCGACGAAGCGGCGGAACAGCTGGGCGGCATTCTCTACGATTATGCGGTGATGCCGCGGCACCAGCGGGTGGAAAACAAGATTAACGCCCGCAAACTGGTGAATAATTTTGATTGGGCGGATTTGGCGGAGAATTACGTGGCGGCGCACAATCTGGCGTTACAAAGTAAAAATTAAAAATGAAAAAGTAAAAACGGCAATTTAAAATTTTTAATTTGAAATTTTCGTTTTTCCTTTTTAAATTTACCTTTTTAATTTATATTCGTGGAACTTATCCATAACTTCGGGAAAAAAACAATAATCAAAACTGTCAATGACCTTGGCGGCAGAGGTCTGATGCTCGGTCGGGCCGGCGGTTATTTGTGGATCGGCAAAAATCCGGCCAGCCGCTATCAGGGATGGTTCTGTCAAATCGGCGGCCGCTTGATAAAAATAATTGACGATATCCGCCCCGTCGGCGCGGCCGGTTTTTTGGCGTTGGAAAACGATTTTTGGCGGGTGAAAAGAATTTGGGAGAACAACCGGGAGTCTTTTTTTCTTCCCACGCAAAATTGTCTGGCCTATGAAATTGAAAAACCGGCGGAAATATCATTTTTTTTGGACATCAAGGAATCATATAAAAATCCGGACGCGGAACAGCATTATGCGGTTTGGGAAGAGGACGGATTGATTCTGGCCGTCTGCCGCCAAATTTCCGGATTGCCCCTGCCGGAGATTTTTTTGGCGGTTGCCGGCGACTTCAAAATTTCCAAAATAACAAACGAATGGGCCGATCGCGATTATGAGTGGGACAAAAAACGCGCATCGCCCCCGTTTTGCCGCCGGGCTTTCCGTCCGGCGGCGGTGTCAGCCTCAAGACTGGTTTTTGCCGCCGGCGGCGACAAGGAAGAGACCGCCGCCCGCGCCGGCCGGATTTTAAACGATTTTGAAGCGGAAAAGTCAAAAAAACGCACGGAATTTTTAAATAATTATCGCGCGAAAGTTTTTTGGCCGGTATTGCCCGATAAGACTGCGGTGGCCAAAGCCGCGGCCAAAAATGCCCTGCGGATGCTGGTTAAAACCGAAAAAGACAGTTTGTCGTTGCGTGCCGGCTGGCCGTGGTTTTTCCAGATTTGGCAGAGAGATGAGGCGGTGTCGCTGAAAGGGCTGGCTGAATTTGATCGAACTGCCGCCACGACGGTTTTTTGGCGCCAGTTCAAAGAATTGAAAAAAAACAAATATCATTTTGACACCGCCGACGGCGCCGGCTGGCTGTTTTCGCGCGCCGCCGAATTTTTGAAGAAGAATTTTTTTGACGGCGAAGAAAAACGGGAAATTGCCGATGCTTTGGAAAGAGCGATCGGCTGGCAGTTGCGGTATCGCACGCGGGGCGGTTTGGCGGTAAATACCGATGAAAAAACTTGGATGGACAGTCTGGAACGCCCCGGGGCATGCGTGGAAATCCAGGCCCAGCGGTTGGCGATGTATGATCTGGCGCGTCGGCTCACCGACGATCCGGAAAAAAAAGAATATTATTCGCAGTTAAAAGACGGGTTGGAAATTATCGCGCGAAAAACTTTTTTTGACACGCAAAATTTGGCCGATCGCTTTGATGTTGAAAAAAACAAACATGATTTCACTTGCCGCCCCAATCTTTTTCTGGCCGCCTATATTTATCCGGACTTGCTGGAAAAAAGCGAGTGGCGCGTTGTTTTTGAAAATGCGCTGGCAAAGTTGTGGCTTGACTGGGGCGGGCTGGCCACCATTGACAAAAACGATCCGCGGTTCTGCCCGCAAAGCACCGGCGAGAATGCCAAATCATACCACAACGGCGACAGCTGGTTTTGGATAAACAATATCGCTGCGATTGCGATGCGCCGGATCGCCGGCGGATATTTCAAGCATTACATTGAAAAAATTTTTGTCGCCTCTCGCCACGATATTTTGTGGGGCGGGGCGCTGGGATGCGCGTCCGAAATCAGTTCGGCGCAAAGCTTTGATCCCGCCGGCTGTCCCAATCAAGCCTGGAGCAATGCCACTTTTCTGGAACTTTGCCGCGAATTTAAAAAATAAAATTGTTTTATGGAAAAATTTTCATCAATCGACGGTATCATCGGCGATGTTGGCCCCGAAGGCGAAGAAGAAGTGAAGGAATGCTTTGCTTATCGATTTAAAAAACAGAACTACGAAGGTTTGTCGGAAGTAGAAAAAAGAAAAACTTCGGAAGAATCGGCAACGGTTCAACTGGCAAATCAATTAACGAACGAGATATTGAGAAGACATGATTGTGGTATTTTTGATATACCGGAACAAAACATCCACATAATAAAAGAAGAATGCTGGCAAGACGAAGAAAATGAAGCGACTTATTTTTGGGATTTGCAAGCAATCGGAATAAAAGAAAGAAAGTCGGCAGCATCTTTGTTGGAAATCACAATGCATGAGATGATGCATATGAAAGTGCGTAACTTTGTTCAGGTTCCGATAGGTTTGGAAAAGTCGTTAACCAACGTAAAAGCGTTTTCAAACGGGTTGAACGTTATCAATCGGGGCGGGGGGAAAGAATACTTTGAAAATTTAAACGAGGCCGTGATAGAAGAAATGGTTAAAAAAGAAATATTGGAATATATTGATTCGGAAATTTCCGATCAAGAGATTGCGGAAACCAAAAGAATTAAAGGCGGCTTATTGTCGGGATCGTTGAAACATGATTTGGCAAAGAATCGGGAAGATATTGAAGATATATTATACGCCTCTTGCGACGAGAGCGGCCGGATAAAAGAGGTGGATTTTTTTTGCTACCATAAATCAAGAAAGATGCTTGATATTCTTATAAATAAAATTTTTCAAAACAAAGAAAATCTTGAGGCAAATAATAAAAATGAATTCAATATAAAAGCTCGCGAGGATGTTTTTAACGTTTTTGCCGAGGCGACATTAAAAGGGGAAATTCGCAGAGTAATAAAATTAGTTGACCGCGTATTTGGATTGGGAACGATGAAAAATTTAGCTGGTTTTGAAAATAAAACCGATGCGGACGGCAAACCGTTCAACGACATCGACGGCCAGTTGGAATTCGTGAAAAAATTGGGCGAAAATTAAAATTGCCAGTTGTTTGACAAAATCAAAAAACGGGCGTAGTATCAAATCACAATTGAATATTTGCCAAAAGGCGATTGGCGCGGCCACCAACCGCGTTGCCGGGTGAAAAAACCGGCAACCGTCAAAGGTCTAAGTTTTTTGGCAAAAAAGAGATATCCCTTGTTTTACTCGGGACAAGTTAGGTGGAACCGCGGGAGCAAAAACCTCGCCCTAATTTTGAATGAAAATTCAAGGTTGGGGCGAGGTTTTTTTAATGTCAAAATCCAAAATCCAAAATCCAAATGTCAAATAAATGTCAAAATGATAAAATGTTAAAAATAAATAAAAATATGAACAAAAGATACGATATTGAAGTGATTCGCCATTCGCTGGCGCATATAATGGCCGCGGCCGTAAAAAGCATATATCCGGCGGCGAAGTTTGGCATGGGGCCGGCGATTGAAAACGGTTTTTATTATGATTTTGATTTGGGCGGCCAAACTTTGGCGCCGGACAATTTAAAAGAGATTGAGATTAAGATGAAAAAGATTATCGGCGGCGGCGTGACATTTGAGAGAAAAGAAATCGGCGTTGATGAGGCCAAAAAGATTTTCGCGGACCAGCCATATAAGCTGGAGATTATTTCCGATTTGGAAAACAAGGGCGAGCAAAAAGTGTCGGTCTACCAAAGCGGCGATTTTTACGACCTTTGCCGCGGGTTGCATGTGGAATCGGCAAAAGATCTGCCGATTGACGGCTTCAAATTAACCAAAATCGCGGGCGCCTATTGGAAAGGCGGCGAGAAAAACAAAATGCTCACGCGCGTCTACGGCGCGGCGTTCGCATCAAAAAAAGAGTTGGACGATTATCTGATAAATTTGGAAGAAGCGGAAAAACGCGACCATCGCAAGTTGGGCAAAGAGCTGGATTTATTCCATATTGATGAAGATGCCGGATTGGGATTGGTATTGTGGCATCCCAAGGGCGCGATGTTGTGGCGCGTAATTGAAGACTTTTGGTATGACGCGCATTTGAAAGGCGGATATGATTTGGTCCGTTCGCCCCACATTGGCAACCGTCGGTTATGGGAAAAATCCGGGCACTGGGGATTTTTTTCGGGCAGTATGTATCCGGCAATGGAAGTCGGCCAATCGCTGGAAGATTTGCAGGCCGGCAAAAAGCCCGATGAATCGGAACAGTATTTGCTCAAGCCGATGAATTGTCCATTCCATGTTCGGATATATAAAAACAATTTGCATTCCTATCGCGAATTGCCGATGCGCTGGGCCGAATGCGGCACGGTTTATCGCTATGAGAAAAAGGGCGAGCTTTCGGGATTGACGCGCGTGCGCGGGTTCACGCAGGATGACGCGCATATCATTTGCCGCAAAGACCAGGTTAGAGATGAACTGAAAAAAGTAATCGATTTTATCGCGTTTATGTATAAGTCGTTCGGTTTTGAAATGGATAAAGTGAATGTTTATTTGTCGTTGCGCGACCCGATCAATAAAGAGCACTATGCCGGTGATGACGAAGGATGGGAATTTACCGAAAATATTTTGCGCGAGGTGGCGGTTGAAAAAAAATTAAATTTCAAGGAAGAGATGGGCGAAGCGGCGTTCTACGGGCCGAAATTGGATTTCAAAATCAAAGATGTTTTGGGACGCGAATGGCAGTGCTCCACTTTGCAGTTTGATTTTAATTTGCCGGAAAGATTTGATATGTCGTTTGTGAACCAAAAAGGAGAGCAGGAAAAACCGTATATGCTGCATCGGGCGTTGTTCGGATCGTTTGAAAGATTTATCGGATTGTTGATTGAACATTACGCGGGCGCGTTTCCGGTTTGGCTTGCTCCGGTGCAGGCCAAAATCCTTTCGGTGGGCGAAGCGCATGTTGATTTTTGCCAAAAGCTGGCCGATGAATTCAAGCAAGCGGGTATCCGCGCGGAAGTTGATTCCGCCGACGAAACCCTGGGCAACAAGATCCGCAAAGCCGCGGGCGAAAAGATCCCCTATGTTTTGGTGATTGGAGATAAAGAAATGCAGTCTGAAATGTTAGCTGTGCGCGACCGCGGCTCAAAATCCGCCCGCGCCATTTCCAAACCCGACTTTATCGCCGAAGTCATCGCCAAAATCAAAAACCGCAATTAAAAAACTGAATAATGGACATTCTCACATTCTTGAGAATGTGAGAATGTCGGTTAATTGAATATTCAAAATGTGATATGGCTGTAACTTGTTTAAATTTTAAAATGGGATATAAAGAAAGAGTAGCGATGATTGCGTCAAAAATATGGAAAAACAAGCAATAAAATTTAAATTGTCGATTTCAATTATCAAAGAGGGTTCCCGTTATGTTGCCTACGCGCCGGCGCTTGATTTGTCGTCTTCGGGCAAAACCGCGGCTCACGCGAAAAAAAGATTTATCGAAGCGGCTGGGATCTTTTTTGAGGAAATTTCAAAGAAAGGGACTTTTGGCATAGTGTTGCGTAATCTTGGCTGGAAAAGGGTGAATTCTATTTGGAGCCCGCCCAAAATTGTTGCCAGCGAAACGGAATTGTTTTGCGTAACTGCTTGAAATTATGGGGATAAGGCCGATACATTGGAAAAAATTTGAAAAATTTCTGTTGTTTGTCGGCTGTAGTTTTGAGCGTGAAAAGGGTGATCATCGGATATATTGGCGCGAGGGGTTGAGCCGCCCGGTGGTGATCTCGCGCGACGAACAAATGCCAATTTTCGTTGTCAGGAATAATTTGCGGCTATTGGATATTGATACCAAAAATTATCTTGAAATTTTGGAAAAAATAAAATGAAGCCGGGCGCGGCTTCATTTTTTGAGATTATAGAGTTTGCCGGAGTTTAAAACCTGCGAGATTCATTTTTTAAGTTTTGGGAAATAACATTCTCACATTCTCAAGAATGTGAGAATGTCGGTAATGGATGTCCGTTGTTATGAAAAATCAAGATAAAATTTATGTGGATTGGATAGACCGTGTGAAGGTTTTGCAAAAGGCGGTAATTTTTAACGAAAACGGCCGGATTTTGGCGCTGAAACGCGCAGATGACAAAAACCGGCCGCATCCGGGTTGCTGGGATTTGGCGGGCGGCCGCGTGGAATCAAGCGACATTGAAAAATGGAAAAATAAAAGCGGCAAGGGCGACGATAACGATATTTTAATCAATGCCTTGCGCCGCGAGATCAAAGAGGAAACCGGATTGGAGGTGAAAAATATCTGTGCCATTCATGCCGCTTCGGCATATTCGGAAAGCAAAGGGATGTTTATCATGGCCATTGGCTATTCGTGCAAAGCGGCGGATGAGAGCCGATTAAAATTGAGCGCCGAACATACGGAATTCCGCTGGGCGGCCAAAGAAGAATTTATGGAATTGGAGATCGGCAATGACGGCGGATTCATTGAATCGTTTTTGGACAAGTTATAACCATACAAAAAAATTAAGCTTTGTTTTTCGCGAAAGAATGGAATGCCTCGAGGTTCTGCTTCGGGGTGTTTATTTTTCCAGGAGGATGAGGTTGATTTGGGGGCGGGCGAAAAATCGGAGGGGCAGAATGGTGGCGCCGATGCCGTTGGTGACGATAACGGTTCGTCCGGGCTCTTCATAAACACCCTTTTCATAGCGGTATTTATGGCGATGGATCAGCCATGAAAACGGGAGGCCGAACAAAGT
>Ga0116156_10005101_pt1 | contig 10992 bp, 11 predicted proteins | sample AD_UKC045_MetaG_FD_89891 | JGI IMG/M metagenome (GOLD analysis project Ga0116156, IMG submission 89891) | Active sludge microbial communities of municipal wastewater-treating anaerobic digesters from USA - AD_UKC045_MetaG | ecosystem: Engineered > Bioreactor > Anaerobic > Digestate | place: USA... | reverse complement strand
TTGCTACTGGCATTGTTTTTCACCCCGGTTTTTTCTATATATTATATCACATCTTTTTCCCTGTCGCAATTTCTTTTCTTATTTATTTTTAATGACTTAGCTGATTTGACTTCTGGTTATGTGTAAGTAAAAAAGCGGAACTTATTGGAAGCGAACGCTTGGTAATAAAGCGCCAGGCGCGGAATTATAAAAATGTATGGGAAGAAAACTGATAAAATCAGTTCAACCTTGATGGCAATATAAAATTGATTAAACGATAATTATAGAGTTTCGAGTTATTTTTGAGCGGCGGCTCAGCAAATTTCCGAGCTCCGTTTTTCAACAAAATATTGAATAAGTTCAAGTTCGTTATTGTCAAACCATGTCAAATTGCAGACAAGACACCTGTCAACAACGACGTAGTCCATATAATTAAAAAAACATCTTATCATTTTCTGTCCGCATTTCGGACATAACAATAATTTTGAATCGTCGAATTCGGATACTTTTTTTAATTTGCGGACTGAAGATTTTGCAAAAGATTCCGCTGATTTTATTTGTTGCGTAGAAAATTTTTGAATATTTCTGTTCAAGATTCGAATGATTTTATCAGTATCTATAAGATAACCTTGACACCGCCGGCATTTTTCTACCGGAGCATATTCGTATTTTATTGAAATCAGAGAACCTCCTAAATCTCCGCATCTCGGACATTTTGTTTCAGAAGATTTATTGGACAAATAAGAAAATTCAGGTAAAACCTCAAGCAGTTTTCCGACTGTTTGAGAACCGGCAATATTAATAAAAGAATCGGGCATCAGATATTGCAGAGAATATAACGAATCTTTTTTGAAAGGACCTTCCCAATTATCTTTATTGAAAACATAATATGAATTTTCTTCCTGTAGAATTTGATTTTGTTCGTTCGTCTGATTATCTATAGATTCGGCGGAATTATCGAGCGTTTGATTGGTTGGTTGAGTTTTTCTTTTTAGTTTTAAATAATCCCCTCTTTCTTTTTCAAAATAGAAATGTTTAATTGAAACTCCGGCTATTTTGAGCAGTTCGTTAATTCTTTCTTTCAATGGAGGATGAGTCGAAAATAAATCGTAAAAAAAACCGGTTTTTTCGTTTATTGAACCGCAATCGGGTTGAGCTATGAATAATGCGGACAAATTTTGATGAAGCCCCAAATTTTTGCTTAATCCGGATTTTCCGATTTTATATAAAGCGTTAGCTAAAGCGAGAGGATTTCTGGTATATTCAACCGCTTTCAAGTCGGCGAAGAATTCCCTGTTTCTTGAAATTATTACGTTTGAAAATTTAATAATTGCGCCGGCGGCAGAGACCACTAAAAAAAGCATTACTGAATTCAAGCCAAACGAAAATCTTTTTTCGTCGTCATTGCAAAACAAAAAACCGGAATTTAATCCGTTTGTTTTTTCGTGGAAACATCCTTCGGCTATATTATTAAAAAATGAATGAGTTGAACATATAAAAGAAATCAGTTCGGCGTCTCCGTTAATTAGATGAGTGAATTGCTGGGCGAGTAATGCCTGAATCTCGTCGCGGGAAAATTTAAAAATTAACCCTTCGGTTAAACCTATTAATTTTAATCCGCAAATATCCGCGCAGAAAACGTTTTTTGCCAGCATCGGGAGAATTACCACGTCGATTCGAGATCTGCGTCCGGAAGCGATTTTGATTTCGTCGATAATATTTAGAACCTGTTTATGATAAAAATCTTCGGGATCGGGTTTATTGGCTTTTAAAATATCTATCATTGTCCGGAACCCGTTTTTATTGGAATAAGAGTATTGAAAAAAAGTCAACAATAATCCGGCGACAGGCGCGGCTGTTATAAACCAGATATTGAAAAAAATATTTTTAATATCGTGGGCGTATAAAAGATTTTGAAATCCAAAAATTAAAATCGAGGACGCAAATACGAAATAAAATGTCGCCGAATAAATTATAAAAAGAAAAACCAGCAGGATTTTAAAACGAAATTTATTTTCTTTTTGGAGTTTCCAAAAATCCGAATCGGCGGGAGTAACGCTCAAAACTTAACCTCGGGTCTTTTTAAAACATCTTCCGATTCAACGTTGAAAAAATCAAACTGTTTAAAGTTAAATGCGTTCGCTATTAAATTTTGCGGAAAAGATTGAATTAAAGTATTGAATTGCATCGCCGAATCGTTATATAATTGTCTTGAAAAAGCGATTTTGTTTTCAGTCGACACAAGCTCTTCCTGCAAATGCATCACGTTTTGATTGGCTTTGAGTTCCGGATAGTTTTCCATTACCATAAACAATGATTTTAACGCTCCGGTCAGCATATTTTCATTTTTAATATTATCGGAAATATTGGCGCTGCCCGCGGCGATATTTCTCGCTTTTATAACTTTTTCAAGCGTTTCGCTTTCGTGTTTTAAATAACCTTTCACCGCTTCTACAAGGTTCGGAATTAAATCGTATCGCCTGTTTAACTGAATTTTTATTTGCGACCAAGAATTTTCCGATTGATTTTTTAAACCTATGATATTGTTATAGATTCCTATGCAATACAAAATTATTCCTATGCAGAGTAAAACAAAGATTCCTAAAACGATTAAAAAAACAGTCATAATCAAAAACTCCTAATAAAAAAATTTAAAATTAAAAACCTATAAAATTTTTTCGAGAATACTTTCATATATTTTCGTTAATTGATGATCGGGATTTTGTAATGAAAAAATTCCTTTGCTTGCAAGCGCCATTAAATCGTCCGAATGAGGAATAACGGCGGCTACGGAACAATTATAAGCGGATTCGACATTGCTTTTTATTTTTTCAAAATCATATTGAACGGGAGTTTTATTTACGATTAGTTCGAGCTGCGGAACCTCGAGTTGTTTGGCGATTTCAACAGTTATGTCGGTTCCCTGATAATCCTGATAATCGGGTCTTAACAGAATCAGAAGAGCGTCAGAAAGCGCGATGGATAAAAGCGTATCGTCGTTAAGGCCTGGATGCGTATCTATGAAAAGGACGTCCAGATTCAAATCTTTTATAGCGTTTTTAAATCCTTCGTTAAGCATATTGACGTCGTATCCATCGTGAATAACTCTGGTAATATCATCAATCTTAATGCTTGATGGAATAAGATGCGCTTCGCCGCCTGAATATATTCCGAGCTGTTTGGTAAGATTATAAGACGCTTGTTTTATTTCGCAGGCGCCCCATAAAAAATCATTCAGAGAGTATTTTATGTCCTCTTTTTTCAAACCGAAAGGAACGTGTATGCCGGGCGATTGAATATCCGTGTCCACGACTCCGGCTTTCAATCCTCGAACCGCGCATAATGAAGCGAGATTTGCAGTGGTGTTTGATTTGCCGGCGCCGCCTCTAAAAGAATGAACGGATATTATTTTTGACATTTGAAACTCTCCGTTTTTAGTTGTTTCTATTTAACCAGATAACCGGCAAAAAGCGTCTAATTGCAAAAAATAACTATCGTTATTTTTACGAAGCAAACGCTTTATTTCTTGGCATTTGCTTCGCTTTTATAAGAATACTTATTAATCCCGAAAACTGCATAAGGATTTTGAAAAATTGTTAAGACAGCATAAAATACTTGTTTTAGACAATTTTTCAAAATCTTAAAAACATATGATTTACGGCTAAAGCCGTAAATTTAAAAAGTTTTCGGGTTAACCCAAAATCATTTAAGGTAAACGCTTGTTCAATCAAACAATGCCTTTTATTTAAATAATAGATAATATTATAAAAAATTCAATATCAAAAAAATATTATAATAATCGTTCCCAAAACAATTCTATAATAAGCGAATACAGACAGTTTGTTTTTTCTTATAAAATTCATAAATAGAGCAATAACTGCGTATGCGGTTAAAAACGATACAAATGTTCCTATAATAAGCGCAGTCCATTCGCCGTTTGTAAATACGGCTCCGCTATTAATGACTTTAATCAGTTTGTAAGCGCCGGCTCCTAAAATCGTAGGTATGGACAGCAAAAAGGAAAATTCCGCCGCGGCTTTTCTGGAGAAACCGCTGAAGAATCCGCCAATTATTGTAGAACCCGAACGCGACATTCCGGGCCAGAGCGCAAGACATTGAAAAACCCCGACTATAAAAGCCTTCAGAAAAGACGCGTCGTGTTCGGAATCGATTTTGACGTTTTTTTCAGAGTATTTCTCCGCGATTAAGAGCAATATCGCTCCCGCTATTAATGCATATGCTATCGGACGCGGTTTCTCGAATAATTCATCGATTTTATCTGAAAATATAAGACCGGCTATAGCGGCGGGAAAAAACGCCGCGCAGATTTTTGCCCAAAGCAAAACATATTTGTCTTTGAAATTGAAATTTTTTATAATGCCGCGGTCCGGAATAATTTTTTTTCTGAAATAGATTATTACGGCTAAAATCGAACCGGACTGGATAACGACTTGAAACATATTTGTGAATAAAATGTTTTTGGAAAGAATAAGATATTTTTCGATTATTATCAAATGAGCGGTAGAAGATACCGGCAGAAATTCCGTTAATCCCTGAATAATTCCGAGTATTATTGCTTTTATTATCATATTAATATTTTTAATGCGTTAGGTTTTAAATTTAAATTGTAATAAATTTTATAATTATAATTACTGGATAAAAATAATTCAAGTTCGCTAAGTATCGATTCGGAGATTTCAAAATACGCTGTTCCGCCGGGTTTGATTATTTTATTTAAAACAGGAATAATAGTTTTATAAAATATGCATCCCTCTGATTCGGCGATTAAAGCCGATTTCGGTTCGTATTTGATTTCCGGTTCGAGATTATCGTATTCCGATTCGGAAATATAGGGAGGATTGCATACTAAAAAATCGAAATCCGGATTTGCGCATAAATTTTGTAACGGTTCGGATAATACGTTATGTTTGACTATTTTAAGACGGTTCAACAGCCCGTAATTTTCTGCGTTTGTATAAAGCGCTTCTAAAGATTTCATTTCTGAATCCGCCGCTGTTCCGGCGGCGTTTCTGAATTTATTTAAAATAGGTATTACAATGGTTCCGGGTCCTGCGCACAAGTCCGCTATTTTATATTCAAAATCCAAGTCTTTATAATCCTCAAAAACAATTTCTATAATCTGTTCGGTTTCAGGCCTTGGTATAAGACAACCGTTATTCAGGAATATTGTTATATCGTAGAAATCTTTTTTTCCGGTTAAATAGGCAACCGGAATTCTTTCGCCTCGTTTTTTCACGAGTTCTCTATAAAAATTAATTGTCGATTCTCCGGTTTCTTCCTCAAGCGCAACGCATAGCTTTTCCCTTGATATGCCCGCCGCAAAACAAAATAATATTTCGGCGTCAAGACGATGCGATTCAATTCCTTTTTTAAAAAAATAACCGTCTGCCCGGTTTAATAATTCTATGGTTTTCATTGGATATTAAGTTGTTCTAAATTTGAAATTACAGTTTGATTTTTTAATAATTCGACCGTTTCAGCGTTATGAGTATAAATGATTTCTTTGAAAAAATCCGATAACCCGAACATTTTGAGTTCTCTTTCGACAAATTGTTTGATATGAGAAGATATTAAAATTAAATCGTATTGATTTTGGATTTTTTTTAAAATATCTTTTAAATTTCGGTTTATACGTAATTCGTTTCTGTCTGCAACCCGCAATTTGTAAAGAATATCATCAAAACGGTTATCGTTTATTATAATATTTTTTTGTAAAAAATAATCTTTTAAGATATCGTATTCGCTGATAGACTGCGATTTTTTAGAAAGAAAAAAGGATTTGAATTCTTCGATAATAAGCGGAATATTGAAATCCGATTCGAGATATTGTTTGAATATCTCAAAAGTAGAATCGGAATAGTTTTCAGTTTTAATCTCGAGAACCGCGTTATAACATAAAATAAATATTTTTTTTGGGGGATTCATTAGCAATCAGGAATTTCCTTTTTGATTTAAGGATATTTGATAAAATAGTATTGCGGCTGATACGGAAACGTTAAGAGATTCGACTGATTTTGAACCCTGTATGCTGACGTAGTAATCTGATAGTTTTAATACGTTTTTTTGTATGCCTTCCCCTTCGCAGCCTAAAATTAAAGCTATAGGAGAAGAAGAAGAAATTTCGGACGGTTCGCATCCGCAGTCTTTTACCGCTGAATAAGCGATGAAATTGTTTTGTTTTAATTTTTGAACAGTATTGGCGATGTTCGGAACAATAGAAAATTTCGCTAATGCAGCCATTCCTGACGACGCTTTAATAACCGTCGAATTAATTGGAGTTTGTCTGTCTTTGGCAATTATAATGCCTGAAACGTTGAAAAAAACGGCAGACCGGATTATGGCGCCGAAATTCTGCGGATCGTTTATATGGTCCAATACAAGAAGAGTTTTATTTTTTGAATTTGAAGATAAAACAGATTTTATAAGTTCGTCGATATGATAAATATTAGACAACTCGATTTCTGCCAGAATGTTCTGATGGTTTAAATTGTTTGCTTTTAATTTTGAATAGAAAAATTTCTGGTCGGTTTTTATTACTTTTATTTTAAAGGTTGTTTCAAAATAAAGTTTGGTTTTATCATCGCAGGAAAAAACGTTTTTTACGTCGGTTTTTCTTCGCGATAAATATTCTGAAACAGGATTTTTTCCGTATATAAACATAGTTTTATTGAATTATAAAAAATATTAGATTTAAAAATATAGTCGCCGCGAGTTCTGAAAAAATTATCCAGAACCGGGACGTGTTAAAAACTTTATCGTCGAATAAATCTCCGTAATTAATTAGTTTGTCGGTTTGAGAATACGATATTACGGCGGCTGTTATAAACGGTAAAAAGTTTATAATCGAGAATGTCAGAAAATGCGAGGATTCCGACGATTCGGCGAACATATAATAAACGCCAACGCTTAATAATGAAATCAAAATCCTGTATAGAAAAAAAACATAAACGGTCATAGATTGAGTTTCGCCGGATTGATTTTGTTTATTCTTTAAATTTGAAGGTATGAATTTGAACGAATTTTTACAATTTGAACATTCTACTATGTCGTTATCGTTGACAAATTTTGACGTTGTTATCAAGGTTTTTCCGCAAAATCCGCATTCCATAAAATTTTCTCCGCATAATTAATATTTAAATTATTTTATATTACGATGCAATCATATTGTTTCATCGCCGCCAAACAGTATATCCGGCAAATCAAAAAAATCAATGGTTAAAGAAGAATCTTCTTCGATTGTCAATATGCAATATCCATGAGTATAATTTGCGTCTTTTGACAGCGATATAGAAGGAACGCTTATTATTTTCGAACCTTTAACATTAATTTTTTCTCCGGGTTTTATAAAATCCTTTCTTAATTTCGAACTGTTTATAATGTAAGCTTGATGGTCTGAACCCGTGAAATATGGGTGTTCAAGCGCAGAGTTGAAAACTGCCTCGAGGTTTTCGTCCGGAGTTTTCCCTATTTCGTTTGATTTCTTTTTTAATTTGGTGATTTTAGCGTAATAAGGATATTGGACGCTTTCGTGAACCGCAGAGAAAAAACCGCAGTCGATTTTTGAAGGCAATTTGAATAATTTATCGTATAAATCCGGATGCGACAATAATTTTTTATAAGCTGTTTCCGCGAGTTCAAGATATGCTTTTTCATAATTATGAATTTCATCTTGTTTTACTATTAGCAAATCATGGTTTCCAACGATTGATGTAATAATTGGATTGGTTAAAACATATTCCAAACATTCGACATAACCGGCGTGCTCGTCCATAATATCGCCTAAATGGATTATGGCTTTAACGCCTTGGCGAACCATTAAATTTGTTATTCTTTCAAGCGCTATAATATTGCCGTGAGAACTTGCGTATATCCCGATTTTGTCGCCGGGATTTAAATTCAAATATTCTACCGCGGGTTTATAACTGTAATTGTCAAGATTTGCGGTGAAAAATTCTTTGATGCTTGTAAAAAAATCTTTTATCATTTGAAATCTTTATTAAATAACGCAAAACTTCCTATCGATGATTCGACGCTTTTTAAATTTTCCTTATAATACTTGAAATTTAAAATATAGTCAATTTGAATATATTCATAAAACATCGGCGAAAATATGAGTTTAATCAAAACGAACGAGTCGTCTTTAACCGGATTTGCCGGAAAAATAATAAACTGGTTTACCATAAATATTTTATTGACGAGCAGTCTGGTGAAATTTATCGAATAATTTTTTTTAAAATATTCCGTTTCTAAACGCTTCGCAAATTTAAGTATATTTGATTCGTTAAAACTGTTTAAACGGGAAACGGATAAGTAAGAAATATTATTTTTAATCGCGTTTTTATCTTGATTTTTTTCTATGGTATCGGCGCGGAATACATTTATGATTTTTGAGTTTATAAACGCGGAAGGGTTTATCAATGAAGTTAAATATTCAGTTTGTTGAAATTTTTCAATGCTTTCCGGTTTAAATTCGACGGGAGTAAGAAAACCGAAAACATATTTATTATTATTTATTTTTATATAATCGCGGTTTAGCAGTTTCTCGTCTACAATAAAATCTACGGAATATGGCTGCGTTCCCGCGTCAAAATCAAAATTAGGTTTTTTTTCAATTTCAATTTTTTCGAAATCGGTATCTGCGCATCCCGCCAAAATCAGCATTAAGCCGAAAATTAAAATAAAAAAAAATCTCTTAAAAAGCATAGATGTTTTTGTAATAAACGATAATTTCGTTCAACATTGATACTCGGTTGATTTTTATGTTTTCGTTTTTATCCATTACCATAACTTCGTTAAAATATTCGTCGATTGGCGCGCCAAGTTCTGAAAGCTTTTTTATCGCGCTTTCAAAATCGTCCGAACGGGTATATTTATCGGTTTCGGATTTTATGTTTAAAAATTTTTCGTAAAGAATCGTTTCGATATTAGCCGTAAAAAGATTTTTATCCACTTTTTTGAACTCGGTTATGTTTTTTAAAATATTGTTTATTCGTTTGAAAGCCGCGCCGACTTTTTCGAGATCATCGTTTCCTTTCATTTTTGAAGCGGCTTCGGTCTTTTTGAAAATGGAATTTATATTAAGCGACGGTTTCGAACCTGCCGCATTTATCGACATATTTATAAAATTCTGCTCAAACCCGTTTTCAAGCAGTATGTTTTCCATTCTGGATTCAAAAAAAATAATTATTTCGGATAAAACTTTTTTTTTATCCGGCAAAGATTTTTTTTTGTAATCATCCAAACATAATTCCAATGATTTTTCAAATACTTTATAAACGTCGATATTAAAACCCGAAGTTCTGATTAGGGCGATAATCCCTCGAGCGGCTCTCCGTAAAGCGTAAGGATCGGCGGACCCTGTCGGTTTTATTCCGAGACAAAAACAAGAAGCGATTGAATCGAATTTATCCGCAAGAGCCGTCAAAATAGCGGGTTTGGTTTTAGGCAATTCTTTAAGATTTCCGGAAGGAAGATAGTGTTCTTCAACGGTTCGGGCTATTTCTTCTTTTATATTTTTTTTGAAAGCGTAATGCGTTCCTATTATTCCCTGCAATTGAGGAAATTCATAAACCATACCGGACGCAAGGTCGAATTTGCAAATTTCTCCTGCTTTCAAACAATCTTCGAGAGTCTCGGCGTCTATGTTTATTTCAACCGATAAATGTTTTATTAAATTTTTAATTCGTCCGGTTTTTTCATAAATTGTTCCGATTCCGTCTATGTAAGTTATTGATTTCAATTTGTCGTTGAAAAAAGAAATGTCTTTTTTTAAATCGTCGTAATAATAAAATTTGGCGTCTTCGAATCTGGCGGTTATGACTCGGGTATTACCGCTTTTAATATTGTCAATATGTTTTTCGGTCATATTTGAAACGCCGATGAAAAAATTTGAAAGTTTTCCGGTTTTTGACGAATATACGGGAAAATATTTTTGATGCTTTTTCATAGTCGAGATTAAAGCGGGTTCGGGCAGATTCAGAAAATTAGCCGGAAATTCGCATTTGAAAGGCGTCGGATATTCGACAAGAAAATTGTTTATGTTGACAAGTTCTTCGTCTAAATCAATTTTGTCTTCGTCCGGATTAATGATATTTTTAATTTTTTCTATCAGTATTTTTTTTCTTTTTGATTTATCCGCTATTACGTAATTGTTTTCAAGTTTGACGAAATATTCTTCGATAGAATTTATCTCTATTTGACCGGAGCTTAAAAATCTATGTCCGTAAGTTTTATTTGACGAATTGATTCCGCCAAGTTCCAATTCGAGAATTTTGTCGTTGCATAAAGCGCAAATCCATCTGACCGGTCTTGAAAAAATAAAATTTTTATCGGACCACTTCATTCTTTTTTTTATATTTAGATTGTCAAGTATGGGCTTTAAATTTGAACGGAAAATATCAAGCGAATTGCAGCCTTTTATTTTTTCATTATAAAACGCGAAATCAACCGGTTTTAATTCGTCTTTCTTTTCAAATGAAATCTCATCGGCTTTTTTTCCGGATTTGTTTAAAAAACTTTCGCCGGCTTTTGAAACCGAACCGTCTTCGTTGAAAAACAAATTTTTCGGGGGACCGTAATATTTTTTTTCTTTATCCGGCTGCGTTTCGATTAATTGTTCGATTATAAGAACAATCCTTCTTGGCGAGCCGGTTGAAATGATTTTTTTGAATTCAATTTCGTTTTCTCTGAAAAAATCTTTGACTGAATCGCCGAATTCGTCGATTATGGTTTCCGCTTCTGAAATAGGAAGCTCTTCAACTCCGAGTTCTAATAATATATCGAACATTAATTGTATTCCTCCGAAAAATAAAACGGCATAAACAAAATTAAAACTTTTTAAACCCGAAAGCTGCAACGCAATAGTGTTTTAACCCGAAAACCGCATAAGGATTTTGAAAAATTGTTCAGACAGCATAGAATACTTGTTTCAGACAATTTTTCAAAATCTTAAAAACATATGATTTACGGCTAAAGCCGTAAATTTAAAAAGTT
>Ga0116156_10005100_pt1 | contig 10993 bp, 12 predicted proteins | sample AD_UKC045_MetaG_FD_89891 | JGI IMG/M metagenome (GOLD analysis project Ga0116156, IMG submission 89891) | Active sludge microbial communities of municipal wastewater-treating anaerobic digesters from USA - AD_UKC045_MetaG | ecosystem: Engineered > Bioreactor > Anaerobic > Digestate | place: USA... | reverse complement strand
TTAATTGTTAATTATTAATTAGATATGTTGAGTTATAAAAATTGTCATTCCGAAACGAAGTGAGGAATCTCAAAAGTCATTGATAACACATAACAAAAAAAATATTAATTAATAAGTTATAACTAAATTTATTTTGAGAAAAAAATGAATGAAAACATTGTATATATTCCAATAAAAGAAAGTACTTATTTTCAATTGCAAAGCATTAAAAATAAGAATGAGAATATCAATGAGTTTCTTGATAGTTTATTATCAGAACGTATTTTTTTCCAAGATATGAACGGTTTGCAATCTGAAAAAATGCAAGAACTATGGGACAATAAAGATGACGAAGAGTGGGCAAAATTATAAGTTTGGAGATGTTATTTTGGTTGAAGTTCCATTTACTGATACATCAGAAACAAAGCTTCGACCTGCTTTAGTTCTTTTTGAAAAATATAATAATGTTGTAATATCAGGTATAACTCGCAATATTGATATGGAGGGTATTGTTTTAACAAAGGAAGATGGAGTGGCATTTAATAGTGTTATTAAAATGAATTATATTTTTACAATATATAAGAAGAATATTAAAACAATATTAACTCATATTTCATTAGAAAAAAAGCAAGAAGTATGCGAACTTCTTAAAAACTATTTGAATTGCTAAATTTGTAAAATTGTTTGTAGTTGTTATACAGGGATGTTTTCGTAGAGGGAGCATCCCTGTTTGGTTTTGGTATTCACTTTTTATTTGAATAATTCAAAAAACGTATATAATTTAATAATTATCATTTTTTCAAATATTTTATTATTTAAATTTGTAAATTATTATGAATTAAACTTAATTATATATGATTCATAATAAAAATATAACAATATTTGTCAATATAGTAACATAACAATGAAACTCAAGAATGAATAAAATGAACTATTTTGATGATATAAAAGTATTAACGAGAAAAATTCCAACAACAATTGTTGATTTTTCAGTGCCAAGAAATAGAACATCTCCACCGACTCAAGCATCTTCAAATTTTATTACAAATAAAGAACAAGGGGATTGGGCAGAAGATTTAATATTCAGAGCAATTAATAAAACTTCAAAGAATTATGTTGCAGTCAGATATGGTAAGTCTGATGATTTAATTGCTGGTGAAGAAGGATTTGAACAATTTTATAATGAATTTCAAGACGAATTAGATACAATTGGGAAAAGGCCAGATTTATTGATATTTTCTAAGAAGCATTTTAATCAAGAATTAGGATATGATATTAGTAAAATTAGCTGTAACAAAACAGAAGAATATGTAAAAAAGTCAGTTGCCGGTTTAGAAATTCGCTCCAGTGCATTTTTAATTGACAAATATGAAAAAGAAATGCAATATAGAACTAATAAGCATCTAAAGCAAGCACTTGAAATTCGAGATAATATTTTAAATAATTATTCTGACTTATTAGAACATCCATCAAAGCAGTATTTTATTGAAATTTTAAAAGGAATAAATAATGAAACAATTAATGCTATAAGTTATAGGAGACCAAGTTGGAATTCAACTGATAGATTGCAAGAACTTACTGAATTGTTTAAAGAGTTAAAAGAAAATATTACAATTGTACAGAAACGTGATTATTTAAGTATTACTCCCAAAATCGAAGATTTGAAAGTTGTTTACAAATGGACTGAAACTTTTAATGTTCCGCATTATTATTTTCAAGTTTTTTTTGATAAATCTTATGGCATATCTTTTAAAAACATATTATCATTAATTACAGAAACTGATAAAGAGGGAGAGTATTATGAGATAAGTAAAGATATAAAAAACCAAAATAAAACTACAATAAAAATTAACACTCGAAAAACTTTTCAAGTTGCTTATAGAGTAGAAGAACCTGAGCATAGCAGCGTTAGAAGGGAAATGGGACGTGGCAGGTTATTGTTCTATGTAACTTTTAACGGTGGAATTGCTTACCTTGATATTGAAAATTTACAACTATTATTAGAATTAGAAGATTATTAATATGATTTTTGAAGCAGAATATAAAAAACAAACAAGTTTAAGCCATAGAAAAAAATTTGCTCAATTCTTTACACCAGAACCAATTGCTAAAACAATGGTCAATTGGATTTTGGATACCCCAAATTTTCATTCAATGCTTGAACCAGCTTTTGGATTAGGTATTTTTTCAAGACTTATATTAAAAAGAAAAAGAAATATTACTATAACTGCTTTTGATGTTGATGAAAAGATATTGAATATAGCAAAGAATAACTTTAATAATCAAAGAAATATTAATTTCTTTTTAGAAGATTATCTTTTTAATGATTGGAATCAAAAATACGATACTGTTATTTGTAATCCTCCATATTTTAAATTTCATGATTACGAAAACAAAAAATCTTTGAAAGAAATTAATGAAATTTTAAAAATAAATTTAAGTGGATTTACAAATATTTACTCTCTTTTTTTATTAAAATCAATTTATCAACTTAATGAAGATGGACGTGCTGCATTCATAGTTCCTTCTGAATTTTTAAATTCAGATTACGGAAAAATTGTTAAAGATTATTTGATTAAATCTAAATCATTAAGACATATAATAATATTTGATTCTAAAAAGAATATTTTTGATGATGCATTAACTACAAGTGCTATTATTTTACTTGAAAAAAATTTTAAATCATCAAAAGTAAGTTTTTCAAATATTAAAACTCTTTCTCAATTAGAACAATATCCTGATGTACCAATTGTCGAATTTGAAACGACTCAATTAGATTCAAAAATAAAATGGAGAGCTTATTATAAAAAACAGGAAAGTATAAATTTTATAGATTTAATACCTTTTAGTAGTGTAGCAAAAGTAGTCCGAGGTATAGCTACAGGTTCTAATGAATATTTCGTTTTTAATAAAAGTAAAGCAAAAAAATATAATATCCCAAATGAATGTTTATTACCATGTATTACAAGATCTAAAGATATAAAATTATCATTTTTTTTTAATGAAGACCTTGATGTGTTAAAAAATGCAGATGCTAATATTTTTCTTTTAGATGCTCGAAAATGTCAAACTGATAATAATATTAAAAAATATATTGAAATTGGAGAAAAAAAAGAAATTAATAAAAAATATTTAACTTCAAAAAGGTCACCTTGGTTTTCTTTAGAAAACAGAGAACCATCTCCAATTTGGGTTGGGGTTTTTAATCGTAATGGCTTAAAATTTATTCGAAATGAAGCAAATGTTTTAAATTTAACTACATTTCATTGCATATATCATAATGCTAAACTCTTTAATAGTTTTAACATTGATTTGTTATTTGCTTATTTATTAACTGATGTTGCAAAGAAAATATTTAATGATAACAGGCGTGAATATGGAGATGGTTTAAGAAAATTTGAGCCAAATGACTTAAATAATGCATTAATGCTGGATCTATCAAAACTTGATAAAGCTGCTGAAAGTAAAATAATTAATTTATACTATGATTTTAGAGAAACTGTTATAATTAAAAAACCTGTGTTAGGTTATGTTGAAGAAATAAATTCTATTTTAGTTACAAAGTACAAAGCTTAGCAATTATTATAATTAAAGCAATTATAATTCATTCAAATATATTTTGGTCAATATAAAATCTGTTTGTTCTTAATGTTGAATAATAGAATAAGTTTAGAATATTTAAAAATAGATAGAATACTTATGCCAACCCAATTTTATAAAATAATATTTCAGCCACAAAAAGAAATCAAAATTTAAAATCACTAATGGAATAATCATTCTATTGATTGGTTGTTTCCATATATTTTGCACATTCCTGCCGGTGCTATACAGCAAGCAGTTTTCAAATTTTTCAAAATTCTACTTTTTTAATATTGATATGGGATTTGAAAGCTTTGCTGCTTTTTGGTTTTTATTGGTTGCTATATGGTTCCACTTTCTGGAATGACATATTTTATGTTGCCTCATTCACTTTATATGATAATAAACCATTATATAAAATTGCATAAAGAAATATCTAAGTAAAAGTATTCTAATTTTTAAATTTCAATCTTCTTTCAGCAAGATAAACTTATTAATAAAATCAAAGTAGGGAAGAGGTTTTCCCTACTTTAATCGAATGTATAAAAATTTTAAATATCATTATTAAATAAAATACTGAAGAATCTGTTTAATAAGTAATCAGGGCTTGACGTTATACTTTCAGTATTGAAATAAATGATAATAGTGCAATTATATTTTTTACTGTGAAACATAGTAGAAGTGAAACCAGTTATTTCTCCATTATGTCCGTAAAATGAACCTAATTTCATAATTCCCAGTCCATAAGACATAATTTCATCATTTACGTATAAATAATCGTTTAATCTGATTTGTTGTATTGAATCAGTTAGCAATTCACCATTAACTACGGCTTCAATGTATTTTTGAAGTTCTCTTGGAGTTGAATAAGCTGAACCGGCTGCCCAAGCTTTTGATACATCAGCATACTCAGTTACTTCCTTATTTTTTACTGACTCGTTAGTATAATATCCTTTGCCGTGAACGCCCGGTAATTCAATTCCTGAAGTTAAAAAATTTGTATTTGTTAATTTTAATGGTGTAATAATTCTATTTTGTATTTCAGTTTGTAAAGAATTGCCTGTTATCTTTTCAATAAGAAGACCTAAAATAATTAGATTTGTATTAGAATAATGTAATCCTTTACCTGGTTCGAATACCAAATCGTGTGATAGACCTAAATCAATCAATTCCATAGGTTTCCAAATTTTATCAGGTTGCTCTTCTTCAATATTTTTAAATTCTTCATCATTAGTATAATTGAAATAGCCGCTTGTCATATTACAAAGCATTGCAATAGTAATTTTTTCAGAACTTTTAAATTCCGGATACCATTTGCTTAATGTATCGTTAAGAGAAAGTTTACCTTCAGCTACTAATTGCAGAAGTACAGTAACCGTCATAGTCTTTGTATTGCTTGCAATTCTAAAAGTATAATCTTTATCCATTGGAATTTTCTGTTCTAAGTCGCTATAACCGCTTTCATATAGCCAATCAATACCTCTTTTGTGGTCAACAACCAATGCAACAATACCCGGAATATCTGTGTTTTTTACAATAGAATCAGTAACTTCTTTCATCTGATTTATTAATTTTTGATTTTGACTTTCATCATTATTTGTTGATGAGTCACTTTCACAGCTAATTATGAATAAAGCTAATACAAAAATAAAAAAACAGCTATAAATACAATTATTGGTAAAATATTTTGATTTCATTTTTACTCCTTTATGAAGTTGAAAAATATATTAATATTATGATTATTACTTTAATACTCATATTATCATTTTATAACATAATACAAATGTAAGAAATTTATATAAAAAAGAAAAATAATATGAATAAAAATGGAGTAATTATTGAATTGAAAAGTAAATTCCAAATAATATCATAATCTATTTAAAATTTATATAAAGAGGATTTTAATAATAAGCCCCTTCTATAATCAATGATAAGTCATTTCTTAAGAATCGGAAATCTGGTTTCAGCGAAATTGAATGATGCCCATTTTCACACAGGGCTAATACATTCTTATAAATACTCACTACAGCCATACGAACAACAAGTTGTTCGTATGGCTAAGTATACAAATAGTCAAAAATCCTCCTTCACAAATTCAACTTGGAAAGGAGAAAAAATAGTATGGTATTAGATAGCCACTATCTTTCGATAGTGGAAAAAAATCCTCTCCATCTCAAGTTAAACTTGGAAATTAAGAAAGTGGTAACAAAGATGTCCTACATATTCGAGTTGAGTAGGACTTCTGGCTAATAAACTTTTGTATAGTCTGAGAAACTTTACGAAAGATAGAAAGGACATTCAATCAACTAAGTTGAAATTATGACTTTACAATATATTATTTAAATCAATGCATTTTCTAATAATGTCAATTTGCAATTTTCAGCGTCAAGTTCTACTTCAGCACCGAGAGGTAGGGTAATTTGGTCAGAGCTATGTCCAACAAGCAATCCGGAAAAAACCGGAATTTTCATATTTGAAAAGTAATTATCAAGAATTTCACCAAGCGTATAATCCCATGACCTTGATGATTCGAATTGTCTGAAACCACAATCAACACAATCACCAAACAAAATTCCTTTAGCTTCTTTAAATTTGCCGGCAAGACGAAGCTGAGTTAACATTCTGTCTATTCTATATGGCTCCTCTCCAACATCTTCTAAAAATAGAATTTTTCCTTTTGTATCAATCTCAAAAGGAGTACCGAGAGTAGTTGAAATTGTAGTAAGATTGCCACCGACTAATTCGCCGCTTGCTTTCCCAGACACTATAGTTCGGGTTGGATAAGGATTTCTTATGCCAGATGAATGAATTGGGTTAGTCATTTCAACTGGTGCCTGGTTATTAATGAATATTGCCTCGAAATACTTTGCAGTAAAAGTAGTAAAAGCGGAAAGCATCATCGGACCATGGAAAGTAACAAGTCCGGTCAGTTTTTGTATAGCAATTAGCATTGCCGTAATATCGCTGTATCCACAAAATATTTTTGGATTATTTCTAATTAATTCGTAATCAATAGAATCAAGGATTTGAGCAGAACCATAGCCGCCCCGGATACAAAAAACAGCTTTTACACTTTTGTCAGCAAACATTTTATGCAAATCATCAACTCTTTCTTTTACCGTTCTGCTTTTATATCCGGAGCCGGATTTTACAGAATCACCTATAACTGCCTGCAATCCATAGTATTTTATTATTTCCATTGCTTTGGCTAAATCGTTTGGGTCAGTTACTGCAGTAGCAGGACAAATTAGACCTACCTTATCACCGGGTTCTAATTTCTTCGGTTTTATCTTTTCACTGCTCTTTGAAAAACTAAAATTATGCGACAATCCGGAAAGTAACATTGAGCAAGCAGTTATTTTTAAAAGATTTCTTCTATTCATTTTTTTCATTATTTTTGTAAAAATTAAGTAATTCAAATTATAGAAAAATTCATTATGAAACTAATTAAAATTTCACTTATCATCATTTTTCTTTCACTTTTTCCATTCAATAACCGTTTAATATCTGAAACGCCGAAAGAAAAAGCACATAAAATTGCTTTGGAAGGAATTGAATTAACTGATAAAGGTGAATACGTTGAAGCAATAAAAAAATTCTTGGAAGCCGAGAAGCTTGACCCGGAAAACATTGCATATCCTTACGAAAGAGCGCTTGCTTACTATAAGCGTGAAGATTACGAAAGCGTAGTTGAAATTTTAGAAACGCTCATAAAAAGAAAAGAATCTAACGAATTGATTTATCAACTGCTTGGAAATAGTTACGATTTTTTGGAAAGAAAAGAAGAAGCAATTAGTATTTATGATGCTGGCTTAGAAAAATTCCCTGATTCCGGTCGGCTTTATTTCGAAAGAGGATTAACTGAAAGCGATAGAGACAATAATAGAATTGCGATGAGTTATTGGGAAAAAGGAATAAAAAATGACCCTGCTTATCATAATAATTATTATGGATTAGCACTATATTATGCAAGAACGCCAGAAAGAGTTTGGGCTATTCATTATGGTGAAATCTTCTTAAACTTGTCAACTGATGTAAAAAAGAATATAGAAATTTCTGAAAACCTTAATGAAACCTATACTGGCGCTTTATTACAGGAAAATCGACCTTATGGAGAAATTGAATTTACTGGTATAAAACTGATAACTGAAAGTGATATCGATTTTGAATTTCTTCCTTTTCAAATTGCTTTCCAGAAAGTTTATCAAAAAGCATTCTTAAAAAACATTGATTCAACACAAAAGACATTGACAATAAAAGATTTATATAATATTCGAAAAGATTTTGTGTTAATTTGGTTTGAAAAAGGATTAGACACTGTTTTTCAAAATGTTGTTATTGATTTTCACAAGAATTTGATTGATAACAACATGTTTGAATGTTATAATTACTGGCTTTTTCAATCGGTTTTAAAAGATGAGTTTAAATCCTGGTTTAACTCAAATAAAAAACAATTTGAGAAATTTTATGCTTATATCTCGAAAAATTATTTAAAATTAGACAAATCAAGATGTTTTCACCGTTTTCAGTATGAAGAAAATTAAAAAATATGAAATATTTTGAAAATTTTTCTTGCACATAACAAGAAAATTCCTTAATTTTGTATTCTAATCATTCCTGAGTAGCTCAGTTGGTTAGAGCACCTGACTGTTAATCAGGGGGTCCACAGTTCAAGTCTGTGCTCAGGAGCAAAAGAAAAGCCGATGGAATTTAATTCATCGGCTTTTTTGCTATTAAATAAATCGTTTTAAAACTTAACTTATTTTAACACTATTTTAGTCAAATATCAGTCAAATTATTTTTGCTAAATATTTCTCATTTGTTACCTCGAAAGTTTTCAGAGCATAATTATATGAAGCCCATTTTTTATTTACTAATAAGCACAAACAAGGATATATACTCTACTATTTGTTGATTCCAATTTGATATAAGACTTTATATGGTTTTCTGTTAAAAGTCATTTATCATTTATCACTAATCATTTCAATTTCAGCCCCAGCTCCCGATTCCCGACCTCATCTTTTGTATTCGGTTTAAGTATTCTTGCCGATACAAATAATTACCATTCATTTAATTTGCTTATTACAAAACTTTTCACTTTGAAAGCCAAATTGATAGATTCTTCTGCTTCATCAAGAGAAGGAGTAAAAAAATCATCAGGATAACGAAGTTCAACTGCATATTCAGATAATATTTCAATTCCATCTAAATCAATAAATGATTTGTCAAAGTTTTTACAATTTTCTAATAATATCCTTTATACTTTCGACCATAAATATTTACCTTCCTGATTTATAACTCTTGATAAGGTTGGTAGATTTATTTCATTCAGAAAGGTGCTTTTTTCTTTTAGAATAATATCAGCATTGAAACTTAAAAGAGCTAATTTTTTTCGTAATGATAATAATTTTTCTAATTTCCACTTTGGTTCAAATGAATGATTTACTAAAACTGCAATATCTATATCGCTTTCTTCAACTGCATTTCCACGGGCATAACTTCCAAATAGTAATATATTTTCTGTACTATCTATTATTTCTAATATTAAATCTTTAATTTTTAATATATCAGTTTTGTTTAGCATAATAAAAATTATTTTAAAATTTTCCAGTGTTTTCAGTGTTCTTTATCTGTGTACTCAGTGGATTATCTTCCTCCACTGATTCCACTGATTTTTTCACTGATTCCACTGATTGTTATAATATTACTCTTTTTATCTGAAGTTTAGGTGTGCCGAAATTTATTAATAAGCCAAGATTAAGTCTTGTCGCTTTTAAATAGTTTAAAACCTGTGAAATATGCTCTGGAATTATAACTTCAACAGCTTTCAGTTCAACTATTATTTTTTCGTAGCAAAAAAACTGCATAATAACACTTTTCAAGCTTCATATCTTTAAACCATATATCAAGTTTCTTCTGAGATTCATAAGGTATATGAGTTTTTAAAAATTCTATTGATAATGCTTCCTGATAGACAGCTTCAAGGAAACCATGCCCAAGGAAATTATGAACTTCATAGCAAGCACCGATTATTTTATAACATTCTTGTTCGAATAAATACTCTGTTTTCATAATTCTGTTTATTTCCGTGTTTTCTGTGGATTATCTTCCTCATCTGTGTACTCAGTGGATAATTCTTCTTCCACAGAACAAACTGAATTTTTTCACTGACAACACTGACTCTGTGTTTTCAGTGGATTATCTTCCTCCACGGAACACACTGATTTTTTCACTGATTCCAATGATTCCATGTTTTCAGTGGATTATCTTCCTCCACATGGTTTATAGTTTTCAGTCATTTGCTTGTTCTATCCCAATTCCCAGTTACTGATTAACACACACCTGCCTTTCTCAAGAGGGGAATGAAGATGATTAATTGTTAATGGTTTAAAAAATTTACCATTTACTGATAATAATATTATTGATTTTTTCAAAATGCTTATCACGACTTACAAGTTGTAAATTATGCTGTTGAGCCAAAGCTGCTATCCAAATATCATTTTCAGGTATTGGATTACCTTTATCTTTTAATTCTTTCTTAATTCTGCCATAAAAAAGAGCAGTCAATGAGTCACAATTGATAATATTTGCATCAATACAAAACTGATTGATTTTATTGATATTTTCTTCTTTTTTAAAAGAATTAAAAGCACCATAATACAATTCGCCGATAACAACCGATGGGATAAATATTTTGTTTGCATTTTTAATATTTTCAATAGTGCTATTATCTTTATCAAAAAGAGAAATAACAACATTAGTATCTAATAAATAATTACCATTCATTATAATCAATCTTTTCGCAATCTTTAATTGATGCTTTGAACAAATCTAATTCATCTTTTTCTATACAACCGGAATATTTCAGCAAATTATTATGTTTATTTTTCACATTTAAAAACAAGGAATTAATAAAGTCCAATAATTTTAATTGTTGGTCATAATCTAATTTAGATACTGAATTCCAAATTTGCATTTGAATATCTTGATTTTTATAATTTATATTTGTTTGAATCATTATTTACTCCAATTTTCTGCAAATATAAGAAATAATAAGATAATAGCGTTATATTAATTGTTAATTGTTAATGGTTTATAGCTTTCAGCAGTCGGCAAATCATTTTGGTCATTAGTTATTAGTTTATGGTTTATAGTTTTCAGCTATCGGCTTTCAGCAGTCGGCAAATCATTTTGGTCATTAGTTATTAGTTTATGGTTTCTGGTTTCTGGTTTTCGGCTTTCAGCTGTCAGCAAATCATTTTGGTCATTAGTTATCGGTTTTCGGTTGTTAGTTAAAAATATTTCATTCCTAATTCCTAATTCCTAATTCCCGATTCCAAGCCCCCAGTCCCCAGAAACTAACAATTAACAATTAACAATTAACAATTAAATTAATAATTAAAAATTACGGCTCCACCCAAATAGCTTGGCTGGG
>Ga0116156_10005095_pt1 | contig 10997 bp, 9 predicted proteins | sample AD_UKC045_MetaG_FD_89891 | JGI IMG/M metagenome (GOLD analysis project Ga0116156, IMG submission 89891) | Active sludge microbial communities of municipal wastewater-treating anaerobic digesters from USA - AD_UKC045_MetaG | ecosystem: Engineered > Bioreactor > Anaerobic > Digestate | place: USA... | reverse complement strand
GAATAAAGCCTTTGAATTTTTCTTTGCGAGCCTGTATGGCAATTGGTAATACACCTTTAATCGGGCGAAGTGTTCCATCTAAGGTAAGCTCCCCCATGATGATGTATTCTTCAAGCTTTGTGGTTTCAATTTGGCCTGAAGCTTTTAATACACAAAGTGCGATGGATAAATCGTAAGCTGATCCTTCTTTTCGAATATCGGCTGGTGCGAGATTAACAACTGTTTTATTGCGCGGCATAAAGTAACCTGCACTTTTAAGTGAGGATTCTACGCGGTGTTGACTTTCTTTAATTGCATTGTCTGGCAAACCGCTCATGAAAAATTTTACGCCCTGGCCGACACTTACTTCGACCATGATGGTTCTGGCATCAACTCCGTGAACGGCTCCACCAAAGGTTTTTGACACCATGGTTGAGATTATCTAAAATATTAACTTCTATCGGTAGTCTTCTCAACGCTTTGTTTTTTAGCGTCTTCCTGAAGATCAAACAATTTTGCTTTTAACGTATTTAATTCGAGTATAAGAGCAGTTTTTTCTTTTGCTGCATCCTTATTTGCTTTCCATGCCCATGCAACGTCAATAATTAAAATAAGTAGCCCTAGAAATGTTATCCATTTAAACCAAGGTACCCAACTCACCATTTTAAAGAGCAGCCCGGTGTCATTGTCTAAGATAACCGTGAATATAAATGCGCCCAAGTGAAACGCGCTAAACACGATGTAAAGAATGAGCCGGTTTTTATTCATGATGATAAAATTAAGGGAGGGTAATGTCTGGTTTGTATAGTTGATTAAAGGTAATGGAAAAAAATGAAAACTGTTATTAGTTATCCGTTAATTGTTATTCGTTAATCGTGAGCTGTATTAAGATTAACAGATAACGATTAACCACTCGTGGATCGCTGAATCTCATTCAGTTTCTTATACAATCCACTTTGCTTAATCAAGGTATCATGTGTACCGCGTTCAACGATCTCACCATGTTGAATGACAATAATTTCATCGGCATGTTGAATGGTGCTAAGGCGATGGGCTATCACAATGGAGGTACGGTTCTTCATTAGATTGAAGAGCGCCTCCTGTACCAGTTTTTCTGATTCTGAATCCAATGCAGAAGTAGCTTCATCGAGAATAAGTATCGGAGGATTTTTTAACACAGCGCGAGCAATACTCAATCGCTGACGTTGTCCGCCTGAAAGTTTCGAGCCACGTTCACCAATATTGGTTTGATATCCGTTTTCACTTTGTGTGATGAAATCGTGAGCGTTGGCAATTTTAGCAGCCTCTATTACAGCCTCTTCACTTACATTGGGTAAACCAAAGGCGATGTTGTTAAAGATACTGTCGTTAAACAAAATAGACTCTTGTGTAACAACACCCATTTGTTTTCGCAACGATTCAATTTCATAATCACGAAGTGATACGCCATCAATGCAGACATCACCATTAGTAGGATCATAAAAGCGTGGAACCAAATCTGCTAATGTAGACTTACCTCCTCCTGATGAACCGACAAGCGCTATGGTCTTTCCTTTCTCTACCGTAAGGTTAATGTTTTTTAATACCAGTTCGGTATCATAAGCAAAGCTTACATTTTTGAATTCAATATTCTTTTCGAAGGTGTCCAGTACAATGGCGTTGGGTTTATTCTCGATGATGGGTTCCGTATCAATCACCGTGAAAATTCTTCGGGCGGATGCAATACCTTTTTGTATTGAGGTAATGCCATTCGAAAATGTTTTGGCGGGCTGAATAATCTGAGAGAAGAAAAGAAGGAAACCAATAAAGGCTTTGGCTGAAAGTTCTGACTCGCCACTTAAAATCAGACTGCCCCCGAAATACATAATAATCGTTACAATCAATACACCCAAAAGTTCCGATACGGGTGAGGCCAATTCATTTTTATAGGCCATCGAAAGATTTACTTTGCTATAATGATCATTCTCCTTGCCCATTTTAGTCAAAATATAATTGCGCGCATTAAATGCTTTGATTACGCGCATGCCACTAAAGGTCTCGTCTAATATATTGACAATACGCCCGAGTGATTCCTGACTAAGTTTTGCTTTTTTCTTTAATCGCTTAACAATGCCACCGAGTACGCCACCGACTATTGGGAGTACAATAAGTGCAAAGAGGGTAAGCTTTACAGAGATAAAAAACATGGCAGCGAAATAGATAACGATGGTAACGGGTTCTTTCAATATCGTTTTCAAACTATTGATCACTGTACTTTCTATTTCCTGAACATCACCCGTAAATCGGGAAATGAGATCACCTTTGCGATTGGTATTGAAGTAACTGATTTGTAATCGTGTTATCTTCGAGAAAATTTCTGCTCGGAGATTATTCACAACATTCACACGCATTTGTGATGCAATGACTCTTTCTAAATATTTAAAGACACTACTTAGTAGCGTACTGGCAATAATGCACACACAAATAAAAAGCAAGGCGTCTACTTTTCCATATTGCATTACCGTCTTTGTGTAGAAATGGTTAAACGCATCGATGGCATATCCGGTGGAAAGTTCAAAGGAAGGTAAAGGTGAAATCTTGGTTACGTTAGCTTTATCGAACAATGCCTCAATCAAAGGCATGGCAACAGCAAATGTGATAAGGCCAAAGACTGTACCTAGGATGGAGTACACAAAAAACTGAATCAGCTTTGATATCAGGTTGTTCGAATATTCCAGAACGCGAAAGAAAATCCTCATCAGATTACATCAAAAATTTAAAATTCATAAAGCCTTCTGGCAATGTTCCAGCGCAAAGCTAACGAAGTTATGGTTGTGTTGGAGTTGTAAATAGGTAGGTCGCTTTGGCTTTTGCGAACGACCAGATTAGCATCTACAAAAAGATTTTGCATCACTTGCCAACTAGCCGTAAAGCTTGCGAACACAATTTTATTGCTGTAGCCCTGGCCAATGGTGTTGCCATACTCATCTCTGTCTTTACTATTATCCCGTAATAAATTACTTCCGTAGTTTTTACTATTGGATGTTGAATCACGACCAATGTTTGTCATCGTTAGTTTGCCCACAAGGTTTAAGCGTGGCAATGGCTGATAGCGAAGAATACCGATTACTTCGTTGAAGTTAGCTCCAAGCGGATGTCCGATGGGCTGATTATAGCTTACGTAACCACCGTATTGGGTGTTGTGCGCAAAGGTAAAAGGTCTGGCCAAATTGAATTCTCCTTGTAAGTCGAGGTTAGAGACGCCAAACGCGTCAATATATTTTGCTCCGAATTGTATGGCATATTTATTAGCCCACCATCCATTACCTGCTCTGATCTCATCAATTTTGAATTCATCCAATATAAACTGACCGTACAGCGAAAGCTTCTTAACCAGATTCCATTTAATGTCCATACCCAGAATCACATTATCGCTGCTACCATTTTGTTGTTCGATGGCGCGATAAAAAATAATAGGATTTAAGTAAGACCATTCAAAACCACCAGTGTGAAGCGAATCATCATCCGTAAAGACGACCGATTCAAAAACACCAATGTTGAGTTTCTTTCCAATGTTCATACTCAACTGATGGAAGGCAACGAATTTCATGGGGTTGCCTGATGATGATGTTTTTGAACCACCCAGTGTCCCGGGTGCATCAGCTGTCATGTTATTAAGTGAAAATAGGTAATTGAATTTCCAAACCTTTACATCTGTTTTCAGAAATAATGAAGGTGGAGCATAATCGGAGAAAATGAAAGAGCGATATCCATTGCCAATGAAAAACCGATCGTGCCCGAATTGAATGTTGATGTGTTTGGTTGGATCAAAGGTGATGTACCCTCTTGCCTGAAGAAAATCAACTGCCGCAGTTTTACCTTTATAACTCTTCCAAAAACCTTCGTGAGGAACAACCGGGTTCAGTGACATCTGATCCCAGACATAAGAAGGTACGATTGCCTGGTTATCGGTTAGATAAGTATAAAATCCTACCTTTTTATCGATCATACCTCGCAATTCAACACCACGTGTATTGATGAAGGCCATGTCATCATTTCTGGAATCTTTGCCGAGTCCAAAATAGATTACCGGATTGATGTGAAGATCAAGCGCATCAACATCGACATGATAGGCATCAGATTTCTTGCGATATAAATATTTCAGGAAAGGCTTCCGGCTATCACTGGTTTCGGCACGTGACCATTCCCAGCTATCATTCCTTAGGTAATCGTAATTGAACTGATCCGTTTTGGAGGTAAATACATTACTATCTCCCTGATGAAGAGAATCTACAAAAGCCACTATATCCGACCGTCTATAAGGTTTTACAGCAGTGAAAATCTCAGAACTTACCCTGCCTGACTTGACCTCATAGCGATCTATCCAATGGTAATAGTCCTCATTTAGAGGTGCATAATTGCTTTGCGCCTTGACCAGGGAGAAAGTCCCTATTATAAAGAGTAATGATAGAGCAAATGATTGGATGTTCATTCCACTGGATTTTGAGCCAAAATACGGTTTTTGAATCAGATAGGAGGAATTCCTTAAAAATTACAGAATCTGGGGCTTGTTTATCTGTTTGAGCGCTTTATCTTTGCAGTCCTTTAAAGTAAAAACGCAAGAATCGATATGAAAAACGGCATTCATCCAGAATATAGAGAGGTGGTTTTCTGGGATACCTCAAGTGATCATAAGTTTATTTCACGTTCTACACATGGTACTAAAGAGACCATTAAGTGGGAAGACGGCAAGGAATATCCAGTTATCAAGGTCGAAGTAAGTTCTGCTTCGCATCCATTTTTCACCGGTAAGAAGTTGTTCGTAGATACAGCTGGCCGCGTTGAGAAATTCAAAAATAAATATCAGAAGAAAGCTTAATACTTCTTCTTTTTAATTGAGTGAGAGAGAAAAGCCTTCGGAAACGAGGGCTTTTTTTTGGCCTAAGTTTGAGTTAATCGTGAATAGTTAAAGGTTAATCGTGGGTGCGGGTTTTGCCTGCGAGCATGGGCAACTCAATGAACTTTACTTTCAACCTTCAAAATTATCTGATTACCTACCCTAAACTTTCATCTTTAGACCATTAACGATTAACGTCTAACGATTAACTGAGCGCCCGCTCACAATTAATTCGCCCAATACCGCAATCATTACCAAACTGCGTTTATTTTTGACGGATGAACGTTATTCTTTTTGACGACCCCGCCATTCGCATTAACCTCCTACCTTTTACCTTCACGCGCCCGGTTGGTGCTATTCGAGTTGGTATTCTCACCATTGCAGAGAAATGGGAAAAATGGTTAGGCGCATCAACTTCGTTTCGCACCGAATCTTATTTACAACAGAAATTTAAATTGGTTCAAACTGCAGACAATCTGCTCATTAACGGAGCGGTTTGCCCTGATCAAAAATTAGTTGATACCCTGAAGGCCTTACCTGAAGGGTATTTTTTAGTACACAGAAATCTGCTCGTTGCTGCGCACAATCCAGGAGCAGAAATGAACAACAAGAATACTGTGGAGTATCCTGCTGAGATCACCATCATTGATAAGTCGTGGAAAATATTTAGAGAGAATGCTGCGCAGCTTAGGGTTGATTTTAAACTGATCACAGCAGGAAGAACATCTGCACCTATTAATGATAAGCACACCATTACATACAATCCTGAAAATATTTTTGTTGAAGAAGGAGTTTACATTCGTGCCGCATTATTGAATGCCGAAACCGGACCGATCTATTTAGGTAGGAATAGTATTGTTCAAATGCTCCGCGGTTATCCGCGGAGCATTTGCGTTGTGTGAAGGTTCGCACGTAAACATGGGAGCCAAAGTGAGAGGGGATGTTTCAGTTGGACCGTATTCAAAAATTGGAGGAGAGGTAAGCAACTCGGTGATCTTTGGTTATAGCAACAAAGCACATGATGGATACCTTGGTAACTCGGTGATAGGTGAGTGGTGTAATCTTGGTGCAGATACCAATACCTCTAACCTGAAAAATAATTATGATTTCGTGAAGTTGTGGAGTCACAGCTCTGAAAGTTTTGAAGATTCAGGTTTACAATTTTGTGGATTGTTAATGGGCGACCACAGCAAGTGCAGCATCAACGTGATGTTTAATACGGGCACTGTCGTGGATGTATGTGCAAATGTTTTTGGTGAAGGTTTTCCGCGCAACTATGTTCCTTCTTTTGCATGGGGAGGATCATCTGGATTTACTACACATAAATTGGATAAAGCATTGGAAACAGCTACGCGTGTATTAGCCCGAAGAGATATTAAGTTTAATGATGTTGAGAAAAATATCATGACTACAGTTTATGAATTGACAGCAAAGAATAGAGTTTGGGAGAAAGGTTAATCATTAACCACAGAACTCGGAAGAAAAACAATCCGCAAAGAGCGCTGAGGTTCGCAGAGGATTTTTTTAAAGTGATGAGATCCCGGCATTGATTGAAGTTTTTTTAGAATAGATAAAGCAAAGAAGTAGCAGTCTCATACTCTGCGTTTCTCTGCGCCCTCTGCGGTTTAAAAATTTGAATAGAATACGAAAATATAATTTGAATTGAAGTTCTCAAGCATACCCGGCCTAACCGAAACAAAAAAACTCCTCACTGATGCAGTGAAAGGTAATCACATTGCGCATGCCCAACTTTTTGTGGGCGCAGAAGGTGCTTTGAATTTACCTATTGCATTGGCATACGCCACTTACCTTCATTGCGAAAACAAAGGTGAAGATGCCTGTGGAGTTTGTTCAGCCTGTACTAAAAATGCAAAATTCATTCATCCGGATACGCACTTTGTTTTTCCACTCAGCAATGTAAAGAATGACAAAGACGATGATCGCTTCAAAGCGGAAATCACAAAATCGTGGCGTTCTTTTCTTCTCGAACAACCTTTCGGAAATTTAGATGACTGGACAAATTATTATGGAGGCGAGGATAAGCAGGCGTTAATTTCAAGAGAGGAGAGCAGAGAGATTATAAAAACGCTTTCGCTTAAATCATTTGAGAGTCCGTATAAGGTAATGATTGTTTGGCAGCCTGAGTTGATGCACCCTTCCGCGGCCAATGGTATTCTTAAAATTTTAGAAGAGCCACCAGCACATACCTATTTTATTTTAGTGACCAATGCAGTTGATCGATTACTGCCAACGATTATTTCACGAACACAACTGGTTACAATACCATTGTTGTCTGATCAGAATGTTGAGACTTGTCTTGTTGAAAATTATGCTGTAGACAAAAGTAAAGCTAGCCGCCTTGCAAGACTGGCCGAAGGTAATTTGAATCTTGCCATTCAGAGCATTGATAGTGATGAGGGAGACAACTCAAAGCATTTCATGGATTGGATGCGGATGTGTTATGGAAGAAGTTATGCTGCTATGGTAACAATGGCAGATGAATTTCATGCCTTGGACAGACTGAACCAAAGAAACATTATTACCTATAGTATGAATGCGTTGCGGGAAGTGTTGCTTCAACTTTCGGGTGCAAGTGCAATGAATCGTGTGCAGGGAGAAGAGCTGATCTTCATTGAAAAATTCAGTAAGTTTTTGAGTGTAGAGAAAATTGAAAAATCATTTGAACTTCTTAACGAAGCGCATTACCATCTCGAACGAAACGGTAGCGCCAAAATGATTTTCCTCGATATGTCACTAAAAATCTCCAAAATCTTAAATCTTAAATCTAATGTCTAAAGTCTTATATCTAACGTCTAAAATCTTAAAACCCTCCAATCGATTTAGTACAGGTATTTAAACTTCTAAACCAACGGCCATGAACAAAGTCATTCGAATCGGAACACGCGGAAGTAAACTTGCTTTGTGGCAGGCGGAATATGTAGCCAACATGATTAAGCCATCGGGTTACACAACAGAAATTATAACCATCGAAACGAAAGGTGATAAAATGCTGGATGTTACCATTTCAAAGATTGGCAGTAAAGGAGTTTTTACGGATGAGATTGAAGCGAAACTGTTGGACGGTTCAATTGACATTGCCATACACAGCGCCAAAGATCTGGCCTCTGAATTACCTGAAGAACTTGAGCTCATTGCCTTCACCGAACGCGAAGTGGTGAACGATGTACTGGTAAGCTCATTAAAGAACATTGATCTCACTCACGATAAAATTAGAATCGGAACAGCCTCTACAAGAAGAGTGGCGTTCCTAAAACATTTCTATCCGCAAACTGAAGCGGTAACGATTCGAGGTAATTTACAAACAAGGATAAGTAAACTTCAGGCTGGCGAGTGTGATGCATTGTTGTTGGCGTATGCAGGAGTTCATCGCATGGGATATCATGATTTGATAGCAGAGAAAATTGAGACCAGTTATTTTGTTCCACCGGTTGGTCAGGGAAGTGTGGCGGTTGAATGCCATAAGAAATTGTCGTTTGATAAAAAAGAAATTATTCAGCGCTGGGTTAATCATCCTATTACTGAAAACTGTATTCGGGCTGAGCGTGCCTTTTTGAAAAAACTTCATGGAGGTTGTAGTATTCCATCTTTTGGTTATGCTCATTATGATGGCGACCTCATTACTTTAAAGGCCGGTATTATCTCGCTTGACGGGCAACAAGTAGTGAAGGTAAAAAAATCAGCATCGCCACAAGAGGCAAAAGAATTGGGCGAAGCAGTTGCCAATGAAGTGTTGCAAAAAGGAGGAGTGGAGATTCTCAATGAAATCAGAAAACAACTATAAACTTTTAATTATTATATTTTGAATCGTATGAATCGGAATTGTATTGCTTCTGTCGTTTTAATTTGTCTTGTGTTCTTAACGAGCTGTGCACAAAGCAAAAAGGATTATGTTGTTACCATCAAAACAAAATACGGTGATATGGTGGCCATCCTCTATGACGAAACCCCAAAGCACAAAGAGAATTTTATTAAGCTTGCCAAAGAACATTACTTTGACAGTTTACTTTTTCACAGAGTCATGCAGGGATTTATGATTCAAGGTGGCGATCCGGATTCAAAAAAGGCGCAGCCCGGTCAGCATCTGGGAAGTGGAAGCCCTGGATATACAATCGATGCGGAATTTCTTCCTCAATATTTTCATGAGAAGGGAGCATTGTCTGCTGCGCGTGTGCCTGATCAACAAAATCCTTCAAAGGCCAGCAGTGGATCACAATTCTATATCGTACAAGGTATAGTCATGACAGAGGATGAGCTAAGGACTGATCAAGTAAAATTGAATCAGGCCTTGGGGCAATTTTTTCAAAACCCGGCCAACCGACCCGCTTATGATTCCATCGTTGCAATGTATCAGGCAAATGACATGAAAGGATACCAGGCGATTCTAATGAAAATTAAACCACGTGTTGTAAAAGAGACTGGCATTAAAGTGGATAAAGAAATTTCTCCTGAGAGATTGAAAGCCTATACTACTGTTGGTGGAGCAGTACATTTGGATGACGAATACACCGTATTTGGTAAAGTAATTAAAGGAATGGAGGTAATTGATAAAATTGCTGGGCAATCTGTAGATCAAGCTCATCGTCCTATGGAAGATATTCGCATGACTGTAACGGTTGAAGAATTGTCAAAGAAAAAAATTGAGAAGCTTTACGGATATGTATATCCTGAAATAAAATAAACCCTTTCATCATCGAATGAAAATTCTTGTAACCGGATCAAATGGTTTGTTAGGTCAGAAGCTTACGCATCTTCTGCAAAATGAGAAACCGATTTCCCTTATTGCAACGGCAAGAGGTAAATCTGTTTTACCGATTACCAGCGGTGTATTTCATTCACTGGATGTAACAGATGCGGCAGAAGTGGATCGGATTATTTTTGAAATAAAACCGGATGTTATTATCAACACTGCGGCCATGACGCAAGTGGATCAATGTGAAACGGAGCGTGTGGCGTGTTGGAAAGCCAATGTGAATTCTGTTGAAAATCTGATCCAAGCTTGTGAAAAGAACAATGTACACCTTGTGCATATATCAACCGATTTTGTTTTCGATGGAACATATGGTCCGTTGGATGAAGCCGCAAAACCCAATCCCGTAAATTATTATGGTAAAAGTAAATTGGCTGCTGAAGAACTTCTGATTAAAAGTAAGATTAGCTGGTCAATCTTACGGACCGTTTTAGTTTATGGAATTACGGAAGATATGAGTCGCTCGAACATTGTGTTGTGGGTAAAAAATAGTTTGGAGCAAGGCAAGACGATTCAGGTTGTTAATGATCAATGGCGCACACCTACCTTGGCTGAAGATTTAGCAATGGGCTGCTACCTTGCTGCCAAAACAAAAGCAACAGGAATCTATCACCTTTCAGGCAAAGATTTTCTTAGTCCCTATGAGATTGCGATCGCAACAGCGGACTTTTTTAAATTGGATAAGTCATTAATTAAAGCGACTGATTCGACTCAGTTTAAACAACCTGCACAACGTCCACCCAAGACAGGTTTCATTATTGACAAGGCGCGTAAAGATCTTGGTTATGATCCGCATTCATTTCAGGAAGGTATAGCAGTTTTAGCTTCTCAAATTCGGTGATGGTTATCCGTTAATTTTTAATCGTTATCCGTCAATAGGTATTTGGGTTTGTATTTCGATTAACCAATAACGATTAACACTTCCTGATTATCTTTTCTATATTGTCGCTTCATTAATCTAAATAATTATGGCATCATCACGCGGAGAGTGGGGCTCGAAATTTGGGTTCATCATGGCAGCTGCTGGTTCAGCAGTTGGACTTGGTAATATTTGGAGATTCCCTTATCTCACAGGACAAAATGGAGGAGCTGCTTTTGTTATTGTCTATCTTATCTGTGTTGTTGTTATAGGCGCACCTGTGCTGATGAATGAAATGGCACTCGGCCGTCTCACTGGAAAAAATAGTATCGGTGCTTTTCGTACAACAGGAGCAAATCCCTTTTGGAAATTTATGGGTGGTGTGCTCGCCATCAGTGTTAGTTTTTTTGTGCTGAGTTATTACACCGTTATTGCTGGCTGGACGGTTGGGTATATGTTCACATCACTTTCGAATAGTCCGCTCCCCTTTGCAGAATTCATTGCTGCGCCTTCTT
>Ga0116156_10005090_pt1 | contig 11004 bp, 10 predicted proteins | sample AD_UKC045_MetaG_FD_89891 | JGI IMG/M metagenome (GOLD analysis project Ga0116156, IMG submission 89891) | Active sludge microbial communities of municipal wastewater-treating anaerobic digesters from USA - AD_UKC045_MetaG | ecosystem: Engineered > Bioreactor > Anaerobic > Digestate | place: USA... | reverse complement strand
TCCTGAACACCATGGGGAACGCGGCTTTTCAGCTCATCGACCGGGATCCGGCGGGCTTGAAAGCGGCCGTCCTCCAGGCCGCCGAGCAGATCGGCGAGCGCCGGCTGCTGACGGCCGCGGCCGAGGCCGCCGGGATCACCTTCTCGCAGGAGGAATTCGACAAGGTTCTGGCCGAGCAATATGCCAAGGCCGGCGGCGAGGAGGCGTTCCTCGAGATGCTGAAGTCGAACAAGGTGGATCCCGAGTCCTTCAAGAGGATGATGCGGGAGGAGCAGATGATCGGCAAGTTCCTCGAGGCCGATGTTTTCCAGAAGATCACGGTCGGCGAGGAGGAGCTCCGCCAGGCTTACGCCGCGGACAAGACCGCGACCGTCCGGCACATCCTCCTCATGACCCAGGGCAAACCCGAGTCCGAGATTCCGGAGATCCGGAAAAAGATGGAAGACCTCCTGGCCCGGGCACGGAAGGGGGAGGATTTCGCCGCCCTGGCCCGGGAATACACCGAGGATCCCGGTTCCAAGGAAAACGGCGGGCTTTATGAGGATTTCCCCCGGGGAATGATGGTCAAGCCGTTTGAGGACGCCGCCTTCAGCGTGCCCGTGGGGGAGCTCAGCGGCGTCATCGAGACGAAATACGGCTTTCACATCCTGAAGGTCGAGAACCGGATGAAGGAAACCGAACCGTTCGAAGCGGTCCGGACCCGGCTCGAAGACAATTTAAAGCTGGCCAAGCGGGCCGGCGTCTACGAAAATTTCGTGGCCGGCCTCAAGAGCAAGGCCGGATTCGTCGAGGTCAAATCCTGAGCCGGCTTACCGGATGAGGGAGATCCCGAACCAGAGCTCGTCGTCCTCGTTGACGGCGTCGAGAAAAACGAACGTGTAGCGGATCAAGGGGGCGATCGTCCAGTCTCCGAGGGTGAAGGGCAGCGAGGCGCCGATCGTCAGGTCGGAAAATCCGTTCTCTTCAATGAACTGCCGGCTGTTGTAGCCGAGTTCGGCGCACAAATCCAGCCCGAGGCTCTCCGAAATCGCCACCGAGTGAGAGGCCTCGAAAAGCGCGTAAAGGCCGGAGCCGAGGTTGAAGTCATAGAAGAGGGTGAGGGTGGGGGACAACAGGATTTCGGGCCATCCGGCCGAGACGTAGAATTCCTGCGTCGTGTTCTCCTTGCAGACGTCCTTCCCGCCGAAAAAATAGCCGTAATTGATGAATCCGGCGGACATTTCCAGATGGTCCGAAAGGGAAAAGGTATAATCCAAAGTCAAGTCGATTTCATCGTAATCCTTGTAGACCGGCCGTTCGCCCAGGGCGAAGCTCCCCCAGAGGTTCACGGAAAATCCCGATTCCCCGAACGCGTAGGTCAGGGACGGCTGGAGGGCGGGCTGGTTGTTCCAATAAAGGTCCCAGCCCCGCCAGATGTACTTGGACATCACGTCCGCCTGGAATTCGAATTGGGCGGACGAGGGGACCGCCCCGGACAGGATCGTCAGAGCCGCGGCCGCCAAGACCGCCTTCACGCGCCAGGACTTCATCGCTCTTCCTCCTCCGGAATCGTTGAGGCCGGCCAATGATTCTCGTTCTCCCCGCGCTCCGGCCCGAAGAGGCGCTATTATACGGGAAATCGAATCCGGAATTAAGAATTGAAAAACAAAGGCGGTTTTCCCACCTTTTCCCCCGGATTTCGACTTAACGGGCGGAAGGCCGCCTTAGGAGGGAGACATGATCCGTCAACGGCTCGGCTGGATACCGGACATCCCGGACTTCCGGGATTATTCGGGGGAGACTCCGGTCGTGCGGGACCTCATGGCCGGGGCCCGTCGACGGCCGGGCCTTCCGCCGCAGCGGGCGGGCGGGGGAGGCCGGCCCGCGGGGGCGTCCGAACCGCTTCCCCCGGCCGTCGATTTGCGAAGCCACTGCTCGCCGGTCGAGGACCAGGAAAACCTCGGCTCGTGCACGGCCAACGCCGGAACGGGGATCATCGAGTATTACGAGCGCCGGGCCTTCGGCCGGCACCTGGAGGCTTCGCGCCTCTTCCTCTATAAAGCCGCCCGCAACCTGATGAAGATCTCCGGCGACACGGGCGCTTATCTCCGGACGACGATCGGAGCGATGGTCCTCTTCGGCGTTCCTCCCGAGGACTACTGGCCCTACGATGACCGGCCGGACCGGTTCGACCGCGAGCCGCCGGCCTTCTGCTACGCTTTCGCCCAAAACTACAAGACCATCCGCTATTACCGTCACGATGTCCCCGGAACGCCGGCCGGTGAAACGCTCGACCGAGTCAAGACCCATCTGGCCGCCGGTCATCCGTCGATGTTCGGATTCACCGTCTACGGCTCCATCGAGGCGGCCGGCGGCGACGGGGCGATTCCCTTCCCGGGACCGCGGGAGCGGATCGAGGGAGGGCACGCCGTGGCCGCGGTCGGTTATGACGACCGGCTCAAGATCAGGAACGAAAAAAACGGCGGGGGAGAAACGACCGGAGCCCTCCTCATCCGCAATTCCTGGGGAAAGGGATGGGGGGACGGCGGGTACGGCTGGCTGCCGTACGCCTACGTCCTCCGCGGCCTGGCCGAGGATTTCTGGTCCGTCTTGAAGAAGGATTGGATCGACACCGGCGCCTTCGACGAGTGAGCCGGCCGGATTTCAGCTCCGGGGAGGAAAACTCCCGGCCGGAGGGACGCCGGCTTCCCGGGCCGCCCGGGCGGCCAGGTAGTCGAAGGCGACGTCCATGGCCGCGTGATCGGCGACTAAGACGAGCGTGTCTCCCGGCTCGACCAGGAAATCGGCGGCCGGGCCGGTGTGGGATTCTTCGCCGCGGACGACGGCGATGACGGTCGCTCCCGTCCGGGCCCTCAAGTCGAGCTGGGCCAAGGTCCGCCCGGCGGCCGGGCAATCCGGGCCGACGTAAAACGTCTCAGCCGTCCCGGCCGTCAGCAAGTCGACGATTTTCTCGAAGGACGGCCGGACCGGGCCGGTCGTCCGCAAGATCCCGTACCGTTCGGCCCGGACGGCCTTGACCTCGGCGTCGATGATGTTTTTGGGGATGTGGTAGGCCTCGAGAACCTGGGAAAAAATCTCGATGGAGGTCTCGAATTCCTCGGGGATCACGCTGTCGGCTCCCGCTTCGTAGAGCGCGTCGAGGCCGGTGACGTATCGCGACCGGACGATGATCTGAGCCTTGGAGCCCAGCCCCCGGACGAGGAGCAGGCCTCGGCGGGTGGCGGTCGCATCGGAGATGGCGAAGACGATGATTTTCGCCCGGCGGATGCCGGCCAGCCTGAGGATCTCCGTCCGGCAGACATCCCCGAAAAGGGTTTTTTCGCCGTCCTCGACGGCTTGGCGGATAAGCTTCGGATTGAGATCGATGACAAGATGCTCGATCCCGGCGGTTCGGAGGACGCGGGCCAGGTTTTGCCCGTTCAGTCCGTACCCGACGATGATGACATGGCCGTTCATCCCGGCCGCCGGCGATTCCTTTTCCTCCGCCGCGCCGTCGGCCTTCCGCAGCGCTTTGCGGGCCGCCCCGGCGCTCAGGGCGTCGGCCGCCCTCAGGAGATACGGCGAGACGATCATGGTCAGGATCGCCGAGGACAGGAACAGCTGAAATCCCGGGCCGGCGAGGAAGCCGTGGGCCCGGGCGGCTCCGGCCAGGACGAAGGCGAATTCCCCGATCTGGGCCACTCCCAGGGATCCGAGAAGGATGCCCCGCGGGGACAGCTTCAGGATTTTAAGGACGACCGAATTGATTAGGGTCTTGAGAATAATAACCCCGACGGCCATGGCTGCGGCAAGGCCCATCGCCCGGCTGAAAATCCGGATGTCGAGGAGCAGGCCGATCGAGATGAAAAACAGGCTGATGAAGACGTCCTTGAGAGGGAGGATGTCGGCGGCCATCTGGTGGGAATAGGGCGAGTCGGCGACGATCAAGCCGGCTAAAAAAGCCCCGAAGGCCATGGACAACCCCAGAGCTCCGGAGAAGAGAGCCAGTCCCAGGCAGAGGAGGAGCGAGGACAGAATGAAAAGCTCCCTGATCCGCGTCCGAATAATGACCTCCAGCAGCCGCGGCACGGCCGCCCGCAAAAAGAAAAAAGCCGCGGTGATGGCCGCCAGACTCCAGCCGAACTTGGCGATCACCCCTGTCGACCCGGCGGCTCGGCCGGCCAGCAGCGGAATCAGGGCGATGACGGGCACGGCGATCAGATCGTTGAACAGGGTGATGGCCATGATGGTCCGGCCGTGCGGAGAGTCCAATTCGCCTCGGTCGGCCAGGATTTTCGCCACTAAAGCGGTGGCGCTGTTGGCCGCGATGAAGCCGATGATCACCGCCTCGCCCGGGCGGAAGCCCAGGGCGATGAAAATCGCGGCGACGGCTCCCGTAGTCAGGCCGACCTGAAGCCCGCCGCCGAGGAAAAACGGCCGGCGGGCGGCGACCACGGCGCGGAGGGAAAAGTCCAGGCCGATGACGAACAGGAGCATCATCACGCCGACGTCGGCCAGAAGGGAGATCGTCGCGTCGCTTTTGACCAGCCCGACGCCCGAGGGACCCAGGAAGACGCCGGTTAACATGAAGCCGACGACGGCCAGGATTTTCAGCTTCTGGCTGACGGCCACGACGAACAGGGCCGCCGCCAGGATGAAAACCAGGGTCGTCAGAACGGATGTTTCGCCCACTTCAGAAAGAGAATATCACACGGCGCAAGCCGCGGACTAGTAAAATTCTTTTTCGCCGGGGCCGGCGAAGGGGCCCTGCTTGACGGCCAGGATGCGGGAATCGGTCAAGAAAGTCGCTTTGTGGCCGCCCCGGGCCAGGAGGATGCTGTCGCCGGCTTTAAGGATGACCGCCTTGAGCTTCGTCCCTGATTCGTCAAACAGGTCCAGGCGCATTTTCCCGTCGAGAACGACCAGGACTTCCTGGGTCCGGACGACCGGACCCTTGCCGGCCTTGTGACGGTGCCTCTCGACGGTCCGGCCCTTGGGGTGGACGAGGAGACCGAGCTGCTGGGAGAAATCGTCCGGGGTGAAAAAACGCGGACCGCGGCCGGCCGATTCGGCCCGGACCAGGATGGCATAAATAGCTCCGTCCTTGGCGATTTCGACGGGATTCTTCATGGCCTCTCCTCCTCTCCTGATCGGCATTGTACGCTCTCGTCCTCCCCTTGCCAAGACGGGGCCGTTGTGATAAAAAAAACATCTCTCATTCTCGATCTCTGATTTCCAAAAGGAAGGTCCGATGAAACAAACCCGTTTCAACGCTCATCATCGCCGCCTCGGGGCGAAAATGGTCGATTTCTTCGGCTGGGACATGCCCGTCGAGTACAAGGGAATCATCGACGAGCACGTCGCCTGCCGGACGGCGGCCGGGCTCTTCGATGTCAGTCACATGGGTGAGGTCCACGTCACGGGAAAAGACGCCCTGGCCTTCATCCAGCATGTCTCGTCCAACGACGCAGCCCGCCTTTCCCCCGGGATGATCCAGTACTCCGGCCTCATGACCGACAAGGGGACCTATGTCGACGACATGCTGATTTATTGCCTCCATCCGGAGTTCTTCCTGCTCGTCGTCAACGCGGCCAATACCGACAAGGACTTCGCTTATCTCACCGCCCATGAGGGCGCGTACGACGTCGTCCTGGACAACGCCTCCGACCGCTACAGCCAGCTCGCCCTCCAGGGCCGCCAGGCGATCCCGATCCTCCAGCCGATGACCGAGATCCCCCTGGCCGGGATGAAGCCGTTTACCTTCGCCTTCGGCAAGGTCGCCGGCAAGGAATGCCTGGTCTCGCGGACGGGCTACACCGGCGAGGACGGGTTCGAAATCTACACGCTCGATCCCGATCCCGGAATCCTTTGGGATTCCCTCATGGAGAAGGGGACGCCGCTCGGGATGCAGCCGGTCGGGCTCGGTGCCCGGGACACGCTCCGCCTCGAAGCCCGCCTGCCCCTCTACGGCAACGATATCGACGACACGACGACACCGCTCGAGGCGGACTTCAAGTGGATCGTCAAGTTCAAGAAGGGCGATTTCATCGGCCGCGACGTCCTGGCCCGGCAGAACGAGGAGGGGATCACCCGCAAGCTCGTCGGCTTCGAGCTGATCGACCGGGGCATCGCCCGGGCCCATTACCCCGTCTTCGTCGAGGGAGCCCCGGCCGGACAGGTCTGCTCGGGAACGTTCGCCCCGCTTCTTAAGAAAAGCATCGGAACGGTCTATCTGCCGGCGGCCAAGGCCGCCGTGGGGACCGAGTTCGAAATCCTGATCCGGGACAAGAAAGCCCGGGCCAAGGTCGTCCCCTCGCCGTTCTATAAGCGGGATTACTGAGTCTCATCCGCCGACATTATCCATAACAGAAGGAGGCCGCGCATGTATCCTCAAGATTACAAGTTCTCCAAGGAGCACGAATGGGTCAAGGTCGACGGCGACACCGCCGTCATCGGGATCAGCGACTATGCCCAGAATCACCTGGGGGACGTCGTTTACGTCGATCTCCCGGCCGTCGGGACCAAGCTGACCGCCCACCAGACGATCGGCTCGATCGAATCGGTCAAGGCCGTGTCGGAGATCTTTTCGCCCGTTTCCGGCGAAGTCATCGAGACGAACGCCGGCTTGACCGACGCCCCGGAAAAGGTCAACCAGGACCCCCACGGCCAAGGGTGGATCCTGAAGCTGAAAATGGCGGACAAGGGGGATCTGAATGCCCTGATGAACGCCGCCGATTATGAGAAATATCTCGAGGGCTTGGAACATTAATCCTCCTGGAAAGGCCGGTTCATGAGCTATATTGCGTTGAGTGATCAAGACAAGAAGGAGATGCTGGCCCGCCTCGGCGTCTCCTCGGTGGAGGAGCTGTTCGGCTGCATCCCCGAGGATTCGCGGCTGCGCCGGGATCTCAACCTTCCCCCCGCGATGTCCGAGCCGGAGCTGCTCGGCCACATGGACGCTGTCGCCGGCCGAAATACCTACGGGCGGCACCGGTCGTTTCTGGGGGGCGGGACGTATCACCATTACATCCCCGCGGTCGTCGATTCCCTGAGCGCCCGGACCGAGTTCCTCACGCCCTACACGCCCTATCAGCCGGAAGTCAGCCAGGGAACCCTCCAGGTCATCTTTGAGTACCAAACCCTGATCTGCCGTCTGACCGGGATGGACATCGCCAACGCTTCCCTTTATGACGGCGCCTCGGCCGCGGCCGAAGCCGCCCTCATGGCCCGGCGCCTGACCGGTCGGAGCCGGATTCTCGTCGCCCGTTCCCTCCATCCCCAGTACCGGGAGACAGTCCGAACGCTGACCCGGAACCTCGGATTGGCCGTGGAGGAAGTCGGATTCGGCGGGGACGGCGGCCTCAATCCGGAGGAGCTCCGGGCGAAAACGGGCCCGGACGTCTGCGGCTTGATCGTCCAATCCCCCAACTTCTTCGGCGTGGTCGAGGATCTGGCCGCCTGCGCGGCTGCCGTCCACGAGTCCAAGGGCCTGCTGATCGTCTCCGTGGCCGAGGCTCTTTCCCTCGGGATTCTCGAGGCGCCCGGCAAGCTCGGCGCCGACATTGTCTGCGGCGAAGCCCAGTCGTTCGGCATCCCCCCGTCCTTCGGCGGTCCGGGCCTCGGGTTCATGGGCTGCAAAAAAGAGTATCTCCGCCAGCTGCCCGGCCGCATCTGCGGCTTGACCAAGGACGTCGAGGGCCGGCGGGGCTTCGTCCTGACGCTCTCGACCCGGGAACAGCACATCCGCCGGGAGAAAGCGACGTCGAACATCTGCAGCAACCAGGGCTGGTGCGCCCTCCGGGCGACGATTTACCTCGAATCGGCCGGCCAAAACGGCCTCCGGGACATCGCCTTGCAGAACGTCCGGAAGGCGGCCTACGCCGCCGGCAAGCTCGCCGCCGTCGGCGGCATCCGCCTCCGCTTTACCGGAAAAACATTCAACGAGTTCGTCCTCCAGCTTCCCAAGGACGCGGCCGCCGCGGCCGCGGCCCTCCGGGCCAAGGGCATTCTCGCCGGCCTGGAGCTCGCCCCGCTCTATCCCGAGCTTCCCGGGACGATGCTGGTCTGCGTCACCGAAGTCCGGTCGAAAGAGGAAATCGACGGACTGGCGGCCGCCCTCGAGGAGGTCCTCCGATGATCCGCGAACCGCTCATTTTCGAAATCAGCGACCCCGGCAAAAAAGGCTACGCGGTCCCCAAGCTGGATGTTCCGGCCGCGGCCGAAGCCCTCGCCGGGCTTCCAGTTCGGGAGGGCATCCCCGGCTTTCCCCAGGTTTCCGAAGTCGAGGTGGTCCGCCATTTCACCCGTCTCTCCCAGCAGAACTACTGTGTCGATCTCGGGCTCTACCCCCTGGGGTCCTGCACGATGAAGTACAATCCCAAGGTCAACGAAAAAATCGCCGGCCTTCCGGGATTCGCCGAGGTTCACCCCCTGGCCCCCGTCGAGACGATTCAGGGAAATCTCGAGATCCTTTACCGGACGGAGCGGCTTCTCTGCGAGATCACCGGATTCGACGCCGTCACCCTCCAGCCTTCGGCCGGAGCCCAGGGCGAGCTCACGGGAATCATGCTGGCGCGGGCCTGCCACGAGTCCCGCGGCAATCCCCGCAAGATCGTCCTCATCCCCGATTCCGCCCATGGCACCAACCCCTCCAGCGCCCACCTCAGTGGCTACGAGGTCCGGGAGATCAAATCGAACGCCGCCGGCCGGATCGACCTGGGATCCCTCCAACAAGCCATGACCGACGAGGTTGCCGCCCTGATGGTCACCAATCCGAACACCCTGGGCGTCTTCGAATCGGACATCTGCAAGATCGCCGACATCGTTCACGGCAAGGGCGGCCTTCTCTACATGGACGGGGCGAACATGAACGCCCTGGCGGGAATCGCCCGGCCGGGCGATTTCGGCGTCGACGTCCTCCACTTGAACCTACAAGACGTTCGCCACGCCCCACGGCGGCGGGGGGCCGGGTTCGGGCCCGGTCGCGGTCAAGAAGATTCTCGAGCCCTTCCTGCCCGTCCCCGTCGTCGCCCAAAAAGGATCCGCGTACGCCCTCGATTTCGACCGTCCGCGGTCGATCGGCCGGGTCCGGTCCTTCTACGGGAATTTCCTGGTCGTGTTGAAGGCCATGGCTTATATTCTTTCCCTCGGCCCCCGGGGGATGCGGGAGGTCGCCGAGATCGCCATCCTCAACGCCAACTACATCCGCAAAGGCTTGGAAGGCGTCTTCGACCTGCCGTACGATTCCGCCTCGATGCACGAGGCCGTCTTCTCGGACAAGATCCAGAAGGACGCCTACGGCGTCACCAACCTCGACATCGCCAAGCGGCTGATCGACCACGGCTTCCATCCGCCGACCATGTCTTTCCCCTTGATCGTCCCCGGCGCCCTGATGATCGAGCCGACCGAGACGGAAAGCCGGCGGGACCTCGACCTGTTCATCGAGGCGATGAAGACCATCGCCCGGGAAGCGGCCGAGAATCCGGCCCTCCTCAAGGCGGCCCCGCACCAGACGTATGTCCGGCGGCTGGACGAGACGGCCGCGGCCCGCAATCCCGTCGTCACCTGGGAGGGCGGACAGGATCGATGAGCCTTCAGCGCTTGATCCTCGACCTGCATCGCTTCTGGGCGGACCAGGGGTGCTATCTCGCCCCGACGTACGACCTCGAAGTGGGAGCGGGGACGATGACCCCGGACACGTTTTTCCGGGTTCTCGGCCCGCGTCCCTGGCGGACGGCCTACGTCCAGCCGGCCCGGCGGCCGACCGACGGCCGGTACGGGGAAAATCCCAACCGCGTTCAGAAACACCACCAGTATCAAGTGATCCTCAAGCCCTCGCCGGCCGACATCCAGAACGTTTACCTCGACAGTCTCCGGGCCTGCGGCATCGACCTTCGCGACCACGACCTCCGCTTCGACGAGGACGACTGGGAATCGCCGACGATCGGCGCCTGGGGGGTGGGCTGGCAGGTCATGCTTGACGGTCTGGAAGTCTCCCAGTTCACGTACTTTCAGCAAGCCGGCGGCTTGGAGGTTTCCCCGATCCCCGTGGAAATCACCTACGGGCTGGAGCGGCTGGAGATGTTCATCGAGGGCAAGGATGACATCTACGACCTCCAATGGTCCGACGACGTCACGTACCGGGACCTGCGCCTGGACGAGGAGCGACAATTTTCGGACTACAACTTCAACCGGGCCACGGTCAAGACGCTCCGGTTGCAGTTCGCCGCTTTGGAAAAGGAAGCGGCGATGCTGATCGACCAAGGCTTGCCTCTTCCGGCTTACGACCAGTGCCTCAAGTGCTCCCACGCATTCAACCTCCTCGACGCCCGGGGGGCGATCAGCGTAACCGAGCGGGTCAAGATGATCGCCCAGATCCGGACGCTGGTGTCCCGGGTCGCCCGCCTCTTCACCGCCCCGGCGCCGTCCGGGGAAGGGACGGCCTGATGGAATTTCTTCTTGAAATCAACGTCGAGGAGATGCCCCTGGCTCATGTCCGGACGGCCCTGGCCGACCTGTCCGAGCGGCTGCGCCGGGATCTGGCCGCGGCCCGGATCCCTTGCCGGGATCTCCGGACCTTCTCGACCACCCGGCGCCTGATCCTGACCGCCTTTCTAGCCCCCGGCCAAGATGAACGGGACGAGTTGGTCACCGGTCCCCCCAAGTCGGCCGCCTTCGCCGCCGACGGGACGCCCACAAAGGCGGCCCTGGGCTTCGCCCGGAGCAAGGGAGTGGACGTGTCCCGGCTCCAAATCGTCACCACCGAAAAGGGGGAATATGTCGGCGTTCGCCGGACGGTCAAGGGACGGCCGGCGGCGGATCTTCTGGCCGAGGCGATCCCGTCGATCATCACCTCGCTCTCCTTTCCCAAGATGATGCGCTGGGGAACGGGGACGCTCCGCTTTTCCCGGCCGATCCGCGGCCTGCTCTGTCTCCTGGGCGGCGCCGTCGTGCCGTTTTCCCTGGACGGCCTCGTCTCGGGAAGCCGGACGACCGGCCACAAGCTTCATGTTCACGACGGGATCG
>Ga0116156_10005087_pt1 | contig 11007 bp, 11 predicted proteins | sample AD_UKC045_MetaG_FD_89891 | JGI IMG/M metagenome (GOLD analysis project Ga0116156, IMG submission 89891) | Active sludge microbial communities of municipal wastewater-treating anaerobic digesters from USA - AD_UKC045_MetaG | ecosystem: Engineered > Bioreactor > Anaerobic > Digestate | place: USA... | reverse complement strand
TAATGTTACTTTTATGAAACGTCATATCCTTCCTCTCATCATTATGCTGTCCGTCTTGGGAGGGGTCTTTTTTTTACTTGTCCACTCCACCTGGTTTTTCAATTATTTCGGCCCCGTTTATATTAAGCGGCAGTTAAAAGAAGAGTATTCTTTAGAAAAGTTTAATGTCAATAGACAGAAATTTAGCTTCCCGGAAACGTTCGTCCTTCAGGATGTGCAGGTGTCGTTTACGAAAGAAGACAAAACCTGCGAGATAGCCGTAAAGGAAATAACCCTTTATGAATTTTTCACCTATTTAAAGAAAAAAGAAAATATTAAAGTTATGGTGAAAGGGTTAAGCCTGACATATGATCGGCTGGTTCTGAAAGACCTCAATATGAAGGGCTTGCTTTTTTTTCAGGGACGCCATCTTTCCCAGTTAAACGGGATTTTCGCCGGACAGCGTCTGGACGTCTCCGCTTATCATGTGGAAAATTTTGAAGGGCAGTTGAGAGGGGTGCGGAACAGGATTCAATTGACGGATTTGGTGGCGGATGCTTACGGCGGGCTGGTTAAAGGGCAAATCGTCATGGAGAGCAATCCTCAGCTGAATTATATCATTTGGCTGGAGCTTGCCGATTTGAAACCGGAGCTTTTGACGGGGACCGGGCAGCCGCTGTTTTCTCAACTGCGGGGGGATCTCAGCGGGGCGATGCGTCTTATCTGGGCAGCCCAACAGGTGAATTTGCTGGCGGTCAATTTGCAGTTTAACAAGGGTGGGCTGATCCTCCCTGGGTTGGCAGAGAAAATATTAGCCTTTGATGGCAACGCGGTGGCTAAGACCCAATTGAGTTCAATGCGGGCCCCGGACGGGAGTGTTAAAGTTGGCCAGGGAAAAATGAGGCTGCAAAACGCCGATGAATACCGGTTCAGCCTGGAATACGCTCTTATTGATGAAGGGCAAGGGTTTAAACTCAGAGAACAACAGGTGATCCCTATCCCGGGAGGCATTTCCCGTTTGCTTTTCCCTGCAGATGAGTGACCCTTTTGCTGCGGACGGCCTTTTGTAATCAAGAACCTCGGAAGCGTGGTCGAACAAATTTGAAATCCCCTGTTTTGAATCTTACTGTATATCATTCCAAGAAATTTATCCCTGCCTTTCTAGCGGTTGTCCTGATCCTTCTGGGCGGACTTGGTTTTTCCCAGACGTTTTCTTATCCGTTTGTCCATGATGACCTGGTTTTTATCCGCGGGAACCCGGATATCGCCCGGTTGGATCATTGGCGTGATATTTTTACCCGCGCCCCGTCGTCCCAGGGCGTTGTCAACGCCTACTACCGGCCGGGGCTGGAGTTGCTATATCGGATTCAATATGCGTTCTTTAAGTTTGACGCCGGGGCGTATCACGGGTTTAATGTTGCGCTGCATATTTTAAATGGGTTGCTTTTATTCTATGTGTTCCTCCGGATTTTGTCCGGGTACGAAGACGCGCTGGCCCGGGCGTGTCACCGGACGGGTGGTCCGGCGGGGACAGCGCGTTTTCTTTTTATCCCCCCATCGCTGTGGCTGGCCTGGAGTGCCGCTGTTATTTTTGTGATTCATCCTGTGCAGACAGAATCCGTCGCATGCGTGGCCGGGGTTTCTAACCTCTTGCTCGTGTTTTTTGGCCTGCTGGGTTTTATCCTGTTTTTGCGATTGGCCGAGGGGAGGGAGCGCCGCCGGGGTTTTGTTGCCGGAGAGATATCCCTCTTGGGGGGGATTTTTGCCGCCGCCCTTTGTGTGAAGGAACAGGCGGTGGTGTTGCCTTTTTTATTCCTGTCGTATCTATTGACAATCGGGCGGGCACGGCAGAAATCCGGCCGTTCGCCTGTTTTGGCCATCACCTTTCTCTTTGTTCTGTTAGGGGGATATTTTTGTTACCGGAAAATTTTGTTGGGACATTCTGTCACGCCCTTCTGGAATTATAATTATGAGTTGTTCTTACGGTTGAAAGCCATTCCCCGCACCCTGCTTGTGTATTTGAGGATCCTGTTTATCCCTTCAGGGCTGCATTATTACAGGAGCCTGGATGTCCTGGCCCCTAACGCCGGGGCGAGCCTTATTTTTGTCCTGGTCGTGGCGGCCATGTTTGCGGGGGGGCGGGTGTTGCCGTCTGTGTTAAAGTGTTATTACCAGTTTGGCTTGCTGTGGTTTGCGGTGACTCTGGCTCCCATGCTGAATGTTGTCCCCCTGATTCATGAGTATTCATATATTGCGTTGTTTGAACATTTTTTATACTGGCCTCTGCCCGGGATTCCCCTTTCGGTTTTGGTTGGGGTGACTTACGTCCTTGAAAGCCGGGTCCCGCCGGAACGTTATAAGACCGTCCGGGCGGGTTTTATCCTGAGTGTGATTTTGATTTTAACGGCCATAACGCTGAGGCAAAATCAGGTCTGGCGGGGGGAGGTCCCCCTGTTTGAGCAGGTGGTTCGGCATGAACGGAATTTGGCCAGGGGCCGCCTTCTTTTAGGGAAGGCGTATTTTTTTAACGACCAGACTGAGAAAGCCCTGCAGGAGTTTAACCAGGCGCTTCAAATCCTTGACGGGTACCTTGAGCGGGTGCGGGATCCGGGCGCCCGGGACGTTTACCTTTCTTTTAAGAAGGAAGCCCTTTTTAATATTGCCCAGTGTTTTGAGAGGCAGAGGCAGTGGCCCCGGGCTGTTCAATATTATCGAGCCGCCTTGCAAATTGCCCCGAATGATAGTATGATTTTAAATAATTTGGGAGCGGTCTTCCTGCAAGGGCAGCAAATCGAGGAGGCCGAACAATGGTTGGCCAGAGCGGTCGCGGCGGATCCTAAGGATTTGATGGCCAAAACGAATCTGGCGTTATGCTATATTTTTCTTGGAAAAGAAACCCAGGCGCGGGAGTTGCTTGAGGCCGTGTTGTTGGCCGATCCGGGTTTCGTCCCTGCCCGCAATAATTTGGATATTCTGACAAACAACCCGGGGGCTGAACCGGCGGGCCAGGGGCTCTCCAGCCCCCCGGGTTAGAAACGCAGAGAGGCGCGTATGCCGTTGACAATGGAACAGGTCGTTATTCTTGGGTTGGTGATGGTTTTTCTTCTGCTTGGGTTTCTCGTGTTAATCCCAACGACGCCGCGGGGAAGCCCGCGGAAGAAATTTACTTATAAAGTCAGGGAACAGGAAGTGAAGGACTGGCAGTCGGTGAGCCTGAAGCTGGAGCGGGTTATCCGTTCTTTGAAACACCAGATGGCCCAGATGCAGAAAGAGCAGAAAATATTAGAACGCGACGTGGTGGTTCAGAAGGAGAAGTACGCGAAATTGCAAAGCAAGGTCGCGCAGGAACGGGGTTGGCAGAACAAAGAACGGAGCGATATCGATAAAAAGACCGCGGAGGTGATCGGCTTGCGGGACGATTTGCAGAAAGCCGAGCAACAACTGGCCCAGGAACACGCGGAACGCTTAAGACTCCAGCGGGAACAAAAAGAGCTGTCCGAATCCCTGTCCGGCGCCCAGGCCCAGATTAAGGCCATGGAAACTCAAGGCATCAAGTACAGGGCCCAGATAGACGCTTACCGGACCGAGCTGGCTGGGTTGCGGTCTGAAAACCACCAGCTTTCTCAAAAGCACAACGAGGAGACCTGGGTGGCTAAGAGTGAGTATATCAAGCTTAAGAAAGATTTTGAGGCGCTTGAGCACGAGTTGAAGAAATATAAACCGCAAAAAAACGGGCCCGTGGGCCCATGAGCGGAATGGGGGAGAAACGCTATGTTCGCTGAACGGACAGCCTGGAGCATGGACCCCAACGCGCTGACTGTCGCTCTTGAGCAGGAAAAACAGGCCGGGGCTGATATCCTTGACCTGACCGAATCGAATCCGACGCGTTGCGGTTTTGATGTCGCCGGAGAGAAGCTCCTGGGGCCGCTTTCTGTTCCCGCGAATTTATCCTATCAGCCTTGTTCCCAAGGATTGAGGACTGCCAGGGAAGCCCTGTGCCGTTCTTTTCTTCAGAGAGGCGTGAAGGTGGCGCCGGAGAACATTTTCCTGACCGCTTCCACCTCGGAAGCCTATTCTTTTGTGTTTCGCCTGCTGGCCAACCCCGGGGAAACCGTGCTGTTCCCCCAACCCAGTTATCCGTTATTTCAGTTCCTGGCGGATATCCTGGATGTGCGCCTGGAGCCTTATCCTTTGCGCTACGACGGGAAACACTGGAACATGGACCTAGACATTTTGAGCCGGAAAGCGTCTTCTGCGGCGCGGGCCATTGTTTGCGTAAACCCGAATAATCCCACGGGGAATTATGTCAGGAAGGACCAACTTCATCTCCTGGATGACGTGTGCCGTTGTTTTGATATGGCCCTTATTTCAGATGAGGTTTTTTATGATTATTGTTTTGAAACGGCCGGGAGAGCCAGCCTGCTTGGTCATCCACGAACCCTGACATTTACTCTTGGGGGATTGTCCAAAGACCTGGGGCTGCCGCAGATGAAGCTGTCCTGGATTGTTTTGAGCGGCCCGGAGGATCAGGTTCGGGAGGCCCGGAGGCGTTTGGATGTGATTGCCGATACGTACTTGTCGGTGAATACCCCTGTCCAGAACGCGCTGGAGGCCTGGCTGACGTTAAAACCGGATATTCAAAGGCAGATCACCGAAAGGATTGTTTCTAACCGGGCGTATCTTGAGGCCTCCGCTCAAGCCGCCGGCCTTGGGATTTATCCCGCCGAAGGGGGATGGTACGGCGTGCTTCAGCTTCCTCCGGGGAAAAGCGAAGAAGAATGGGTCCTGACCTTGCTGGAACGGGGGCATGTCCTGGCACACCCGGGATATTTTTTTGATTTTGAAGAAGAACCCGTTTTGGTCATCAGTTTTTTGCCGCTTCCGGACCATTTCCGTGTGGGGGTGGACAGGATCTTAGCCCTGGCGGCGACTGGCGGCGCGCGTGTGAACGGGGACGCGGTGTCGTGAGGGTTGGCCGGGGGATTAAAAAATTTTCCCGTTCCCGGGGCCTCCTCGTTATGCTCGCCGGCGTGGTTTTGTTATTTTTTTCTTGCCGGTATTGGCCGGTCCGGTTTGCCTTCCCGCTTTACGGCCAGGCGTCCTGGTATTCCAAGGAATCGCCGGGCATAAACGAAAGAACGGCGAATAACGAGAAATTTGACGATCAGGCCATGACATGCGCGTTGTGGGGCGTCCGGTTTCATCAGAAAGTTAAAGTGACGAACCTGGACAACGGGGCGTCCGTCGTCGTCCGCGTGAATGACCGCGGCCCGGCCCGCCGTTTTGTCCGGCAGGGACGGGTCATTGATCTGACGAAAGCCGCTTTCAGCAGGATTGCGCCGTTGAAACAAGGGATTATCAGCGTGCGGGTGGAACTGGTTAAGGAATAATAGGATTAAAGGTTTAAGCCGAGGGGGAGTTTGCTCGTATCAGGAACACATGACAAGGAGAAGAGACGTGGGATCAAGACCAAATTGGGACAGCTATTTTTTGAAACTGGCCATGCTGGCTTCGGAACGCGCGACCTGCCCGCGCATGCATTGTGGCTGCGTGCTGGTCAAGAATAAGAATGTCATCGCCACGGGGTATAATGGCTCGATCCCGGGGGACGATCATTGTGAAGATGTGGGGTGTTTGGTCGTTGATAATCATTGCGTGAGGACGAACCACGCTGAAATGAACGCGATCACGCAGGCAGCGAAATGGGGGCATCCCGTGGATGGGGCCACGGCTTATGTCACGAATATGCCCTGCACGACCTGTGCCAAGGCGCTGATCGCCGCTGGTATCAACCGCGTGGTGGTTTTCTCTGATTACCACGACACCCTGGCCACGGAATTTTTCGCGAAGGCCAAGGTGGCTATTGATAGAATCCCCATGCCGTCCCGGGACATCGAGTACAATCTTAAAAATTATTCTTCGGCCAAACCCTAGCGGCGGGTGGCTGTCTTGAGGCAAACCATGCGGATTGGCGGGTGCTTTCCCCTCCGGGGGGAATAAGAGATATTGCCGTTGCAAACACTCTTGGTTCGCGATAAGATGAACATGCTCCAAGAGGAGAGGAACGAGAAACTTTTGTCGGGAGAGGGAGAGATGAAAACCGTGGAAGCCCCCAAGATACTGATCGCCGATGATGACCCGGACGTCTTGCGCGTTATGGAGAAAAGAATCAAAGCGGACGGGTACCGGGTGGTCAAGGCTCAAGACGGCCTGGAGGCTTGGGCGAAAATCTGTTCCGAGCTTCCGGACGTGATCGTCCTGGATCTCGTCATGCCGGGCCTGGATGGTTTTTCTGTTTTGGAAAAGCTTCGCAACCAGCCGGCTGTAAAGAAATGGCAGCCGGTGATCATCGTGTCTGCGCGGGGGGAACTTGAAGACATGAAAAAAGGGTTTTCCTTGGAAGCGGACCATTATATTATGAAACCCTGTCAGATGGAGGAGGTGCTTAAGGCCATTACCCTGATGCTGAATCTCCTCCCGCAACGAAAACATCCGTCAGAATTAGAACCGTGATTTTTAAGGAGCGGTCGGACCTATGCGCGTTGCCCTTTATCCTTTACTGTTTATTTTAGGTGTCCTTGTTTACGTCCGGTTCCTGGAGCGGGCGACGGTTTTCCAGCCGACGAAAGTTGTCCTGTCCACGCCGAAGGATGTCGGGATTGATTATGAAGACGTGTTTTTCCCCTCCTTGGATAAAAGCCGGTTGCACGGCTGGTTTGTCCCGGCCGCGGCCCGCCCGGGGGAGGCTCCGGTTGTCCTTTTCTTACACGGTAACGCCGGGAATGTCGGGGACCGCCTGGAGAAGATTTTGATGTTTCATAACCTGGGGTGCAGCGTTTTTATTTTTGATTATCGGGGGTACGGCAACAGTGAAGGCCACCCAACGGAAGGAGGGATGTACGAGGATGTTCAGGCCGCGTATGAGGCCGTCCTCGCCCGGAAGGATATCCGCCGGGATCAGCTGATCGTGTACGGCGCATCCCTGGGCGGGGTCGCGGCTGTCGATTTGGCCAGCCGCCGTGAGGTGGACGCCCTGATTCTGGATTCGACGTTCACGTCTGCCGTGGATATGGGAAAGGTCATGTTCCCTTTTATCCCGTCTTTCTTCCTGAAAATCAAGCTGGACTCCATGAGCAAAATCCAAAGCTGCCGGATGCCGAAATTATTTATTCACAGTACGGATGACAGAACGGTCCCGTTTGCCCTGGGCCATAAACTTTTCGAGAGTGCTCCGGAGCCCAAAGCGTTCCTGAAAATAACCGGCGATCATAATGACGGGCATGTTGTTTCAGCCCGGACCTATATCGGCGGGATAACCGCTTTTCTGCGGCAGTACGGGTTTTTAAAAGACTGATGGAAGCCAACCGAAAGCGCGGGGTGTTATGAGCGATTTTCTGATTGTTCAAGGCAGAGATATTGTCCATCAAAAGAAAAAAGTCCGTTTACGCGGCGTGAACCTGGGCGGCTGGTTGATGATGGAAGGGTATATCCTGCATTCCCTGAACCGGCCGGTCCGTGTTTTAAAAGAATCTCTGACGAAATCCTGGGGCCCCCGCGGTTGTCATGAATGGGAAGTCGCGTTCCGGGAGAATTTTATCACCGAGGAGGATTTCCGGCGCATATCGGATCTGGGGTGGAATTGCGTGCGTGTGCCGTTTCATTACGGGCTCATTGAGACAAAGCCTTATTGTTATGATGCCCAGGGGGTGGCGGTCTTGGACCGTGTGATTGCCTGGGCGAAACGGTTCCGGGTGTGGGTCATCCTTGACCTGCACGCGGCCTGCGGTTCGCAGAATCATGATTGGCACTCGGACAGCCGCGGCAAAGCCGCGTTATGGACCAGCCCTTCTTGCCAGCGCAGGACAAGGGCGTTGTGGACGTTCCTGGCGGCCCGTTACCGGGCAGAGCCGGCCGTCGCCGGGTATGACCTTTTGAACGAAGCGGTGGTGGCGGATTCCAGCTGTGTCACCGCGTTTTACCAGAAACTCATTCAGGATATCCGGGCCGTTGACCCGCATCACATGATTTTTGCCGAAGGGAACTCTTGGGCCACGGATCTCTCCTGTCTGGATGCTTTGAATGACCCGAATTTGGTTTATAGCGTGCATGCTTATGAGCCGCTGGACTTCACGTTTAATTTTGTCCCGTCTTTGAGGTATCCTTTAAGAAATGCCGGAGGGAAGGGGTCTTTTACAAAAGCGTCCATGCGCCGGATTTTGTCCCGGCACCGTGATTTTGCGGAGTCACGGCAGCGGCCGCTTTTGGTGGGGGAATTCGGGGTGAATTACCGCGACGGTTTGTATGGCGAGGCCCGTTGGCTGGAAGACATGTTGGATGTTTTTTATGATTTCGACTTTCATTGGACGTACTGGACCTATAAGGCGGTCAAGAACGCTGTTTTCCCGGATGGGGTATTCAGTTATTACGGGAATCCGCCTTGGGTGAGGAGGGAAGGTCCCCTTTTGGGGTGGGATAATTATGCCGGGGCCTGGCCTCAACACCGGGACGCCATGATCCAGTCCTGGCGGACGAAGAATTTTAAACCCAATCAGAAGTTGATCCCTATCATCAAAAAGGCTGCGCGCCGGTCATGAAAATTTTAAGCCTGGCCAATCCCCGCATTAAGAATGTCTTGGCGTTAAGAAAACCCCGGGCCCGCGTTGAACGCAAGCTCACGATTGTGGATGGGGTTCAGGAAATCACGCGGGCGCTGGAGGCTGGCGTCCCGTTTCAGGAAGTTTTTTGCGGCCGGAACGCGGGGCCTAAGGTCCTCTTGGGTATGTTGGCGGCCCGGCATGTTCCTGTCCACGAGGTCGCGGACCATGTGATGGAACGGATCGCGTTCGGGGACCGGAATGAAGGCATCGTGGCGATCTGCGCTCCGCGGCTTTGGACCCTGGATGCGATCCCGGTTCATTCCCGCGCCTTTTATGTAGTCGTTGAACACGTGGAAAAGCCTGGGAACCTGGGTGCCATTATCCGGACCTGCGATGCGGCGGGCGTGGATGGGGTGATCGCTTGCGATACGCGGACAGATATTTATAACCCGAATTGCATCCGGGCCAGCCTCGGTTGCGTGTTCACGTTGCCGGTCGTCAAAGCCTCGCCGGAGGAGGCTCACCGGTTTTTAAGGTCCCGAAAGGCCAAGATTCTGGCCGCGACTCCGGTGGCGGAAAACATATATTATGACTCGGATTTAACATTAGACATCGCTGTTGTTGTCGGCAGTGAGCACGAGGGGTTGAGCCGGTTTTGGCTTGAGCATGCTGATGAAGCCGTGCGTGTTCCGATGCATGGGCAAGCGGATTCCCTCAATGTTTCTGTCTCGAGCGCGGTTGTGATTTATGAGGCGTGCCGGCAAAGGGGCCGGGCGGATCATCCGCCGGCCAGGAGGAGGATTTTATGACAAAACGTTCCGTAGGGCAACCTGAACTGGATGGCCTCCGGCTGCAGGTTTATATTTCCCGGGCCGGGGTTTCTTCCCGCCGGCAGGCCATGGCCCTGATTCAGGACGGGCATGTTTTTGTCAATGGGCAACCGGTGAGGGAACCGTCTTTCCCGGTGAGTGACGGAGATGACGTCCGTGTGGACGGGGCCAGGGTCGTGACGCCGGCTTTTCAGTATATTATGATGAATAAACCGGCAGGATATGTGACAACGCGCTCGGATCCTCACGCGAAGAAGACAATTTATGACCTTTTGCCCAAGGCGCTTTATCCTCTGAAACCCGTGGGCCGCCTGGATAAGGATACAGAAGGGCTTTTACTGCTGACGAATGATGGCAAAATTATTCAAAAAATGACTCATCCAAGGTATAATATTAACAAAACTTATATCCTTAGGATTGACAGTCTTTTAAAGCCTGAAGACCGTAAACGGATAGAGCGGGGGCTTTTTATCGATGGAAAAAAGACCGCTCCGGCCCGGGTGGAACATGTTCACAGTAAAGGTTTGGAAACGCAGGTGTCGCTCACGATCCATGAAGGCCGGAAACGGCAGATTCGAAAAATGATGGCCCATCTCGGTTACAAGGTCCTTTTTTTGAAAAGGTTGCGCCAGGGGCCGGTGAAATTGGGGACTCTGCCGACGGGGGCGTTCCGGTTGTTGAATGATCAGGAAATCAGGGCCTTAAAAACGGGGTAGGTTTTATGATGAAAAAAATTATTATATCCTGGGTTGTTTTCGCGGCCTTCAACGGGGTGCTGCCCACCCGGATTGACGCGCAGCGTTCCCGGGAATATATGACGGAGGCCGTGAGCCGGTGCGAGGATTTTAAGCGTCAGGTGAAGAATGACATTTATATTCCCCAGGCGATGCTGAATGAGAAAGAGAATTGCATTATCCGGGAGTTCGCGACGGTTATTAAAGAAGACCACCAGGACGTGCTTGATAGATATGTGGAGAGCGATATTGAAGCCTGCGTTAAGGAATCCATCACCAAGGAGCGGACATTTAAGATTGAGATATTTCAGGAGTGTATCGGCAAAAGGGTTGAAGAACTGGTCAAAAGGATGAATAGCGCTTGCGAGGATGTCCCGAAGTTCCTGAAAGTCGGCATGGGCAAGCAGGGATGTGAAGAAGCCCTGATCCTTTTGGTTGCGGAGGAATATAAAAAACTGATCAACCCCGACCCGCCTAAATGGCTGCAGGCGTATATGAAACTCAAGCAGGTCCTCAAGCCGGTTTTGCCGTGGGCTTTTTATGTTTCCCTGCTGGTGATTTTGATTTACTTTGCGGATCTGTTTTGGCATGAGAAATACCGCTGGATTCAAATGGCGGTTGTCACGATGCTGTACAGCGCGATGTTGGTCTTAAATGTTTTTAAGGATTTCTATCTGGGGCCGATGATCAATATTGTGCTGATAGGAATTGTTATCTTGTGGAATCACCGTCCTCCCAAGAAAGAAAAGGACCTGGGGGTCGATTTAGACACTGCTTTGAAATATTATGATCGCGATCACAAACCTGACGAAAAACCTCACTCAGAGGACGCTGTTTAAAAGTGTGAATTTGAGTATTTTCCCGCAG
>Ga0116156_10005086_pt1 | contig 11009 bp, 16 predicted proteins | sample AD_UKC045_MetaG_FD_89891 | JGI IMG/M metagenome (GOLD analysis project Ga0116156, IMG submission 89891) | Active sludge microbial communities of municipal wastewater-treating anaerobic digesters from USA - AD_UKC045_MetaG | ecosystem: Engineered > Bioreactor > Anaerobic > Digestate | place: USA... | reverse complement strand
TTTTCTTTCCACCTGTTTTGAAAGAAAGTCTTTTAAGTTCAACTTCTTTCTCAACATCAGAAAATTCAGGAAGTGCAGGTTCTTCCTTTTTTGGTCTGTCACTAAATGCCTCAATGACAGACATTATATCTTCTTCTTTATACTCAAATTTATTCATTTTGGCCATGCTCCCATTTTTTGTAAAGCTTCGCGAAGTACTGTTGCTTCTTTTATTCCTACTAATTCTAATCTATGAATAGTTTCTTTTACCATATCTTTATTAAAGTGAAAGAGCATATGTTTTAGTTGAAGAATTAAATCTTTTTTTCCTTGATCAGTATGATCGTAAGCACTCTCAAACACTGATTGTATTTGTTCTTCAGTATAATGTTGATCCATCTTAATCTCCAGTCCAATGTGGCGTCTTTGCATCTCGCTTGATTGTGTATAAGTCTCTTAATGATTTTGATCTACTCGTAAATGGAGCATCTATGATCGCCTTCCAATCATACTTATCATTTGGGTATTTCTTTGATGGCCAAACTAATTCTTCATCATCATCACGAGTTATGGCTATAGATCTTACATCTTTATTACCATTAGCTTTGTATATGTTACTTATAAGTGCAACATATTTATATTTACCATCTATCTTTCTGAGTACAATATAACCTGCTTGTTTTTGCCACGGCATCGTAGGATCTAATTGTTCCCAACCATCAGCCTTTGCATCTCGAATAAATTGTTCAACAATATCAGGAGAATGAATAGATGTTTCGAGATAAACTTTGTTAATGTATTCTTTTAACAAAGACATTATTAATCTTCTCCCCAAATTTCATCTTGGCAGCTTTGGCAAAGTCCACTTACAGAATATTCTCTTTTAGAACGTTCACTCGTAAATTCATCTTCTCTTATAGGTGAACCACATTCAGCACATCTACCTTGCTCTACTCTTTCTGCCATTTTAGGATTCATTCTGAACGCAGGTTTGTCAAGATTAGGCTTTAATAATTCTTCATCATAAACTTTATCTAAATATTCTTTTAACCTACTCATTTTCTTCTCCTAACAGATACACGGTATCTTCCAAATTCAAATTCAGCATATGTGTGCGTACCAACATTAAACATAATAGAATCACCATCAACTAGTTTATCACTTATGAGTGTAACTATTTCATTTGCAATATCATACGCACCTTCTTCGCCAACAATTCTTTCTTCATTTATGTTTTCTTTTTTATTAAGATATTCTTTTAGTTTACTCATAAGTTAATCATCCTCATAATTATACCATCTTGCTGCCGCATCATCAGATAAATTTCTTATTTGATTATAAACATATTGATAAGGCTTCGAATTATCTTTAATCATTAATTTAATTTCTTCAAATCTTTTTCTCAAATCAGCAACTTCATCTGATGGATCTTCACCATCGTCACTAAAGAGATGAGCATGTTTTCTTGCTAAATTTTCAAGTTGATCAATATGTTTTTTTGCCCACATTAAATTTGATATTAATGCTTTTGAATCTCTTAAATTTGCGATTTCCATGTAATGAGAAAATTTATTCATTTCTTTATCGCTTTAAATACTACCTTATAAAAATAATCAGGTGAACCACTCTCTGATATCTTTTTGTATTGATCAGTAGAAAAAATATCAAAACCACCAAAATATGTCTTTGCATTCTTTATTACATCCGCAATTCTGTTACCCATATTACCAGAATGTGTAATAGTTATTGTATCACCTACTATTTTAAAATCAGTAAGACCAACACTTCCTCTTTTAATTTTCGATGCTTCTAGATACTCACTGAATCTACTCATTACATTGTCGCTCCACCGATAGCAATACCTTGAGCATTTCCTTCTTTCATTTGCTCTTTAGTCTTCCACGCTAATTGTTTTGCTGCATCTTGATAATCAGCAGAAAGATCTTTAGCATATTTTTTATTAAAATCTTTTATCATTTCCATGATAAGGTGATCATTTATCTGACCACTATGATACATATACTCGAGTTGATGTTTGACACCATACAAGTAAAGTTGGTCGTCTTCATTGAGTGCTTCATAACTTGTAATGAAGAAATTAATTTCTTCCATCATCACTCGTACATCTTCATTTGTAAAAATTCCCATTTTAAAACGGAAGAATTTAGGTTGGAATTTATTATCTGCTGCCATATTAAAAACAACGGGTGATTTTGCTCCCTCAATCGGAGAAGTAGTATTATTTTCGAAAATTCCAACTAATTTTTTAGTTGAATCAACGATATCGAGGCCAGCTTTATGTTCATGATTAAAGCGAACAAGTTTCTTTGTTATATGAACCTTAGGATCTGATGTCATATCAAAACCTTCAAGAAGCATATCAACAAGACTTTCGTTTTTAAGTACTTTATGTATTTGGTTTTTGAATTCACCAAAATTAGATGCTATACTTTTGAATTCTTCATAATTTTCCGACATAGCTTTTAAGCCAATTTTAATGTCTTCCATAGAAGGAAATTCACCACTTATAAGGTCGTCTTCTTCATCAAAAAGATTAAATGTCTTTCTGAATTCTTTTTCTTCTTCTTCATATTTTGCTATCTTATCTGTGAATGCTTCTTTGATCCATTCGAAGGTAAGTTCATTTTCTTTGTTTTCTTCTTCGATCTTTTTAATGTCTTCCATGATCGATTCTTCACTTACTGGTGGTACAGTATGTATGACATCTTTGAGACGCACAATAGCATCTTCATAATTTTCGCTAAAAACATTCTTAATGCTCTCAGCAATAATGTCACAATTTTGTTTGAATTGATCTACAGGACGGACAATTTCTTCTTTATTCTTTTCACTCAATATTTGTGCATTGACTGTATTAAGAAGAATTTTTCCTTCTTCTGATTCTTGGAATCCTATTTTATAAATAGCATCAGTCTTTTTATTTTGAATGAATAGTGTAGCATCATCACACATCGAATACAACTTCGCGTTATTGAATGATTCAACAGCACTTTTAATGTTTTGGATTTTTTCAAATTCCATGGTTTATCTCCTCGCTAGATTTACTTTAATAGAATAATTATCAAGATAGTTGCTATAATTGCCCATGTTGTTGTTCCTGCAGTAACACCTATCAAAATATTTTTTACTTTTTTATCTGGTATATTAAGGTATTGTTTTGGTACTAAAATTTTACCTGACAAAATGCTAAAATCTTTTTTACGGATTTTGAAGCCAACCTTATCTTTAAATCTAGCATCATAATAATTAAATGTGATGTAAAGATATGAGTCATCTTCTTTTATCTCAGAAATTTCTGGTTTTTTATTTGAAACTTGTGTCCAATATTCATAACTATTAGCCATATCCAAAAACTGTTCGTACGTAATTTTCCACGTCTTTCCAGTTTTTAGATTTTTAAGTTCAATAAAATTTTGAGATTCTTTTGACTTTACTTCATACTTTGTATTTATGTTTATTGTTATGTTACCATCGGAAGTTTTTCCTTGATAACTTGTACAACTACAACATAAAACTGCTAAGCATGTAAAACACGCTATTACTTTTTTAAATTTACTGGCCAACCACATCTTTAGGATCTCCTACTACTGTTTCTCCCATACTACCCATCATACCACCCATACTATTAGTGTTACCATAGGATATGGTACTTATTTTATTAGCGACAAACTGCTTGATGGTATCTACAATACCACCACCGTTTCTCTCTTCAGGTTCGTCACTACCTTTTTTATTCTGTCTTTGTCTATAGAAGCCAGTAAGAATGACGGTCAAACCCATCATCATAACCAAAAATGTATCTGAAAATCCAGTTGGTTCAGCAGAAACAATTTTATCAGCAGACGTAAATGTCTTTATTACTAACGCATTTGTACTTGCTACTCCAACAACTACGCCAAAAAGTATCATTGTATAAATTAAAATTGTTACCGTGAGTGAAGGTTTTCCATACGAATCAGTCATATAAAGTTGCCTCAATAAATACTGCAAAATATTTTCAGTAGGCTTCTTTGGTGGAAAAATAAATCTTATGAACCTTCTAAGCGGTGACTTATTTAATTTAGTTTGTTCTATTCTTCTCTTATTCATATGCATTAATGTTACATATATATTTTATACAATGGCTTTAAAATGGCATTAAAAAAACATAAAAAAGGTCAAATTTTCTAATATAATATAGAAAGGAGTAACTCGTATGACAGACACAACATCTCAAACACCTCAAGAAACTAAGCAAAATGTATTTCTCAAGTTCTTTTCTAATTGGAAAGCAATTGTAGGAGTGGCGATTGCAGTTGTGATAATAATAATTGTTGCTATAGTAGCATCATATTTTATATGTTCTAAAGAAATTCCACCAACACAAGCAATATCAAATCCTGAACAAACAAAAGAAATAAGTGCACAACAAGCTCTTGTTAATACACTTAATTCTGTTATGTATGATATGAAGCATGGTAAGAAAATTAAACGCAAAAAGTAATTAGTCTTCATAACTTTTTAAAATTGATTCAACCATAGTATTCAATCCTTTTAGTTCACCGCTTATTAGAAACTCTTCATAAGAAAATCTTGAACGAACCATTTGATTGTATTCTTCTTTTTCTTTTTCTTTCTCAACTGCCTCAAAATAATTATGTATCTTTTTACTCTTCACAAGTTGAATAAATTTGTCTTTTTTATTTTGTGCTTCAGTGTACACAATAGTTTTATCTCTCACAGGCATCTCATAGCTTGCAGTTTCTGGTGCAGGACCTAATTGTTTGACTACGCCGCCAGGTAATGGAGGAGTATTTCCTTGAGCTCCTGCTTCTCCTCCAGCTTCCGCTCCACCTTCAGCACCAGGAGCCGCTTCCGCTCCAGGTTCTCCGCCTTCTGTTGGAACTCCTTCTGCTCCAGCTTCTCCTTCTGCTGGGACTCCTCCTTCTGGTCCAGGCATTGGAGCACCAGGCATTCCTCCCCCGCCTGCCATTCCAGCTTCTCCACCAGCTCCACCCATAGGCATTTGTTCTGCTAAATCTTCAGCACCTTCAGGTCTATCTTCTTCAGGCATCGCCATGAAAATATTTTTTCCAGCTGCTTGAAGTTGTGCTAGCTTCATAAGTTGAACGATATCTGCATCATTCATTTTCAATATGTCTTTGTAAATTAAATAATCAGGATAGAAAATAGTTTCCGCATTATTACCCTTAATTGCCGCAATCAAATTCCAACGATTGGTTTCAATTTCAAGTCTATCTTTATCATCAATATTCGAAGGGTTATTCATTACAATGATGAGGTCTTTGATCACATCGTTTTTAAACCCTTGCAATTTTAATTCTATGAAAGCAAGTTTATACATTTGATACAAAAAGTAACGTTGAATTCTGCGAATTCTTTTTGCAAACAAAATGGATTTTGAACTTAAATTTGTATTAGCGTTAGCAAATGTATCATCAAACAAATATTGGCGAGGAATTCCAACGCCCGGAAATATTTTATCTCTTATAAATTCAAGGTCACCAGTATCTCCAGGATTATTCAATTGGTCAAGAGTTGTAATACTATTACCTTCTTGTCCCGCTCTTTTTGGAATTGCAATATCTTCTGTATTACCAAAAATATCTTTTTGATAGTCAATTTCTCTCTTAGTGTAAAGATCGAGACGCTTTCTATTTCTAAAATTATCCATTACGTGGCGAACATAACGCATCGCTTGTTCTCCTGTAAGGTTACCAACGTCTATATTAAAAATACGGCGTTCTGGGGCGCGGGTGATACGAGCAATCAAAAGGGCTTTTTCCATCATTGATAGTTGTTCAAGGGAAGATAAAACGCTGTCGATAACAGCTTCTCCATAAACGCCGTATTTTGAACTAGGTATTTTGAAGTGCAATATTCTGAAAGGATAAAATATTTTATCCTCTTTTTCTTTCTCAGTGTTGAAATTTATTTGTCTTAAATAAAAGCCGTTTGAATTAACGTCCATAGAAGACGTATATGAATCTTCATCAAGGAGTGTAAAGCCAATAAGGTCACCATTAAGTTCTATTCTTCGAATAAATTCTCTTTGAAGTTGTACGATTTTAAGAATACGTCGTGCACTCCTAGAAATAATCACTTCATAAAATTCATCACCAAATCCGCATGTGTTCCTTATTATTCCCCATGCCTTATCATAAATTCCAAGGCGAGTGTACATATTTTCTACTGTTTCTCTTACTTCTTCATCTGGATGTATTACGTGAAGTATTTCTCCATTCTCATCTTCACACGTAGCTTCATCGGCGTATATATTTAAGATACCAGCGGCTTCAGGATGTTCAAGCGCATCTTTGAGACGATTATAACGTATTTTTCTAAGGCCGGCATTTTCTCTTTGACTATCAATTTGATTAATAATTTCTTGCGTTGTGAGTCCACCAAGAGCATTCATTTTTTGATCAACACCTGCAAGTGTCAAAGGAAGGTCGTCGATGTTTTGCAATAATTCATTGGGAAGTCCACCAACTTCTGTATCAGGAGTTAGGTTCTTAATTTTTCTATCTATCTTTTTAAAAAGATAGCGAACTTCTTGTTTGGTAAGATTTTTATCATCAGCCATAAATCATATCCACCATAATTTTTTTGTTTTACTTATTAGAGTAAATGTAATATAATAATGTACATTTTAACTGCTATACGATAAATTATATTTGTTCAGAACCAAAAAAAGAGGTAAAATAAATGGGAAATAACAATTCATGGCTTGAAGAAGTCGCGAAAGAAGTTTATAAAGAGTGTAATAATATGGGGGGAGGAATTGAACCTAATATTGCATTCACACCACCGCCAGCAATTAATGTTCCTATGATTAGTCAATCACCTAGTGGTGATTCTATGGCGCCTGAAGTTCAAATAGCGTTTGATCGCCCAATGCCATTTGCTAACCAACAACCAACAATCATTCCAGGTCAAGTTGATCAAACAGTAACTCAAATTGATACACCTAAACCTGATGAGAAAAGCGAAGAAAAAGAAAGTAAAACAGAAAACATAACAAAAGCCGTATCATTTTTGATGGGTAACCCTACTGCAGACGATGCACAAATTCATGAAGTAGCAAAACAAATTGGGATGGATTCACATGACTTTGAAGAAATAATCTACAAAATTTCTGGCACATTTTTATCGCTTGGTAAGAGCAAAGATTTTAAAGGTGAATATGATGCTAAAGAACTTGCGGCTGGTATTAAAGTAGAACAAGAACATTTAGAAGGTTCAAGTTTACCACAAAAAGTACTTGATATAATAGCAGAAAAAATAGCAAAGGATCACCTTGCAGAAATTAAGGATTATTATACTCGACTCGGTAAAATGGAAGACAAAGCACCAAAAGTAGATGAAAAGAAAGAAGAAGAGAAAAAGGATTAATGAATATATTTGACACATATTACGAAGAAGCAAATTATAGTTTGATAATTAATAAGGTTATAGACTATATACGCGATGTCAAACAAAACAATCCATATCATAAATATAATTTATTAGAGCACACCGAACACGTAGTAAAATATTTACAGTCTCATGGTGCAGATTCAGATTTGATACTTGCTGGTTGGTTGCATGATGTAGGAAAAGTAGCAACAAAGACAGTAAATCCAAAAACTGGTGTTGACAATTTCCTTGGCCACGCTGAAGCGGGAGTTGAGTGGATTGAAAAAAATTTTCCACAAGTACCACAAAGAGTAAAAGATCTTGTCGCAAATCATGATAGAGTAAGTGAAATTGGCAAGATCAAAACATTATTACATCTTCATGATGATAAATGGATAGAGGATTTATTTTTATTGAGAGAAGCGGACGCATTCTCGCATTCAGATTTTGGTCGTGAAGAGCAAATGGAACAATTTGCAAAGCAAAGAGAAAGATTCAATAAGATAAAAATGAAGGAGCAATTAAATGCCAGCCAAAAGTGAACAACAACGCAAAATGATCTTCGCAAAAAGAGGTCAATATAAAACCAAAGCAAAAACACCAAAGAAATGGAAATGGGTTTGGGGAAAAGAATGGGAGAAACTTGAAGAAGTTTCCGGCCTCAATAGACATATTACAATGCTTGAGGGAAGGGATCTTGCAAAACTCACGAGAGGCGGAGCGCTAGCAGATTTTGGTGCAGGCGGCATGCAACAGATTATAGATGTTATCAAAGCATTATATGATCGTGGAATGACTGCGGAAGATATTGCTGAATCGCTTCTAGGATTACTTGGTGTTCAAGATAAAAAATGGATCGATATTCTAACAGACGAACTTGAACAAGTAACACAAGCGATGAGTGGAAAAGATCCAAAGAAATTACAAAAGCTCATGGCATTCTTTAATGATAGTTACGTGTTGATTTCAAAATTCATTGCTGGTAACGGACCAAAACGTGAAGAAGTAGAATCACTCATGAATAAATATCCAGAATTTGATAAACACTTCAGTGATCCAGAAGGAAGAGAACAATACATAAAACTTTTTACAACTCGTACAATGGATTTTGGTGATTATAAAGCTGAGAAAAATGTAATGAAGCAGTCTAATCAAAGAGCTCTCGAAGCGCCAAAAGTAGAACCATTAGCTATGCCACGAAGAGAAAAAGTAAGAGTTGGCAGAAAAGCAAGAATGAATGAGGAGAACAATATGTCACACTTCGCAAATTATATGAGAAAGGTACTTCAAGAAGAACCAGACTCTATTCTTCTACAAAATGATGAAAATACAGACATAGACGCACTAGCAAAAAAACATTTAAAAGACGCAAAAGATCCAAAAGCAGCACTTAAATCTTTTATAAGTGCAGCAAAAAAGATTGGTTATTCTCCAGAAGATATACTTGATGGAATAAAAAACGAGTGGAAAGCCGACACTATTGACCTCATGGATAAATATCAAGTAGAACTTGGTATTCATGAAAAAGGAAAAAAAGATGAATAATATATTTCATAACTATTTGGCACAAATAGATGAAGCATATGATGATGATCGTTGGTCTCCAATGATGAGTAAAGCATTACGTTCTAGTTCTGTTGAGCGCGAACAAAGACTTAAACAAAAAGAAAGAGATCTTCGTGAATTTAAAAAAGAAGAAGAAAAAAGGGAAAAGGAAGCAAATAAATTCTACAACAAGTTTAATGTTGTAACAAGAGATCAAGTATTAAGTGATAAAGAAGAAAGAGCGAAAGAACGTAGAAATGATGCATATCGAAGAGATATGGATCGCTTTAAAAATAAATTAAACGATTACTTAGAAAATGATAATGTAAAATCATTATATAAAGAGAAATTAAAAAAACGTTACTCAATGCAAGATGCGGATGATAGAAAATTATTTCAAAAATTCGTCAATGAATTTTTTGCGCTTCTTGATCGTTATGATTTTAGAGAAATAAACCATGATCTCCAACAATTATACTTAAATGAATTATATAGGAAATTTTTAAAGAAATAAATAGGAGTTATTTATATGAATGTATTCTCAATTTTAATGGAAGATTATATTGACAAGCGAATTGAAAAGTTGATGGTGGATGCGAACATCCCGCACGACATCGACTCTGTGAAACAATATGCAGACATGTTCAGGAAATATCGTAATCCATTCAGCCTCGATATTAACTCATTCAAAACATTTTCAGAATTGACGTCAAAATTACAAGAAATTGATACAGGTAAACTTGTAACAAAAAGTACAGTAAAAAAACAAATACGTCAAGGAATTCCTGGATTAACAGAAGGAACAGATTATATTGAATTAAAGCTGCCTAGCACTGCTAAACCTGATGTTCGTGTATTTTTTCCATTGACATTTAAAGGTTCTGCAGCAATTGGTCGTCCAACCAAATGGTGTACTTCACAGGAAAACGATGATCATCACTGGAAGAGTTATACAGGTAGAGGAGTTATATTGTTTTACATGTTCAATCCTAGTGCTGCGCAAGAAAAAAATAAATTTATAGCGTTTGCGTTTGAAAAAGGCAGACTTTCTATTTTTGACAAACCTGACGCGCACATAAGTGAAGCAGAATATGAAAGACTAAAAACTGGCGTACCAACAAAATTTTTGGAGGCACAAGTAAAAAAAGTTGAAGCTGACAGAGATAAAAAATTCTTTGAGGCAGTCGACGGCGCAAAAACTAAGAATCAAGTAGTTACTGCATTTACTGGTTTAAGTCAAAGAAAATATTTCAGTACATCTGGAAGTGATGCTGTTGATATTAATAGTGTCAATGATAATTTGTCAATAAATTATAATGGTGGCATAACTGTAGAAAAATTATGGAAAGGAAAAATACCACTTAAATTTCATCGTGTAGATAACTATTTTATTATTCAAGACTCTGAACTAATGTCATTAGAAAATTGCCCTAGCGAAGTTAAGGGTGATTTTGCATGCATTGAGACGCAAATTTCAAGTCTTATTGGTGGTCCGCAACAAATTGGTGGCAACTTCAATATTAATAGTTGCAAAAATTTAGTTGATCTTAATGGCGGTCCAACAATTGTTGGTGGTGATTACGACGTTGGTGATACAAAATTAAATAACACAAATGGCATAGCAACACACATAGGACAAAGTTTATATCTCAATATAACAGACACATTAACCATCACAAATATGCCTGATGAAATTGGCGGTGATCTTTACCTTCAAAACTCTACTAAAAAGTCGCCTGAAAAACTTAAAGAAGTGGCAAAACTTTTTAAGAAAGTTCTAAAAGGTGAAATATATGAATACTAATTATCTTGAGAACGACATCAAACGATTTGTGGTAGAGGAAGGAAATAAAATTTATAAAGACGCTGATCTTGAAATTACTATTCCTAATGCAATCATAAATTATTTTAATGATAAAATTTATGGTGAAAAAGACGCGAACAAAAAATACAATATATCAAACGCTCAAATATTAATTGAGACTATTCATAAAGTTTTTTTTGAAACACGTAGTGAGCAAAAAGTAACATCGTTTGAAAAAATGATGGTACGTTTTTATATTGAT
>Ga0116156_10005085_pt1 | contig 11009 bp, 10 predicted proteins | sample AD_UKC045_MetaG_FD_89891 | JGI IMG/M metagenome (GOLD analysis project Ga0116156, IMG submission 89891) | Active sludge microbial communities of municipal wastewater-treating anaerobic digesters from USA - AD_UKC045_MetaG | ecosystem: Engineered > Bioreactor > Anaerobic > Digestate | place: USA... | reverse complement strand
CTTATTTTCTTCGATTACTGGAATTTTTGGATATATGTCAAATAATTCAAAATTTTCCTTTATTTTTTCTATAAATTCTCTATTTTCTGTATTATTTTCTATTAGTTTTTCATAATTCATATTCTTGTTAATATCGTATTTCTAAAAGGAGAACTCAAGTACATTTATCTTATCATATCGGTGTGACTTGAGCTAGTGAAAAAATAACAAAAATGACATATAAAGTTATAATGTATTGTCATAGTTTTTGTTATATGGGCGTTCTATCCTTCTTTCTTTTTATAAACGCACATCAATGCATTGTAGATGTCTTCTATTTCCTTTGAAGTTAATAAATTTTTGCAATTTTGAATTATCCATTTTTCAAATCCTCTTCCTCCAACCCAAACATTTTCTATTTTATGTTTGATGTTGTTAATCTTCGCATTGGGGAAAATAAGCACAGGAACAACAAAATATTCTTTATTTAATTTTTCTTTTATTAATTGATTAATAAAGACGCTTCCCTTTTTTGCTTGTCCTAAATAATTGCCATTTATTTCTTGATTGTTTATTTTAAACTTATTATTAACGTAAGAGACGGTTCCTTTATGGGCCTTTACTTCTATAGCAAATATTCCGGTTGGACCAATACATACATGATCTATATTCCATTTTCCCGGTTCGAAATCACTTAATATCTTATAATCATCACCCAATCCCATTAAGTTTTTCTTAACAATCAACTCCGCACCAGCTCCTCTTCCCCATGTAAGGTAATTACGCCTTTCTGCCTTAAATAATTCTTTCTCCGCTTTCTTTATTTCAAAATTAAAAATGATTAAGAAAATTATGAATATTGTCGATGCTCCAAGCGGATATTTATAATAAGCATCATTATAAAATTTAGTTAAAAGATAAAAAAAGACTATTGTATCAAGAATAAGAAAAATACAGAAATATTTAAATAATTTCTTATTCCTTAGATATTTTTTATAAGTAAAAGACTCTTTGTTGTTTGTCATTTTTATCGTGGCTTACAGCTTGGGTGTATCTCTCTATTATATTTATTTAATAACTCTATTTCACTATTTAAAAGATTCAATAAATCTTTATCTGTTATCACGCAGTTACTTCGTTTAAAGTCTTTTTTATCTCAAGGTTATTAACAAACTTATCAATGTCCGAAATTCTAACTTCCAAACCATCTTTTTTGATAAAATCAAAATAACGTTCAGTATCAATAAAAGATTTTGGCGATATAAACACGGAATATGATTTTGTACCCTTTTTTACATATTCTTCAAGATGTCGATGTATGGAAAACGATTCTCTGATATGCTGTTGCGTTCCAGTCAGTAAAGTTACTTCAACCAAAACCGTGTCTTTTTCTTCTAAACATTCAATGTCAGGGTTTCCGCCAGACGCAAAACTTGTTGGCAGCCCTTCGTCATCGGATATAAAGTTAGGTTTTACAATAACATTCGGTAATTTCTTGAGAATTGCCAATGAAGTCAAAAATTCCAATCGTAAAGGTTGTTCAATGACTTTCAAAATATCATCGCTAGAAGATTTTTTTTGTGCCAAATTAAGAAGTTCGGTTTTAATTAAATCCCAAGCATAATAATTAACCCATTTTTCCAATTCTGCATTTGTAGTTTTTGCTGGTGCTTTAAATACGGTAAGCGTTGAAATTAAATCGTGATCAACTTGTCCGATATATTCAAAAAATTCTTTTTCCGTTTCAAATTCTTTGTAGGAAATATAATTTTTCAAGATATAATCTACGGCTGCTGATTCTTTTTTGTTTATATCTATAAAACGACCACCACCACGCAGAGAAATTAAGCCAGTTAAACGCATTTTTCGTATAAAATCATCAGGATAATCTCCAAGAATTGAATTATCATCTCTCTTTGTTTCGTTTAGTAATTTATAACAAAGATCCAAAATCACTTCGTTGCTTGGTGTATAACCATGTTTTTTGCGTAATTTTTTAATTTCTTGATATAAACTTTCGGCATTATTATTTTGCCAACACAACAACAATGGTATTTCTGATCTGGATATACCAGCTCCATTGTATGCTGGGTCATTATTCAAAAGTTTTATAATTTGTATAAGCAGAATAAGCGGAATATTTTTATTTAAAACACGACGAAATGGGTTTTGGCGTTGATACTTTGCAAAGGCGTTAGCAAAAACCATTAACTCATTTTCTGGATTTTCTTTGTCTAATAACATCTTCCCGCTTTCGGAAAATTTTATTTCTTCATTTTGCCAATACCAAACAAAACCAAGTTCTTTAGCAATTTTAAACCAAGTATCGAATCTTGATGGCCATCCTTTCTCAAATCCTGCTTCTTTGTGACTTTGCGGGTTGTCAGAAAATACTTTTTCGGTTTCAGTTTCGTTTAATTCAATTTCATTCTTCCATTTATCTTTTATGGCTAAAGATGCTTTCATGGGCCGGTATAATCCTTTTTGAATTAAGGATTTGGCAACTTTCTCAATAATTTCATTTGTTAAAATTTTGCCGTCATATTCCGCAAGTACAGTCAAAAAATTCTTCAATCGTTCAGGATTTCTCATCGTTGTCGTAAATAGTAGCGGTTTGTATTCAGATTGTCTTTTATCCATATTGTTTAATAGTTAGTGATTAAAATTTCCTTAATCATCTTTTTGCTGTTGTTATGATAATTGATGTAATTGCTTTCAATTTCGTGTACTTTATATTTTTTCATCCATTCCAATAATAAATCATTCTTACTTTCGTTATAGTGGGTAACGTTTGATAAGGCAAATTTAACACCTTTTTTATCTAATACATCAATTATTTTCAGTAAATTTACTTCTGATTCTTGGTTCCATAATTTATTATATTCGCTTGCGGATATTAAGTATGGAGGGTCTAAGTACACAAAATCATTTTTTGAATATTTTTTGTCAGAAAAAAACTTTTTAAAATCTTTCGAGGTTATAAATATTTTTTTATCATGCACAAAGTCAAAGTAATCATTCAAAGCATTGACTACATTTTTATTAAAATCAACATTGCCAACAGGTAAATTAAACTTCCCTTCGCCGTTGAATCTTAGCATTCTATTAAATCCATAAATAAGTAGAATGTATAAAATCAAGGGATCGTTTTTTTGATAATTATTCACGTTCATTCTTAATTTATCGTATCCTTCCTTATTAAATTTTGCATAATAGGTTTTTTTAAACTTCTTTTTTAACGAATCGGGAACAATATCTTTTTTATATGAATGCGAAAGTTTATATTTGTGGATTATTTTTTCGGCATCTTTGAAAAACTTTTCTGAATTTTTTGAGCTAGCGATTAAAAATTTTTGAATATTTATTAGATGTTTGTTTATATCATTGAGAAAATATTTTTTTGCTTCAACATTCAAAAACACCGTGCCACCACCGACAAAAGGTTCATAAAAATTATTTATTTCTTTGGGAAATAAATTTATGAGTTGTTTCATCAGCTTATATTTATCGCCGACATAAAATAGGGGTGACCTTTTTATTTTATTGCTCATATTTTTACTTTCGTTACGAACAGATATTCCTTGTGATTATTGAAATTGGTATTACCTGCATTAAAATGTCTATAATTTTTCTCAAAAACTTTGGTTGGTCCTTTTTTCTGTAAAATTTGTTCAATTTCTTGGAGCGTGATTTTATTTTTTGAGGAATTACTTTTTGAATCGTAAGTATTATTGTATGAAACGACCAAATGTTTAGCGTCAAGGTCTCGCACAAGTTCCGCAAATTTATCTTTGGCGTTAGCTCGGCAGTAGTCGCTCATATTTTCCGGGTCTGGTTTTAACGCAACTCCATGAAGCCTTGGTTTATCCCACTTAGTTAATGTTTCAAGCACGTGGTAAAATCTGCTGTATTGCCTTGAGTTGTAGGGTGGGTCAATGTAAACCACATCAGCATTTATTTTTTTAGCCAGAGTGTTTGCATCTTCTTGAAAAATTGTTATTTCTTGTGTACCTATCGGATCAATCGGATCAATTGGTTTCATAAAGAAGCTGTCATTTACAAAATTTTTTTTGATATAAGCATCAAAATGCCCAACAGTGTTGGCGATTTTATCGGCGGTATAAAGCAATGAGGCGATTAGTATATAATATTCTCGCACGGTTAGATTGTTTTTGTTTTCTTCTATATTTTCACGAATGAATCCGATAATTTTTGCGGAATTTTTGCTAAAAAATTTACCGCCGAAATTTTTAGAAAAATAATTTTCTTCCAAATCATCGCCACAAATATTATTATAACTCTTAATGATATTATCTATTTTGGTCTTATCCCAGGCTTCGTTTCCAAAGAATGCCCGATATATGGCGTAATTTGAATGAAGAAAGTCGTTTAATAAAACTTTTTCAAAGTGTTTGGTTGCAACTGCGGATACAACGCCAGTTCCCGCAAAAATATCCGCAAATGAATTTCCGCTACATTCTTTGTTAATTATAGAAAAAATCCATCCGATTAGCTTATATTTATTGCCAATATATCTGCGATTGTGTAATTGAAGATGGTTTTCTTTAACTTGGGGAATGTAAAAATAATTTTCTTGGATTTTTTCGGCTACTATATCATAAGATGGTCGTTTAGCTTCAAACATGGTAAAAAGAGTGCCTTGTATTCCGTCTGCAACATAATCAACGCTTGCTTTTTGCTTATTTAGTTTTTCACAAAAACTATAATGATTATTTTGAGAAATGATAATAAAATCAATAACAGGTATTCCCATTATTTCGCCAGCTTGTACTATATTTTCAATAATTTGTTTGTCTCTTTCGCTCGGTGAAGAGTCGCCCGAAGGGTGATTATGAACCAAAATAACGCTGGCGGCGTTTAACTCGGTTGCAGGATAAAAAATTTCTCTTGGATGTAGTAATGTTTTGTCTAGAAGACCGATACTGATAATTTCTTTCTTTAACAAAACATTTCTTGAGTTTAAATAGAGGCAAACCAAATGTTCCTTTTTCTTATCTCTTAAATCGTAAGTAAGGGATAAAACATCTTGAGAATTTTTTATAACAATTTCGTTGGTTTTGTTTTCATCGTAAAATCTTTTTACTAATGATATTGCAGACACTATTTGCAGGGCTTTTGCTTGTCCAATCCCCGAAATTTCTAAAAGATCATCAACAGTTATATTCAAAAAGTTTTTATCAAATTTTTTAATAATGTTTTCAGAAAGTTGTTTAACATTCTTCCCTTTAATCCCGCTACCTAAAAGAATTGCCAAAAGATCACTTTTTGAAAGTGCGTCTGCCCCCTTTTGTAAAAACTTTTCTCTTGGGCGATCAATTTTTGGAATATCTTTAATCTTTGCCATATCTTGCTTATTCGATTAAATCTTCAATCGAAATGCCAAGTGTTTTCGCTAATTTTGTCATGATAAGCACGGACGTTTTTTAATTACATTACTTTCAATTTTGTCAAAGTAGTGTATTTAACACCTGATTTTTGAGCGAAATTTTCTTGGGATAGCCATTGTTTATTTCGATGTTTCTTTACATTTTCCTCGATGTTTATTTTCGTTGCCATAATTTCAATTGTTCGATAGTATTATTGTGAAATAATGTATTTTCGATATAATGATACCAAATTTTTAAAAATTGAGCAATAAAATTTTAGGAGTTCTTTTGCGTTGTCCGCGAATAGGTTGGAGTGAGTCAAGGGCAACATCTTTCAATTTTACTGAATGTAAAATTGGCAGAGGATTGGTAAAAGACGTTAGAACTATAATCAAATTAGAACTATAATCAAAGTGATTTAAATATTTATTTGTTACAAATTTGTTGTTGTGCAAGATATTCTTTTTGACGTTCTTCTAGTATTGGAATGTATTTTTTAACAAGTTCTGGCATGTAATCAGGATTATGTAGCCAAAAATAACTACCGGTTTTTTCATAGTTTTTCATGTAGCCATTTAAATATTCTAATAATTCTTCTGTTGTATCTGGGGCCCATGAAGCATAAATAGGTTGATTGCTTTGCTCCGTGTAATATGCTATCTTACTCTCTTTTGGAGCTATTTTTAATTCATTAGTTTTTCTGCAGGCCGATTCCTTATCAGCCCTATTTTCAAGAATTGTTATTTTTCCGATTAATATTTCTGTTTGCTCTGATAAAATTTGCACTGCTTCTTCTATTGTCTTGCCTTCGATCAAAGAAGAAACAAAAGTGCCTCCAAGGATAATCGTTGGAAAAGATAGAAATCCTATTAATATGCCTATTATTATATATTTTTTCATTTCTTTTTTTTGTTTCATCGTCCATATTATTTTTATCTTTTATATTTTTTGTGTCATATATTTATCATCTTTTTTAATAATCCAAAACATTTTTTTATTATTGTTTTCTAGTTATATTATCAATATAATGAAAGTTAGAATTGTAAACAATTTATTATTTATTTCAAGCGGCTTTTTTTATGTTGTTTCTCATAGGTTTTTTCATAGTTTGGTTAATGTCTGGCAAATCTCTTAATCTTTTGTCTTTATATTGCCAATAAGCCGCCCCTTGATATGCTCCGCTATTATTCAATTTCCCTTTTTGCTCATATATTTTGTAAGTTAGCGGTGCAAGTTTCCAAATTTGTTCACCATATTCTACCTCACGCTCACCAACCACTTTCGCGGTGATTTCTTTGTCAGCTATAAAAACAATTTTTTCTCCGTTCTTAATTCCTTTTCTATAAAAACTAAACCTTGCTCCTTGTTTTCTAGCTTTTGAAACTTTATCAAATTCTTTTTCTTTGTTTACATCTTTTGGATAAATCACCTTGCCATCGAATGATAACAAAAGTTGTCGCACTAAATCATAATCAAGGGCAAATAATTCACTGTCCCCGACACGATGTTTATTAAAAATTTCCTTCAAAAGATTTTCTTTATCATTATAATCTTCAAGTTCAATCGCAAAAAATCTTTTAAGACCGGAAACATTATAGTAACCATTTGCCTCAAGATTTCGCATTCGCTCTTGATAATTATTTACATCGGTTTGACCAATTTTTATTAAACCGGAAACTGCTGTTGTCATTATGTAAATAATTCCTTTCATGTTTTTATAAATTAAAACAACCTAAAAAAGGTTACTTAAAATAAATAATAAATTGTTTATAATCCTAACTTTCATTATGTTGATAATATAACTAAAGACACAAAAAATCAATCTAAAATAACCATTGTTTATGTAATTTAAACATATACTGTCCCTAATGTTAGACACACATAATGTTTCTTATGTTGTATTTTTTTTAAAAATGTTCTATTAGGTGCTAGTAGGATAAAAAAATAATATATAAATAGTAGTCAGAAAAAGAGAAATGTCTTTGTAAGCCATTATTTTGGAATTTTTCTCTCAAAAACCAAAAAATATTTTTTAAAAGCAAAAAAGCTATTCAATATACTGCTAAATAGTCCTAAAATTGACTTTATTGTTCTGTTTGCAGGTAAGGTAGGTCTGGAATCCTAATCCTCAAGCAGCGTAAGTGTTTTTTGGTATCTTAGTGGTAGTCAATTTGAGGTGTCAGGGTTTAGGCAAAAATAAGACATTATGAAGATGTCATATTTTTCCGAATTATTGTCGTAAATCTTTATAGTATTTTTTATTATCTCCGATAAAGTTTATTAAATAAAATTCCACTATCTTGGCAATAAATCGATTTTGCCAATTCAATACTGGAAATACCAATTTTTGATTGTTTAACTCTTCTATTCTAATCAGTCCTAATTTTATTAATTCGTCGTCTTTTTCTTCTCTGGTCGTACTTATTTGAGATTTGCCAGTAGCAATACAAATATGTCTAATTTCTTTATATTTAATTGGGCTTTTTGATTTCCATATTCTTATAAAACGATCTGCCAAGTGATCACCATAACCATTTCCAAGAGTTTCTCTATTTTTAGTTAAAATTCTTTTAGTAGTTCTAAGAGATTTAAAAAATATAGTAACCATAACCAAGAATGCTACCAAAAGTTCCCATGCAATATTATCTATTATCCATTCAATTATATTCATATAATTATTGATTTTTATTAATTTTATTTTTTATTTAGATAATTGTATAATGGCTGCTTGTAATACTTGCCAACATATTTTAGCTGTTTGTTCGTCTGGGTTAAAATTTGATGTTACTTGTTGGTATGGATGAATATAATTCCTAAAATCTCTTAAAGCATGACTAAATTTTTTAACATCTTCACCTATTATATTTAATTCACGAGAAGTATTAATAAAATCATTTAATGTCCACTCGTGAAATGGTTTTATTTTCCCTAACTTATCTTTTGGGCTGGATTTGCATGCATTAAAAGATTTTGTATTTTTAATAGCCACGCCAAAAAGTATGCCCTCTAATGTGCTTCCACATAAAAATATTACTGCTAATGATGCTTTAGATTTAAGGCAATTTTTTATTTCCTCCAGTCTTTGTTTTATTACATCATTTACATCACTGTCTAGTCCGATATTGTCTATTGATATATTTTTAAAGTCTTTGTTAATAAATTCTTCTTCAGATAAATTTTCTTTATCCTCATTAAATTTTATCTCATCATTGCTTTCTTGAATAATGATATTTTTTCCTTTTATTGCAATCTTGTAACCATCGAAAAGTAAATATTGATTAAAGTCTGATATAATTTTATTTAGATCATCAAATCTTCCAATAAAATTAACTGGAGAAAGCACATGTTTTATAATATCTTCTAATTTTTTACTTCCATTTATTGATTTTAACTTTTCTTCAGTATAAAACCAACGCGATGGAAATTCTTGTCCATAACAATCATTAAACCCAAAATTATTGAAAAAACTGACTAAAGTTGGTCCTGACCGATATTCGGTTTCTTCATTTATAAGTTTTCTTAATTTTTCTATAGTTTTTGACTGTAATTGCATTTTTATATTTATATTGTGGTAAATATTTTACAATTTAAACTTTTTTGTAAAATCTTACAATTAATCTCTATAATTTAATTTAAATAATTCGATTTCTTTTCGCGATATTACTGGTTTAATTAATTTATTAGCTATTTCATCTGGAAGCTTTGAAACAGATATCGAATTAATCTTTTTAATAATTGAAGTATCTAACCAACTTGAATTCCAAATAACACTGTTGTTTATTTTATTAAGAGCTAATTTCGCTAAATTATCATTGTAATTTATTTCAATTCCAATGCCTGATGATATTCTTTGAAGCCAAGTATCAATTAAGCTACTATTAGGTATTTTTTTAAATTTTTTATGTATTTTTTTTACTATTTTTTCTTTATCTTGTTTATTTTTTATTTCCTTTAAAAATATTGTAATAATTGCAGACACCCAATTTATCGTAATTGGACTATTAAAAGAAATAATCGAAAGAATTGATATTAGAACCTCTATATTTCCTTTAAATTCTTTAGCATCACATGCATTTCTTAAGGCGTCGTGATAAATTGATAGTTCTTTTGAAATCAAACCAGAATTAGGATATTTTTTTGATATTTGATATATTCTAAGGAGTTCTTTTTGCCAATACTGGCGTTCAGGGGCTATGAATATTCTTTCTAGTTTCTCTTTTTTTATACTTGACATTATTATGTCTTCGCTTTCTATAGTTTTAGAAGTGTTCATTTTCATTCCAAGCTCATAAAGGACGGCACTTAAACATTTTAATATCTCCTTTCCGTGTATTGGATTATTTACAAAGATTCTATAATCATCCCTAAACCTAAGAATATGATAATCCTTAATTTTCTCCCTTTTAATTTTTTTGACTAATTGTGTGTCAGCATATCCCAATATGATCTCTGCTATGAAATCCATAAGCGAGCTACCTTGAGGGATTCCATTTGTTTGTCCATAAGTCATATTGCGAATTTTTATGTCTATTTCTCCTCCCAGGGTTTTTACAGGGGGTTTACTAGCTAAATTTTTTTTTGATTGTGACCTGCCACCATTTGTTAAGGCCCAATCAATTGAGTGTGTATAGATTGATCCATAACAATTCGTGATATCAGTTATTAAAATATAGTCATAGTCAAGTGCCATCTTTAGTGATTGTTGCTCTATCTCCTCCCACCATTTAATTACCTGAGATGCTTTATTTGATTTATTGTCATCTTGAGAAACCATAGGAATACTTATGCAGTTAATCTTGGATACTCTAAAAGTTTCAAATCTTTTAATTATTTGATTCCAGTTATTTTTTTCTGTAATGAGATTGACTAAATCAGTGTATAGAATAGGATGTATTATCTGAAATGGTCTCCAAGCAAAAGAGCCATCCTTATTGCTTAAGAAAACATAATTAACTCCTTCGTATTTTTTCGATTCCTTTATCTGATTAGATATGTTTTTCTCTTGAAGCAATGTCTTTGATTCATTTAAAATTTTAGAAAAACTAAAGTAGTATGGTAAGTCAAAATTTACATAACTTTTTTCTTCCATAAAATATTCTTTTGCCTTGTCCTCATTTAATTCTATTATCTTTTTTGATTTCATTTTATCTTTATTAATTAAGGATTATTATAAAAAACACCTCAAAAAGAGGTGTTATTACTGACTATTAAATTTGTTATTATTTGTTGACGCATATAGGTCGCTCGATACTAAATGTGGCGTGCAGGGGCTAGTCATAGATGTTAGAACTATAATATCTATAAGCTAGAATAATTTTTTTAATTCTTTTTTCCATTTTGGTTTCTCTCCCTTTATAATATATATAATAATAATTTTTGTTAATCTTATAATGACGATAGAAAAAATTACGACCAAAATGATAAATAATATAACTTCTATATAATAAATAAAACTATGTGGAATTTTTTGCCAATGTCCCTCACTATTAATTATTAATGTTCTTTCGTTTGGCCCATTTATATTATTTAGAGCAATGAAGGGGATAAAAAAATAAGAAAAGACGTAAATAACACTAAGTAATCTATACCACCATTTTTTGCTATAATTCGTTTCTTCTTTTGTATTCATATTGCAACTTTATT